>VFSW01001994.1_pt1 | contig 30882 bp, 31 predicted proteins | sample 5358111 | NCBI WGS metagenome assembly VFSW01 (sample SAMN11554181, study PRJNA540505) | mine drainage metagenome | isolation source: sediment from site ElyBrook_90M | place: USA: Ely Copper Mine, Vershire, VT | collected 2017 | reverse complement strand
CGCCCCTGCCGAGAAGATGGGGCAATTTTACTTTTCTGTGGTTCGCTTTCATCCCGCCCTTGAAATGTGTGGGATTTCCCGCTCACGTTTTATAAAATACCGTTTTCAATATATAAAAACCTTTCGTGCCTTCTTTTTCATCCGGATAGGTCTTGTGCGAAAATCGGTGCGATTGTAGTTGCATTCACTATCCTTCCGAACACAGCGATGTATCCAAACTGGTTTCCTTTGTAGCCAACCAGTATAGTGGTGTTGGTGTAGCTTACTGTCAGATATGAATACGTGGCGCCGCCTATGCTTGAGTTGACAAATATTTCTGAGTAGATGGAGGAGTTTGTCTGGTTACCGTAGAATCCAGTCTCATTTAGGAAGGCGTTGTAGAGGAATTTGGAATTTTGCGATTGGTATGTTATTTGGTATGCTGAAATTCCGCTTGAGTTTGCCGTGGAGTTTGTATTGTATTGCAGCGCCCATCCCGCACTGACGTTTCCAAGCAGCAATCCGGAATCGTATGGGGAGTAGGTATTTATGAAATTGGAAAGGTTTGCACCTCGTACTTCTCCGGTTGCATTGTATGTGCCAGGGCCGAACAAGGAGGTCGCCTGACTTTGGCTCATGTATGATTGGCCTGTGCCTCCACCGCCTGAAGATGCGTTTGTCGGTATGGTGGTATATACACTGGTAGACCTTGCAACTATTGAGGACACGTATGTTGTCTGGACTGTGCTGATGCTTGAAGAAGTATTTTGTTTTGGTTGGGAAGTCGGATGGTATAGCAGAAGGATTCCTATTATAAGTATCGCCAGCACTGCAACAGTGATTGTTATTGCATTCTTGTTGTTTGCCATGTTGTCAAAGTAACTTTATAATAAAGGTATAAAAATTAATTATGATTGCCATTTTTCGTTTGTTGCAAACATTAGGTATTTATAAATCAGTTTCGCAAGTAAAGCATGCGCGACCTAAAGGACTGGATTATAGGAGGTATAATCGTAGTTGCATTCGCAGCAATAGCGATATATTTCTACACCAACCAGCAGCAATTGCCAAATGCCCAGATACTATCCCTGCCGATATCTTATACCGGGCCTGTTAACGTCTCCAACATCGCGGTAGAAATAAACTACGCCAATATAAAACAGCAATGCTTCGGGCAGAGCGTGCAAATAGCCCAGGGCTTTAGTGCAAACGGGCTCTCTAGCCAGACTGTGCTCGTAACGCTCAGCGATTCTTGCCAGGGCGTCCATAAGATTTATGGGGTTAGCACAGACACTTCGGGATTTAGCATATCCGCGACCAACCCGTCGCTGCCCATCTCGCTAATGGACCAAAACAAGCTGACCTTCAACATCACAGTCAAAACGCCTGCAAGCTATAGCGGTGTGCTCGACGTATTGGTAAATGCATCGTGATATGATTCCATGGACCCAAAAGAGATATACCAGCAGATACATTCAGAGATGAAGAAGTACATCGCGGGAAAGGATGAGACCATCGAACTGCTTGTGATAGCCATCGTGGCAAACGGGCATGCACTCCTTGAGGGTGTTCCGGGAACAGCAAAAACCACGATGACAAAGACGCTTGCTGCGACGATCAATGCAGATTTCAAGAGGATACAAGGAACCCCGGACCTCGAGCCAAGGGACATACGCGGATACACGTTCATAGACGAGAAAGGGGAGATACAGGTAAGGAAGGGACCGGTCTTCACCAACATACTTCTTATCGACGAGCTCAACAGGACGCCGCCGAAGACTATGAGCGCGCTCCTTGAGACATTGGAGGAGAGGCAGGTGACTTTTGCAGGAGAGGATCTGCTGCTTCCAAAGCCGTTCATAGCATACGCAACGCAAAACCCGCTCACGATAGAGGGAACGGAGCCTCTGCCAAAGGTCCTTGCAGACAGGTTCCTGATGAGGATAGAAGTGGACTATCCAAGCATGGAGGAGGAGCAGGAGATGATAAGGATCAAGGAGAGGGACTATAAGATGGCACCGCAGAGGATAGTAGAGATTGCAACGATAATGGAGCTGCAGGAGAAGGCTAAGGAGATAAAGATACCGGACGACGTCGTAGTTTACATAACCCAGCTAATCGACGCCACAAGAAAGGACATCCACGTGGTCATGGGAGCAAGCCCGAGAGCGGACATAGCATTCATGCAGTGCGGGAAGGCGAAGGCCCTAATAGAGGGAAGGGACACTGTGACAAGAGATGACATAAAGTTCCTCGCAAAACCTGTGCTCTCGCACAGGATCGCAGTAAGGGCTACAGGAGGGCTTGGGGTCAAAGGTATAGTCGACGGGATAATAGCGTCGATAAGATAGCAATTCGAAGCAAAAAGGAATATTTTTAGAGGTATATAGTGATATGTTTAGGTGTTAATGATGAAGGTTCTCAACTTCACCAGGATGATGTACCTCATACTTGGAGCTAGCATAATATTGCAGTTAGCATATGCGCAGGGAGGCGGAAGCACCGGAGGGAACTCCACTGGAGGCAGCTCAAATAGCACCAATCCGCAGATCAGCACTCTGTCTGCAGAGTTTTGCAGCATAGTAAATGATGTAAGAGACGTGATAGGGATACTCGCGCTTGCTATGTTTTTGGTTGGCGCAATACTGTATGCAGGAGGAAACTTCATGCCTGCGGCAGGGAACATAAAGTCCAGCACGCAGGGATGGGCTATGGGTATGATAGTAGGAGGAGTGATTGGAATAATACTTGTTATAGCAGGACCATTCATACTTTCCATAATAGCAGGATTTGGAAACGGAGCAATTCCAAAGATCTCATGCTGACCAATTTCAAGTCGTAAACAGATTCGTGGAAAGCTATTTAAATGAGTTATGGGGTAATATAACTAAACGCAATGGTGTATTGATGGATATAAACAAATCTATGATGGCATTGCTAAGCGGCAACAAGCTTAGGGCAATTTTCTATGCTTTTGTTGTGCTGAACATAGCATCAATCTTGGCATACGCACAGGTTGGAGGCGGAGGTGGATATAACCAGGTAGGGGGGCTCTCTGCTGAGTTCTGCCAGATAGTGACTGATGTAAGAGACGTTGTCGGAGTATTTGCACTTGCGATGTTCCTGATAGGAGGAATATTGTACGCTGCCGGACATTTCATGCCTGCTGCTGGACAGATAAGATCCACAACGCAGGGATGGGCTATGGGTATGGTGATCGGCGGAATAATAGGTTTGATACTTGTTATAATAGCGCCTACGATACTTGGACTCATAACATCGTTTAGCGGAGGATCAGTACAGGCAGCAACCTGCAACGGACCTTGATGCTGATTTCTCTTTTTCTTTTTCATTTTTAATTTTCATACTTAGCAGGCTGTATGTTTTAGTTACTTTTTTATAGTTGAGTTCTTTATCCTTCCTTGATGCTTACTAAGAGAGGGTACTATGAACTGATCTTTGCTTCAATAGTAATGATAATTTTTGCGATATATCTGTTTTCGTATTCTCAGCTCTCCACCTCGATATCGTATTTGTCCGCTCTCTTGACAATCTCATTTTTTCTTCTGGCATTTGTGTATTTGGTTTCTTATGAGAACAAGAACGCAAGCGCTCATGCGCAACTTGCTTGCGATGTCTTGTTCTCTTTATGTATAGTATTTTTCCTGCTTTCCATATTCATAAACAGTGACTTTGCTTTTGGAATGGTGACCTCGCTGGTAATAGCACTAAATCAGGTGGGAACAGATGTTGTAATGTTTCTTTTCGTGTTTTTCTCGTTCTTCTTTGGTGCATTCTTCTTTAGAGCGGAGAAGAACAGAACGATAGGATTGTTGTTTATGCTCCTTGGCCTGATCATAATGTGGGCGTTTTTCATATCCGGCCATATAGACATAGGGCTCAAAGCAAATGACGAAACTCTGCTTACCATATATTCGATAAAGGCGTTCTTGAACGGTACGAATCCCTACACCTATTCGCTCCTAGCATACTTATATCAGCACCATACCACAACAGGACTTACGTTGCTTACAACCAATACGATAGCATCGATTATGGATTACCCTGCACTCTTCTTTTTGTCATATCTCCCGTTCTATCTTATCTCACCTCCGAACCTTGCAAATATCTCGGTAGTATATCTTGGACTTTATAGCGCTGTTTCTCTAACAATACTTTTGTTCGTTTTAGTCTTCTGCATAAGGAAGAAGGCGCTGAGTGCACCAATATTTAGTCTGATAGTGGTGCTGGCTATAGCTATAACATACATAGCATCGATAGCAACTTATCTTGCCCTTGCCCTTCTTGTTCTTGCATATGCAAAGATAGACAACAAGTATGCAGGGATAATAATAGGACTTGGTTTTGCTATACAGCAGGAGATATGGCTGCCTCTTGTTCTGCTATTGATATATTCGTACAACAATTACGGATCGAGAAAATTCCTAATGGACGTTGGATTTGCGGCTCTTGCATTCCTTGCAGTGAACGGATATTTCATAGCTTTGAATCCGGCTGCATTCTTCCAGCAGGTGCTTGTGCCTTCAAGCGGATCTATATTTCCAGATGCTTCTGCGCCAATAGGGTACCTGATACTGCAGACATACAACATACCGCTTAGCTATTTCCCAGTGCTGGCAACTCTTGTATTCGCACTTCTTGCAGTCATATTGGTTTACGTTAATGAGAAGAGGCTGATAGGCTTATTTGCAATAGTCGTCCTGACGTTTCTGCAAAGGGGATTGGGAGTGTATTATTCGTTCTTCATATTCTTTTTCATACTCACGCTTTTCATAGATTCTTATAAGGCAAGGAAACCTGTGCTGAAAACACATTTTATTCCGAACAGGAATGCGTTTTATGGGATTGCAATGTTTATCGTACTTGTGATAGGGGGATTGATATATGCAGGGCATTTGGATTACTTGAATACGTTTAATGTGTCCATAACAAATCAGAGCCTAGTCTTTTACAGCAATGGGAATCATACCATATATAATTCTGATTTGGTGCACGGAAACCTCAAAAACAGTACAGTGTACGTATTTGCAGAGGCCTATGCAGATGATGGATTTTATTTGTACGGCTTGGAGAATAGCACGATAATTGCTAGTCCAAAGAATTGCGCTCAGACTGACTATCACTGCTTAATAAACCGCAACGAGATTTCGTTAAACGGATCGCACATGAAGGGTCTTTTGCTTGTCCTAAATCCCATGCTTGTAAACCAGACCAATTCATCAAATGTGACTAGGACCACGGTTTGCGACGCGTATTATGTCGAAGTTTACCTTTATGATTCAGGATATTTCTATGCTGCCCCGCCATATCACAACAACTCCATAGAAAGAAATGACGGCGGCTGCTGAGCTGCATCCATATATATTCTTATCCTTATCTATTCATTACTATACAAATTGGTTGTAAGCATGGGAAATGTCGCCGTAGATTCTTTTGAGACTTACATGGCAAACCTCAAGCTCATACTGTTATTTTCAATACCGTTTGTAATCTCGCTTCTCATACCGGTATTTGCATCAGTTCCAACCTACATAAGCGCGGGAGGTATATTCCTCAGGACTGCAAGCCTGTTCATAAGCGTGAGCCCGATCAGCATAGCTGTGATAATAATATCCCTATTCATCTCGCTTCTGTTCATAAGCTTCGCATTCGTTGCGATAAGCATCATAGTCAAGTCCAAGAGGACGTATACCAAGAGCCCCAAGTACGTTATAGACGCCATAGAGAAATACACGGGAAGGGTGTTCCTGGTGCTGCTAATTTATACAGTCGCGATATTGCTCGCAAACATAATCGGATATGTGCTTGGCATCGAGGCCGCACTTACCGCGTTTGTCGCATTTGTAGGATTTGTAATAATATTCTACGCACCGACAGCGATAGTGATTGATGACAAGAGGATAATAAGGGCGGTTAAGGACAGCGTGAACCTAATGATGAAGTCTCCTGCATATTTTGTTATGTGGCTTGTGCTTGCAATAGTGATAATTTCCGTTCTGGATGTGCTGACGATTGGAATAACTGGAACTGTTGTGTCCAGATATTTGCTGCTGCTGATAAATTCCCTGATATTGCTTCCGTATTTCGTGATATTCCAAACTGAAGCATACATGAAAAAATTCCCTCTGTTAAGGCACTGATCCATTGTTTTGTATCGTCGGATGCAGGAATGGTATTTATACGTTGCTCGTGAATTAGAATAGAGCTCATGCGCGGTAAGTTTCTGGTAGTTGCCTTTGCGCTTTTGTGCACCATGAGCTTGCTCATCGCGCAGACAATCCAGCCTACCCCTACAGTGCAACCGACTATACCTGCGCCTCCGACTTCTGTGAATCCAAACCCTACAACCGTTGCACCAAATCCAGTAGCAGGACCTGCACCTGGACCTACTACATCCACCGTAGCGACAACAGTACCTGGAGAGACGACATCGATAATGGAAACGACCACGATTCCCGGGAACATGGGAGGAACCGGCGGGACAGGAACTCCAAATTTCGGAACGCCTACAACCATAGGCCCGAGCGCTAGCGCATCGTGCAGCACTTATACCCTTCCAAGCGCAACGCAACTAAACAACAGCATAAATGTCGGGATCGAGCTTGGGATATTGGCGCTTACAGTATCCATAGACATGATAGCGATAGGGTATATGCTAAGCAAGATACTCCCTGCGTCAGGGATCGTGAGATGGCTTGACAACGAGTGGGTGGAGGTCACAAAGTCCGCGCTGCTGCTTGCCGGGATATACGCAGTACTATCGATACTTGGAAGTTTCGCAGTGCTGCTAAACGGCGGATCTGTTGGTAGCACTTACTCGCAGAACATAGCGACCCTTGCCAACAGCGCGAACACGTATTTGTGCAGCGTGCAAAATAACATCCAATTTAGCTTCGGGTTCTTGATCAGCCTAAGCAACGACATAGGAATCCTAAAGAGCCTCACAATAGATTATGCCGTCCCCATACCGACTCCATGGGTTGTATACCAGGCAGGCATAACATTCAAGCCATACACAAGCAACCTGCTGTTTGCAGGGCTTAGCGTAAGCCCTTTTGATTCGCTGCTAACAGATTTGATAACCGTCATCTCGGTGCCTGTGATCTATATAACTACCATGGAGCAATTTTTACTGCCATACTTCATTGGCCTTGGGCTTGGAATACTCATACCTATGGGTCTAATATTCCGCGCATTTCCATTTGTCAGGGGCATTGGAGGGACCATGATTGCATTCGGCATAGGGCTTGCGATAATCTTCCCGGCAGTGCTCTCCATATTTAACCAGACGGTGAGCAACGTTTTGGGAAGCAGCCTGCTCATAGTGCAGGCCCCGGCTAACTGGTCTTCGACCAACTGGTTCTTCAATGTGTTTTTGCAGTCCCTAAACAACTTCCTCAACGGGCTCTTCACATACGTAGATACCTGGATAATAGCGCTTTGGGGGATAACGTCTGTGTATCCTGCGCTAAATGCCATAATAGGCTTTGATATTTATTTGGTGATACAGTTCCTTTTGTTCATACTGGACCTTGCGATAATGTTCCCCATAATGGATGCGATAGCAAGGGCCCTTGGAGGATCGATTAAGCTGCAATACGGAAAGAGGTTGAAGTTGCTATGATGAATGTGTTCTTATTGCAGGCGGCCCAGCAAACATACCAGGCCTGCCAGTATGCAGGGGGAAGCGGCACGCTGCAGCAGAGCTGGGTTGAGATAAGCGCATTGGTTGTGCTTGCGGGCTTTGCGATAGCAACACTGATCTACACACTTGGAAACATACTCAATGTCTCGTTTAGAGAGAAGATGAAGCAGCTTGCAAAGGCAGAGGCTGCGCAGGCGGCATTCGGGCTCATGATAATAGTGGCCTTGATAGCATTCGCACAGTTCTCGTGCAATGTGAGCACCGCAGTAACAAGCCAGATAACGGGCACTGGAATGAGCCAGTTTGCGTATTCAAACTATTATGTTGCAAACTTGCTCTTCGTGAACGGGTTCGGGCTTATAGCAGGGATGTATTCCACAAGCATACAGTATTCCAGCGAGATGCAGGTTATAGAGGAGATACTAGATGCCACTGACAACCCCATAAGCAAAACATTTGCAAACTACGTAAATGCGTTCAATCCACTCCAGCTATTTTCCAAGGTAGGTGGGGCGCTTTCCGTATTGGGTTTCAAGCTTGAGCCCAGCCAGAGCCTGGGATCGATCTATGGCAGCTATGCGAGCCTCTATCTGGTGACGTTCGGAGCGCTCATAACAATCTCCTTTGCATCACTGCTGATATTGTTTTTGATGCTGCCTTTGATTCAGTATGGCGCCTTGGTCGTAGTGGTGCCGGTTGCCATAATAATGAGGCTCTTGCTCTTTACCGGGCCTAGGCTTCGCGATGCGGCAGACCATCTGCTTGCGATAGGCATCGCATTTTATTTCATACTTCCACTAACACTCATAATGGATAGTTACATAGTCTCCTGGACCTACTGCATACCCCCCATGACAGTCGCAACAGGATGCAATCCCTATTCTGCGTACACCGGACTATATACAGAGAACAGCGTGACAATAAACAACTTTTTCCAGGGCAATACGGTGAAGATCAATAATCCATTTACAGGGGGGGTGCAGAACGTACCAACAAACCTGTTCCAGGATAGCCAAATACCAGTGCTTGGGGCAAGCTTCAATTTCGCCCAGATAATATGGGCGCCACCCACCGCCACGGACTATGCGATTAAACTTGCGCAGTACACGTTCCAGTCGACGCTCCTAATAGCATTAGATTACGCAATAACGCTGGCGTTTGCCATAGGCCTTGCAAAGGCCTTTGCCAGGGTGAGCGGTTTCTTCTCCATAGGGCAGTTTTGGTGATTATCGATGAATGAATTATTGCACAGTTTGCAGACGCATTCCGCGTTATTGCAGTTCATAACCAACTACAGCACCCTGCAGCAATGGCTGCCTCTTGTGTTTGTTGCGCTGCTCGGATCCATGGCGCTTGTTGCAGCATATTATATGGCAGGCGTATTGGTAAACAGCAAAAAGATCAAAGAGACTGCAATATACGAGTTCGGCCAGGCTATAGGAACAGGCATAATAGTCGTCATAATCATAGGGGCGCTGTGGCTTGCGAGCTCCGGACTGCAGACGGTGCTGCCGCCGTCAAACACAGCAGCGATATGCAACACATTGAAAGGGTCTCCTGTCGACATAGTGAATTCGATATACACTTCGCAAGGATCCGTCCTCAACCAAAATGACAACGGCGCATCCCCCACAGAAGTGGTCTGCACCAACATAATCAATACCGTGAACGGGGAGGGCAGCATCAATGGCCATGCCGCCACTACGGACATAACTCCAGACCTTGATTACGGACTCGGAGCGGTATATGTGGTAACTGCGAACATGACAAACCAGACAGCTGCAAACCTCAACTCGATGTATGTATTTACGAACTACATAGGATTTTTGCAAAGCTTTGTGGTGAGACAGTCTGTGTGCTGGCCTCCCACCTGCCTGGCAGGGGAGTCTCCAGGATTTAGGGTCATTTATTCGTACACGCCGCTTCTTGGATATGCGTTCCTAACCTCTGGAGCACTTTTGCCGCTGCAGTTCCAAGCGATATTCATGTTCCAGATGCAGATTGTGCAGCTCATATTCATAATATTGATGCTGTATTCCTGGCCTTACCTGCTTGCTGGGGGGCTCATACTAAGGGCGACCATATTCGGAAGGAGAATAGGTGGGCTGCTCTTTGCGATAGCAGTTACGGCGGTGATAACCTATCCGCTTGTGTTCATGATGGAGTATTCTGCATTTAGCAGCAACACGCTCTCGCCGATAGGGATACCTGGAAATGCGATACCTGAGACATTTAATTACACGGCATCGCCTGCGCAGTTCCAGAGCTCGAGCACGACAAGCACGACATTCAATGACCTAAACATATACGAGCTCCCGACAAATGACTTCTACCCCGACTCCGCGAATACCGTAGTCTACAAATTCAACGCATTCGTATTCCCGAAATTCGACCAGGTGATCAATGCGAACGGATGCTGGCCTGGGCTCTCCAGCGCCGCCTTGCTCATAACAAATGTTGTTGCTGGACCATATAGCAATAATATTCGGGAGGCAGCCCAGGGAAATCTTTTGGCTGCAGAAGCATCATTTGCATCGTTCTATTTGATACCATTGACAGGACTGGGAACAGGGCTTGGAAATCTTCTTGGCACTGCGCTTGGCTTTGTGAGCTCGGTGCCCTACGTTCCGACTACATGCACACAGAACAATGCGATGCAGACGTTCTTCGCGGCGATAAATGTCTATTCGATAATGTCGATTGAGGGAGTAATACTTCCGATACTGAACATATTAATAGCCCTGGTTTCGATAAAGGGCCTATCTGGCCTGCTCGGTGGAGACCAGGATATAATAGGATTGGGTAAGCTCGTATGAGGACCAACAATATGAGAATTGCGATCTTTGCGTTTCTTATGTTAGTATGCAGCTCATACATCGCATTTGGGGCAGGCGCACCAACCACGGGAGGAAATAACGTCGGTGGATTTTGCGGTTTCCTATTTAGCAACTCCGGATCCGTTGGAGCTGGCGGAACTTATCCAAATGGATTGACGCCTTCCGAGTACAATTGGAGCAACTATAGCAGCATGCTTGGGATAGCGCTGGTCATAGTGCTTGCCATGCTGGTTTTAATGGGTCTTGTTTACGGGATAGGAAGGGCATTCTCGCTGCCCAGCTTCATGGACTTTGCTAAGACAGAATACCTAGAGAGCGTAGCTAACATAATATTGATATTGTTTATAGCAGGCGGATTGACAGCGGTCTTTACCATAATGCTCTTCATATCAAATGTCGCCTCTGTTGGAATATCCAGCCTCCCTTCAAACTCAGTCACATCGCAGCCTACAGCTGCCGTTACAACTGCTGCGCAGATGTATGAGAATGTTTGCTCTCACGCTGCAGGAAATATAGCAGGGACGCTTGGCAACATGGTCGTACTCTACGGGGACGAAATATTCATCAGCACGCTGTGGCAGGTAACAGTGAATATAGCTCCGAATTATGAGGGCCTAATCCCATGGACTCCTGGATTCTCATTCAATCCGTTTGCAGGATATATAGTCCTCTCGCAGGCGATAGGTGTGATAAACGGGGTGATAATCTTCATACTGTTGGCGAATTTGGCTGTGATATTCTTCCTCTTCATCATATTCTACTTATTCCCAGTATTTCTTTTCGTAGGCATACTCCTGCGCACGTTCCCTTGGACAAGGGCTGCTGGGGGAGCGTTCCTGTCCCTGTTCATCGCGTTCTACATAATATTTCCAGCGCTGCTCTATCCGTTCACACTTGCGTCAAACTCTCAGACATTAAGCAGCATACAATCCAACCAGCCAAACATCAACTCGTGGAGCGGTTTTTGGACGTTTGCAAATTCGAACTTGGAATTGCTTCTTCCCGGAGCGGGCACATTGGCAGGAGGCTATGAGAACTCAGCGTACGGGATAATAAGCACCTCCATAGGGATATCGGAGGGCACGATGCTGCAGATGATTGGATTTATAATATCGTTCATAATCTGTTATGATATGCTTGAGTCCCTAAGCGACCTGTTGGGAGCACCATCGGTCACTAGCGGAGGCTTGTTTAGGAAGTTGATTTGATGGCAACAATAGCAAACACATGCCTTAGCAGCGTAAACGGATTCCTCACCGCGCCTTACACGGCATGGTTCCCGGTAGTGATCGCCGTCGCCCTCGCGGTACTCGCAGTGCTCTCGCTCCTCTACATATTGAGCCCGGCTTTTGGAAGAAACGACATACGCACATGGGTCAGGTTCAAGATGGTAGACGTGTTCCTATCGATAATATTCATATTGATATTCGCTGCATTGGCCTCTGCCACATGCACGGTGAACCCATCTGGCTTCTTCTCGCAGTATGGTCTGCTACCGAAATTCTGCCAGAGTGCGCAGACGATAAACAACGTTCCAAACGTCCCTGCGCCAAACAACCTTGATTCGATTGCGCTCTGCGACATTTACACCTTCAATTCAAACAGCTATAATTATTTGGATACGTGGTTCTTCGGTGGCATGATTTTGCTCTCTTTTCTGCCATCCCTTCAGGGAGGATTGCCGCCGGTATTCGGAGGCTATGTCGGGATCACGTTTAGGGTTGGATTGCCGGTTCCGATCCTTGGAACCCTTGGTGCACTGCTTGGAGGAGTATATTTGCTCCAGGTCGTAAATGAGATGCAGCTGATAATTATATCCACTGCGCCGCTTCTCTTTGCAATATTCATGAGCATCGGCTTAATAGCAAGGATATTCGGATTTACAAGAACCTTTGGCGGAGCGATGATAGCATTCGGGATTGGGATCGGGCTTGTGTATCCATTGATAGTCGCGGTGACGTACGGATTTGTCGGAGTGCTCTTATCTTCGATACAGGCGAGTGTCGGAGCATCTGGAGCGAACATATGGACAGTGGTCATAGCGGTTGTTCAGTACTTATTCGCCGCCCCTTCGGCGGTGCATGCAGGGCATGCTACAAATCTCATAAGCGCATTGATATCGGCGTTACCAAACAACATTTTTTACCAGCTCGTTGAATGGCTGGGCCTGATATTCGTTGGGATGTCATTTATACCGTTCGTAAACTTCCTCGTCTTGGACGCGTTCATAGTAGACTTCTCCCAGGCAGTAGGAGAGAGGATGAACTTTATGAGCCTGCTGACTAGATTGGTGTAATAATGAAAAGAATATCGTACATTGCATTTGTCTTCGTGTTCATGCTGCTAAGCCAGCTCGGCGCGGCCCAGACAACCCAATCTGCGCAGTGTTCGCAGTTCCTAAACTCAGGGGTTGTGCAGGGGGTTGCGCCATGGTACTGCAGCTACATAAACCAGGCAGCGCAGAGCGCATGGTCGAAGTGGTCTCCCGCAGCTGTGGCGGTGATTATGGTATCTTTCCTGATAGGCGTTATAATCCTGATGACAGGCATAGCCATGAGGAACTCCAAGGTCAGGGACTTTGGGGTTGGGGAGATATACGAATCCTTTGCCACGGCGTTGATAGTCATATTGTTTTTGGCCATAGCCGCTGCGTTGTTTGGAATAATACCAAGTTTTGTTACCGGACCGATTAACCCTTATCTGACATCCCTCACATACATAAACAACCTGATAAACCAGACGCAGACCCTGGATGGATCATTGTTCAACGTTTATGTGGTGGACGCCTATTACGTCTCCACCTCCATACAGGTGACAAACCCGGAGTCCGGAGGCATACTTGTCGGAAACAACGTGCTTAGCCTATTTACTGGAGCGCTCTACGACAGCATAATAGTCTTTGTGTTGGTTCCTGCTCAGGCTATAGGGGACCTGCTTACAGGAAGCCTAATTGTGCTGCACGTCGAGTTCTACCTTTTGCTTTTCGCGATGTACGCGTCGATACCAGTGTTTTTGATTCCGGGAATAATATTCAGGGCGTTTTTGCCTACGCGAAGCATTGGAGGAATGCTGATATCAACTGCTATCGGATTCTACATGATACTTCCAATACTATTTTCGGTGGCATATTTCTTCACAAACCAAAACGTGCAGCAGACCGTGAGCGCAGAGACGGCATCGATACAGAATTATGGTTCAGGAACCGGGGCGCAGTATAACGCCCAGCAAGTTGACGGACCGCTAGCTGCCACGATAGCAAACCTAAAGACAAGCCTGAACACCTATTGGATAGCCGTGTTCTTCCTTCCGGACATGATACTTGCGATAACATACGCGATGATATTGACTCTGGCGGAGTTCATAGGGGGCATGAAGGCAAGCTCCGGCAGATTGTTAAGCTTAATATGATTTTTGCATTTATATTATAGACCAGTGATTTTGTTGGCTTCTGTAGATACAAGGACCCTGTTATTCGTGGTATTTTTGGGCATCGCCCTAGTATTCATGGTATTTGCAGACGAGCTTCCGGTTGGGGCCGTTGGCAAATTCGTATTTTTGCTCATAGGATTGTTCTTCGACGTGCTTGCATTCTCGGTGAGGTTCTATTCCTACATAATGGTCCCGATAATGAAGAACAAGAAGGGCATAGTCGAGCTAAATACTGATAACGCATTCATATTTGCGCCTTCGAACAATGCGATATTGACAAGGGACAACGATCACATATACGCAAGCGTATACATCAAGATACCGATATACAAGTCCGCCACGGAGATGACGGATGAGGAGAAGGAGAATTTCGCAAAGCTGTTCGGCAATCTTGTTACGATAAGCAAGAACCCGATCAGGCTGACATCGCAGCTATACATGATAAACAAGGACGCGTATGTAGAGAAGATTAAAAAGAAGCTCAACGAGTCCGAAGACGCCTACAGGAAGCTTGAGGACAACAAGAACGCAAGCAAGCAGGAGATTGAGAGGACCAAAGGTGAGCTCACAATGTGGCACAACATGTTTGACAACATAGTGCGCACGCAGTCGTATTCACTGATTTCATATGCTGTTGTCACAGCAGAAGGCGGCACCACGGAGGAAGCGGTAAACATCGCATTGCAGGCCGCAGACGAGACAGTTGCCGGAATAGGGGCATTGCTCGGAGTCAAGCCCACAGTGGTAAGCGGAGAGGAGATACTGCTCATGACAGAGCCAGATTACACCATACCGCTTTCGATAATAACCGAGCAGATAAAGCAGAAGACATTGAGCGAGGGGACGGTGTGAATCATGGATGAGGAAACGATATACTACTTGGCATCGACGATCCTTGTATCTGCAATTGGGATATTCGGGCTTGCTGGATTCGGGCCGCTCGCCATAGTCGCCATATTGGTCATAATTATCACGTGGATATTCATACTGATAATAAATTACGCTGACTTTCTGGTATTCCCTCTTGTCACAAGGGCGCTAAAGCTCAAGATAATACCTGCAAAGAACTATTACATACCCAAAAAGCAGGACTGCCTGATAAAGAACGTGAGCGGGATATATTACGCGACAGGTTACTTGACGGCGAACATATACAACTACGTCTTTTCGGCAGAGAGACCGGATACAGACGATGCCGAGACTGTTATCGGAGGCCCCGAGAAGTGGGAGAGGATAATAATGAACGTGCAGTTCCCGTTCAAGTACCATCTAATAACCGCAGCAGAAGACATACAAAAATTCAGGGAGGACCTCGAGGCGCGAAGGGGAGCAATAGAGTTCCAGATGTCCAAGGAGATGATGACTGCAAATCCCAGCCAGATGTCCATAGACGATTTCCAGAGAAGGATAAACGTGCTGCAGGCAAGGATAGACAAGCTCTCCACAGGCAATAGACCCGTAAACACAATAATGTACATTGAGACCACATCCTTCGGGGTCAGCGAGAAGGCGGCAATAGATTCTCTTGAGGACCAGATACACCAGTTGGAAACAGTATTCAATAGCTTCAACCTCAGCATAAGCAGGGTTGTTGGAAGGGAGATATATCTGCTCTTCAAGTTCAACTACACTGTGCCGCCGACTGTAGATGCGATGCAGAAGGTATTCCATGAGCAATCTTGATTGTAATAAATACTTTGTCAAAGAAAAAAGGATGGTGCGAAAATGACGCTTGTACGGTTCCAGAGGCTTATGAATAACGAACTCTCAAAGAGGGTTTTCATAACCAGGCCTCCTGAGCCCCCCAACGAATTTTTGATCAACGACCCGATGAACTCCATATTCCTCGGCGTCACGAAGATATTCGATGCGCCATTCTCCTGGACATTCGAGAATCTGACCAATCCACACATAGCCATAGTCGGGATTACAGGTTCTGGAAAGAGCTTCCTTGTCAAGACGTTCCTGCTCAGGGCTAGCTTGATATGGAACACTAATGCGATAATAATAGACTGGGCAGGAGAGTATAAGGCGTGGGTAAACCAATCCGGTGGAAGGGTGATCTCGCTTGCAAGGGGGGACTACCTAAATATAATGGACCTCTCAGGCATGAAGCCGCTTGATAGGGTGAAGCAGGTGATCACATCCTTTGAGATACTAACCGATATAGCAAGCTACCCAGAGCAAAGAAGGCTAACAGGCGAGGCGCTGGAGCAGGCTTACCTAAATGCTGGATTCAACCTCGCAGACATACCTGATCCAAACAAAGAGGCGCCTACGCTAAAGGACGTCATATTCCTGCTGCAAGAGAAGCTGCAGGAGGGAACTTACTCGTATCCTGCCGAGCTTGAGAACGCCTTATATAGGCTGCGTCAGTTTGCGAGGGAAGGGCAGGATTATTTTGCGAAGAAGAGCACAGTAGATCTCGCGAAGCTCGCCTCCTCAGGCCTTGTGGACATAGATCTCTCAAGCCTGCCTGATGAGAAGTTCAGGGCGCTTGCCGCACTGTTCATACTCCAGTCGCTCAAGGAGAAGATGAGGATGGAGGGATGGAGCGCGTCAAAGGGATTAAAGGCCATAGTCGTGCTTGACGAGGCATGGAAGGTTGCAAGCGACGAGAGAAGCGATGCGATAATGGTGGTAAGGGAGGGAAGGAAGTACCAGTTCGGGCTTATAGTCGCATCCCAGAACCCAACAGACATAAACGAGGCCATACTCTCGAATGTCGGGACAACCGTACTTTTGAGGATCAAATTCGAGAAGTTCCTCGACTATTTGCAGGGATCTCTCAACTTCTCGCAGTTCATAAGAAACGAGATAAGCGGATTTGGAGTAGGTCAGGCCGCGGTGGACATGTCGTTCCAGACATCCGTTCAGTTTCCGGAGGTGTTTGTGCTAGATAGGATAATAGGAGAGGTGCCGCTTGACTCTTACACCATAAGCATAGGGGAGCTTTTGATGCAAGCAGAGCTCTCCGACAGCACGATAAAAAGGGACTATGTGTTCGAGAAGATAGAGCTTAGGAGCAAGCTCATAGAAAACAACATAGGCCAAAAAACAATAGACCAGATCTTCGCAGCGCTAGACGAGAAGAGCAGGATAGGCGACATACGTATGGTGGTCGAGGTCCTAAACAAGCAGGGAGTGAACAGGGATATAATAATAAAATTGCTAAGGAGCCTTGGGATCCCTGAGGATATAATACTTAGGACTTTGAACGGGTGATTTTGTGGGAGAGACATTTGCGATTAATAGAATTGAGCTCAAGAAGATGCTTACGGTGCTCGGGATAAGCGACAAGAGCATCAACAGCATGGAGAGCACGCTAAACAAGTCCCACAGGCACGTTAATGCGATAGCTTTCTCCGGAATGCTTCAGAGGATGGGACTTAGGCAAGAGGACATAAAGAACGTGCTCAGGAAGATAGGGATAGACGATGTTACAATAACAGACATACTCAACATGCTCGACGAGGACAAAATAAACGAGACTTTCGGAAAGGTCGTGGAGCTTAGCGTGAAGTAGATTTTATGGCTGCAAAACAAAAAACATTCTGCATAATATGCGGAAAGGAGAGAAATGGGATTGGGGTAAAGAACGACAGGGTACTTGAGGGGATAAGGTGGTTCAAGCGAAGCGTGACGCACAACGAGAGCGGGAATAGGCTTGTCGTATGCAAGGAATGCTACGAAACTTACAAGAAGTCCAAAAAGAGGTTTGATTCCAGAAAGAAACTCTATTTGGTACTTGGGATAATATTCGCAGTATTGATCATAGTGGTGGGCAAAAGTGTCGCTAGCATCCTGTTCGGGATAGTCATGGTGCTGTTCTTGTACTCGTTTGCATTCTTTAGCTATGTGCCGGAATTGGCACTTGGAGCTGGGCCAAAACAAGACAACAAGACTGTCGCAGGGACGGCACATATATAAAACTAAAAGCCTAAATTTTAGGAGTGGTTGATTGCCGGAAGATGAGGAGATTGTACCGAAAGTCGAGGAATCCATATTCCCCGGCAAACTTTTGACATCACTTGAGAGCATATCCGGAAAGGTTTCTGCGCTGCCATTCTTCGAGACAAAGATCTCAGGGGACGAGCTTAGCATAGTGATGGTAGAGAGCAGGAACATAAAGAAGAACCCGTTCTTGTTTTACATAATAAAGTTCAAGGCCGACAGCGTTGGAGTAGTGTACTCTATAGCTCCGGACACAAGCGAGGGACTTAGGAGGCTGACCATCATGAAGAACCTCATGTCCATATTGTCCATGGCTGCCGCTGATTTCCAGATCAACGAGTCTGAATTCTTCCAGAACATAGACTCCACGATAGACAAGGTCATAGGGGGAATATCACAAAGCTACAGCACGATTTTCAACAAGTATGACTCTCTTCTTGCAGAGTACAGGGAGCTAAAGAAGCTGAACTTGGAGGTGAACTCGGCAAACAGGAACCTCACCATACAGGCAGCGCAGCTAAACGACACAGTCAAGCAGCTCAAATCCGAGCTTGATGCGCTGCAGATATACTCAGACGAGTCGATAATGGTGATGCTCCAGGACTGGATAGAATCGCACGTCAATTCGATAGACATAAACGACTTCGCGAAGACGTACAAGATGCCGCCGCCAAGGGTGGAGCAGGTGCTCGACAAAATGGTGTCGCTTGGATACATAGAGCTAAAGAGCTGATGTTTTGGTATACTACGTTCACATAAACAAAAGGGTAAGAAACATAAGATCTTACGTGATCTTGAAGAAGGTTAAGGAGACCAGCAACGTATTCTCCAGATTCATGCAGAATGTTTTCGACAAATACATATTCAAAAACAAGGAAGCGTAGAGCAGTTAATGTTAATATGGCAAAGTTGAACAGGCGCCTAAAGCAGGCGGGAATAGCGGCAGTTGCATTTTTGGTGTTGCTAGGGATAATAATACTCTATTTCGAGAGTGCGCTGCATTCTATAGAGAGCCTCCCGCCGCCGAACGTTCCGGTATACGGAGCCTTGGGACTGTATGCACAGCCGATAAAGGGCTCGGGATTCTACTACAACTACTCGCACAACTATGTGGCTTATGCATACCTCACTTATTATGCTAACAACGCAATGTATGCGAACTTCACCTTCAACATGTACGCGACGAATCCTGTTACAAAGACCTATATGCTAAATGTTGGGGATTATTGCTACAAGTGCTACAACGAGACGCTGATTTACGACAATCTTTCGGCATACATGGGAAACTTGGGGTTATTGCACAACTCCAGCAGCCTCTCATCCATAAATTTCAGCCAGCTAGGCACCGTAACTAACGGGTCTGTAGTCATTGTCCCATCCGGCCTGCTGCCTATAGTGCTTTTGCAGAACTCTTCAAGCGGATCGATTCCGCTCTTGACCCTGCTTGACCATGGAGATACGATAATTTATATAGGAAATAATTTCTCAAGCAGCGTCGGCCCAGGAGGAGTCGTCTATTCCAATTACACAAACACCTTACAGACTCTAAGATTGCATGGCATAAATACAATTCCGGAATATTACGTTGCGCCAGAGAAGCTGGGATTGTATTTCAATACACCGCTCTTCAATTTCACCAACGGAACGAGCTATGGAAAGATAAATTACGTACACGCGGAGAATGGGAGCATAGTGGCGCTCTCGAATTACGAACAAAATGCCTGGAACAACACAAACCAGGTAGGCAGCGACCTTGCAATGGTTCTCTTCTCCAGACCGTGGATACCAAGCTACGCAAGCTACATGGAGAACAGCACGATAAACAGGACAAGCCTGCATACAACCCTTAGCATGGTGACATTCAACACCAGCCTAAACACCTCAAAACAGGGCCTTGCGCAGATAGTGAACTCCTCATATCCGCTGGTGAACATACTGGTTCATAATTCCACATCCACAAAGGGCCAATCGATAGTTTTCCCGATAAGGTTTGCAGACAATGGGACGCTTGGGATACCCAAGTCAATATCCGACGGGCAGAACTTCTCGATACAGGCAGTCATAAACACCAACAGGAAGAGAGAGGTGGAGCCCGTAATCACTTTCTACAACCTTGATTATAATCAGATATTCACTTTCAGCCTTGGTCACTTCAACATATCGCAAAGCCTAAATTCCGTGACAAAGAACATAGAGCAGCCGCTGCCTCCAGGATACTACATAATAACGCTGACAAACCTCAATGGGACATACATATCAGGATCGGTCATAGGGATAAAGAACATAACAATAAACGCAACTTTTGCGAATTTCCAGTCCGGAAATTTCTGGTTTAGGGTGACAAGCAACAATGTGTCACTTGCCGACATTCCCTACTCGGTAGACCTAAATGGGGGGTATAGGGAGAACGGGACTACAGACGGCCAAGGATACATAAATTACACTTTGCCTACAGGTACGATAGTGCCTTATGGAAATGAGACATTCAGAATCCACATATTTGGAAACACCTACATGTACTACGAATCCTACAACAAGATAATAAGCCAGATCAATCCGCTATATATCGAATTCGCGATAGTGATCATAATAGTGGTCATAATAAACGTGCTCGCAAAGACCCCTGACAGGGACGAGTTCTACATAGACGTGCAGGAATTCAGGAACATAGACAAGGTAAAGTTGAGCGTGGACAAGAGCGCGATACTCGACATATTCGACAAGGTGAACTATTATTACAGGTGGAAGTACATGCCGCTGACTGTCGACGAGATAAGGAGCGGGATTAGCGACAACATAAAGGACAACAACATGCCAATAGCGATAACCTCTCACAACACGTTAAAGATACTCAACACGCTCACGGTGAGCGGGGATGTTTTTGAGGTCGATGGCTATTTCGTGCCAAAGAGATGGGTGGACGAGTCCGGTCACAATGCAACGTATCTCACCATATTCAGGAAGCTGCGTGATTACTGCATAGCGCACGGAATACTCTTTACGGATCTGGACAAGAGCGAGGTAGCAGACATGGTTGTAACGAGGAGCGGGATCCAGGCCTACATAGAGATATATTCCGGAAAGGAGAGCCTCAGGGCACTAAAGATGTCCAGGACTTACAAAACGTTCATCGTATTCCTCAACGAGAACGAGAGAATAGATTTCCTGGAGAGGGTCTACAACTCTTATGGAGAGAAGGCCGAATTGATGAAGATGAGCGTATATTATGAGTATGCCAAACTAATCGACACCGAGAATCTCAGTGCGCTAATCTTCTGATTCCTCGTCATGCGTGTTTGATTTTTTCTCCTTTCTTTCTTGTTTTGGCGATTGCTCTTCCTCTTGTGCTGCAGATTCCTCGAATATTGTCTTGTATTTGTCCTTTATTATGTGAGTGAGCGCGTCCTCGATCTTCTCTTTCTTGGTTCCTGTGAGGTTGCTTAGATCCCCAGAGAGCTGGTTTATGTAACGCATTATCATCTTGTATCGTGACTCTTGGACGCTCTTGTTCCTGACGTGACTGACGTATTTTTGCAGGCTTCTCGCCGCATCCATCACCGCAAGCTTGATCTCCTCTATTATCTCCTCCTCCTGCGATACTGCTTGCTTTCCAACTCCGGAGTATGGAACGTAGACAGATGATATGTTGACCATCACGCTTATTGGCTCCTCATCGAAGTTGCCTATGTTGTATCTCTTCCACTGCACCCCTTTCACGGCTTCTGTTATTGCGCAGTTTGTACTGTCAAATAGCAGCGGCACTTTGTTTGCGAACCTAAGTATATTTCCGCTCACAGTGTCCTTGCCCTGCTTTCCAGCGCCCCCTCCGTATGCAATCCCTGCCTCCACTACGAATGGGACACCTCCACGAAATACTTTTGGCTTTCTCTCGATCACCTGAGAGAACTCAGGGCTTAGTATGTTCTTTATTGCTACTCCAAGCTGCTCCTCCCCTATTATCGAGAGTGCGTCCATCTCTGGGGAGATCCACTTGACCTCCTTGAATGCCTTTATAAGAGCCTCTGCATCGGCCCATGTCATCTTCTTTGGATCGGAATCGAAGTTTATCTTTGGTGCGATATTGCGAAGCTCGTCTATCTTGTTGTACGTAATCCTTGCAAATGTGTCAACCAGAAATGAGGAGAGCTTGTTGCTTGTAGATACTTGCGCAAAATCAACAAGGTCGTTTGTGCTCAGCCCGAGCGGATGCGGTTTTATCTGCTTTGGCTTCTTTGGAAGCATCTGGGTGTGCCTTGGAAAAGATATTTCCTTGCCCGTAGGCTCGAGGAGTTTTATGCTGACATGTGGATTTGAGAGCGCGGTCCTCTTTAGGTATTCGTAGACTCCGTGGTCGCTGCTCTCGTACTTTATGTCTGCGAATTCCCCGCTCACCTCAAGCCCTGTCGGACCCTTATCCATAGCAGCAATGTTGGTTACGATTGGTTTGTTGGTCTTGACGTCTACGCTTATGTCGCACTCATAGGAGTCCTTTGTGGTCCTGCATTTTACATGTATGGGCTTGTTTGTAGTTATGAGCGAATATAGGGTGCAGCTTGCCGCCCCGATACCCTGCTGTCCCCTTTGCTGCATATACCTGTGGAATTTTGTGCCTGCAAGTATTGTTGCGAGCGCCTTTCCCACTATGCTCTTTGGTATTCCCGGACCGTTGTCGCGAACAGTTATGTGGTATTTGTCCTCGGAGATCTCGGTTATGCCAACGTATATGTCAGGGAGTATTCCAGCCTCCTCGCAGGCGTCAAGGCTGTTTGAGACGTATTCATGGATTATTGTTGTGAGCGAGCGGACCTTGCCTGCATACCCAAGCATCTGCCTGTTCTTCTTGAAGAACTCTGCTATCGAGTGCTCCTTGAAGTTCTTGAACATCGTATCTGCATTCTCGGCCATCTTGTCATCTCATGCTCTCTTCCTTTGCCTTCCTCCTAAGCCTCTCCATCACCGCATACGCCTTCTTATGGGTGCCGCCCTCGAGCAGAATCTCGATCGCCGAGTTGGCAATCTTTATGTCCTCTACAGAACCTATAAAGCTTATGGTATTCCCGTAGATGCTGATGCTCACTCCGCTCACGCTTTCTATGTATGTCTTGGTCTTTCCGTCAAGGCCGATTAACCTTGCCTTCATCCTATGGATGCTCTTTGGGATCTTGAACTCCTCCTTTAGGTTAATCGAGGTGAAGAAGAAGTCGTCCTCCAAAAGCTTGAGCGAGGTCTTCTCGTCGAAACCCCTGCCGAAGGCGCTCAAGACGTTCCTTGCATTATATTCGTCGTATGCCTCCCCGTCTATGCTGATCTCGTTCTCGTTTGATATCTCTATTTTGCATCCCAGCCTCTCTTTTAGGGTCTGGAGGGCCTTATCCTTATTTAGGGCCTTGATCCTTTCCTTTGGGATAAGCAGATGTTGCATTTTTGCTCACTGAAAACAGGTATAGCATATACTCGAAACATTTTAATATGTGATTGGAACAATACGTAGGGATTTGGGCACAGTTTGTATGCACGTAAAATCTGTCGTCGTAATATCCTCTGCTTTTGTGAACGGAAGTGTCGGCTTTATGCGCAAGCTTTAAATACCTAGAGTTTCACTGTTTATGTGAATCTATCATGATTCTTTCATGATACATTTGAATGGGAATCATGATTCACCGAAACATGTGCTTAAAATGGCTTCAAAAAACGCAAAGGAATTAAGAAAGGAGATCAGCGAGATAAAGGAAGATCTTGCAAGGCTCTCGGCAGTCAAGAACATGACAGAGATGGAGGCCGACCCAAAAACGCTCCTAAGCTTCATACTCGCAAAGAACGAGAGGACAGACAAGATACTACTAAGGCTATCAGAGCAGCTTCAAAGGCTCGAGCAGGACATAAGATATGAGCCGGAGAGCACAGAAGCAGGCAGCACGCAGCAAGATGAGCTGGTGGGCCTCTCGATAGTGGATGCAGCCATAGTGAACTTCCTGCAGACAAGGCACAATGAGATGGCGTGTGCAAAGGAGATAGCAGAACATATGGGATATAACGGGAAGAACGCGGCATGCGCAAGGCTAAAGAAGCTGGAAGGAAAGGGCCTGGTAAAGAGGCTGCAGCTCGGGCACACGGTTTATTACAAGTTTTATGCTGGCAAGACGACCAAAACGCTAATTGTATCACCCCCACAGTAAGGAAAGGGCGACCTGCTTCCCCCAAGCAGGTCTTCCCCTCTATTTCTTTCGTGCAATTAGCAATTTTCTTCGCTTAGCGTATGCAATATATTCTTTATCTGGATAATCACATTGTGGACAGCAAGAAAATATTCATCCTGACCCATGGGAGCGACCCTGACGGCATAGGAAGCGCGGCGCTGATCAGGAAAAGATATGGCGTGCCGTTGGAGAATGTCTACTTTCTTGATTATACTCAAAAGAAATTTGATTATGCAGTAAACAGTATGTCGAAGAAATTTTCAGGAGGGATTACATTGTTCATTGCAGATACAGGATTGGATGCTGCTCATGTTTCGTCGTTTGAATCCTTAGTAAAACGTATAAAAAATGGTGGCGGAAGGGTTTTTTGGTTCGATCACCATCCTTGGAAAGAGGACCATATTAAAAGAGTTGCAAAACTATGTGATTTTGCGATAGTGGGGGAGAACAAGGATGCGTGTGCGACAGAAATAATACAAAGGGAGCTGGGCCTTGAAGACGAATTCAGCATCAAGCTTGCAAAACTCGTGCATAAAACGGATTTCGCGCACACGCCGCCACTTCGTATAAGCGATCCAAAGGATCCGATTCAGATCTACAACTTCGTGTACACATACTACCATAATTTTGGGAATACAGATATGGACAAGTATACAAAATCTCTGCGAAGGATTGTGGGTTTAGAGAGTGAAGGAAAATTATTCGATTCCAAGTTATATAAGGATGCAAAGAGGTTTGAGAAATACACACATGAGGTCTTGGATTATATAAAATCACACACATACAAGACAAGTAAAAATATTGCAGTTGGGTTTGGAAAATCCGTGAACAGCAATCAGGCATGCCAGACAATATGGAACAACGCAAAGTGCGATATTGTGGTTTATGTGAATATAACCAACAATAAAGGACACATAAGGAGTAAAAAGGCGGACATTGAGAAGCTTGCGAATTATTTCGGGGGAGGAGGGCATCCGCATGCGGCGGGGTTCAACATCGATCCTGGGAATTACGGTAATTTCAGCAAAGAGAGCGAACGCAGAAGGTTAATGGAGAAAATTGCTGCGGCTGCAAAGAATTGTGATCTATAGGAGAAAGACAATGTGACGTAGGCTTTGGAAGTAGCAGTAGTTCTGACTTGCAAAATTTTACGATTGGGAAGCGCCGTCAAGCAAAGGTATTTATAGCTGTTCTTACTAATTCTTACTAGATGGTAAGATGGAACTTGAGAGGACTATCAGCATAAAGGGCCAGATTGTGATTCCAAAGGATGCAAGGAAGAAGGCAGGGATCAAGCCGGGCACCAAGGTTACTTTCGAAGTTGAAGATGACAAAATAATAATAAAGAGAAAACTGACTGCTAAAGAGATTGTTGAAGATTTTGCAGACGTACCCAAAAAAATAAAAGGATTGGATATCGCAAAAATAAAAAAATTATTAGATGATGAGTATGAGGTACCTTGATTCGAATGTTTTTATATATTTAGCTTTGGCTCCCAAAACAGAGCCCAAAGCCATAGCTTCAGCTAAATTGATGGAAGATATAGTAGATGGAAGGATTGGGGCAGCCACAAGTTCACTTGCATGGGATGAAATGGTATGGGTCATCAAGAAAAAAGAAGGGGTGAAAATTGCCCAATCTGCCGGTAAAAAATTTTTAGCGATCCCAAGGCTCAAAATTTTGGATATAGACGAGAGTGTGCTTACTACGGCCCAAGCGGTGATGGAGCAATACGATTTGGATCCAAGGGACTCGATACATCTTGCATGTTGCATCAACAACAGTATAGAAGAAATAATAAGCGATGATACTGATTTTGACAGTGCTAAAAACATAATCAAGAGAGTGGGCATATAGAAACTATGAGATAAGTAGCCCGTATCCCGAAAGCCTCCATCTTTGCTGGAAGTTTCTAAGCACGGATATTTTCGATGTCTTGTCTGCGCAGATCGGCCTCTTAAGTTGTATCTTTAAAGTATTCTTTTTGGCCTGAGTAACATATCCTACAGTAGTAGCCGTTCCAACTCCAAGTATTACCGGCTCGTTTGTTGTGAATGCCTGCTTGCCTATGTCCGGTCTTTTTATCATGTGGTATTCGAGAGTGATATTGTCCAGGGTAGGCGGCAGTTTTCCGACTTTCCCAACTACGTTTCCCGCCAGCCCGTCTGCTTTTGCAAAGGCCGGATCTATATCAGTTGAAAGCCCGATCAGGCCTCCTGCTATGGCCTCCTCAATCTTGCCAGTGCTTGTCGAGAGGCTCTCGATCTTAGTTAGGATCGGAATGTATGTTTCCCTCTTTCCTTTCTCCTTTTGCACCCCAATTCCAGGCCTGATCTCGATCTCGTCCCCTACTTTTAGTTTACCTCTAACTATCGACCCACCGATTACTCCTCCAACAAGGTCCTCGATCTTTGTTCCTGGCTTGTTTGCATCGAATGATCTTGCTATGTACATATATGTGTCGGATTCAGAGTCGCGCTTTGGGACTTCCATGTTTGCGATGAACTCCAATACCGCATCTATGTTTATGTTCTTGTTTGCCATTACTGGAATTATTGGAGCGTTCTCCGCAACGCTTCCCTTTAGGAAATCTCGGATCTGATTGTAATGAGCCTTTGCCTTGTCCTTTCCAACCACGTCGACTTTTGTCTGGATTATTAGGATGGTCTTTATGTTCAGTATGTTTAGCAGCATAAGATGCTCTCTTGTCTGAGGCATTGGGCACGGCTCTGTTGCGGCTATCACGAACATCACTGCATCTATTATGCTTGATCCTGCAATAGCTGTGGCCATCAGCGTCTCGTGTCCAGGTGCATCGAGTATGGAGAATCTTCTTATCGGAGTCGGCTTTACGTTCTTCTTTGCGCACTGCTCGCACGAATCGCCTATAGTGTAGGCAGACGGTCCATCGCAACCTTCGCATTTCTTGATTAGGGCGTCTGCGTATCCGAGCTTTATTGTCATGCTCCTTTTTATGCTCTCGCTGTGCCTATCCGTCCACACCCCGGTTATCGCCCTTGTGAGGGTCGTCTTCCCATGGTCGACATGGCCTAGTGTCCCTATGTTTATCTGGGCCTGCTGAAAATTGTCTTGCGTCATGATCATGATTCCTTGTTTTCTGTAGCCTTTGGCTTGAATATTTCATCAAGGGGCTTTGCACCGTACTCCTCTATCACAGTATTTATCTGCTCGGTGTCAGCGCTTATGGTGTTTCCCCTTATCAGCCTCTTTGCCCTATGTCCGAGCTTGGAATTCCTCAGCCCAGGAGCATCCTTTAGAAGAGGCCTGGTCTTTCTTGTTCCCTCGACCTCCCTTCGGGACGGAGCCCCTGTCTTGTCGCTAAGGCCCGTTATCTTTAGCTTGAATCCGTCAAGGCCTACTGCATATCCGTCTATGACTTCATCTATCTTCTTCCCTATAACCGTTGCGACAAGCTCCTTTTTGACTTCAGCCTGCGCTGTCTTTCCGGTTTTTTTGTCTGAGTAAACTATTTTCATAATATCACTAAGCATGAATTCGGACTACCTGTACATAGAGTCCGGCTCGTCCTTGAACCTGTTGATCCTCTCCGCGAGCTCCTTTGGGATCGCAGGCTTGACTTCCTTGAGAGCCTTTGTGAAGTCCTCCATGGTAACGTATGATTGTTTAGGCGGGTACCTCTTTATTGCGTTCTTGAAATCATCCATCAGTATGTTTCTCTTTTCTTGCTTTGCCGATGCTTCTGCTGATTTTATGATTTCAACAATCTCCTCCTTGTCATATCCCTCCATCATATTTACGAGGTCGTCTAGGCTAAGGTCCTTTTCTAATTGCATCTTCTCGGTTTTGGTTTTTAATATCTCAGATCTCTTTGATGCATCCGGTATCCTTGTGAGGCTCTTTCTTATAGCATTCATACCCGCCTCCCTGCATATGTTCTCGATCTCAGCTCCGGTGTAGTTTTCGGTTCTGTTTGCAAGTTCCTCTAGATTCACCGATTTGTCAAGAGGCATGCGCTGGGTGTGGACCTTGAATATGAGGAGCCTCCCTTGCGCATCCGGCATAGGTATGTTGATTATCTTGTCGAACCTGCCTGGCCTGAGCAGCGCTGGGTCTATTGCTTCTGGCCTGTTTGTTGCAGCAATCACTATAACATTCTTTAGTTCGACCAATCCATCCATTTCTGTTAGGAGCGTGTCTACGACTCTCTCGCTTACTCTTGAATCTACATCCTCTCCGCCCCTCACGTTTGCGATTGAATCTATTTCATCTATGAATATGATGCATGGCGATGCCTGCATCGCCTTCCTGAATATCTCCCGTACGGTCTTCTCGCTCTCCCCGACATACTTGCTTAGCACTTCGGGGCCTTTTATGGAGATGAAGTTTGCCTCCCTTTCTGTTGCTATCGCCTTTGCCATGAGGGTTTTTCCTGTTCCTGGGGCACCTACTAGCAGTACTCCTTTTACTGGACGTATTCCCATATTTTCGAAAGCTTTTGGATTCTTGAGGGGAAGCTCCACAGTCTCCTTTAGCTCTTCTTTGACTCCCTCAAGCCCGCCGACATCCTTCCAGTGGACGTTTGGCCTCTCGACGAATACCTCCCTTAGTGCGCTTGGCCTTATGCTCCTTAGAGCCTCCATGAAGCTGTCCCTTGTTACTGTCAGCTCCTGCAGTATCTGGTCGGGGATTTTTTGCTTGTCGATTATTTTTGGAAGTATCTTTCTTGAAGTTGCGATTGCTGCTTCTCTTACAAGAGCTGTGATGTCTGCTCCAGTATAGCCGTGCGTGATGTTTGCAAGCTCGTCTAGATTGACGTCTTTTGCAAGTGGCATGTTCCTTGTGTGAATCTGCAGTATCTCCTTTCGTGAATCCCTATTCGGGATCGCTATCTCGAGTTCCCTGTCGAATCTGCCCGGCCTTCTAAGTGCTGGATCTATAGCATCTGGCCTGTTTGTTGCAGCAACTACTATTACCTGACCTCTTGGGGACATTCCGTCCATTAGAGTTAGAAGCTGTGATACCATTCTCCTTTCCACCTCGTTTGTCGCTTCTTCTCTCTTAGGAGCTATAGCATCGATCTCGTCCATGAATATTATTGTTGGAGATTTCTCGTTTGCATCCTTGAATATCTGGCGGAGTTTCTCCTCGCTCTCGCCGACAAATTTGCTTACAAGCTCAGGGCCGGATATCGATATGAAGTTTGCATCGCTCTCGTTTGCAACCGCCTTTGCAAGCAGCGTCTTTCCGGTTCCTGGAGATCCATATAGCAAGACTCCTTTTGGAGGCTCTATCCCAAGACGCTCGAATAGCTCAGGATATCTTATCGGGAGCTCTACCATTTCCCTTATCTTTTTGACCTCCTCCTTGAGACCTCCGATATCTTCGTAGTGCACCTCTCCGACTTTGACCATAGATTCGGATACCGGCTCTTTTCTCACCACAAGTGCCGTATCCTTTGTGACCCTGACTATTCCGTGGGGCGCCACCTGCACCACCAGGAAGTTGAGCGTGAGTCCGAACATCGGAATTGGGATGGCATCGCCCTTCACTATTGGCTTGTTCTCCATCTTCCGCTTGGCATATTCTGTGAAGTCAGGTGAGATTGGGGGCTTTTGGCCGGTTGGCGGGGCTATTATGACGCGCTCCGCATCCAGCACTGTTGCCTTTGTAACAAACACCTTGTCCCCTATTCCGACCCCCAAATTCTGCCTGGTGTATCCGTCTATTCGGATGAATCCCAACCCCTCGTCGCTTGGATGTGCCTGCCATACAGTGGCTGCGGTGGATTTTATCTTCCCTTTTATCTCGACTATGTCGCCAGAGACTACGTCTAGCACTTTCCTGGACTTCGAATCCATTCTGGCAAGTCCCCTTCCAGAGTCGGTAACAAGTGCGTCAGCAACTGTCAGCTCTATCCCATGTGCCATCTAATTTTCACCGTTTAGTTGCAGTAAGAAAGCAATAGTGCTTAAATACCCCTTAGTTAATTCTCTCTTAAATTTTAAATAGCTACGCATTTAGTTTAGAAGTATGCCCCTTGAGAATATCGAGAATACGTATGCTATCACCAGTAGGAATCCTATCAGGAATATTAGCTCTAGGAGCGAGAATATGCCAGTTATCAAAAATAGCGCCACGATTGTGAGTATGACTATCGCATATATCGCCTTGTTCCATGCAAGGACCTTGCTGCCGTCTAGTGGAAATATTGGCAGCATATTGAAGAATGCGAGCCAGAGGCTTATGAAAAGGGTGATGCCAAGTAGGTTCTGCAGATATGATGCATGAAGGAAGTTTGGACTTAGAGGGTTGAGGGATGTGGTAACTCCGGATAGGAAGTTGCTAAAGAGCAAGAGGCCTATGGCAAGAACTACTAGGAATATAGCGAAATTTGTCAGCGGTCCGGCAAGGGATACTATGCCATCCTCTCTCTTCGTGAATTTGTTCGTGAATATGAACGTTGCTCCAGGTATTCCCAGAAGGAATCCAAACATTCCAGATATTATTGTGATTGCAAGGCCGGTCATTGAGGTCTTGAACGCGGCGATGGCACCGAAGTGCTGTGCGACAAACTTGTGCATAAGCTCGTGGAGCACAAAGGTAAGCGTGACAGCTATGAAAGAGATAGGCAGTAGGTACTCGAATAGGTTAAGAGAGCTAAAGGCATTTGTAAGGCCGCCAAGCAGAGTGAGCGTGAAGGCAAGGCTAAGCAATACATCTGCTACAACAATGTTCTTCAGTTCATCCCAGATTATGACGTTTTCCCTATATATGCTACTCAACCCAGAAAGTGATTTATTGTAGATATCAATATGAATAGATTATTTTTTATATTGA
>VFSW01001993.1_pt1 | contig 30890 bp, 27 predicted proteins | sample 5358111 | NCBI WGS metagenome assembly VFSW01 (sample SAMN11554181, study PRJNA540505) | mine drainage metagenome | isolation source: sediment from site ElyBrook_90M | place: USA: Ely Copper Mine, Vershire, VT | collected 2017 | reverse complement strand
CGGCCGGTTTCTTCGAGACATTCCCGCAGGGGGGCGACATGAAGGGCGTGGGCGCGGGCGGGGGCGGTGTCGCCAAGGCGAAGGGAGGCTTCGGTGGCCGAAAGATCCGTGGGAATGTCAGGGTGAAAATCTCCCGGGTCGACGCTCCCACCGGGAAAGACGTAAGCCCCGCCCATGAAGTGCACGTCGGCGTTGCGCTTGACGAAAAACACCTCGGGGGAGCCACCGTGGGGACTGTCACGCAGAAGCAGTCGGGGGGCGGGGTCGCGGGGGGGGACGCCCCCGCCTTTAACGGCGAAGTCGAGTGTCACGGCGGGGGGAGTGTAGCGAGAAACGACTGGAGTTCGCCCTGGGCGTGGGGGTCGGTGCGGGCAACGTTGATGCCGCGAAGGGCCCACGCGCGGGCGTTGGGGATGTCTTTGGCCGCGAGCGCGGTCTGCGCGGCCATGAGGTACGTAGGAATGTACTGGGCAAACCGCTGGGCGAGGGTGTCGAAGGTCGCCAGGGCGTCGTCCGTGCGACCGAGCCCGCGGTACTCCTGGGCGAGGGCGTAGTACGGAAAAGGGTCGTTGGGAGACCCGGCGACGAGTTGTTCGAGGACAGGGAGTCTCGGGGGCATGGTCAGGATTCGATGACGCCGATGTAGGGGAGGTTGCGGTATGACTCGGCGTAGTCCAAGCCGTACCCGACGACGAAGCGGTCGTCGATGGTAAAGCCAAGGTAATCAATCGGGACTTTGACCCGAGCGCGGGCGGGCTTGTGGAGCAGGGTACAGAGTCGCACCGAGCGGGGACGGCGAGTCTGGAGGTTTTGAAAGAGGTAGTTCATGGACAGGCCGGTGTCGACGATGTCTTCGACGATGAGCACGTCGCGGTCTTCGATGGACGAGGCCAGGTCGTAGGTGATTTGCACCACCCCCGAAGTGTCTGTGCCCGCACCATACGAACGCAGGCCAAGAAACTCCACGGATACGTCGAGGTCGATGGAACGTATGAGGTCGGAGGCAAAGATAAAGCTGCCTTTGAGAATGGGCACGACCACGAGGGCGCGTCGGGCGTAGTCCCGGGTGATGTCCGCGCCGAGGGCACGGACGCGGGTGGCGATGGTCTCGGCGGACAGCAGCACGGTGGGCGGGGGGGTCATGGGCTTAGATCCAGGCGTTGTTGAGGAGCTCACCGAGGCCGCCCGCGCCAGGGACGATGTACTGGTGTCCGTCGAGTCCGCGTTCGCGGTCGGGGTGCGTGCCCGGGACGGTGGTAAGAACTTCAGGGGGAGAAAGCGCGCGGTCGAGGCGAAAAGCGTACACCCTCGCGTCGGGGTGGTCTGTGGTCAACCGGGAGACGTACTCGGGGGTGACGATGAGGTTCATCGCGATGAGTCCGGCGGGGTCGCCGTCGAGACGGGTTTTGTAGTGCTTCATCGCGGCGGACATCGATCCTCCGGTGGCGCCCATCGGATCGGGAATAAGCACCATGCGGCCCTGGATCTCACTGCCGATCTTGGCGTCGTGCCAGCTTGTCCCTGTCACCTGGCCATGTTCATTCACCGTGCGAGACATGAACAAATGGTCTTGACGCACGCCTTCGGGTTCGAGGAGTTCGTTGAGGGTTTCGTAACAGATCTGGGACGGTACGGTGCCCGCTCGGGCGATGCCCACGGTGACCACCCGGGTCGTACGGTCAATCGCCACGCCCCTGTACACGGCTTCGGGCGACGACGAAACCATCCGGGACGGGACGTCAATCCGTCGGCGAGGTAGCTCTGCGGCCATGACAATCAACGCGAGGTGTTCGTACAGCCGTCGGACGAGGCGACCGAGTTCGGGCTGGGTGGTGTCGGGCGTGGCCATTCGGGCGAGCCACGCGAGCGCGACGGGGTCGTCCAAGAGGTGAATGTTCGGGCCGTAGAGATGCTTGATCTCCGTGGGTTGGTACGCAGACCGCGCGTAGATCACGTCGTGCATGGCGAATGCGAGAGTACCTACCACGGGTGGGGGTCTACGGGGTGAGAGACTGAAGATCGAGCCCGCCGGGATACATGTACGAAGTGTATGGCGCGACCCCAATGACCTTGAGGCCAAAGGGATGACCGTCGGTGGAGTCTACCCGGTGCGAACCCGGAGAGATCGGCAGGCGCCAGACCGACCAGGTCGTCCCATAGACGGGGGCGTAGTGTCCCCCATGGGGCCGCCCGTCGAGCAGAAACCCACTGCCGGTGTGCACAACGATGTTGAGATAACTCGCGGTGTACGTCGACGGTACGACAAACGTGTACTCTTGGCGGTACTGCGGGGCGGGGACTTCGAGGACGAAAGCGGGATCGCCGACGGTGGCGCCCGGGGTGGTGTCCTGGCCTTCCATGTACTGTCCGACCAGGATAGGGGCGGTGGCAGTGACTTCGAAGTCGCGGGTGGATTCGAATTCGACGTAACCCCCGCGGGAGAGCACCGCGGAGATGTGCACCGGGGGGACGAAGGTAATTTGATTGTTTGCAGAACCCGAGAGCACCCGGACCATGTACTTTTCGTCGGGCGCGCGGTCTTGAAGCTGCGAGACCACGACGTCACGGCCCCAGGTCTCGATGGGAAACAACTCCTGTTCGATGTGGTCGCAGGCGTACTGGTCGCCGCGGGGATAGGACATGAAGGTACAGTCGACACCGGCAAACACCACCACGGGATTGTCTGCCTGGATCTCGGTGCCGGTAAGATCGTAGGCAAGAAAGGTAAGGGCTGTGCCCGACATGCTTACAAGCTGGACCACGTCGCCCTGCTGGAGGGAGTAGGTCTGGGACGTGTGAGCCGCGGCGGCGTTGACACCCGGACCGGGGGTGATGTCCGTCGAGAGGTTGACTTGAACGTGGGTGGTGCCGGGATGCGTCGCCGTGATGGCAACAAAAGACCCGGCGGAAGAAAAAGCGTTGTGGGCGAGGACCAGGTAGTTGCCTGTCACCGCGGTCGTCGGCAGGAGCAGCGACGCGTCGTTGGTGTACGAGTTCGTGGCGTTTTCGCACAGGGAATTGGTACTGAACTCCAAGGGATTGAACTGATATATGCTCACGGGCGCAGAGGTGACGATGTGATACGCCCCGTTGGGCACAAGGGACGACACCGAGGGCTCGCCCCCGGCGACTGTGCACGTGCTGTCCATCCCGCAGCATTCTGCGTCGCAGCACAGTGAGAGATCGCCGGCGAAGTACGAAGTGTTGTGCGACAGCGACGTGACCCACGGGAGAATCTGCGTCTGCGCGCTGTGCGGCGGGACGCTGAGTGTCATCGGGGCCGTAAGGGCTCCGCCGGTGATCGTCGCCGTCACGGCGACGTCGTTGCTGTTACCCACGGCCACCGCAAAGTGAAAGGCCCCGCCACCGACGAGGTCTGAGTTGGTGGTACTCACGGCCCAAAACTCCGTCCCGCGGTATGTGGGCGCGATGGTCACCGGGACGGTACACACTGCTGTACAACCGTTGGTGTCGGTGACGGCGTACTGCACGGTGTACGTCCCCGCGGCGTTGCCCGAAAAAGTCGTGGGGTTGGTGTTTGCCGAAGACAACACACCGCTGGATCCCGAGGGCGCTGCGGTCACGGACCATGTCTGGGTGGCGAGCGTGGCGTGACTGGTGAAGGTTACCGTAGCGTTGAGCGGGACAATGATGCCGGCTGTGGTGGCGATCGCCGGGGGGCAGACGACCGTGGTAGACCCGCACACGTCGGGATGGATTGTGGGGATGTCCCCCAGGACGTCTGTCGGCGCGGGGATGTCTGTCACCGCAGCGTCGTATGCAGGGATCAGGAGCCCCGTTCGCGCGCCGCAGGCAGGGAGCGCGAGCAGGCTCGTCACTGCCAGGAGGGCTCGCACGCGAAGTCCGGGAGAACAATCCATGTGGGCAAGCATGACCCCAGCCAGAGCCAAGGGTAAAGGTCCTGATGTGCGCCCATGGAATGAACATCCCCAAAGGGTCGATGCAACAGACGGTTACTTCGCGGCCCCGTGGTTCGCGAGGGCAACTTCTCTTTACCGCCCACGAGGCCATGATGTGCGCACGTCCCGATGGCGCGCGGAGCCGCCGCGCGCCTGTCTACGCCCTCTTCCTGTGCGCTCTCGCCGCAACGCTCTGGGTACGGCCCGCCGCTGCCGGTGGTTCGCGTCGCCACACGCTCACCCGGGCCGACCTTGCTTATCTCCGGCGCGAAGCCGCGATGTTCGGCACGGGGTTCTCGCCGCCTCCGGCGGTCGAAGTTCCGCGGCGGGTGCCTCATCCTCCGAGTGCGACCCCAGACTCGCCCCGCGTACCGTCCCGCGAGGCGACCGGGGATGTCTCCGCTCGCCGCGACGCAGTCCTCCAAAATCTTGAACGCTCGGGCGCAGTGCGTCGCTGCTGGACCGGGCTTCTCCTTCGATCACCGACCGCCGAAGCCCGCACGCTCCAACTGACACTGTACGTCGACGCCTCGGGGCTGGTGACGGCGATTGATGTTCCTGACGGGAGATCTCCCGAACTCGCGCGGTGCATCGCCCGTGCAGGGAGCGCGATGGCCCCGGTGGGACCGGGAGACCCCGTCGAAGCGCGCACCACCGTCACCCTTCAACGCGGAGAGTGACCATTAGGGGATTATGGCTGCAAACCCCCACGGTAGGATCGCACACATCGAGACATTCACGGATCTTTCTCGTCCCACGAGATGCGCAACCCGCTCACGTTGAGGTAGCGAATTCAGCAGTTTTTGAAGGGAATGGAGTTCCTGTTCCGAGGGAAAACCAGCCCGGCACGGCCCCGACCCTGAAGGCTGATCAAAGGTCAGCCCGGGGGCGGGGAGCAGATTGCAGTGGGAATCCAAGGGTGTCGACCCAGCCCCCTCGATCTGACCCTTGGTCACATTTCACTGAAGTCTCTGGTTTTCAGCCCTGTGCTCTGGCCGCAGACCCACGCACGGAAGGCTCATTTCCAGCGGACTCATCGAAATGTGACCAAGGGTCAGGTCTCCTTGCCGAGGCCGACGGTACGCGCGAGCAACATCGTGTCGAGACCCGCCCCGATCAGGCGCTGGCGAAAATTGAAGAGCGTCCCCTACGAAAGTTGGATTTCCGCCTCGGGAACCTCCAGCCACCCAAGTACCAGGAGCCATGCCTTGTCCATGAAGACCCGACGGATGGCCTCTTCGTCGGAGACCCTTGCGTGGGCTTGCAGTAGCAACACCATCGCAACCAACGAAGGCACCTTCGGCGGTTTGCCGTGATGGCCATCGGTGTACATGCCAATCAAATGCTGCAGGGTCGCGTCGTCGAACAAGCGATCACGGATCGTCCGCGAGAACGTGTGGAAGCGACCGGCCTTCTTCAGGCGGTCGCACAGCTTGTCTTCGGCGGCGGTGAACGGCGCGGGCAGGATCCACGGCATCGGGCAAATCCTTTGTCTGGAGCTCCCTTTACTCGCGACCTCGGCGAATCCTAATCTCGAACCTTCGTCGAGAGAAAAGTACTTGGTCGGTGCTCTAGGCACGTGCCGCAATGGATGGATGCAGGCAAAGTTCCGAGTTGGTTCACAGCGAAACCATGAACGGCCATTCACGCCCGTCCGGTGTCGCCGCGGGTAATTCACCCGGTCCTGGACCGTCTTCGCCTCGGCATGGTCTCTGCTGAGTAGCATCTCAACCGTCTTCGCCGTACCCTGTCGGCGTCGGCGGATTGAGCCTGACGGGAGGCGTTGTGATGGGTAAGCTTGGCGCCAGGATTTCTATAGTCACTGTCCTTGGGGCGTTGGGCGCCCTTGTCACCGGCTGCCCGGTCTGGAGCGGTTCTGGCGGCAACGGCAGTGTCTACGTCGCGGATGGAGGCGCCGACGCGGCGCCGATTACCACCGCATGTGCGGCCAACGCCGACTGCCTCGACGGGTACTGCGACGCCACCACCCACACCTGCGTGACGGCCACCTCCTGCGCGTCCGGTGTGGCATGTCCCGCGGGTTACGCCTGCGACAGCCGTTCTGTGTGCGTCCCGGGGTGTGCATCGAGCGCACAGTGCCCCTCGGGGCAGTACTGCTCCTCTAGTTCAGCGTGTACGCCCGGATGCGGCGCCGATGCCGATTGCGCCCGGTTGTCTTCCCTGTTGGGGTGCAACACCGCCAACCACCAATGTGCTCCCTCGGGCGGATGTACTTCCAATGCCCAGTGCGCGGCGACGCCCGCCACGCCAGCTTGCCTCAGCGGTACCTGCCAAGCCACGGCCAACCAATGCCAGTTCGACTACCAGTGTGCAGGCGGAACGCAGTGCGTCGACGGACAGTGCGTCTCGGGATGCTCGGCCACCAGCGCCACCAACTGCGCAACCGGCGAGGTGTGTGTCAATAGCTTTTGCCAGTATCCCCTCTCGGGGACGTGCAACGCTTCATGCTCGACGGGCACGCTATGCGTCCAGGGCGTGTGCCTTGCGGTGTGCAACTCCGACCTGACTTGCGGCACGGGACTGATGTGCGCCGGCGGCGTGTGCCGGGTAGACACCCGCCCACATCCATCGTGCACCCGGGACGGCGAGTGCAACGCCGGGTCTGTATGTTACAACGGTGCCTGCCGACGGGTGTGCCCGACTCCTGGGACGGGCACCGATGGGGGCTGCATGAGCGTCGACGTTGCCTTTGATGTGTGCACTACGGCACCGACCGGACAGCGCCTCTGCGCGAGTTCCTCCGAGGCGACGCCGATGTGCGCACGCTCTGCGGACTGCTCCGCGGGACTCGCCTGCGTCGACGCCCGCTGCCAGTAGGCCCCCGCAACAACAGTCCGGCCGAACCACGCCCGTGGGGGGCATCCCTCACGGGGTCGGGGCGTCCAGTGTGCCGGCGTCGTCGGCCGGGCCCGCGTCGGTCGGTGCCCTGCCGCCGTCGCGACGGGCAAAGTGCGCGTCCATGGGAGGGACGTCGGGGCTTGTCCCTACCGCATCGACGCTGGTGCTGGCATCGGGAGAGGCGGGGAGACAGTACAAAAAAGTACACACCGCACCGTCGTTGCAATCCGCGTCGGTCATGCACCCGCCGTTGAGCTGTTCCCAGGCGGCGCAGGGGGGGTTGTCGGGGAGTTGGTTGGTCACGGGTGGGAGTGTACGGAGAAAAACCACGACGGCGAGCGCGTCGGCTTTGTCCATGCCACGGGTGGCCCAGTGCGGCATGGGCGGACAGATTGGCTGGCTTTGGTCGCCCACGCTGTTGAAGACGGCATCAACAAGCGGTCGGTCCAGCACCCAAGGCCCGTGGCAGGATCCGACGTGAGGTTTGGCGGGTACGCGGGCGGCGGTAGGTCGTCGAAGGTGTGCAACGGCGCGTCGGTGGGGTTGGTGCTGGCATCCATACCCATGACATGCGCGTCGGCACTGCCGCCGACGTCTGCCGCGCTCGCCGCGTCGTTGGTCGTCGGCGCGCTTGACGAACACCCGGCCGCACCGAGAGACAGCGCCAAGGCCACCGCGGTGCCCGAGAACGCGAGACCAGAGAAAGATCGATCAAAGCCCGTAAGAAGAGTGTGGTTTCAAGAGGTACTTTGACACTTCGCTCGCGATCTCGTGTCGTCGTGCCACAGCCCGTCACCGGGGAGTTTCAACGACTCGGGATTTCTCCAAGCCAGTTCTCTGCAAGGGCCATCGTGCGCGCGTGAACAGGCACCTGGGTCATGAAACTCTCGCTCCACGCGTTGTTACCCATCCGACCCGCGCGATCGAGCAACGTGCCCCGTGCACGATCGATCGCCCGATGCGCTTCGTCTTCGCGCCCAGCACGTGTGAGGGCCTCGGCGTGGGCGAGCCGCACCGTCACGTCGCCTTCAAACTCACCAAGACGGTCCACCACGACGACCGCTTCGACGGCCAACGCGAGGGCAAGCCCCATGTCACCCACCGCTGTTTCGATCTCCGACTGCGTCGCCAGCGCCAGCGCTCGCGCAGGGGAGCCGCGCGGCAGCAACCGCACGGCCTCCGCCGCCGCGGTCCGCGCCGTGGTCGGGTCCCCGAGGCCAAGCGCCACACGAGCGAGGACACGCCGCGCCATTCCTTCCATCCGTCGGTCCGCCTGAATCCCCAGCGCCATGGCACACGCCTGCGCCAAGGACATGGCTTCGGTGAGCGCGCCGCGACGCGCCAGTGTCTCCGCAAGCCCGACGCCCGCCGCGGCCGTGACGCCCTGCAACCGGAGGCGAATGGCCTCGTCCCGCGTGATGCTGAACATTTTTTCGGCCTCCGTGTTGTCACCCAAGGCCAGGGCTGCAAAGCCCGCGTCGACGCCCGCGGCGCATCCACGCCGAAAGTCGCCGACGGCCTCGAAGCAACGGATGGCGGCAGAGCGCTCTGTCCGGGCAACCGCAGGCTCACCCGAGGCCATGGCGTGCGCGGCGCGTGCCTGATGGACTTGCGCTTCGGCCGCGGGGTGGTCAACCACGGTGTGCACGGCAGACTCCAGCGCCACAAAGAGCCCGCGCGCGAGATCACTCATCCCGGCCTCCAGGGTCTCGATCGCGAGTCGTGCCGTGGCCGTTACCCAAGGGGCCGCGCCTTCCTGCACAGGAGGGACGCCTGGTGCGACGTCACGCAACCCCGACGCTAGCGCCTCAAGCCTTCGCTTGTCGCCTTGTTTTCCGTAGGCCATCGCCGTCTCTCCCACGGCCCAAAGCCACCGCGGTGATCCCCGGGGTAGCCACCTCAGGGCCTCTCGGCCACCCCGCACGGCGTCTGAATATTCACCCCGCCAGATGTGTGCTTCGGTCTGGAGCAACCGCAGGGCACCCAGCACGGCGCCATGGGCTCCGCATGCGACGCCCCGTTCGGTGCGGGCGAGGACACTCCCGAGGTCGTTGCCTTCAAGCGCCTGCTCCGCGGCTTTGCAGTACCAGGTCACCGCCTGGTCAGGCACAGCGCCGCGCTCGAAGTGTTCGCCCAGGACGACGGCATCGCCCTCCCCCGTATGTTCAAGCCAGGCGCCGGCGAGTCGGTGGCCGAGCGTAAGGTCTGACTCTGTGAGGGTGGCGTAGGCGGCGTCGCGGAGGGTCGCGTGGCGAAAGCCGTACTCATCGTGGCCGACAAAGCGAGCGTCCAGCCGACGGAAGATTACTTCGCGGTCGCAGAGTTCATTGAGCCAATCGCCCAGACGCGTCGACCCTGGGTCGATGCCCAGAAGTGCCGCAACGGCCGAGCGCCAAAAGTGCTGACCGAATATCGCCGCCGCCCTGAGCGCCCGTCGCGCGTCTGGGGTAACGACGTCGAGACGGGCATACATCATGGCGAGTACCGAACCCGGCACGGCAAGACCTCGTCCCGCGGCAACCGAGCGTAGAATCTCTTCGAGGAAAAGTGCGTTGCCAGCCGAGCGGTCCACAATCCGATCAAGTGTGGCCGTGTCGAGAGAGGGGCCGAGCACCGCCCTGGCGAGTTCTTCACTCGCCTTGCGGGTGAGCTCTCCGAGACGAATCTCTTGCAGTCCCCGCTCGGACCACAGCCCCGAAAAACTTGCATGCACCTCGGGTCGACCGACGGCCAGCACCATGAAAGCCTGGTCGGTGAGCGCCCGCAACGCAGCATCGATGTACTGCACCGACGGGATGTCACCCCACTGAAGGTCTTCGAGCACCAAGAGAATCGGCGCTTCAGTGCACTCCGCGCGGAGCATATCGATGAAAGCCTGACGCATCTGGTCGCCCATCCACAGCGCATCCTGCCGCGCGGCCCCAAGGGTCACCGAAGTGTCCTCCGAAAACTGTGTCCCAAGAATTTCCCCGAGAAACTCGGTCACACGCGTAGCCTCCTCGGGAGCGACATGGCGAGCCACCCGCGCACGGAGCTTCTGTCGACGTACGTTGAGTGCTTCGCCTTCGTGCATTCCCGCCAGGGCCCGCAGTGGAGCGGCGAGCATTCCAAACGGCGCACCCTCACGTACGGGATCGCCTCGTCCTGTCCAGACCTTGAGCGCTGGCGCCCGTCGTCGGGCCATGGCTACGAACTCCTGACGCAGCCGGGTCTTGCCCATGCCAGGCAGCGCGGTGATCAGCACGGCACGGGCGACGGGTTCTTCAAGGCATTCGTCCAACAACGCCGCGAGGGTGGTGAGTTCGCGACGTCGTCCCACGCAAGGCGTTGGTCGGCCGAGGAGCGGGCGGGCGGATTCGACGACTTCGCGCTCGCCATGGAGGTCCAGTCCTACGGTTTCACCGTCCACATCAAAGCGCCCATCGAGCAGCCCTGCGGTGACGTCGTCCACACGAACAGGCAGCGTCGCTTTGTGGGCATCGTGGACATCACCGCGCAGCTTGCCGTGTACGTCTCGGGGTGCATCCCTGGGAGCATCTCGCAGGAGTCTGGCAGCGCGGTCGAGGACCTCCCCGACGGGCCAGCGGCCGGAAACCTCTCCCCAGCCCGTTGCGACGGCCATGCGGGATGCTGGCGCGAAGCCGCGGAGGGCGAGGGCGCAACGAGCGGCGCGGGCGACCTGGTCGGTGGGCGGGCCCATCCCTTGTCTACCATGCAGAGCCGCCATGGCAGAGCCGTCGGCGAGAAGTTCAAACTGAGCGCCAAAGGACTCGGCGGCGAGTTGGAGGGTGGCTGCGGTGGGTCCACCATCGCCGCGGCCGACGCCCGGACGGGTTGAATCTTCGAGGTTGGTGGGACGGAGATCATTGCGGGGAGCGAGACCCACGTCCGTCGTGTCACGCACGGGACGGTCGAGGAGGGGCCCGCGGTGGGGGCCTTCGGCCGCTGCAACCAGGATGATGGACAACAGCCGCCGCTCCCCCACGCCCAGAGACGGGGGGAAAACAACGGGAGGAACCGTTGGTAGATCAGGGTCGAAAGGGGTAAGAGGCCCGAGCCCACGGAGCATCGCCCCGAGTGCCGCACCGTCCACGGGGCGACCGACGACGTCTCGCGTGAGCATCGCTGCAACGATGTCATCGAGTTCGGCAGGGATGTCTGTGCGGAGCGTGCGCACCCGGGGGGAGTCTTCGAGCAAGGTGCGTCCGAGCAGCGTAACTACGTTTTCATTTTCAAACGGGCAATGGCCGACAAGGCACTCAAAGAGGACGCAGCCAAGGGCAAAGATGTCCGCGCGGGCGTCGATCTCCCGGGCACCGCGTACCTGCTCAGGAGACATGTACCCAGGTGTCCCAAGCAAGACGCCTTCTTGTGTCGCTCGTTGGGTACGTCCCTGGCGTACCAATCCTAGGTCCAAGAGCTTTACCCGGGTGATGTCCCCGCCTACCAGAAAAAGGTTTTCTGGCTTGATGTCCCGGTGGACGATTCCTCGGCCGTGGAGCACCGCGAGAGTATCTGCCACGGAGGTCGCCACCCGCACGGACTCCGCGAGGGACAACGGCGCGCGTTCGAGTCTCTGGGCGAGGTCTTCGCCATCGAGCCACTCCATGGCGAGGTACAGTTCACCCGCAAGGGTGGTGCCGTGGGCGATGTACCGCACGATCCCCGGATGCCGGAGTTCTGCCAGCACGCGGGCCTCACGGACAAACCTTGGGACGTCGGCGGTGCCTTCTACAGAGTTCTTGAGCACTTTGAGGGCCACGGACTCGCCCGTGACAAGGTCGTGGGAGCGGTACACCGTGGCCATGCCTCCAGCGCCAGCCCACCTGTCGATCTCAAACCTCCCGGCGATGACGTCTCCGGATTCCACCTCTGGCGAATGTACACCCAACGCACGGGCGACGTTTCGCCTCGGCGCCCATCTCGGGACATTGATCTCCGTGGGACTGCCTTACGTACGCACACTCCAGCCCAGGGCGATCTGGGCGAGGTAGTACAAGGGCAGCCCCCAGAGCTTGTTGCCAAAGCCCGGAGCGATGAACCGATCGCGAGCGACGGAGAGGTCGGAGAGGTAAAAAGCCACGGCGCCCAGGGCGAGTGCCGTCCCGCCGTGCAACGCAAAGGTCCCCAAGGCAAGACCCACCATCGTGGTGATGACCACGATGTACCCCGCCACGGCCATACGCAGCGTATGGGGAACTCTTGGGAGGACTCTCCGGGCGACAGCGAGCGCAGGGGCTGTGAGGGTCACCAAGGCCAGGGCCGTCCATCCGAGAGACACCCCACGGAGCGCAAACGCTGCGATGTACGCAAGGTGCCCCAAGAGAAAAGCACCGATGCCAAGCTTGAAGGTCTTGGCGTCTCCACGAATCAAAGCCACGTCGCCCACCCACGAGAGCGCCAGTGCGACGAAAACTGCGAGGCCGTACGCCGACCGCTGCGCACCCGCGAAGATTGCAAAAGCAACGAAACCTGCCGAGGCGATGGGCTTGGCGAGCCAGACCCCCATGCGCTCACGGCGGCACTCCGCCACGAGGAGGCTCACGAGCGCGACGAGGGTGACACTGAGCGCGAGCTTCATCCCAGGGAGCGTGAGCTTCGCACAAACGACCACCGTGCGACGATGTGGGATGGCCGTACGTTCAAGATCAAAAGCCTGGAAGCTTGAGCTGTCGGTGGGCACCGCGGGAGACAGCGCGTCGGAGCCGTCCGACACGCCGAGCGTTGGCGGTCGGCGTCTCGGCTCCAGCAGCGCGCAGCGCGTGGGGGAGTGCGCGGTCGGGCGCGCCGAGGTCCCGCTCAAGGCACTGGGCGAGGCGTAGATGTAGAACCGCGTCGTCGGGGGCGTGGGTGAGTGCGTCGAGGAGACGTTCGACGGCGGCAGATGGCTGCCCGGCTCGGTGGTGCCCTTCGGCGGACAACGCGTGGGCGTCCCGGGCGACCGTGGGGTCCATGTCCTGGGCGGCTTCGTGCGCGAGGTGGGCCGCGCGGGAGGGGTTGCCGGCGCGAAGGTGCGTACGGGCGAGGCCCAGGAGGTCCCGAGGTTCCCACCGGCCGTCGGCGTCGGCACGGGCCGCGCGGGCGCCGAGTTCTCCCACCAGGGCGGCAAGGGCAAGGATGTCCCAGGTGTTGTGTGTAACCACAGGGAGGATCCCTCCGCGGTCGTCTTCGTGCAGAAACCGTAGATACCGTTCGGGTACGTCCGCGCCAGGGATGTCTTCGGTACGGTAAAAACCCAGGACGTCCCGTTCGAGTGTTGTAAGGGTACAGCGTGTGACACGGCTGCCGTAGATTCGCCGGGCGACGTGCAAAAGATCCAGGTGTGGGAGATCCGGCGGAGGTGGCAGTCGGGCGAGCACAAAGCGAGACCGCAGGAGGGGTAGATCAAACGACCGACCGTTGAACGTGACGTACGCACCCGCGTGAGAGAGCTTTGCGGCAAGGGAACATAGCAACGCTCGTTCGGCCCCTGGGTCAGCGAGAAACAACTGTTCCAGCCGTAGCGACCGGTTGACAAACGACGCCACGCCGACAAGAAAAGCCAAGGTGCCTGTGCCTCCAGCGAGGCCCGTGGTTTCCGTATCGAGAAACACCGCGGTGGCGGGGTCAAACGCGCGCAGTCCCGAGTCCAGGGCGAGCGTGGTGACAATCTCCGGGGTGACCGCGAGCGCGTGGTCGATGCGCACGGTGCCGTGACGCACCCCGGGTTCGTAAGTCACCTCGGTGACGTGAACGTCTCCGCTGGGCGTGGCGCGGACGGCAAACGGCCACGCGGGGGTCGTCGGTGCGACCGCGAGGGGGAGATCGGGCACGGCCGAAGGTCTCAGCCGAGAGAGCTTTCGCTTGAGATCCATCCGTGGGCCGCGGAGAGTCTACCAGTGTGGCCGCGGGCGGGTGACCCCAAGGGCGGCGAGAAGCGCTAGGGCCATGCGCTTGCGGCCAAAGGTGCCCACATCAAGGCCGGGAGAGACACACGCGGGGCATCCGTCAGGGCAAGGACACGTCGAGATAAGTTCAAGAGTCTGTGACAAGAGCTGTTCTCGACGCTCAAAAGCCCGCCCTGCGAGCCCTACGCCGCCCGCCACGCCGTCGTACAAGAACACCGTGGACCCTGGAGCATCGTCTCCCGGCGGCGGCGCGTCGCCCTGCACACCGTCTCCTGTCGACGCATGACGGTCCCCGAGGCTGTACGCCAGATCCCGCGGCGCGCACATCATCGCGAGACTCGCAACAGCCTTGAGGGCGTGGGCCACGCCGCGAAGCCCGTCGAGCACCCGTGGGCGCCCTGCCATGGCATCCTGTGTACGTGTCGCGGAGAGTCCATCCACCAGGGCCTCGGGCACCACGAGCCAAAAAGCCGTGGTCTGCATCCGGACGGGGGGTAGATCCAGCGTGGTGTACCCAAGGTTTTCGTGCGTGTGAAACCGTATTTTCTTGTAGCCGACGACTTGTGTGATCACGTCGACGTCGCCCCAGCCCACGGCGTCCAGCGGGAGTCCCGGGAGAGTTCCCTGGGCGTTCTCGTCCAGCACCACCACCCGCGTGCGGGTGACGGCGTCGGTAAAATGATCGTGCCGCGCGGGGGAGAGCCAGGCTTTGCGGGCATCGGCGTCCAGACGATCGACCTGCCAAGGGACTCCCTCGTGCTGGTACACCGCCCCGGCGTGCACGGTAACATAGGCGTTGGACCAGTCGACCGAGGCGAGCGTCTCTCCGCGGGTGCTGTCCACCACCATGACGGTGTCCATCCCGATGGACCGTAGAGACACATCCCGCGCGGGAAAGCCCTCGGCGACCCAGTGCCATCTGTCCCCCGAACGGTGCACCTCGCGGGCGTCTTGGAGATGTTCCAAGGCGTCTTGTGTGGGTCCGGCACCGAGGTCACCCAGGGACTCCCCGTGGACAAACGGCAACTCGAACACGCCACACCGTAGGTGCTGAAGAAGAATCTCAGGGTTGTCAGCGTCGATGCGAGCTTCTTCGATGGGAGCACCCAGAAGGTAGCCCGGCTCGCGGGCGAGATACTGATCCACGGGCGCACTGGATGTCACGAGGACAGAGACACAGGGCCGTCCACGGCGCCCCGCACGGCCAAAGCGCTGCCATGTGTCTGCGAGCGTGCCGGGATAGCCGGCACACACAACAGCATCGAGTTCGCCCACGTCGATGCCAAGTTCCAGGGCGGTGGTGGCGACAACGCAACGAATGTTTCCGTCACGAAGAGACTGTTCGATCCGTCGCCGGGTGCCCGGGAGGTATCCCCCACGGTACGCCTGCAGGGAGTCTTCGGGGACGCCTTCGGGGACGAGTCGGTCGCGGAGATACCGCAGCATGGTTTCAACCGCTGAGCGGGACTGGCCAAACACCAGGGTGGGCACCTGGGCGCGGACGAGATCCGCGGTGAGCCGCACGGCGGTGCGGGTGTAACTCGCGCGGATGCCAAGGTCAGGGTTGACGATCGGGGGGTTGTAAACAACGACGTGGCGCGGCCCAGAGGGTGCGCCGGAGACGGTGAGAGACGTGACGGGAGAGCCCACGATGCGCGTGGCGTGCTCGCCAGGGTTGCCCACGGTTGCCGACGCACACAAGAATACAGGGTGGGCACCGTGAAAGCTCGCGATGCGTCGTAACCGACGGATGACATTGGCGACGTGCGAGCCGAACACCCCTGTGTACACATGCAGTTCGTCGATCACGACGACCTGGAGGTGAGAAAAGAACGCTGCCCATGCGGCGTGCCGGGGGAGAATCGCGGCGTGGAGCATGTCGGGGTTGGTGATGACCACGGAGGCGCGGTCGCGGGCAGCGCGACGAAGATCGCTGGATATGTCACCGTCGCAGGTGGCCACGCCTGCGGGGAGACCCGCTGCACGGAGAAGTTCGTTGAGAGAAAACTCCTGGTCGCGCGCGAGGGCTTTGGTGGGAAAGAGGTACAGCGCCCGGGCCGGTGGATCGAGCGTGAGACGTGACGCGACGGGGAGGTTGTAGCAAAGAGATTTTCCCGAAGCCGTGGGGGTGGCGACAACGAGGTGGTGGTGACTGGATGCAAGGGCGAGTGCCTGGGCTTGATGGGCGTAGAGCGTGGTGATCCCGCGGGCCGTGAGGGCCAACCGAAGGCCTTGTGAGAGACCCTCGGGCAGGGGCGACGGCAGGGCCATACGGGCAGGGAGAATATGGTGTAGGGCGGTGCAGCCCTGTGTTTCAGGGTCACTCCGCCAGCGGTGGAGGACGGCCTCGACGCCGCGGTCACGCTCCCATGGGGCCTTGGGCATGCCGGGCGACCCTACGGCGGAAGAGACAGCGACGCCACCGCGGGGTCTTCAAGAGGTTCATGGGGCGGCCAAAGAGTGGTGACATCCAGAGATGGTTGTCGCAGAGTCTCCCAGACGCGTCCGTTGCACGTGGACGGGCGGACAATGGAGGCATCAATGGACGTCAAGATCGTCTACTGCGTGGTTTGAAACTACCTCCCACGGGCCGCGGGTCTCGCGGCCGCAATCCAGCGCGAACACGGCGTCGAAGCGGCTCTCGTCAAAGGACCTTCGGGGGTCTTCGACGTGTTCATCAACGGTCGGCTGGTGTTCTCAAAACACGCCGCAGGGAGGTTTCCCACCGAGGACGAGGTACTCGACAAGTTTCCTCCAAAGTGAGGCCGTGCAACGGCTACCCGGGCACGAACCTGAAGTGCAAAGCCTTGGGACGGGTGAGCGCCGCAAAGCCCAGTGCCGAGAGTGTCACCCCGCGCCCCGAGTCTTTTGTCCCCGACCACGGGAGCGCGGGGTCCAACGCGTCGCAACGGTTCATGTACACCGTGCCGTAGTCCAGCCTCCGGGCCATGTGCTCAGCCCGTGTCGGATCCGACGTCCATACACTGGCCGTGAGCCCGTACCGTGACGCGTTCATCCGCGCCAGGGCTTCTTCGTCCGAGTCCACCACAGCAACCGGGAGCACCGGACCAAAAGACTCTTCCTGCATCAACCGCATGACCCCGGTGACACCGGTAAGCAACGTCGCTTCAAAAAACCTCCCGCGTCCTCCCACCGTCGTCGCCCTCCCGCCCGTCACAACCGTCGCCCCATGCCGCCGCGCGTCGTCGACCAGGGTCGTGAGTTCCCCGACGTGGTGCGGTTGCGCCATCGGTCCGAGGGTGGTCTCCGCAGCCCGTGGGTCGCCCATCGCGTACGTACGCACCAGCGCCTCGGCTGCCTCGACGAAGCGCTTGTACACCGCACGGTGCACGTACACCCGCTCGACCGCGCAGCAGCTTTGCCCGGCGTTGTACATCGCACCGTCCACAACGTTCGCGACGGTCTTCTCGATGTCGGCGTCGGGCGCGACGTACGCCGGGTCGTTGCCTCCGAGTTCGAGTCCGACGTACGCAAAGCCTACCGCCGCAGCCGCCTGGATCCGGTGGCCGCCGTACACCGAGCCTGTGTACATCACGGCGTTGACCCTGGAGTCTCCCGCAATACGTTCACTGGTAGGGTGGTCACAGTGGAGGGCCTGCACCCAGCCCTCGGGGGCGCCAGCTTCACGAAACGCGCGCGCAAAGTGCTCGCCACACAAGGGCGACCGCGGCGAGTGCTTCACCACCACGGCGTTGCCCGTCAGCACCGCGGGAATCACTACGTTTACCGCGGTGAGCAAGGGGTAGTTCCACGCGGGGAGGTCAAAGACCACGCCAAGGGGGTCGCGGGCGATGCGGCGATCAAAGCCATCCTTGGGCGGCAGCACCGTGTCCATGAGGGACGCTTCTGCGATCGAGGCCATGGATCTCCCGCGCAGGGCCATCCCGCCCACTTCTCCCCGCGCGTGCGCCACGGGCTTGCCCATCATCCGCGAGATCTCCCCCGCGATCTCTTCGGTCCGTGCCTCCATTGCCTGCATAACCCGTTCGCACAGCGCCACGCGCTCGGCCACCGTGCTTCCGTGCAGTTCTCGCACGGCCTCACGCGCCCGATCCAGCGTGGCAGACACTGCCGCTTCATCCGCGAGTGTCACCGCGGCCGCGTCTTCGCCCGTATACGGATCGTCCACCGTCAGTCTCGTCATGCCGCGGGAGCATAGTGCCTGTGTGCGTCCTGGGCGATCCCTCCCGCTTACGGCTGGCTACGCCGCCGATTCCATCGGTGCCACCCCGTCACGCCTGGGTGGCCCAAGATCCAACGTGTCCTGCACAACTCCGTGATCCGTCGGGCGGACGGAACGACCGCCGCCGAGCGGCTCTCCGGCGCTGTTCACAGCGACCTCATCGACCATTTCTTCGCCAGGATGCCGCCGCCCGCACTTCTCAGACACGAACGGTTCAACCGCCCAGCACCTTCGACCGCCTAAGCCTATGATCGAGGGGTCCGTCTTATGGCAGACGCCCTCCCGCGGATCACGAACTTTCGAGTCAATGACCATGATCTGGGTCCGCCGTGGTAAAAACGGTACACTCAGCAAAATTCTAGTTCGTTGACGAGAAATTTTCTTTGTTGAAGAGAAAAGATCTCTGTCCGCGTGAATCCGAGTTTGTTGGCGAGAAAAGCCCTCTGTCCACGTGAATCCGAGTTTGTTGGCGAGAAAAGCCCTCTGTCCACGTGAATCTGAGTCTGTTGGCGAGAAAAGATCTCTGTCCACGTGAATTTGAGTTTGTTGGCGAGAAAAGGTCTCTGTCCGCGCCTAGCATCGCTGATGGACCAACGCTTTTGGCAACACACCCAGGGCAAGCACTTTCGCCGCACTGGCCCGGGTCGCGACCGTGGCGCCTTGACGGAACCCACTGGGATACGGCGTAGAGACCCCTGGGTCGAAGGGGGCTTGCTGTATCGCCGGGCTGTCCTATGCACCCGTGACGGTTCTCACCTCAGCACCCTCTCGACGATGCCGCACACGGACAGCCCCGGTTCGCAGATCCACGCCACGCCCATGGTGGCAACGCTGTCTCCCGTAGAACTCAGGGCGATGATCGACCGTGGCGACCGCTTTGTTCTCTACGACGTCCGCACGGTGGCCGAGCGGAGGATCGCGACGCTCCCGGGGGCTCTACACCTCGACGCCGACGCAGAATCCGTCATTCTCGCGCTCGACCGCGAGACCCCCCTGGTGTTCTGCTGTCACCACGGGATCCGTAGTCTCTCCGCGGCGAGGTACTTCGCCCGCGTCGGCTTTTCGACGGTGTACAACCTGGAAGGCGGAATCGACGCCTGGTCCGTTGTCATCGACCCCTCTATCCCACGGTATTGAATTCACGATGTCCAACCATCCCACAAGCTTTCAAGGTTCTGTCCCAGACGCCCTGCGTGCGAGCATCCGGGCTGCGTTGCCCGACGCACTCGTGGAGGTCGGAGGCGGAGGCGGGCATTACACCCTCGGCGTGACGTCTGCGCTCTTCGCCGGACGCTCGATGCTCGAGTGCCAGCGGATGGTGTACCAGTCCATCACCCCCTTGATGAAGGGGGACAGCGCTCCGGTCCACGCCGTGGATAGCCTACGAACGCGGGTGCCGTAGGGGCAAGACCCACGGCCGCAAGCCCTCTACGTCCGATTACTGCGGCATGCCCGCGGTGATCCAGGCTGAGAGCCTCGTACGCTCGGCGTTTGACGGCTTCGGGTTGGTGCAACCCGAGTTGCAGATCGGAAACTGCCTTGCCGGCGGAAACGACGCACACGACCACGAAGGATCTTGGGTGACCGCGACGCCGCACTGGATCGACGCACCGTGAGCTTGAACCTGGCCGTAGTGTGTAAAGTCCAGCGCCGTACCGACCGTCGGGTCACCCGACGCGCCCACTGTGTGGCAACTCGTGCAGTAGGTGACAAAAAAGCCCTGGGCATAGTTTCCCCAGGTGTCGGCGGATCCTGTTGTAGAGTCGACAGAACTGCCGTCCGAACCCCCGTCACTCACCCCGGCATCGCCACCCTGCTGACCGACGTCAGCCCCCTGAGCGTTGGCCACGTCGGTGACCGTGCCTGCGTCAGATGCGGATCCCGCGGAGGCTCCACAGGCGGCAAAAAGCAGGCAGGCTGCGGCGGCGGCGGTCCAGCGGAGTGGACTGGGCGATTGTACGTGGATGAGAGCGTTCAGTCGAAGGAGGGTACGCATGTCAGTGCGCGGAGCCTAAGACACGAAACACCCGATCCACAGTCCTGTCGGACGATATTCCGACGGCGGCCTGCCAATGTTTTACGTCCCCGGAGGCGTGAATCTCTCTTCGGTCTCAAGGACGCGCACGGTGGCACCAAGCGCCAAACCATGAACCTCGACGAAGCTGTCATCCGCGAGGCCAAGTTCCACAGGATGTTCTCGCGTCCACAGGGGCCACGGGGGCCAGGAAACACGGACCCATGCGCGCCCGTCCCGTACCGTGATCGCGCCGCGGGGCACCCTCACCGCGACGGGCCGGGCCATCACCTCGATCCGCACCTCGAACCGCTGCCCGATCGGCCACAGAAGCGGGTCCGTCAGCGCGATCCACGCCGCCCGTACCCGACCGTCCGCCCGAACGCGCGCGTCGTCCGCGCCGATGACCCGACGATCCAACCGCTCGGCAAGCCGCACAATCCGCCCCCGCGCGAGCACCTGGGTGCGTCCTGGCGGGGTGACCTCTACCGACTGCCCGAGTGACACCCGGGTCGCGTCGACCTCCTCGATCTCTACCCGTAGCTCTGTACGGCGGGTATCCGCGATCTCAAACAGCACGCCGGATACACCCGCCGCGGTGCCCACCACGGTGTCCCCAGGGTCGATCTGCCGCGCCAGCACTGTGCCCGCGATGGGTGCGACGACCCGCGCGTAGGCCAACCGCGCGCGTGCTTCAGCGATGGCTGCATCGCCCGCCGCGACACGGTCCCGCGCAGCGCGAACCTCGGACGCACGACCCCCTGCGCGGGCGAGTTCAAGCCGCGCAAGTGCTTCGTCCAGCCGTGCACGTGCCGTCGCCGTCGCATGTTGGGCGTCTTCAAGCTCGGTCTCGGGAACGGTTCCCTCGGCACGCAGCCGTTCGGCGCGGGAAGAGAGGGATTGCGCGTGGGACAACTCGTGCTGCGCGGCGTTGACCTCGGCCGCGAGCGCAGCTTGCTCCTCGCGCCGTGCGCCCTCGGAAACTGCCTCTGCGTTTTCGGCAAGCGCTCGCCGCTCGGCCTCGCGTCCAGACAGTTCTGCTTGCACCGACGTCGGGTCGATTTCTGCCAGGAGTTGCCCGACCTGCACAGGGTCACCTTCGCGCACGTACACCGCCGTCACTCGCCCATCGAGTTGCGCGCGCACCTCGGCGACTCCGTCGACAGGAACGACCTCTGCCCGAGCGACAACCCGATCGAATGCCGTCCCAGCGCTCGCCCGCGCCGTGTGGACGCCCCCGCGCGGTGTCGTCTCGGTGATCACCGCGACCACGACCACGCACGTCACCACCCCCACCAACGGCCACGGCCACTTCACGCTGTACCCCCTGCCCCGACCGACGTGCGGGGAGAGGGCTTGGGTACGACACGGCCGTCTTCGAGTCCGACCACACGGTCCGCGAAGCGTTCGAGACGATGGTCGTGGGTGACCACTAACACCGCCCGCGTTGGCGTGCGCTGGTCGCGGAGAAGATCCACCACCCCCATCGCAGTGCCGGTGTCCAACGCCGCAGTGATCTCGTCGCCGATGATCAGCGAGGGCTCGCCCGCGAGGGCACGTGCGATGGCCACACGTTGCTTTTGCCCGCCGGAGAGTTCTCCAGGTCGGTGGTGCATGCGATGGCCGAGTCCCACGCGGTCCAAGGCTTCACCCGCCCGCGCCCGTGCCGTCTCGCCCGAGAGTCCCTTCAATCGGAGGATCTCCGAGACGTTTTCGAGCGCCGTGAGTGCAGGAAAGAGGTTGTACGTCTGGAACACGAAGCCGAGGTGAGCGCGGCGCACGCGGGTGATGGCTTCCTCGGTTGCCCCGGAGATGGTCACGCCGCAGAGGTCTACCCGACCGCTCGTGGGACGGAGCAGCCCGGCCAGGATCGAGATCAGGGTGGTCTTGCCCGATCCCGAGGGGCCCATCAGCAAGCACAGTTCCCCAGCGCGGACGCTCAGCGAGACGCCGTGGAGGACGGGCGTCGCGAGTCGGCCTTCGCCGAAGACCTTGGTTACCTCCGTCGCTTCTACCAGGGTCATCCCGCTCAACGGAATACCTCGGCGGCTTCAAGCCGGATCACAGCTCGTGCGCTTCCCGCGCTCGCGAGCGTACACATGAACACCACGGCCCCGATTCCGATGGCAAGAACCTTGGGAGACAACACCACGACGAGCCCGGCGCGCTCCACCCCGTGCTGCAGCGCGACGGACAGCGCCAGACCGAGGCCGCCCCCGACGACGGCGAGGAACCCAGCTTGCCAGGCCACGAAGCGAACAATCTCGCTGTTGGTCGCGCCGATGGCTTTGAGCGTAGCGAGTTCCCGCATGTGTTCCTTGGTGATGGAGAACAGCGTCTGCCCCACGATCACGGCGCCCACGACGAGCCCCAGAATCGCGCTGAACGCCAGAGCCGTCCCCGCGCCCGAACCCCCCACCCAGTAGTCTTCGGTCATCCGCGCAAAAGTCGCCGTGGGCCACGCGTCGAGGTCCTGGAATCCGTCTACCCAGTGGACGACGTCGTCTCGGCACTGTGTGTCACGGAGCCTCAGGACCCAATAGCTCGCCTGGTCCTCCGCGAGGTTCGCGAGGCGTCGGGCCGTGGTAACCTCCGTAAAGAGGTACGGGGTCAGCGTAAACGATCGTACCCCGTGGGAGAGCGCGGCGACGTAGACCGTGTGGCCGTTGACCTCCAAGGTGCTCCCGATGGGGTTGGCGGGCATCTGGAGCTTGCCAAGGTCGCTGTCGTCGATGGCGACACGCCAAGGGCCATGCAGATCTTGCGGTACTCCCTTGGTGAGGTTCCAGGGCACAAGATCTGCGCCCACTCCGGGCTCGAAGCCCACGATCGTGACAGTGTCCCGGGTAAAGCTTGCCTTGCGGACGGCAGCGAAGGCCAGGACGACCGCGCGCACGTTACGTACACAAGGGTGCGCCGCCAGGAGCACTCTGCTGCCCGCCGAGATGGGCTCGTTGTTGTCAGCGACCTGGGTGCCCCGGGCCATCACCCACACGTCCCCGCCGATGTGCGTGACCACCGCGGATGCCGATCGCACGAAGCCGTAGTACATCCCGATCTGGGTCAGCACGAGCATGGACGCAAAGGCCACGCCGGCCACCGCGGCGGCAAGCTTCCCGCGGTCATGCATCAGGGTGAGCAGCGCGATGCGGATCATTCGACCTACTCCAGGAGCCTGTGTGCGGTCAGCCGTCGGTCCGTCCGTCCTCCCATCGGTGATCCCTCGCGCGCAAGGGGCGATCGTTTGTGCCCGGCAAGGCCGCGGTCAAGATCAGAACGTTGGCTTCTCCCGATTCCGTGGTCGTATCGGCCAGAGACGCCTGGATCCGACGTCGTTGGGTCCGTAACGGCCCCGCGGAGCGGTCGCGCCCGTGGCCTACCGGGGTGCTCCGTGGGATGGTTGACAGCCACGGTGGAGTGGGCTGACGATCCCGGTCGGACACAGACTCCTTGCCTGTACCCGCGAGTATGATGGCGGCCTCCCTTGACGAATCCCCGTCGACCCACCCGCGGACGACGGAGCCTCACGCCGAGACCGTGACCCCAGAAGAATTGCTGGAGCGCGTCGCCCGCGGAGACCGCGAAGCCTTGCTGTCCCTCTATGACCGCTTCGGCGGGACGCTTCTCGCGGTCGCGTTGAAGATCACCCGGTCGCGACCCGAGGCCGAAGACGTGGTGCAAGACGCCCTTACCCGTGCGTGGCGCGAGTCTGGGAGCTTTGATCGCGGGCGAGGGACAGCCGTCGCGTGGCTCATCGCACTCACCCGCAACCGCGGGATTGATCTGGTGCGCGCACGGCGGCGACGACGCAACCACGAAGACGGGGAGGTCAAACAGCTTCCCCCCGTGCTGACACCCACGCCCGAGGCGCTGTTGGACGCATCCGAACGCGCGGTGGCGGTACGGATCGCCCTGCTAGCCCTCAAGGACGACCAGCGGAGGGTATTGGACCTTGCGTACTACAGCGGGCTCTCGCACTCGGAGATCGCAGAACGTCTAGGGCAACCACTTGGGACGGTGAAGACCCGCATTGCGCAGGCCGTGCGTATTCTTCGCGAGGCGCTCGGACGGTACGCCCCCACGGCCAGCGGTCACCGCGAGGACTGAAAAATCTACAACCCAAGGTGGTGGCCGAGGAGGAGGCGGTAGCGCACGCGGACGTCGGCGGGGAGAGCATTGGGATGGGTCATCGTGGCGTGCTGCATCGCGTGGGCTGCAGGGCTGCGCGACGGGTCAGGGAGCTCCGCAGCGAGGGCGTGGAGGATCTGTTGCGCGTGGGACACGCTGCGCTGGAGGACCGCAAGAATGTCAGCGATGTCGACTTGTTCGTTGGGACGCCAGCAGTCGTAGTCGGTCGGGAGGGCCAGGGTGGCGTAGGGGAGTTCGGCCTCGCGGGCGAGAAAAGCCTCGGGGAGGCCGGTCATGCCAATGACGTCAGCACCCCACGAACGAAAGAGATGGCTCTCGGCGCGGGTACTGAAGCGCGGGCCCTCGATGCACACGTAGGTGTTGTGCCGATGCACCGCGACGTCGACCACGCGGCTGGCCTCTGCGAGCGCATCGGCGAGCAATGGACACACGGGGTCGGCGGTGGACACATGGGCGACCACGTCACTGTCGAAAAAAGTGTTCTTGCGTCCATGGGTACGGTCGATGAACTGCCGGGGCACGACGACGTCACCCGGGACAATGTCTTCGCGGAGGGAACCCACCGCGGAGACAGACACTACGTGCGTCGCACCAAGAGACTTCAGCGCCCAGATGTTTGCCCGGTACGGGATGTTGGACGGGGAGAGCCTGTGGCCCCGGCCATGCCGGGGGACAAACAGCATGGTGGTGTTCCCGAGGGTGCCACGGAGGATCACGTCCGAGGGGGATCCAAACGGGGTCTCCACGGTGAGTTCTTCAACTGATTGCAGCCCGGGCATTTGATAGAGCCCGCTGCCGCCGATGACGCCGAGTGCATAGGACATGGTGCGAGAAGCTACATCGTGCACGCTGCCGACGTCCACGCCCAGGTGTCCACGCATGTGGCGCCTGTGGGACCCGTGCTTGTGCCCTGGTAGCACTGCCCGTTGCACCAGCCGCAGTCTGACTGCGCAGTGCAGTCGGTACAGGTAGGACATCCGCTGCATGACGCCGCCGAGCACCCCGAGGGGATCCCGACATCCACAGGAAAGCCCGCGTCGACTCGCGTCCCGGCATCGAAGCCGGCGCATGCGACGAGGGCCATCTCCGCAGCCGTGCACGACGGAAAGTTGATGGTCGATCCCGTACACGAGATTGGCGTGCTGGTAGCACAGGCGATAAACTCGCTGACCGGGCCGGGGCAACGGGCCTCCTGGGACTGGAGGGCCGCGCACGAAGTGGAGCAGGATGCTATCTGCGCCGAGCAGCCAGGGATTGAAGCCACGCGGGCACAGAGACGGGCGCAGGTGCCGGATGCCGGAACGTCGACCCCGGAGTTGCCCGCATCGTTGAGCCTGGACATCGCCACGCACTGGGCGAGCGAGGTCAACTGGCTCATGCACGCAGAGTAGGGCGAGCCCGTGCAACTGGGCGTGGTGCCCGCCACGCAGGAACTCAAAGCGGCAAAGGGCCCTGGACACGCGGTGTCGTAGGTTGCAAGGGCCGAGGAGCACGCCGAGGCACAGAGAGATACCCCGCCGTCAACGACGCACCCGGCCGCGATCTGTTGCTGGCACGCTGAAGTGCAAAAAGCTGACACGGAGCCGGGGCCCGAAGAAGCCTCGATGCCGAAGCCCCCGTCGGTGCCGGAGCTGCCATCGTCGACGGTGTCGATCAAGGAGCCGCCACTCGCGCGTGCGTTGCAGTCCGTAAAGGCGTGGGCGAGGGCAACGAGGGATGCAACATGGAGGAAGGCACGAAGAAAGGTGCGAGTGAGCACGAAAAGCCTGCCTTTCGGGCGAGGACCAACGGGGGCCCAGAATGCGCGCGCAGTGTAGCCGACCGGAGAGGCCGTGCAACGGTGGGTGTTCAGGGAGAAGCGGGGGCGGTGTGGACCATGGCTTCGAGACGGTCAAGGGCCATGGTGACCGAGCGTTCGTCGGGTCCATACGAAAAGCGGATATGGTCTCGAAAACGGGATGGACGCCCCAGCCGGCGCTTGCCGGGATTGACGTCAAAGAACTCCCCGGGGACGGTGATGACTTTGTGGTCGAGCGCAGCGCGAAAAAAGCCCAGCCCGGTGTTGTATGGCGCGGGCAGCCCCGCGACCGAGCCCCACCCATAAAACCCTCCCTCGGGGTCGCGGTCGAAGCGCACGCCCAGGGCCTTGAGCCGTCGGAGAAGCATCTCGCGCTTTGTGCCAAAGGCCCGGTGGATGGCCATGGTCTCTGCACGAGCGTGGTCGGCGGTCACCACGGCGCACGCAGCGCGTTGCATGGGCTTGGAGCCCCCGCCGTCGAGAAAAGACCCCGCGCTGGCAACCGCGTCGATGATGGCGCGGGGGCCCACGGTCCATGTGATGCGCCACCCGGGATAGCGCCAGTTCTTGGTGAGGCCGTCAAAGATAACGACCGGGTCACGGTCGACGTCGTCGACGTATCGGGCTGCGCTCTCCATCCGGGCATCGTCCGGGAGGCCGCCGTCCGGGGTGCCCCAGAGGTAGTGCGAATAGAATTCGTCGAGAAGGAGGGTGCAGTCGTTGTCCCGGGCGACGGCGACCCAACGGGAGAGCTCTTCGCCAGAGACCACCCGCCCGGTGGGATTGCAGGGGTTGGACATAAGCACCGCGGCGAGCCCGCGACCGATGATCTCCCGGGTGAGTTCGTCCACTGAAAACGCATACCCACGCTCGCCCTCAAGCAAGATCGGGATGGGAGAAAACAACCTGAAGACGTCCAGGAGTTCTTCATAGGCGGTGTAGTCTGGGAGAAAGTGTCCGAGGTTGACCGTGCCGAGGGCCGCGGCAGCGCGGAGGAGAGAGACTCTTCCGCCGCCGGAGATAGAAACATTGTCGACGGTGTACTTCGACCCGCGTCCGCGGCGGTAGAGGTCGTTGTACATCGCCGCGACGGACTCACGGAGCTCGGGGAGACCCGGCACGGGGGCGTATTCCTGGTCGTCGGGGGCGATGAGCACCCGATCGATCCGCGGCGGGGACCCTGGCAGCGGGCCAGTCTCGGGCTGCCCCTGCCCAAGATTGCACCAGTCCGTTGCACCGTAGTGATACCCGAGCTTCTGCGCCTCGGTCATCACGTAGATCACCCCGGTACGGGGAACCGACCGAAACGCTGAAAAATGGCTTTCGCTCACGGCAACGCCATGGAGGATGCACCCGCGGACCCCTCGGGCGCTACGGTGTTTGACGCCGCGCGCCAAGGTCCCTACCCTGGCCGCGCCCGCCGTCGCCGTGATGACCTCTCTCGAACCCCAACCGCCGCCCGTGGATCGCAAGGCTGACACCGTCACGGATATCCCGGCGGTTGTTCCGTCCGAGGCGATGGTGGACGCGACGGTTCTTGTGGTGGTCTACGCCCAGGATGTCCGGGATCTGTGTCGCCGTGTCGTACTGGACGCCGCTCGTGGGCTGTACACGGTGGGTCGGGGCGAGGATGCCTTGATTCCGTTGGACAGTCCGTGGGTATCCCGGCGGCACGCTTGCTTTGAGCTTCGTAAGAACACCTGGTGGGTGGTTGACATGGGCAGCCACAACGGAACCTGGGTGAACGATCGCAGGGTCGAAGCCGCCGTGCTTTGCGCCGGCGACCTGATTCGCATCGGACGCACCGTGTTCAAGTACCTCGACGGACGTGACGCCGAGGCGATGTACCTCGCGACGATACGAACTGCGATGCGGACCGACGGGCTTACCCATGCACTAACCCATGCGGCCTTTCGGGAGGCACTCGCGACCGAGGTCACCCGCAGCCGACGGTACGACCGCCCGTTGTCCCTGTTGATGATCGACCTGGATTACTTCAAAACGGTCAATGACACCCTGGGGCATCTTGCCGGCGACCAGGCGCTACAACAGTTTGCAAACGTCATCCGTGGGCGGATCCGTCAAGGAGAAGACTTCGGACGGCTTGGCGGCGAGGAGTTTGGTGTGCTCTTGCCCGAGACGGGTCTCGCCGGAGCCACGGTCCTCGCCGGGGACCTCCAGCGACGGGTCGCGGAGCACTCGTTTGTCTACGATGGCAACGTTGTGACGTTTACCGCGTCGTTTGGCGTGGCAACCCTCACGCGGGATATGGCCAACGCCGAAGCGTTGCTCGAACGCGCCGACCGGATGCTCTACGCAGCAAAGCACGCCGGGCGAAATCAACTCGTGGTGGACTCCGCCGAGACCCCACGATGACGAATCAGAAAGTCACCCGTAGTCTGCCCATGGCACCCTCGGGCGTTGGCGCAAAAGAAATGTCTGCTGTGGAGTGCACGACGGACCGGTCAAGAACAAAAGTCACGGTGGTTCCGATGGCCGCGAGCCCAGCGGCGATGAGGGATGTGTTGGTGATAAACCGGTAGGCAAGGCCCTGGCTGGAAAGCGCCGCGACGTTCGGGTCGCCCTGGTACCTCTGGACAAAGTCCGCATGGGTCGATTCCGTGAGTGCGCCAAACACCACGGCGCTGACGGCAAGGGCTCCCGTCGCGATGAGTCCGGTGACAAAGAGCGTGTGGTAGAGCCGTGGAGTCGCGCGCATGTGGGTGGTGATCGTGCGAGAGACACCCGGTGCAAAGGCAAGGTCTTGCGTCCAGGGATCGATGCCTGCAAGGGTGACCGAAAAGCGATGGACGCCTGGGCTGAGATGCAAAGGTCCCGTGGGCTGTACCCTCCGGCCATCGACCGTGGCCACGGCGCTGTCGGGAACGCCTCGGAGGACGACGGTGGCGGGTTGGATTCCCACGGCGTGGACGACGGTCACGGGGAGGTCCATGGCAAGGTCCTGGATCTCTCCCGAGGCGATGCGCACGCTGCGACGGACGGTGTTGTGTCCGGGTGCCGAGACTTCCACCGTGTGCTCCCCCGATCCAACGGGAACCCCAGTGGCGCTTAACAACGCCGACGGAACCGCTTCGCCGTCGAGGGTCACCGTCGCCCCTATGGGTGTCACCCGAAGGCGAATGTGGGCGATGAAGCCACGGAGTTCTTGCAAGGCTTGTTCGACTTCGGCACGACGCTCGGGGGTGATCCCGTCGGCCCGCGCGAGATATTCTTCAATGGCAGCCGCCGCCTGGGGATACCGGTGCAATGCCTGGTACGTCACCCCAAGGTTGAACAATACGCTCGGCCGATGGGACAACTCGTACGCACGTTGAAACTCGGCCAACGCGCCCAGGTGATCCTGCTGGCCAAACAGCACCAGACCCCGCTCGAAGTGCACTCTCGCATCCGCCGTTGGACCTCCCGCGACGGGCCCCGAAGGCACGGGCGGGGTGGGCTGTGCCAAGGCCATCCAGGGCGTCAGCATCACGCCAAGGGCCAGGACCATCGTGCGGTTCAGTGCGGGTGTCACGGTTGGCGTGCCTAGAATTCAGGGTTCAGTGTTAGCACATGGCCGACGTCCGAAGGGTGGTGCGGTTCGTGCGATCGGCTCGCTGGCGGTGCGGGTGTCTCCACAGCGCCCACGGAGTGATCGCCCGAACGGACCCTCCCATGGCGGGTGCTTGCAGAGACAGAACCCTGCGCCGTGTGCGTTCCGTCGGTCGGCGGCGAGGGCGAGGGCGAGGGCGAGGGCTCGCTTGGGACCGCGGGAAGCACAATCGCCTGCCCCATGTTCCGCGCGGCAACAAGGTCGGTCTCAAAGGTTATCCGGCCGGGCGCGGAGACCTCCAGGTGATGGTTGCTACCGCGCACCAATCGCAGGCTTCGCACGGCCGTGGGCACGCCATCCAGTCGCACCGTGGCGTCCGCGGGAACGCCCTGGAGGTCTAATTGCACCGTTGGAGACAATCCGCGCGGGACCGTCCGTGATTCCACGGCGACCGCAGCCGACACCGGAGAGTTGTTTCCGTGGCCCAGTGCAACCCAGCCGACGCCCAGCGCGACCACCGCGCCCAGTGCGACAAGCCCCAGGGTGCGTGTCCGCGGCGGTAAGCCAGCACGGCCCGCACGTGTGCTTTCTGCACCAGGGTCCGTCGAATGTTCTCCCTCCCATGTCATGGAAGTCGGCCGGTGCGCAGGAACCTCGGTGGCAACCTCGCTCCCCCACTGGATCGCCGGCGGTGGGGGCAACGGCGCGTCGTCTGCCAACCCGTACGGTCTCAACGCCTCAAGAAAAGCCCCGGCGTCTTGAAAGCGCTCGGCCCGGTCGGGGGCCATGGCTTTTTGAATGAGGGCTTCGTACGCGGGTGGGATGTTCGGGTTGATCGCCCGCGGCGCGGCCGCTGGAGGCCGTTGGTACACAATCGCCATCAAGAGTTCGGCCTGGCTCTCGGCCATGAAGGGTAGCTGTCCCGTGGCCATCTCGTAGAGCATCACCCCGGCGGAGTACAAATCGGCGCGGTGGTCGACGTCTCGTTTGGCCAGCGCCTGCTCGGGGGCCATGTAGTACGGCGTGCCCAACAGCGCGCCGGTCTTGGTGAGCGACCGGGACACCGACGCGCCCTCGCCCTTGAACTTGGAGATCCCAAAGTCCAACAGCTTGGCAAGTTGCTTGCCGTTGCGCTCGACGATGAACACGTTTTCGGGCTTGAGATCCCGATGGACGATCCCCACCGCGTGGGCGGCTCCAAGGGCGCCAATCACCTGCCCCATGATCTTCGACGCCTCGGAAATCGGCACCACCCGCTGACGGTCCAACCGATCCGCAAGGGTCATCCCCGTGAGGTATTCCATCACCATGTACGGCAGCCCGTCGTGGGTGCCGAAATCCACCACTTCGACAATCCCTTCGTGACCGATCGTCCCCGCGGCGTGGGCCTCTCGCTCAAACCGCTCGACGCTGTCACTGCTGCGCGCAAACTCTGGCAGCAGCACCTTGATGGCAACCTTGCGGTGCAACGCCACATGTTCGGCTTCGTACACCGTGCCCATCCCACCC
>VFSW01001992.1_pt1 | contig 30912 bp, 22 predicted proteins | sample 5358111 | NCBI WGS metagenome assembly VFSW01 (sample SAMN11554181, study PRJNA540505) | mine drainage metagenome | isolation source: sediment from site ElyBrook_90M | place: USA: Ely Copper Mine, Vershire, VT | collected 2017 | reverse complement strand
AATGTGATGCGATTCATAATAACAATCTAAAATTCTATTTTTTGCTTTTTCGATTAATTTAAAATAATGTTTCTGGTAATTCATAATATTTACTCATTCATGTTGGGTTCACCCCAAGGATTAGTTTCCGTGAATGTTAGAATAGATTTTCCTTCATCTTCAATATCTAGGTTGTTTTCTAGATGCCTGTTTACATCATCAATAATAGATGTATTAGCAAGAATAAATGATGTATTAGAATTGGCACCAGTTACTGCTGTATTTACAACAAACAAACCATTGATATGTTTTAATGTAAGTGTAAGTGAAGGTAGATCCCAGGAGACAACAACACCATTAGCATTAGGTTGTGATACTAATTCACCACTTACATAATTACCAGATCCATTAGCTTTCATGGTATATGAGAATGAAGGTATAATTGTATCCATTGTATTATCAATCTCTGGTATAGATGTATTGATTCTTTCATTACTGTAACGAAACTTTTCACAAACCAAACTATATCCGTAAATTTTTGAATTACCAAATGTGTAAAAGAAATGTTCCTCATCTGCATATTTGATTTCAAACAATGCATTAAAATTCTTCATCCAAATCAAATCACCTTCACGTGGTCTTATCAATGGATTCTGCGCTCCATTGAAATTATTTGGACTATATTGAGCAACTGATCTTTGAAATGATCTATTTGGTATTAAGAATCTTGCTTGTTTCTTTACTTCGAGTCCAAACTTAGAAAACAATTCACCACCCTCGAAGTTATCTACTGATTGTACATATACTTCTACAGGATATGGTGTAGTAAATTTTGATGTTGGATCTTCACCAAATAATAGATCTAAACTAGATTCAGAATCACGTACCAGATAGATAGCATCAATACCATAAAACTGCACAGTCTCATGAATCAAATCTTCATAGAGTCTCTGTTCAGCAATATTATTGAAAAAATCTAGATAATGATTTACCGGCATTTATTTCTTCTTTGGTTTACCAGGAATTATTGGAGGAATAAAACCTTTCGGAATAAATCTGTGGTTTTTAACCATCCCAGGTTTAGTATTTTTTATCTCTTTTAAAAATTCTCTATAAGTTTTCATAATTTAGCCCATCAACCATTCGGGTGGTGCCTCCCAAATACTACGCAACTCTTCATACAATTCCTGTTTCTCTCTCACAGCTTCATCATATATTTCTTGACCTGAAAGCATGATACCTCCAGGCAATTGTACATTTTTCATCTTCTTAAGATTATTACCCCATTGCTCTTTAATACATGCTGTTGTATATCTCTTCAACCAGATATCATCCCAAAATGTTGTGGTATCACCCAATATCTGATAAGACTCAAACAATAGCCAACTACCAGAAATTACCTGAGTTCCCCAATTTAAATTTGGTGTAATTATATTGGTATAGCGATTATATGTAAATGGTACATATCCAAAGAATAACAATGAAAGTGTTGTTAGATGCTGATTTGCCAATTCGAAATAAACATAATCAGCCGAAGTAAAGTCATACAATTCATTTAAACGAATTTGATAGTTAATATCAAAAATGTTAAAATTTGAAGTTCCTGTATTATTAATAGAATCACCAGCAATAGGAAATATGTTGTTTACACCAATTACATTAGATGGTAAAGTAACATATTTGTTAATCATATCATTGGCAGTAATTTGGTATCCAATATAGATTTTCTGTGTAGCATCAACATGGAAATGTTGAAACAAATCTAATGCATCGTCAATACGATCATCAACCTGATCATCATCGACGTTTATTGTAATTACAGGAAAGCCTAGCTTTCTCATTGCGTAATCTTTTAAGGATGCTCTATTAGTTACTTGTGCCATAATTGTATTTATATACCTTATACAAGAATTGTACTATTGCAAATTAGTTGACCATTAGCATGTAATTTTATTCCACTGGTTCCACTTTGAACCAAGTTGGCTACATGAACAGTATTATTTGAGCCATACAATCTCATTACAATTCCTGTTGGTAATGCTGATTGTACGAATGAATTTGCTTGAAATGCTCCATTTGCATATATCTTAAATAAATTGGGGAAAATGGTGCCAGCGGTTTTTGCCGTCATAACAACTTGAGTTATAATATAACTAGTTGATCCACCAGCAGTATTGGATTTAAAGCTAGGTGTAATAGTTCCACCTGTGCCAGCATATTCTGTTACACAATATACGAGTCCACCAGTAAGACCAAAACCACGATTCGTTCCTGAAGGGGAAGTATTTAATGTGTAACCAGAAGCAGCAATATCTTGACAATATGCTAATAGAATATCACCAACATTTACAGTTACAGACTGTCCTGTAATAACAGTATTTGCAGCAGAACCATTTGTAGCAACAGTAGCATTACCTTTTATTAATGTTGATACATTAGCATATTCAAATCCAATTATAGATACAAAAGTTGCTCCGGTTCCAGCAAGACTAATAGTTTGTGGTCCACCACCACAAGAGATATTGTATCCAATTGCTTCAGTATCACCAGCAGTATCATTATAATTTCCTGGAGGGGTTACTATTTGCCAAGTACCAGATCCATTTCCACTAAATGTTGGAGTTGTTGCTGGATATAAAACACCAAAAGCAACTAATGTATTATTGGCATTGGGGGTGAATGCAGAAGTTGTTGCGGGGGAAGTTCCACTTTCTGTTGGTGGTAAATTTTGAACCCAATTAATCGACATTATATTATCCTAGGAACAAAATATCTAGAGAGTTTGCACTCGCATTATAGCTCATTGCAAAATGTGAATTTGCTACAGTGTTGGCTTGTGATCCACCAAACACCAAGGAATTACTATTTGCTATTCTTACATTACTATCATAGCTGAATAGATTGCTTGCTGTGTTATATGTAGCATTTGCAGATCCACCAAATGAACTGTTGTTGTTGAACTGTAGCTGTCCATTTGATCCACCTGGAGTAGTTGTTCCACCAACAGCAGAACTATTGACAGCAAAAGAAAGATTTACTTGTCCAGTTCCATTTGCAGATGAAGATACATTTACTGTTGCAGAGTTATTGAAATTAATATTTGCATTGGATAGAGTCAATGTTCCGTTATTATAAACAGCAACGGTATTTGCTGCTGCAACAGCAGAGTTATTAGCATTATTTGCTAATGTATAAGCATTTGCTGCCAATGCAGTTGCTGCATTTGCTGTTGAGTATGCACCATTTGCTGTATTGTTAGCATTGTTAGCAAGAGTATATGAATTTGCAGCTAGTGCAGTAGCAGCGTTTGCTGTGTTAGCTGCATTGTTTGCAGCATCATATGCAGCATTTGCCTGTGCATAGGCTGCGGCTGGTGAACTATTACCCAATGAACTTACATTTATAGAAAATGCAATATTAGCTCTAGAAGTACCATTTGCTGTTGTGGATACATTTACGGTAGAAGTATTGTTAAAGTTCAAAGCAGCATTTGCTAGTGATAACGTATCATTAGCATATACATCTGCTTGATAATTTCCACCACCACCTGAACCAATAGCAGATGTATTAACAGAGAATGCAATATTTACCTGTCCAGTTCCATTTGCTGTAGATGATACATTAACTGTAGAAGTATTGTTAAAGTTCAAATCAGTTTTTGCTAATGTTAATGCTCCATTAGTATAGACACTGACTGTATTAGCAGCATTATTTGCTAATGTATATGCATTTGCTGCCAATGCAGTAGCAGCATTTGCTGTACTGTATGCAGAATTTGTCATACTGTAAAGATCTACACCATTAACATTTAATGAATAGGTTGATAGTGTATTAGATGCGACATTGAATGTTAGATTTGGTGATGCACCAAATACACCATTATTATTGAACTGTAACTGTGTATTGGCACCAGCGACAGAAGCATTTCCTCCTGATACTGCGGCAGTATTTACAGAGAATGCTACGTTTACTTGTCCAGTTCCATTTGCAGATGAAGATACATTTACTGTTGCAGAGTTATTGAAATTAATATTTGCATTGGATAGAGTCAATGTTCCATTGGTGTAAACAGCAACAGTATTAGCAGAACTGTTGGCAACACTATATGCACCATTTGCAGTATTGTTGGCGTTATTAGAAAGAGTGTATGCGTTTGCTGCGAGCGCAGTTGCTGCATTTGCTGTTGAATACGCACCATTTGCTGTATTGTTGGCATTATTTGCTAATGTATATGCATTTGCTGCCAATGCAGTAGCAGCATTTGCTGTACTGTATGCAGAATTTGTCATACTGTAAAGATCTACACCATTAACATTTAATGAATAGGTTGATAGTGTATTAGATGCGACATTGAATGTTAGATTTGGTGATGCACCAAATACACCATTATTATTGAACTGTAACTGTGTATTGGCACCAGCGACAGAAGCATTTCCTCCTGATACTGCGGCAGTATTTACAGAGAATGCTACGTTTACTTGTCCAGTTCCATTTGCAGATGAAGATACATTTACTGTTGCAGAGTTATTGAAATTAATATTTGCATTGGATAGAGTCAATGTTCCGTTATTATAAACAGCAACAGTATTAGAAGAACTATTTGCAGTAGAGTATGCTGCTGTAGCAGTATTTGATGCATTATTTGCTGCTGTATATGCAGTATTTGCTTGATTATATGCACTAGCTCCTAATGCTGTTGCTGAATTTGCAGTATTTGAAGCTGCATTTGCCTGTGCATAGGCTAAATTAGCTTGTGCATATGCCGCCGCAGGAGAACTATTTCCAAGAGAAGCCACATTTATAGAGAATGCAACATTCGCTTGTCCAGTACCATTCGCAGTACTTGATACATTAATGGTTGATGTGTTATTAAAGTTTAATGTTGCATTTGATATAGTTAATGTTCCATTTGCATACACATCTGTTTGATAATTTCCACCACCATTTCCGCTAGGAAGAGATGCAGTATTTACTGAAAATGCAACATTTATCTGATTTGTACCATTTGATGTTGTTGATACATTTACAGTTGATGTATTATTAAAAGTATAATTATTGGTTGAATTGGCTAATGAATAAGCATTAGCAGCTAGAGCCAATGCTGAATTAGCAGTCGAATTAGCAATATTTGCTGTTGTATTGGCAGTATTCGCCTGACCATAAGCTGCATTAGCTTGACCATAAGCTGCATTTGCCTGTGCATATGCTGCCGCAGGAGAACTATTACCCAATGCAGAAATATTAATAGAGAATGCAACATTTGATTGTAGAGTTCCATTCGCAGTACTTGATACATTAATGGTTGATGTGTTATTAAAGTTTATATTTGAATTTGATAATGTGAGAACACCATTAGCATATACGTCTGTTTGATAACTACCACTTCCACCAGATGCAACAATATTAGTTTTTTCAATACCGTTTACATCATAGATTTTAAATCCAACTGCTTCTTGATAAACAAATGTTTCTTGTGTATTTACGGTAATTATTGGAAATACATCATAAGCATTAGTACCATCAAATTTTTGAATTTGAAGAGTGCTGTTAGAATTGCCAGTATTTTTAATTATAACTTGTTTAATATTTCTTTCAGTATTTGCTGATGGTGAATTTGTAAGAACAGTTACAGTTGCTGAATTAATTGTTCCTACAGAACTACCTCTAACTAAAAGATTAGAAATATCATCATATTCTGTAATATACTGAAGTGGATTTGTATTTGCTGTTACAAGACGCAGTACATTACTATTTGCTAAAATTATCATTCTAATTAGGCTCCGTATATTAGAAAGACTCTAGCATTGATACCGGAGCCTGTTGTTATTGTATTTAGTATAGTATTTGAGGTTGATTCGGCAGAGTTAGCGGCAGCATATGCAGAGTTTGCCTGACCATAAGCCAAATTTGCTTCTGTGTATGCATAGAATGCATTTAAATTTCCAACATTTGCAATTGTAGAAGCATTGTTTGCCAGAATATATGCAGCGTTTGCTTCAGAGTAAGCTGCATTAGCCTGATTGAAAGCAATATTAGCTTGTGCATATGCAGTCAATGCATTTGTATTTGCTGTATTAGCCTCACCATATGCGGCATTGGCTTGTGCATAAGCAGCATTAGCTTGACCATAAGCAGCGTTTGCTTCTGCATATGCTGCATTTGCCTGATTGAACGCAGTATTAGCTTGTGCATATGCTGTAAGTGCATTTGTGTTTGCTGTATTAGCTTCCGCATATGCGGCGAGAGCATTTGTATTTGCTGAATTAGCTATAACATTTGCAGCAACACCAGCATTATATGCTGTCAACACAGCATTTGCAGTTGCAGCATTTGCAGAATCATTTGATGCAACAGAATCTACTAATTTAGTAACACCCTGAATAGTTGTGTTTGCAATATTTGCACTGATTGTTCCAATTGTTGTTACTGGACCACCGGTTAATCCGATTCCGGTTGATACCTGCTGCACACCTATATTTCCACCAGAAGTGTTGGAAGCTATGAAAGAAACATTAGCATTATTTCCATCACCTATTACAGAAACCAGAACAGTTGAAGAATTAACAAAATTCAAGCTTTTTGCATAAAGTGTAGAACCCGAATTTGCAGATATTTCAACAGTGTTGGCAGCACTATTTGCAGCAGCTATAGCCGCATTAGCTTGGTTATAGGCAGCGTTAGCACCAGTACTAGAGTTGGCTAGGGTATAGGCAGCATTTGCCTGTGCATAAGCTGCTGATGCGGTAGAATTGGCAGTATTAGCAACACCATAAACAACATTTACAGTATTAGACAAAGTACTCGTAACATTGGAATCGTTGTTTGCAGCAGTATATGCTAGATTTGCTTGATTGTATGCCGCTAATGCATTATTAGCAGCAGTATTCGCTTCTGAGTAAGCTAGATTTGCTTGATTGTATGCATTTATTGCAATTAAACCAGAATTATTTGCTGTTGCATATGCGGTATTTGCTTGATTGTATGCCGCTAATGCATTATTAGCAGCAGTATTCGCTTCTGAGTAAGCTAGATTTGCTTGATTGTATGCATTTATTGCAATTAAACCAGAATTATTTGCTGTTGCATATGCGGTATTTGCTTGATTGTATGCACTATTAGCCTGTCCATATGCTGCGACTGCTGCTCCATAACCAGATCCATTTGCGGCTACATTTGCAGCAAGAATAGCTGCATTAGCTTGTGTATATGCAGCATTTGCCTGAGCATATGCAGCATTTGCAGTATTTGAAGCAACTATAACATCTGCCAAAGCAGTATTTGCTGTATTTGCAGCATTATTTGCAGCATTATAAGCTGCATTTGCTTGTGCGGTCTGAATAACAATCGGAAATGTATTTTCAGTAAAAGTGACTTGAATTGACATTATTTTTCCTTAATATGGCTGAATAGGAGAACCAGTCATTGTCACTTGTGGACTTACAATAGCAATTCCTTCTGAAATTCTATTTGTAACATTTGCTGTATCATACATTTTAATATCATAAACATATCTTCCTGCTGCTATATTTGCTGTATCAGCAGCAAGAATTACAATTGATGCTATACCATTACTTGCATCTGTAACTGTTATTGTTAAATTAGCACTGGCATTTGCTGAATAATACGATCTGCGAAGTTGACCAGTAAAAGTGTAATTTGTAATATCTACAGGAGAACCATAAGTTGTTCTCATGATAATAGAATCAATATAATCAGAACCTTGATTTATGTAAATATCTTTATACATTACTCTTCCTCAGATAATAATGTATTTAGGCTTGTTTTGATATCAAGAATAGCTTGGCGTCACCATTAATTATATAATCATATTCTCTAGGTTTTACATGATTCATTGATTTTACCAATAAACCTTCACTCGTTTCACAAGTTCCTTCAAGAACTACAATACTTTTTCCAGATGGAACCTTAAAACTTCCATTTAAAGGTATGAAATCTGTTTCCAATATCGTTCCAAATGGTAATCCATGTAAACACCACCATTCCGTATCCTCTGTATTTACACACCTTTGCCAACTGTTTAAAACGCTTAAATGCTCGGATTCTTTTCGAAAATTATGAAATCCTGAAAATACTTTTCCTATATGAGTTTTATCGGCACCATCTCTGTATTCTAATTTTCCTTTATAGAACGCAGCATCAGCACATTGATCAATGGTCATTTTCCATTTCCAATGCTCACCAACATTCCCCATAAATGATATATCACAAAATACGAGTAGTTATACTCAATATTACATTTCATAATTCAACTATATCTTCTTCAATTAAGTGAATATCATTTTCATTCCATACAATAACTATTTGAGTTTCCGTATTGGAAGTTGGAAGTGGTGCTGGTACCATATTTTCTGATATCATTTAAATTTATTGCCACATATCCACACAACTAAACTTTTTCTTGTTCCAGCAGTTACTGGTGTTACTCTATGGAGAATATAGCTAGGAAATGCATATATGACACCCTTTTCCTTTTTAGCTTTGATTGGTTCATTGGATACTAAAAATTCCAAATCTCCACCTTCATATTCTGAAGGATCTGAAAGCTGTAGAACAAGAGTCAATTTTCTTGGTGGAGAATTTAAATTTCCCTTATCCATATGCCAATCATATTTGGCATCATTAGCCTGATAAATTGTATATTGAAAATCTTCAATAAATCCATACAGGTCTAGATCGAAAAATTGTCCATTCAACATTCTAGAAACATAACCCATTTTATCGTATATAAATTGAGTTTCATTGTTATTTGAAATCCAAGCTACTTGTGATTTTCTGACTTGTGTTTCTAGATCACCTGTTGTATTAACTACACCATCATTCTTTGGTAATGCATCACCAATAGTTTTTATTCTACTCAATTCTTCATCAGAGAATGCGTTTTCCCAAAATGCAAAATTCTGTTCCTGTGTAGAAAGATCTGGACTTGGACAAAATTGATAGTTAGACATTATTTTCTCTCCCACACGTTTGTTCTATAATGTGATTCATGTACTTTTCTCTTTTTTCTGGTAGTTTCTAAATCATTTAGATGAGTTTTATTCATCTTCTCTATTTTAAAATCTCTTATCAAGGTATCTCTTTTTATTGGAATAGCCTGAACAAGAGGGGTTCCAGCCTTTAATATACCAGTATAATTTGGCTCATTAAAAACGAATGGAAAGTTAATGAATTCGAAATATCCATCAACGTCCACCATTCCTGAAATACATTCAAATCTCATATCTTTTCTATTTAATGGTGGTATGAATAAAACTGAATAACCTGGAGGAACTTTTATCATCCACCAATTCAAAAATTTAATAGGAGGTTTAGGAGAAGTTGGATGCTTCGCTTTATCTGTTTCTATTTGTTCTCTGGAGTGATTTTCTATCATAGTCCTATAAAAATTAGATTTATATGTAACACCAGATGCATCATTATTTGTTACAAATTCTACATCTGCTGCCAATGGGATTATGTAACCAATACACATTGCGTCCAAAAATGGAGCGCATCTTTTAATGGTGCTATTTTCTAATTTATCTTCTTTATTAATTTTTGGTGGTAGATGTTTGTACCACTCTGGTATATGCTTTCTCGCTGAATATGGTTCAGGAATTATACCAAAATCTTCTTTATAACAAAGAAAAGAAATTTCTGGTGTTTCTATTACAGTTTTCAAAAATTCGAACATAATTAATCAAACCCTCACATAATAATCATATAGTATATAGACTACTTTTATTATTGATTTTCCCAAGATATGGTTACAGTACCATTACTAGAACCGGTTCCTATTGTGATTGCAGTTTGTGCACCCACAGATACACTTTTTTGTAATCTTGTAGCTACATTAGTTGTACTTGCTGGTGAAGCTGCACTTCCTGCTCCACCTGTTCCAGCACCAGTTCCAGCAGAACCAACAGAACCTGGATTTCCTGGTGAACCAACACTTCCATTTTGTGAAGACCATGTATTAGGTGCGCCAGCACCAGCATTTCCTGATGTTGCACCTGTTCCTGTTGAACCCGGATTTCCACTTGCTCCAGCATTTCCTACTACACCAGCAGAACCTGGATTTCCTGCGTTTCCACCTGTAGCACCTGTTCCTGCTGCACCAGTATTTCCTGCTGCACCTGGAGAACCAGCATTTGCTTGATCCTGTGATCCGGTTCCAGCCGTTCCACCACCTGGATTAGAATTTCCTGGCGCACCTGGGTTTCCTGGTGCATACCCACCATCACTTCCGGAGCCACCACCACCACCACCATGTGTTCCAGCATTTCCAGCAGAACCTGGATTTCCTGATGCTCCACCAGTTCCACCGTTTCCACCAATACCATTAGTTCCAGCATTACCAACAGAACCACTGTTTCCTTGAGTTCCTGGATTTCCTGCTGTTCCAGCACCACCTCCAATACCACCTGGTCCTGCTGCACCATTAGTTCCACTCGTTCCTGGATTTCCTGATGTTCCTTGAGTTCCAGGATTTCCAGATGCACCAGCATTTCCTGCTGTTCCACCAGAACTACCATTTAATGATATTGTAACAAAGGTGACAAAATTTGATGCTGCTAACGAAGAAGCTGTACCAGGATTTCCTGCTGATCCTACATTTCCAGCGAAAGCATTTTGTCCTGTCCAGGTTGCAGGAGCAGCCCCACCAGCATTTCCTGATGTTGCACCAGTTCCTGCGTTTCCACTTGCTCCAGTATTCCCTGCTGCACCTGGAGAACCAGCATTACCAGGGTTTCCTGCTGAACCTGGAGAACCATTTGTTGCACCTGTTCCTGCTGCACCTGTAGTTCCTGGGTTTCCTGTTGATCCTACTGATCCAGGGGAGCCTGGTGAACCCGCGCCGCCGCCTCCACCACCTCCACCACCTGGTGCTGCTGATGTAGCAGTTTTTTTTCCACCAAAACCACCTGTTCCACCATTTCCACCAGGACCAGTTCCACCAACTCCATAAGGATAAGCGTTACTTCCTGATGCACCAGGATTTCCACCAACCACACCACCAGGACCACCAGGAGCAGCACCAGTTAATGCCCAAGTACCAGCACCACCACCTGTTCCTGCGGTGCCACCAGTGCCACCAGGACCGTTTGTTCCAGCATTACCTGGGTTTCCTATAGAACCTGGATTTCCTGCACTTCCGCCGTCGCCGCCAATACCACCAGTTCCTGCTGCACCGTTAGTTCCTGGATTACCAGCATTTCCAGATGCACCAGCATTTCCTGGATTTCCTGCTGCTCCAGCAGTACCGGCAATACCAGCAGGACCAGCTAAACCGTTAATTCCTGGATTACCTGGATTACCTGGATTACCAGTTCCTCCAGTTCCAGAAACTGTTACAACACGTACACCAAAAGGAATATTCCAAGTAGAGTTAGCATTGAATGTAACGCTACCTGCTTGTTTACGTGTTTTTTGACGAAGTGCTGTTGCAGATAAAGGCATATTAGACTATTAAATGAGCGTACTTTATAAGATCGGAATTTTTAATTTCTTCTAGACCATCTGCACATTGAACAACTTGTTCATAATCATCATAATACTCTTTCCAATGTAGAATTGGAAAATTCTTAAATTCACGTTTATGAAGTTCAGAAACCTTTCCCCAATTCCATGTGTTAAGACTTTCAAATACACCTTTATGTTGTGTATCATCGTGATATGCTAGAAGTGTATATTTTATTCCCTTATCATCCAATAATTTTTTTGCTGCATAACAATCTGCAACAGTTTCAGTGAAACCAACATACAAGTGAACTTCTTTTATTTTGACTAATGTAGTCATCTAATTAATCCTCTTTGACATTTTAAATGTTCCATCTGGTGCATATATTCTATATCTTCCTATTTTACTTAAAGAAACTTTTTTTCTATAAAAAGGATTAGACATACCACTTTTTATACCTACACCTTTTCCTTTTCTAGAATTTGAAATTAATAATTTACTTTCAATTTTATGTTTTTTCCAAACATACCATGATTTAAACCCGTTCTACGAGCTGATATTTTAAATATTGAATTACTCATAGGGTTGTTATTTTTCATACGAATAGATTGTTCAGGGTTTTTATGTCCTTTTTTTCTATTAGGAAATTTTTTACCTCTATTTGCTCCCATTTTATATTTTGTTTCTTCTGTATAAATTCCAACTTTTCCTTTGTTCCAAGGTACTTTATTTAAAATAGATTTATTATCAGTTCTATTTAACCATAAATCCGGATTTTTTAATACTTTCATACGACGAAGAACTTTATGTTCCCATTCACATGCTTTTTTCTTACTATTGAATTCTTTACGAATTTCCCAATCCCAACAATCATTTCCAAATAAAGTACGATATAGAGGGATTAATTTCTTTGAAGATGTAAAATATACTTTCCAAAATTCTTCAGTTTTACATCCTTTAGCATATCTAACACCATAATAAAATTGCCCTGTTACTTTATTTTTTAAAAGATATGTATAAGCCAACATCAGCTATTACCTCACCTTTCCCATCATAAGAGATATTTATACATTTGCCATACTATGCGCTCCAAAATAAGTAATACCACCATCAACAGTCATGAATGTAAGAATATCTAATTTATTTGCAATTCCAGAAGATAATACGGGAACTTCACCATTTGACCATTTAACAGTATTTGCAAAAGTTACACCATTACCAGTTACGGAAGGTTGACGTAGAATCAATGTTGTTGAATATGCATTTCCCGCTGTTGGAGCATTTATAAATGTTATTGTAACATTTGCATTTTCCAATGTAAGATCAAACACGTTAGTATTTGATAAATTTGCAGAATATGCAGCAGCGGTTATTGCACCAGAATTCGTTACGGATTCTTTATAAGCTGCTAATGTTGCATTTTTAATAATAGCGTTAGATGAAAGAGCATTATTTGCAGCAGCATATGCAGCATTTGCTTGTGCATATGCAGTATTCGCTTGTCCGTATGCATTTAGAGCATTTCCGTTAGCATTATTTGCAGCAGCATATGCAGCATTTGCTTGTGCATATGCAGTATTCGCTTGTCCGTATGCATTTAGAGCATTTCCGTTAGCATTGTTCGCAGCACTAAAGGCATTTGTTGCAACTGTATATACAGATGCAACAGAGTTAGGAGTAGCTGCATTTATAACAGAAGTATTGGAAACAGAATCTACCAAATTTGCAGTAGTTATTAATGTGGTATAACCATTAGATACATTAGAAGTTACGCGCCAAGTTGAGGTATTTTGTGAAAATAACAATGCAGCATTGCCATTGGTTGTTCCTTGTCCAATTAATAAATGTCCATCACCCACTGTTGAAACATTGGCACGTAGAACTAATGTATCAGTAGATGATACGGTATTACCAACTAGTGTTTGTGTACCATTAATCTGAATATTATTAACAATCAAATTACCATTTACAGACTGAAAAGTTTTTGTTGGATCAAGATATAATGTATCAATTTCTGCATTAGTTGTAATCTTTACAGAATTTGCTGTTATCGTACCAGAGACACCCAAATTATTTACATTAGCAGTATTTGATACAGATAAATTGGTTGTATTTACATTAATAGCGGCAACATTATTTTGTATAACTACATTGCCGGAAACATTCACGGTTCCGGTTGTATTAATTATGTTTCCAGTTATAGTGGTAGTTCCAACCGTAACTATATTTCCAGAGACACTAATATTTTCTGCTACATTTAAATTCTGTAATAGGTTTGTATTTCCAGCAACATTCAAAGAAGAATTTGCATTTGAAAGATATACATTACCTTTTGTTTCTATATTTCCAGTATTTGATACTAGAAAACTATTAGCAACGTTTACTATAGAATTTCCTGAAATTGTTACAACATAAGGTGAATTAGAAACATAATTACCAGTAATTACAATATTACCATTTCCATAAAATGTTGTATTAGCAACAACAACCGGACCAGTTATTACATTTGCAAATGATAATATACTATTGGCTCCTGTAAGTGTAACATTATCGAAGAAACTTGCTGCATTAGTTGTAATACTACTATTCATAGTAGTCAATGCACTAAACAAAACGTTACTTGTTACAGATAATCCGGTTCCACTTGTAGATGTAATTAATAATGAACCATTGGGAAGAACAAAATTTCCATTATCTTTATAATATGGATTTCCATTTCTAAGTTCATTGATTGAGTTAGCGAGATTGTTTGTCGCGATTAACCAATCACCAAAAGTGTTGGAAGTTGTTAATAGACTTATATTGGCATTTGCCATTTTTTACACTCTTATTTTGTCAAAAGTAATTTTAAAAGTTCTTTAATCTGATTAATATCATTTTTCAGATTATTTATTTCCTGCTCTCTAGCTTCCTCTTTTTGAAGATCAACAACTCTTTTTTCGTGTTTTCTAACTAACGAAAGATCTGTGTTTAGAATTGCTTGGTTTGATAAATCTCTAACCAAATTATTATGATCAACTATTTTTGCTAGTGTCATTGTTTTATCCTGCTGGTACGGCTATTGCTCTCATATTCTGTACTTCTGGTGGAACTGTAGGGTCATTAGCTATCAAAACGATTTTAATTGAAAACGTTTTGAATTTACCACCAATTGGGTAAGTTATTCCGTTTTCAACATAAGAAACAGAACCCCTAGGAATTCCCAATGCATTTGTTCCTGTATTGTAGCTCAAGCTAATAGGAGTTGCCTGATCAGGTGAATATATATCATTCACCTTTTCCATCAACTGCCAATTCTTTGATGTTATTGGATCTGGATCTGCTGATGAAAGTACTTTATAATACACAGCAATATCAGTTCCTTGTGGTCTAATTGCTTGTAAAAATACATTCAAATCACCAGAATCAAATCCATCTGCTAATGTAATTGATCTAGTTACATATCGTACTAATCCATTTCCACCAGAAGCTGAAGTTTCTCCTGTAACTATTGCTGTTGCATTAGCTGGTGCGCCAGCTTCGGAAATAGTAATTGTTGGATTTTTCAAATATCCAGAACCAGGATTAATAATGTTAATGCTACTGACTACATTACCCGTCAAAGTTACATTTGCTGTGGCAGTAGTTCCTGTACTGATATCTGGTGCAGAGAATGTCACAACAACATTTGAAACATTTATATGATTTCCACCAGAAGTAATAGAAATTTCTTCTGGTGATATATCACCATTATTTATAACGTTAGTTATAGAAAGAAGATTTAAAGCTTCTGAATGAAAGAATGGTGATACATCAGGATTTGTAGTAGAAAGTGTTGCTTGTACAAGACATGTATTAGCATTTCCTGCTTGAATAACACGACGACGATCAGAACCAATTGATGAATTGATTAAATCACCACCATAATTAAATGGTACATCGATATTAACTGGTTTGAAATTTGTATCCTGAACACCACTATTTGCAGTAACAGTCTTTATTCCATATTGAATATTAGCGACTGGAAATGTTAAATCTGCGCTATGCAAAGATAACATATCAACATAGGTATTCTGTGGTGGTGCTTGTACTGCAAATGTAAGATTTACAGGTGACGTACTGAAAACTGCTTTATTCAATACAAACATCAATTGTTGATTTTGTATTGGAGTCCACGCAGAAGCATTTTGTGATTTAAAGAATGAACCAACATATGGACTAGATGAAATTAATCTATTGCTATTAACAATAGTTTCTCCAAGCTGTGAAATCCATACTTGATAATCTGGAGATTCAGAATAGACAACAATACCATATTCCTGTCCTGGTGCCAAATAAACTGGATCAACAAAACTAAATTTGGTATATGTTAAATTGTTTGCAGAATCTGGAAATGTATTTACTCCATCTGTGGTATTTACATCTTCATATCTCACAATTGATGTTGCGAGTACATTTGAAGTTGGGAATCCATTAACAGTATTAACCAAATAAACATTAACAGGAAATTGTGTTGAAGATCCTTGTGGTTTATTTTGGAAAAACAAATTTACTGATGTTGCAAAGCAACCATAATCCGTTCCTGGATTTGTTGACTTTGGTGTAAAAAATGTTTGTACCAATGGATCAGCAGATGCTTGAGGATTATTTGTTGGTCCATTGTTGTTTATTGCAGTAGATGTTGGTGTAGAAGGTGCTACAGTTGTTGCTGCTGCGGCTGAAATCTGTGGGGTTGGTGGAACAACTGGTGTAACAGATCCCGCTGGTAATGCACCAGAAGCCGCTAATGTAGCACTCGAAATCATTGTTGCAGTATTATCTATTGGAGATACTGTGCTATCATTAACTGTAATTAATCTAGATCCACTTTGGAAATTAAAATTTGGATCTTCTGGTATATGGAAAATACCAGTACAGATACCGATACCGTCTACCTGAACTTTTCCCATACCATAGTAAGTATTACCATAAACATATGACCATGAAGTGTTTAGAGTTACTGTATTGTTAACTGTATCAACACCTGTAATCAATGCTCTTTGACCAATTCCCCAACCTTTTACAGTGTATATTTCTTGTCCAATTAATCCAGCATTTACGTTTCCAGCTAATTGTAATAAATTACCAGAATTTGCTGTAGTGATCAAACCATGATTACTTTGATAATTATTTGCTAAGAAATATTTCGATGTATTGGCAACAGAAACTACGGCAGCACCTACAGGAAATTTATTTCCTGCAACTATATTTGTCACATTTGAAAGGATTCCAGATCCAACTTTAAACAATACGTTATTATTTACTGTATTACTTAATGTACCGGAATCAACAGTCAATGCTAATGCTCCATTAGCATAATCCCAGAATGCAACTCTACCCATCATTGTATTGGCATATACATTAGCAGTATTGTTTGCCATATAAACAATATCATTTGCATTATATTGTGTTGCACTAAATGTATTAGCAGAACCATATGTTGAAATATTGATACAGCTAAAATTTTCAGAGATTTGTAAAATGGTACCTTGAGAAGTTTCTTGTACAACAGCATATGCATGAGTTTGTGGGCAATAGATACCTTCTTGTACATCAAAAGTATTTGCAGCGAATCCGACATTTACTGTCATGATAGAAGCTGGTTGTACAAACTGATTCACATATACATTATCCATCCAATATTGGGCATATCCATATGGTCTTAGATTGTAAGAATTTACAATCATAGGGAAGCTATGCATATATGGAACTATGGAACGATCAATTACATTTGGTCCGATAGTTACATTAATTGGTGTTACTGATGAAGTCATTCATTTATCCTAATTATCTTGATCCAAATAATGGTATTCTGCCTCTATCAATCAAAGACGATATTGATGGTGCCCTTGCTGTTGAAGAGGTTAATTGTACGCTGCTTGCTACTGATGGTATTACTGAATTTGTAGCTGCATTCGTAGTTGTGGTTGTAGCCTTCTTTACTCCATACCAATTATAGTATGGTGAAATTGCTCCAAATCCATTAATTCTTCTAGGTATACGCATCACAGAAACTGCTGAGTTAGTATAGTATCTATATGTCCAAAAATCAAATACATCATTATAATCATGTTTTGCACTCACAACTGTTGTTGTTGATTTAGTATTTGAACCATAAAAAGCCAATGCTGGTGTTGGTGGTGGCACTACAGGCAAATTCACAATAGTAGTTGCTGCTGGTGGTGTTATAACTGCTGGAGTTAAATTAGCACTAAAAGTAGTAACTGTTTGTGGTGTTAACTTAGTAGTTCCTTTGAACTGAGCAAACAGATATGGCTGTACACTTATATATGTGGTGGCAGTATTTTGTACTACAGCAGCAGTTTCTGTGTAATCAAGTGTATAACATTTACCATCTTGTCTATAAGTTCCTGAAGCTGATTGTAGGCTTAAAGCAAAGTTTTCTTGATGTTTATATGGTGTCATAGAACCTTGTGCCATATAACAACGTAGGTCATAATTGTTAGTATCAGAAATTGAGAAATTTCCGAAATCATCAGCAATTATACCATACTGATCTTTATTAGTAATTCCATCCTGATAAAGAATTTTTTCACTAGTTGCTTGTTGTTCCAAAGCACTCAAAGTTGATTGTAATTCCAATGATTGAATTCTAGTATCCAACGCACCAATATCTTGCATAGTATATCTTCTATGTTCGATATACTGCATTTTTACTTGTGTTATGTCTGGTGTAAATGCAGGAACGGTGATTATATACAATGTAATTGCATCATCAGAATCTGATGGTGGAACAGGATATTGTGCAGGAACACCAGGGTTAATTCTGAATACTTTATCCTTACTTAACATTAGTTTATCTACACGAGGGAGGTAATATCCAAATGTTAGAATCATTGCTGCATCTGGATAAGGTGTCATTAGACCAGACAGATTTAATGTATTTACATTTGCAGACATACCAATTGTGCGAGTTGGTCTAAAATCAATAGAATCTCTAAGTGATAAGGTTCCAAAACTCTGTGAGTTGTAATAAGGAATCAGTCCCTGTGCATAATTATTTGCTGTATAAGAATCAGCATCAAAGAATCCGAGAACTGGAGAACCTATTGTATCATGCTGATAGTACTGGCACATGACAACAGTTTGACCAGATGGAGGATTTGCTCCTGGTTTTAATATCAAAGCAGCATGATCATAATAATTATCTTTTTGACCAGAATTTAGATAATAGTTATTGGTGATATCAATTAATGCATTAGCAATATTTGGAGCAATTGTTGGACTTCCAGAATCATATATTTTTATAATATTGAATACATCTGGAACATATAATGATTGTGAAGCCCCAGGAGTCATTGCCATTGCAGCATTGCTTGTAAACCAAACAAAACCATTTGCAGTATCAATATAAACAGTATTTGCTGGAGAAGATCCTATTACTTGAGTACCGTTTGTGTATTTGTCAGTTGCTAGAAGAACCGTATTGGAAGAATTTCCTACCAATGTCTTTGTTCTTCTAGCAACTGCCGCAGTAGATGCATTTGTAACTTCTACTGTTAATATAACATCTGCTATAAAGGTATTATTCGCAGAGCTAACTATTGTTAAGTGAGTACCATCTGTTTGAAACACACCATTTCCACCAGAAACAGTTCCTATATTAAAATTCAATATTTGACCATTTGCCAAATTTGAACTTAGAGAATTCTTTACGACTACTAGGAAATTTGTATTTGCTAGTACATCAGGTAAATATCCACCGGTTATACCATAAGGAAAACTTTCTCCACTACCCAATCCAGATCCACTAGAGATTGTTAAGTTTCCAGATGTGAAAGACTGACTCCAAAGATTTTTTCTAGTTTCAAAAGAAGCATTTATAATTGTATTTTGTGCTACGAAATTCTGTGGTAATGGATAGATTAATTTATTAAATTTGGTATCACTTAGAACAGTTCCACCATTTGAATCTTTTCCACCAACAGAGATATCCATACATGCATAAACAGCAGAAGTTGCATTTTGTGTTGCAAAAACATTTCCGCCAAATGTTGATGGTTCGATTACAATAGAGTTTACATCTTTAAAACCAAACACCAAAGTACATGTAGAAGAACCTGTTGCTGCTACAGATAGATTTCTATCTAATGTAGCAACTCTACCAGTTGAGTAATTTGTAATAGTTCTAGTATCCGTGACTCCATTTGTTGTAACAGAAATGGTTACATTTGCGTAAGCATTTGCAATATTTGAATATGTTGCTGGTAATGTAACAGAATTTAAGCTACCGGCAGATGCTGTAAAACTGTTAGAAGTTACGTTTATTTCTGTTAGGTAAACATAGTAGCTACCCAAACCCAAAAATTCTATATCTCTTACGCGAGCATTTCCAACTACTGTAGAATTGTATGTTGCGACATTTGTTGTGTTAATATTTCCACTAACAATAGCATGTAGATCAACTAACTGATACTGGGTTATATCAAATATACCACTAGAATTTCCAGATGCTAGATTTGTTGCTATTACGTAATTTCCATAATCAAGAGACATACCATAATCTGTTACAGTATTTGTTGATAAAGCTTTGTCAATAGCTAGCTTTTGTGTTCCAATAGTTTCAAATTCAAATCCTTTAACATATGCTTTTCCTGGTTCCACCACAAGATTGAATTGCTGTGTATTTGCACTATTTGCCTGTGCAGTAACAACGAACGGTGTTACTGTAAAATCACCTGAAGTGTCATATGTTCTTTGTGCAAGTGCTTTATCCAAATCAGCAAATACAGGATAATCAATTTGCTTTGTTATTAACCCATTTTCAACTCTCAATAGTTCATAAAATGCACTATCATCAATAGAATTTAATGATCTTTTAGTTAACTGTAAAGAATACTGATATCTTGTTGCTCCAGGAGCCTGATAATTAAATGATCCTTGTGCAGGATCTAGAAGTGCAGTATCTGTAATTTCATCTACTATGGATTCTGAAATTTGTAGACCAATACGATATGTTGGTGTAGTGCTAGTAGAATCCAAAACAATTGTCTGTGGAGCAACCTTTACAAAGAATCCACCACTATAAAAAACACCTTCATTAATACTTACTACAGATCCACCTGTTGAGGAATTCGCAGTAACTAATTGGGCTTGAGATTGTAATCCAGTAGCAACTTGAATCACGTCACCATTTTGAAATTCATTAGCTGTCAAATATTTCAACAATAGAACTGGATTTATTTGAGTGGTATCTGTTGCAATTACAACAGCCTTTACATTGGTAGCACCACTAGCATTAATAATTAAGGTTGCGTTACCGTTTACTAGAAAATTTGTCAAATCGATATCTGTATTCGCATATTGTGGCTGCAATTGAACTGCTACAACATTAGTATCCAAGGAAATGTGACCACCTGAAACAGGTGAACCATTTTGAAATACAAAACCACCTAATGTACTAATCTGATTTTGTAAAATTGATTGTAATGCTGTTAATTCACGAGCCTGAACTGCATAACCTCCTGGTCTAAAGAGAATACGCATGTAATTATTATCAATAGCACCTCCAGTAGAAGATGTATCATCATAATAAGGAGAGATATCAAAATTTAACATTTAATTAACCTTAAAATTGAAAAACTAGTTTTATATTTTCTGCTTGACCAGGAGAACGTGTAATTGCTTCTCTGTTTTCAACAAATAATAAGTTTCCTGAAAATATATTTATAACGGGATTTATAATATCAAAGGCAGTTACAACAGTATATGGAGAAGCATTTGCTGACTTAGTTCCATATAACTGAGAAAGACCAGAAAAATTACCAGATGGATTATTTATATGTAATCTATTAAAGGTAGTATCAAACCATACAACATTGGCAGTAAATGTAGCGTTTGCATAAATTCCCGTAGAACTTTGATAAACTATATCATTCATGCTAAATGGAGTATTTGAAGAAACTTCAATTACTGAAGTTAAATCATAATTTATAGAATTCGCTACAAATGAATTTGCTGTATATACTGGAGAATCTATAACTGAAATTTGACGGTATGTGAAATATTCTCCAAAAGAATCTATTGTTGGAATCGTTCCATTTTCGGTATCTTTAAGATTTAAAGAAATCATCAAAGATGTGGCACCAAGTTCCAGTGCCGCATTGGAACCCCAACCACCATCTGGTCCAATTTCTGCCGTTATAACCGCATTAGAGCCGTTTGCTCCGGTGTTTGCCGTAATGGCAGCTACCGTATATCCAGAGCCACCATTCAGTACGTTGACCCCATAAATCGTTCCATTGGCATCCACTTGTGCAGTTAGATTAGCACCAGTCCCATCACCAATTACGTTTAAAATTGGTGCAGAAAATGATGCTGCCAAATTATTATAACTTGTTCCACCATTCAATATTTTTATAATATCTAATCTACCGTTTGTTGCAGCTAATTCAACATTTATATCAGTAGATACTGGCATCCATTCACTAGTAAAGAATGATTGTTTCATACCACCAGAAATAGTATAAAGGTATTTCCACTTATAACCATCAGAAGCAATAATATATGGGTTTGAAGGAAGTTGTCCACCTAGACTAATTTTTGGCATATCTGTTGATATTGCACCAAAATTGTTATCCAAACAGATGAAAACTTGATCATAAGAATTCCTTACATAGAAATTCTTTGAATAGTATGGAGAATTATCAATTAATACTTGAGGAACATTTGCTGTAATATTACCAGAAAATGCAGAATTTACGATAACTTGGGTGCTATTGACAATATTAACAATTTCTTTGGTCTGAGGGTTTATGTAGATTCCATCACCAGGAATAACCATTAAACTATTATTTGAATAGTCTAAATTGAAAGTTGTATTTGTTCCATTAACAATTGTAGAATTTGAGACGCTAACAGTTCCATTAGCATTTTTTAAAGTAATTGTAGAATACATTTCTTCGGTATGGGTAAATGCATCATAATATGTATTGGCAACCCAATCTACTCGTCTGGTAACAAGACTACCATTTGAAATATAAATCTTTTTTAATGCTACAATGTCTCTACGAACTTGATTTTCATAATCGATGGATTCTTGTGGAGTCGGGATGATTTGATCATTTGAATCCCATGTAATATTTCTGCCTATTCCAATGAATCCATTTGCAGACAATTCATTTAAAGTAGCCACAGCAAGTTTTACTCTTTGCTGTATAGTTACTTTATTCATTGTTTGATATAGTGGTGAAGGCATTTACAACTCCATTTTATTGTATTTAGGTAGCATTTCTAACTATAGAATAACTTGCATTAACGATATATGGATACACTAACATTACCAAGTTTGTAGAATTTGATGCAAAAATAGTATTTACTGTAAGTGTATTAGCGGAAACAGTCTGTACTATTGAATTTATTAAATTACCAGATACGTTAAGACTGACTATATCAGAAACAGCTACATTACCATATAGGTAATTTCCTATAATCGTATTGGCACCATTGGAAACATTAACCAAATTTTCAAATACAAACAAACTATTGCTTTCTACATTAATAGAATTAGCATTATTTATTCCAGTAATAAGCTTAGTTTGTAGATATCTAGAAGAATCAGATGTATTGAATACAATCAAATCTCCTACATTTCCAATAATACCAAAATTAGTACCACTTCCTGTAATTACTCCGGTACTATAAGCATTTATGGTAATATTACCTGCTGTAACCGGAATTATAGAGACATTTGTCTCTGGAATATAATTATCTTTATTTTCAGAGATTATGGAATATTTACCAAGCATACTGGTTCCGGCTGGATGGACCAATTGCATCAAAGTATTTTTATAATCTAGAAGTGCTTTTTCCACTACAATTACGTATGAAAAATTGTGGTATGTATTTGAATCTTGTAGATATTGATCTGAACTCAAGAATCCATCAGTTGTCATGTAGAAACCTGGATATTTAATTAAACCATTCAAGAAAATTGCATTTGCCTTTGCAAGACCATTTCCATAAATCGTCACAGCATTTGCATTTGCAACATTAATTGTACAGTTTACAGTAGATGTAATAAATTCTGATCCTACGTTAATAATACCCTGATAATTATAGACTCGAAGTATACTTGAGATTACATTATATGAATCTACATATGCTTTCCAAGATGCAGTATTTACGTTTGCACCTTGATATATTATACCATCTTGATCAAAACTTACATTGTTTGCAATTGGGTTTATTTGTAGGTCAGCAATTCTTAATGAAATATTAGGAGTTGCAACATAATCAAAACCACGTGTTATTATTCTGAAATCTGTAATTTGACCAATTTGGTTTACGGCAACATTCAAAACCGCACCTTGTCCAAATCCATATGCTTGAATAATTGCATTAGAACCAGCAGATGTGTTTTGAATATTCACAGAATTTACAATCAAAAGATTTTCTGGCAAAGAAATATATCCTTCACCCTTGTTCTGTACTATAACACTAGTGATAGATCCTGCACCATTAGTAATGAAATCAAATACTGCTCCATAACCAATAGCAGAGGGAACAACTATTTTATCAGTAGTATTGCTATATCCGCTTCCTGGTTGAATGACATTTACATGGAAAATGTATCCAAGATCACTAATACTTTGTACATTATTGGCAACCGCAGATGTTTGTCCAGCAGCAGATAGATCATTAACAAAATCGGTGTAATAAACAGATGCAAGATTTAAAGATGGTAATGCAGTATAACCTCCACCACCATTAACAACATTCATAGAAATAATAGGTCCAGTTTCAATATTAGCAAATGTAAAAGCTGATCCAATAATTGTGTTTATATTAGAATTCGCTACATTAGCAAATGCAAAATTAGCTGAATTTAAAGTAGCATTAGCCTTATATAAAATAGCATCGGTATTAAGTATTACATAAACTGCATTAACCGTATCAATTGCTTGCACTACTACATTGGCACCAGTACCAGTTAAATCTGTAGGATCATTTATAACTTTTACAACAGTATTTGGAAATTGTCTATATCCGTAACCACCATTTGCTATAGAAATAGCAGTTAATGATCCAGATGTAACGTTACCGACATATGCTACTGCTTTTGCGGCAGAACTATCACCGGACTGTAAACCACCACTGATTACTACAGGATCACCTGGGTATATTATTTCACCTAAAGAATTTTCTACATATCCTCTATACTTCAATCCTCTATTACTTGGATTTACTAAAATATTAGACAATGATGATATAATCTTTTGACTGAAAATCAATGGATTGTTATTTGAATCATATCCATAGGTAATATTCAAATTTTCTAAATCACTAAAAGATTGATTTAGATTAGAAATGTAAATTTCTACTAGTTCTATACCCAATCCTTGGTCTACAGTTTTGGAAGCGGATTCAACGATACAAGATGCGTTTGATCTAGATCCAACACCCAATCTTCCTACAAGCAGATTAACATCAAAATTTAAATGGCTTTGATCTAAAACAACTCGAAGAGATTGCGGAAGAGTCCATTTACCATCAGAAGGTTTTAGAATATAATCCTTTGGAAAATAGATTTCGGCTTCTTTTCCATATAGAACTCTAAACAAAAACTGTATAGATTCTATACTACCTTTCTTTTGATAAAAATTTCTTGCTGTTTTAATTAATTTTCTTTTATCAAGCAAAGTCTGATTTGGAAAATTGGGTAAAAAATCATTGATGTAATATTGAATAAATTGATCAGTTGTGCTATCAATATCTTTATATGATAAAAGAGATTTTGTCTGCGTTATTATAGCAGAGTCGTTACTTGTTTCCATCCATTGATAATATGCTTTAAGGAAGGCACCAAAATTAGGATCATTTTCTCTAATGAATTCTGGTAACTGACTATCAATAAATGTGGAAACTGTATTAGTAATTGCTGTCATGGTTAATTATTAACATCTATTAGATTTACGGAAATAGCATTTATGTCATTAGAATCGATTGTTAGTATATTTTGTTTAGATGAAGCAAATGACAATACATCTGGCTGAACCAAAACTTTTAAGATTCCAATCGGACTGGATATTGCTATTGGAGAAAAATTAGTCAGTGTTATGATACCATTACTATAATTTATGGTTCCGGCTAATGGATTCAGAATAACTTTATTATTGTTGCTATCGTAATAATATGTTCTCAAAGTACCAGTTTTTCCCTGTAGAAGTGCTTTAAATGTTGCACCAGATCCACCACCAGAAGATGCTGTAACTGTAGCAGTTGTATATTCTGAACCAGGATTATCTATTACAACAGATGCTACTTTACCATTTACAACTATAGGATATGCATTGGCTCCAACTCCATCACCAACAATAGTTAATGTTGGTGGATAAGTATAATTGCTACCAGAGTTAATGATATCAATTTCTTCTACACCGGAGAAACTGTTTGGAGTTTCCTCAATAAAACACTGTCTTTCTACACTATTCTGATCCAATAGTGTTACAGACGGAGTACTGTATAATCTATCATTAGTAGTACCTCTTTTTAAAGGAAATCCAATGTTTAAATTATATGTTTGAGTAGCATTAAGTATTGGTGTAAATTGTTTTTCGATATAAATTGTGGCAGTTGATGATAAAATGGAAGTTTCTGAATCATCAATAGATCTTAAAATTCTAGATAATCTAAATTCAGAATTGAAAGTGTTCAAATTCAAATTAGCATAGTTATTAATAGCATTAATTATTAGAGTCTGAATTTCTCCAACATTTCTATTTGTTTGTTCAGAATCGTATTCTGAATTTATTTCTAGGATTATGTAATTATAATCAATATCAACAAATTCTGGTGTAACAGTTAACATTGATACTGGTTTAATTATATTGTTTATTACATATTGTTTTTGTGCTTCTGTAATAGCATATCCATTTTTTGGTTTTGCTGATATATAGACCTTTCCATAAACTGGTGGAGTTTCTGTTTCACCACCCCAAATATTCACAGCATCAAAATATGGATAATTTTTATTAATCAAAGCAATATAATCATTGACAGTAATTGCTCTATTTTGTGCTGCCCATGATTTAGGGGCGCTAAATTTAATAGAATTGATATCTTCTATAGGACTTCCACCGGCAGAAGATGAAACAATAGATACATTAGAAATAGATCCTGCCAAAAGAGGACTCTTCAATTGGAATGTACCTATGCCATTTGCTGCATCTGCGTTAGTTACAATATAACTTACTATCAAAACTGAACCATCTGGTAATGGTGAACCAATAACACCATCACCAAAATAAATTTGATAATTTCCATTAGTTCCTTCTTGTAGGAAATATACATTATCTGTTGCAGTAGATGTTGTAAAATCTATGGATTGATTAAATCTAGTTTGCTGAATATTAGTTGGTGATTGTTGAACTATTACTTCTATTGTAGAAGTATCTATATTTTGATCAACCAAATCGAAAGTTTGAGTAGGATTTGTGGAATTATCTACAAGGAAAGTTTTTATTGTAGAAGATCCCTCTTTTATGTTAACATTAGCAAAATTAAATGTATTTCCAGAAACTTGTACATTAGTATCGTCTAATGTAACAAAGTTGTATGAATTTCCACTTAACGATGCAGCACCAAAAGAAGTAAATCTAGGCATTGTTAATATGCTAGTATTATCAGTGTTTGATCTGGTAATTGCCACATTTACTATAGCTTGGGCAGCTACCGTTGATCTAGGTGTATATCCAATAGTCTTTGCTGAAGAAACTGTAGTTTGACGTAATACAGAAGTATCCAAGAACATTTCATTTGCAATCATGTTCATATAGAAAGCGTTCAAATGGGAATTGTAAGCTAGGATATCCAGTATAATATTTATACCAGCACCTTCAAAATTAAAATCTTGAAATTGACTCTGAGATTTCAGATAGGTTTTTAAGCTATTCTTTAATGAATCAAAATCAATATTTGTAAGCTGAATTTTACTATTTGATGACATTTACTTACCTTATTCTTTGAAGAAAGAAACTTATTGTTATTGGATCTGCAAGGGAAACGATGTAAAATTCTATGGTTACTGTGTATCCATCTTCCGTAGAATTTGTATCAACATACACACCAATAACATTAACTCTCTCCTCGAAATTTTTAATTATCGTTTTTAACTCATTAGATAATAAATTCGCAGTTATATTATCTAATGGTTCAAATAAAAGTCTACGAACGTTTCCGCCAATTTCAGGATGGAATGGCTTTTCATAATATGAAAGTTGTACTAAATTCTGTAATGCTTGAACAACAGCTTCCACATTTGTCTTTTTTACCAAATCACCGGTTATTGGGTTTGGTATAAAAGACACATCAATGTCACTGTATGTTCTAGTATTTAATGCCATGAGACTTTAATTCCGTAATTTAGTTATTTATGTTAGAAATAATGCTCTTTCTCTAGATCTTCTTTTTGTTAATCCAGATACAACGTTACCACCCGATTTATTCCAAGCAAGAAATGCGTTTCCGGCAGCACACCACTGTTGAGAATTTATTTTTCTTCTTAGAGTAGATTTGGCGAAATTTCCTTCTCCACAATTATAAATGAAACTTAAACATGCGTCAATCATGTTTTGGGTCAAAGGAACATTAATATATTGTTGCAATGCTGGTAAATATGTATTATTAATAGAAGTTTCTAAATAACTTTCAGCAGTAGATCTACTAATTAATTCACCAAGAGTAATTGGTTGGTTTATTGCCACTGAAGTAGTTCCATATCCAACAGTTAGAGGTTCACCACCAGTAACTGGATCGGGATATGGTGTAACAGTATTGGTTGAAACAACCTTTGCGAACTTTTCAAAATCTTGTATAATTGCAATACCATTTTGGCTAATACTCCAAGAATTACTATCTGAAATAAAAGTTTTTGTACTAGGATCAAACGTACAATTTCCTGTAGGAATATTCGATGTATTAGAATCTGGTGGAACGAGTGTATTATTAGCTGAATTAATTAATAATAATGAATGTTTAAATGCTGTTCCAGTTTCTGGATCATAATTTGGAAAAAATGGTCCCGGAATAGGAATTGGTACATCTTCTGGAAGTGCCTCACCAGTATTCTTGGTAAGCGATTGAATAGCATTTGGTAATCCGGTTGCCTTTCCTGAAGCCGCTGTAGAAGCTCCTGATGCACTAGAAACAGAACCTGTAGGTTGAATAGTACCAACTCCACCTTGAGGATCTATAACCTGATTGTTGACAGTTGCAGTAAAGCTAATGCTACCGTCCATTGCAATCAAACCGGCACTCATCTTTCCTGCTGACGTATAATTTGCTGCACCGCCAGAATCTAAATTCATATCACTGGAAGTCTGAAAATTACCCTTTCCACCAGAGTTTATATTGGTATCACCAGAACTAGTCAGGTTTAAATTTTTAGTAGATATATCTACACTTTCACTTGTTGTCAAATGTGAAGTTTTTGAAACTCCAGTTATATCATTTTGTATATCAAAATTAACATTATTAGCTTTTACATTAAAATTCCCACCTACAGAGAAGTTCACATCATTTGCAACATTTGCTGTAAGCTTACCACCACTTTCAAGAATTACATCACCTTTAACTCTAATCAATGCATCTGAATCAACGGTGATCATGACTCTTCCCATGACATGAAGATGATCATCTGCCATCACAACTTGATAATTGCTTTTTGTGATCTTTTCTACTTTAGTTCCAGTAGGAAACCATTCAACATATGAACCAGATCTATGTGCAAGATGAATACGTTCAGATCCTGGTGTATCATCTAGTTCAAAAACATGTCCAGATTCAGTTTCGTTTGCCTTATTATATGGATATAATGGATTATATGCAGGATATGGTTCAGACCATCTAATATTATTGGCAGTAATAATATTTTTATCGAGATTTGATTTTCTAGCTTGAATTACAGTGTTTGCTAAATTTTGATATCTGCTTATTCCTGTTATACTATTTTTATCAATTTCATCAGCATTTGGATGCCTAAATGAGTTGAGGACATTTGCATCGGCAGTATTTGCCTCTAATAGTATGATACCAGAACCATCTGTATTATAAGTTCTACCAATTGGATGTTTTGGTGCATATCGAAGTGTTTCAAGGGATCTAAGATCATTGAAACCTAATCCAATATTAGGTTTTTGTGTAAAATATCCAGGAACTATTCCTATTATTACAGGAAATTGAGCATTTCTACCATCAGAAAAAAATCCAAACACAAGATCATCTTCTCTTGGTGTATCAAATGATCTATTATTAACTGCATGAACCATACTTGCCCATGGTAAGTTTTCTGTAGGTAAATCTACTAAAGAATCTGTGTGCCAACCATATATTCTTACTTGTACACGACCTAAACCCAAAGGATCTTGTCTATTTTCTGGTATACCAAACCACCAAATAAATGAATCCAAACCCATGAAATTTTTATCTAATGCTGACATATTATGATTTTACTATCGTTGAAATTGCTTGTGAAGATTGTTGTGCATTTGGCAATGAATTACTTATAGAATCTGATATAAGTTCAAGTGTTGTGGTTGCTATATCTTGAACAAATATATGATGTAAACCAGAAACTAGATATCTACCAGTACGCATTGGATCATTCTGTGCTACAGAATCTTGTGGTGTCATTTTTGGAATAATCAAATTTACCACATTTCCAACTTTTATTAATATATCTCCTGGTATAGAAATTACAGCTTTAAAAGCATTTATTTGCCCCAATCTAGCAGATGTTTGTACTAACCAGTTTTTTATATCTGCTGGATTTGCGGAAGAATCTGAATCAGAGGATGCCACATACTTTAACATATTTTCATTGGTTTGATATAGAGTTGTTCCAAATCTATTCTGTAGATTATTTATTGGTATATTTTTATTCAATAATACAGATGGTAAAACTTTTGTAGAGTTGAAATTATAAGTTTTAAAACTTCTATTTACTATATCAAGAACTGCTAATGTAGAAGAATATGCACCCATTCTCATTGCTTTGACTATATCAAAATCTTCTATTATACCAAGGAAATTGTAAGAATTGAAATTTTTATCAACATCTGGTGATATCTTAACTGATCGAGTATATGTTGCATAAGTTGGTAATGTCAAAAGATGTTCATATGATGTAAAATTGAAACCGTCTCTATTTTCAAAAAATAGGAATAAATTTTCATTATCATTATATGCCCTAGGTGGCAACCACTGAATAGCTTCCAGTGGTTGCATACGAGGAACAATCATGTCAAAATTACCTTTAGAATCTCTGAAAATACCATTGGCAGTTTTATTAGGGTTTACTAATAATCGATTAGTTAATAAATCTTTTACCATTGCAGATATTGGTAAACCTTTATACGATTTGCTAATTAAAACCTGTGTAGAAAGTATCAACTCTTCTGAACAAAAGTGAATTGTATAATTCTGTAATGCATTGG
>VFSW01001991.1_pt1 | contig 30914 bp, 22 predicted proteins | sample 5358111 | NCBI WGS metagenome assembly VFSW01 (sample SAMN11554181, study PRJNA540505) | mine drainage metagenome | isolation source: sediment from site ElyBrook_90M | place: USA: Ely Copper Mine, Vershire, VT | collected 2017 | reverse complement strand
GGACTCACTGACCCACCTCCTCTGGCGCGCACGCACACGTGGCCCCAAACAAGTCTGGTATGCTCTCAGCCAGGAAATTCTACAGGAAGAGTTTCTTTCACCCTTGCTCCATCATCAAAGCCCCTTGCCTCGCCTGCATACTATCGAACTTCTTGGCATGCTCGATAGCTCTCATAAACTGCTCATCGCATGGCATCAAGAGCTGTTTACGCTTTTGCAGCACGACCCCGTGAGTGACATTCGTACCAATATTGCCCTGCTCTGCGCACAAAATATGCTGCGAGCCGCCCTGCCCTACCTTATTCCTGCCCTGCTCGCCCACGATGAACAAGTGGCTGGCGCAGCACTCGTCGCCCTAGAACGCATGGCACCCGCTCATCATCCACTCATTACCTATGGCATCGGAGAACTCCGCTACGATGGCTCACCCCCGCCGCCACTCAGCGCCTATGCACACGCCCTGCACAAGAAACTTCAAAAACATCAACACTAGCACCGCTGCAAAACTTGCCCGCTACCCACGTTGCACCATGCGGCCAAAACCAGTATACTAGAAAGAGACTGCCCGGAATTCATCAACGCGAAATGGGGGAGGAGAAAATGAACATCACGCAAATTAGTATCAGCATTGCTTTTTTAGCGGGTCTGATATCATTCCTATCACCGTGTGTCTTGCCATTAGTGCCCATCTATCTGGCCCAACTCGTCGGGCAAAGTATTTATCAAGCAGATAACGCGCACAAAGAGGTTACGCGCCTTGAAACGTTTTTACACGCAGCAACCTTCGTGGCTGGCTTCACCCTCTCCTTTATTGCTCTGGGCGCAACAGCAAGCACATTGGGAAATTTTCTACACAATAACCTGCTCTTCTTACGTCAGGCAGGCGGCATTATTCTCGTCTTGCTTGGCCTCCATCTGACCGGCATCTTCAAAATCCCCCTGCTCTACTGGCAAAAACGTTTTGAGTTCCATCCCAACCGTCCTGGCTACCCCGCATCGCTCTTGATTGGCATCATCTTCGCCATTGGTTGGACACCGTGCATTGGGGTGACCCTGGCCCCCATTCTCGCCATGGCCGCCAATGCCGCCACATTACGCCAAGGGGTATTCCTGCTACTCGCCTACTCGCTCGGCTTAGGTGTCCCCTTTCTATTGCTCGGACTCGGCATCGACCAGGGCAGCCGCGTCCTCAAATGGCTCAAACCTCATCTCAACAAAATTGAAATCGCCACAGGCCTTGTCATGATCGCGGTGGGTGTCATGATCTTCTTCAACCTGCTTACCTACCTCAACGGCTATTTTACCTTCGGCATTCATCTCTAAGCTCAAAACCGTTCTCTACTACGTAGACAGATGATGCCATCCTAAACACGCTATCCCTCTAGATCTGCCTTGATCTCCATTTTCATATCTGGAGCAAGCGATTCCAATTCATGAACAGACATATGGGCCAAACGCATCACTGTAGAGCGCAAGTGTTGCGGCGCACGATCAAAACGACAATGTTCATGGATTAAACGTTTTACGCTCGTGTCTACATGAAAGCGACACTCACAATGTGGACAATTGGTAAGATGCTGTTGCACAATAGTAATTTCTTCGGTACTCAGTTCCCGATCAAGATACAGATGAAGACGAGCAACAGCCTCAATACAATCTATACACTCCATAGAAATCTCTCCTGCATTCATTCGTACAAGCTCGTCACATTACCTGTTCATTCTAACATACGCATAGGAGAGTTTCATTCCCAAACCTTTTCCTCTACCCAAAAAGGTCCCTCCACGCCTCTTCTTAGCATGAGCCATCGCGGTCATCGTCGGCATCACACACGTATACCCTGCTTTTTGCCCACGCCGCTATGCTTTGAGACAAAAAATATGCGCACACACTAACCCTTGTTGCATGCACATGATATACTACATTCTGTGACAAGGGAACTACCACACAGTTGTGGCACATAAGGTGCAGAGTAAACGAAGGCATCCTCTAGAGAAGCGGTTCACTGATGGCAACGGAAACGCGAGCTACGCTATCATCCACTTTCCATGAGAAATGTATTCCCACTCAATACACACCTTGCGTGCAAACTACCAGCGTTATCGTAAAACCTTGTTAGAGGAGAGAAAAATATTTCCATGTCGGAACAGCCAAAACAGCCAAAGTTTGAAGAAACCCTACCATCAAACACCTCGTTTGATCCAGCACTCCCTCAGAAAACTCCTGCGAGTGCTGTCACCCCCTCTCTACCTGCGGAGGATTTTGAGGCGGGTGTCCTGACACATATTGACAGTCTTTACCGGACCGCCCTCCGTATGACCAACAACACACAAGAAGCCGAAGACCTCGTTCAAGAAACCATGCTGAAAGCTTTCCGCTTCTCCAATACATACCAACGTGGCACCAACCTGCGCGCATGGCTTTTTCGCATTTTGAACACATCTGCCATCAATCGCTACCGCAAACAAGCCACCCATCCCACCACTACCTCCTTGCCCGATGGCGAAGATTTTTACCTCTACAACCGAATTCGCGATCTCAGTGGGCAGGAGCTTAGCCTCGGAGCCGAGGAAGAGGTTCTCAACAAATACCTGGATGAAGACGTCTATAAAGCATTAAGCGATCTCCCCCCCAATTTCCGTATGGCCGTCATTCTCGCCGATATAGAAGGTCTCTCCTACAAAGAAATTGCCGAGGCTCTGCAAATTCCCATTGGAACCGTGATGAGCCGAATCTCTCGCGCTCGCCGCCAGCTTCAGCAATCGCTCTGGCAATATGCAAAGGATAAAGGCTATGTGCGCGAAGCTTCCTAATCATCAAGCAGCAGCACTGCACATAGCATAGTGCCCTTCAGAGCTTTTTGCGCACATCTGGCTCTGCACGCTTCTTTGTCCCTCTACCAATAACGCGCATGTGACCTTCACATCACCAGTGTACAGCAAGAAAAACGATCATCTCTGTATACTCTCTACAATGACCGCACCACACGCTGCCGTATCGCCTCAATGCCCGCCCGTGTGATACTCACATTCACACACCGCCGATCCATGAGGTCTACTGAACGCGCCGCCAACCCCTTTTTTTCCAGCCGTGCAATCGCTTTAGTCGCTGCCGCCGAACTCACCCCTAATGCATTTGCCAGCTCACCTACGGACCAACGGTCACGTCTCGTAATCAACGTAAGCACCTCTACCTGACGCGGCGTTACGCCAATATATTCTCTATCCGCAGTAGTCATACCTTTTCTCCTGCTTCTTTTCACTGAACAGCATATATAATAGCTATGCATTGTTTCATTGACGTTTTTCAGCAGAAAGTCGGGTATATTTCTAGACATGGCCACGCTGGCCTTATGAACGCGACACCGCATGAGAGCTATCATGGTGCTGGCTAGGCAGCGACACTTGCGCGGCAAGCGGCAGCTCGAAAAGAAAACTGCTACCTTCCCCAGCGTTACCTGCACTCTCCACCCAAATCTTCCCACCCATCGCCTCTACCAGACGCTTACAGATATATAATCCCAGACCAGCACCTCGTACCGGACTATTCATATCGCGCTCCAAACGCACAAAACGCTCGAACAAATGAGCTTGCGCCTCTTTCGGCACGCCCGACCCATAATCGCGAATCGCCACTACCACCAATGCACCCTGCTCTTGCGCACTCACCTCAATGCTTGCGCCGGCCGGTGAATACTTCAACGCATTATTAAATATATTCAGAATGACCTGCCTTAAACGTAAGTTATCCGCCAGCACCACCATACCAGCCGGAATATTCACCTTGACCGCTCGCTTCTCTGCACTAATCAGTGCCCCCAATATCTCTACCACATGCGCCACTGACTCGTTCAACACCACCTCTTGCACATGCACCTTCTCGGCATCGATATGCACACGACTGGCATCCATGATATTTTCCATCATCAGAGCTAATTCGTCACAGCCCCTATGGGCCTTGCGAATAAAGCTCATCCTCGCTTCCTCTGATAACTCGTTGCCATACTGCTCCAAGAGTTCAACATACCCCAACACCGCCGTCAGTGGCGTGCGCAGTTCATGTGAAGTGGTCATAATAAATTGATCTTTTAACGTATCCAGCTCTTTTTGCCGTTCATAGGCCTCTCGCAACGCAAGGGTGATGCGTGTATTCTCCAACGCAACCGCACACTGACTGGTAAACATCTCTAGCACACGCACCTCCTCTTTCGTAAAAAGATGCGGACGCTGATAGACTACCGTTAAAATACCCACGTTTTTACTGCCCAGCTTCAATGGCAACCAGGCAAAAGGAACATGGGGCACGGCACACAGACACGAGGGCAGATATTGCGTATTTTCTTGCCAATGCGGTGAACTTGCCCCTTCGTAAAAAATTGCCTGCCAATCCTCTTGCCGCTTCAACAGCAATTGCTCATGCACAAAAAGCTGCGTCCCCTCTCCCGATACAGCTGCACAGCGCACACGCTGCGTGTTCTGCTCACACAACCAGATTTTGGCAACTACCGGCAAGGCATGCGCGGCCACCGACGCATACGCACTCGCCAACTCTTTAACCGTCGCAAAAGCATCCTGCGGTAGCATACTCACACTATAGAGGTTATTGAGCAACGTGGCATGCTGTCTCGCCTTCTGCGCCAGACGGGCCGTCTCCAATAACGGCGAAAAACGCCCCAACAACAGCATAATGGCATCAAAATCAGGACCCGCATAGCGTTGATGATCGCCACGTTCGCCCAAGAATAACATCCCAACCATCTTGCCCTGCACGCGGATCGGTGTCACCAAAACCTTCTCTTCCTCACCCTCTACATGCATCTCCTCATAAAACATCAAGCCAAAGCGCGCCATCGTCGATGGCGCATGTAGCTCACTCAAAAAAACCGGGCGCGTCACCTGATCTAACTGCATCACCAGCGACAGCTGCTCATGCAACCAGTATCCCTCTTTATGAGCATCTTGCGGATGAAAGATATGCATCAGCTCATCTAACATCGGCAAGCGCGTCTCTTCACCCTCTCCCTGCTGCACCCCCGGTAAGACATGATAATAGCCATCATTCTCATCCAGCACAAATAGGCACACATTGGCCGTCTCGAAAATATGCATGGCCGATGTGACCAACAAGCGCACCACCTCATCCAGATCAAGCACCGTATCTAATAACGAGGCGGGCTTTTCAATCAGACGATGATAATACAGCGTTTCCTTATAAAAAAGACGTTCGGTTAGCATTCGCGCAAACCACCAGATCAGCGGAGCCACCAATGCTGTAACACCCACAATCAACATCGCCACAAACGAGGGCAAGGCCACCGCAAACGACTCCGTGATAATCACAACCGCATACACCAGCAGCAACAAACCAACACTACCGATAATCCAGGCCACCGCACGCCGAATATAGACATCATAGATGAGCAGTTGGTAACGTAAAATCGAATATCCTAAGGCCAGAGGAAACAAAATAAAGGTCAACGTACTGAGCTGCGAATCAACTATGTAGCGGCTCCCCGAGCCAAATGCATGAGGAAAAAGCGTCAGCAGAAAAAAAGGAGCCACCGCAAAAATGACACCCAACACAAATAAACGGATTTGCTGTTTTTCCCGATGGGAGGCAGCGAGATAATAGGACAGACTCACCGTCGTGATCGTGCCCCCAATGCCCATAAATTCATAGAGATAGGAAACCGCCCAGAACCAATTAGCTGGAGTTGTTACCGAAATTGCAAACATCACACTGCCAACAAGCAAACAGATACCGCAAACACTCAGGGTCAGCAGATAAATCGGAGCAACTACCTGCATCACACGCACAAGCACTGCCGCCTTTGGTGACGTTCTGCTCTCAGACCTTTCCTGAGCCAACGAGAAATAATCGTGTGGAAAGTGCAATAAAAGCATGGAAAGCAGCGGAATAGCAATAATACTGCCCCACGTACTGAGGAAATCCAGAAATTTCTGATTGCCTAATGCACCAGTCTCCGTACCAAAGACAAGCACCATCATCAGGCAAAAGCCAAACAACGTTTGCGCGATGCGCCGCTCACGCCCATAAAGCCAGACCAAAATACCAACAGCCACAAACATCAGCGCAGTGAATGTAGAGATACCAAACTGCAACCAGGCTTGCGGCAATAACGACTCTGCCAAATGAGAAAACGTCACATATCCATTTATGCCAACAAGCACAAAAAAACCGATCAGCACCAGTACCGCAATGCCTACTCGCCATACCCATATATTTACTTGCACTTGCAATATGCGCTTCATAACATATCTCTTGTGGCTGTTGCCACCTCTCGTTTCGCTAGCGTCCTATGTGAAACCGAGCAAGAGACGCAACGCAGAAGAGATAGGGGCTTGCACCTCAATCTGATGCAAACATTCAACGGCTCTCTCTCGGTAGAGTAGACAGAGACCCCAGGTAGTAACTATCCCCTCATGCAGAAAACCTCTATACCTCGCTTCCTCATCATCGGAACGACGAGAGCTATTCTGAAGCGTATCATCATGCGCTGCGGCAATGACCACCGGCAATGTCTTTTTGCTCCGTGACAAATCTGTTTTTACGAGTTCCACATCACTGCTCTGCTCTACCCTGGTGGGACCTGCTTGCGTGGCAGAGACACCCTTCGTTAAGAGATAATACAAGTCATGGCTATCATTGTCAAGTTGATGCGCTGTGCCCAGCAGCAAGCCAAGATCACAAAAGAGTCGATAGGTCACCTCATCGGCCTGCCCACACAATGCACCCAGTCCACACGCCATCTCCATCAACGCCCCGCCTTTCCACGACGCAATCTCCAGACACTCTTCCTGCGTCATTTCATCGGCAGAACGCTGCTCGTCTAACAAATCTCGATGCTGCCCAGCCATTGCGATCAACAAACCATCCTGGACGCGCTCCTGCAAACGTTGCACCAACGCGCATGCCATCCCTTCGCCAACTAAGGCCTGGAGCGCGCGCTGCGCCAACGAAAGCAGCGTCGTCGCAGTATTTAGCACACGCGGCACACCTAATGCATGTATAATCGCGGTTTGATCGTCATCTTCAACATCATCCAACAGGTCGAGGGCACAAATAATGCACTCAACCGCGACCCCAACCATACAAACAGACGCTGGGTTAACCATCGGATTGACATGGCGCGCAATCAGTAGCGGCAGCAATGCCCACACCCCCTGCGGCAAGCGATCAGCGGCTGTCGAAGGCTCTTGCTCCAACAATGGCGGAGCCAACAACTTCCCAGGCTCCTGTAAAGCTCGTTTTACATCAGTGGCAAGGGCGGGATACAACTCGTCTATAAGACATTGAAGCCGCTTACGCAGCAACAGCTGATAAGCGGCAAACACATCCCGCGCATCTTGCATATCTTCATGCATAACAATCTCGTATCCATGAAACAACAATGCGGTTGCATTTACAATTTCTGGCGATCAAGAACGCACAGGCAGAGAGAACACAGCTCCCTACCGATAAGGCCAATCACCAGTTGTAGAACCACCAGAATGAAGGGCCTTGTTTCTCCTCATTCTCAAGAGTCAAATGTGGCACCAGACGGGCCACAACACGGGCAACACGCGGGGAAAATCTTTCACTCGCAATGACCTTGTCGGGATGAGCAGCAAGCTCACCACGCAAAGTCTCATCTTGGGACACGCGGTGAACAAAGTCGCGAATCTGCTGTACTTCCATGAGGGGGCGCACCTTTCTGTTTTCAAACCAAACAACACCACAAGCCATCTTTTATTATACAAGACAGGCATCACTACCAAAACAGACTACAAAGTACAGTATATAAGCTAACATACGAGCAAGCAACAAAGCTTGCCTTTACGGCTTAACAGTAATAATAGTACATGAGAATCGGTTAAAATGCAAGAGATTACTCCGTCAACTTTTTTATATTTAACAAGATCGAAATGGATTGTGTATCATGGTTATTGACGAATGCAAACATTGTCTGTAGAATCGAAGCACTAGAGAAGAAAGGCAAGCACAGCATGACACATCCGCATTCTTGGGACACTGAAGACGAGCAAGACAACTATACACTCCCTTCACCTGACCCACTCATGGTCCTGAGCAGCACACGCCGCGTCCTGGAAGTGGGAAAACACGCCTGGATTAACCCAACTGCTCTTGAGGCCCTTAGCACACAATGGATACAGAGCGGCCTTACCGCCAGTACCGCGTCCTCGGCATGGTACGAGCAATACCACTTCAACGACGGCACGGCTCGCACCGTCAACTGGATACTCCTCCTCGATGCTTTAAACTTTTGCTTCTGGGCAGAAGCTGGCCAGGAGCGTTGGAGCATTGCGTACAATCACACCGTGCTGAATGGCTATTGGGCAGAAGCTGCCTCACTGACACGCGCCGTTGAAGAAGGTATCCCACTCTGGGACGCTGCCTATCTCAGTACCATCACAGAAGACACCATCGCCCATATTTTTCGCGGCTCTCTGGCTACAACGCCAGCCATCCCCTTATTTGAGCAACGTGTACACAACGCACGCGAAGTAGGACAGGTCCTGCTCGCACGCTATGATGGACAATTCACCAACGCCATTGAGCAAGCTGCCTATAATGCCGTTACCCTGGTACAATTACTGGCACGTGACTTCTCTTCATTTCGCGATATTGCGTTCTACCATTCACACGCGGTACACTTTTTGAAACGGGCACAGATTTGCGTGGCCGACCTGTTCCATGCATTCCACGCAACACACTGGGGTGCGCTGAGTAATATCGATCAGTTGACCTGCTTTGCGGATTATAAAGTTCCTCAGGTCTTGCGTCATTACCATGTGATTGAATATGCACCAACGCTGGCACAGCGTATTGATCGTCAAGAACTGCTGGCGGCTGGCTGCCCTGAAGAGCTGGAAATTCGGGCCGCCACGGTCTGGGCGTGCGAATTGCTCAGACGCTCGCTCGCTCGCCAGGGCGTCATCTTGACCGCCATCGCTGTCGATCAGCAACTCTGGCTGGCTGGTCAGCACCTTGCCGCCCTGCGTCCCTATCATCGCACACGAACCATTTACTATTAATAGTGTTTTTCTAGACAACATAGATGAGATATGCAGAAGATTTCTATGCAACTACACACACTCCTGGCCGCCTTAGCGCAGCCACCCTTACAAACAGCGCACGTCAGTGACACCATCCTGACAAGCAACATCCGTGGCCTCGCCTATGACTCACGCCATGTCGAAGCCGACTATCTCTTTATTGCTGTGCCCGGCACGCATACCGATGGACAACGCTTCTTGGATGACGCCACGCGCAAAGGCGCACTTGCCGCCATTGGCGAACAACTCACAAGCAGCACCACTCCACCACTCCCCTACATCGTCGTCCCCGACGTGCGAACTGCACTGGCAGACCTTGCCTGCGCCTTCTACGATAATCCTGCACAACAGCTTTGCACGATTGGCGTGACGGGAACCGATGGCAAAACCACCACCAGCAACCTGATTAGCCTTATCCTCGAACAAGCTGGCAAACAGACCGGCCTGATGACCACCGCCAACTTTCGGCTCAATGGGCGGGAATGGGAAAACACGACACGCCAAAGTACCCTAGAGGCTCTCGACATCCAACAACTCCTCCGCCGCATGCATACCGAAGGGGCAACTCATGCCGTTATCGAGGCAACCTCACACGGCCTGGAACTTCAGCGCGTGCGCGGTTGCGCTTTTGATGTCGCCGTCGTCACCAACATCACACATGAGCATCTCGACTTTCATAAAACGCTCGCCGCCTATCGACGCGCCAAAGCACGCCTCTTTGAAATGTTGGACAGCAGCCACGACAAAGGTCTCGGCTGCAAAACCATCGCCATTCTCAACCGCGATGATAGCAGCTATGAATTCTTAAAAACCTACTGCCGCGTTCCTATCCTCGACTACGGCATCGATACACCCGCCGCCGTACGCGCCGTTGAAATCCAATTGCGCGCAACCAGCACACGCTTCCGTGTCGTCCTACCCGATGCCGAAGCAATCATCGAAACACAACTCGTCGGTCGCTTCAACGTCAGTAACGCCCTCGCCGCCATTGCCGCCACCTATAGCCAGGGCATTGCCCTCTCTGATATTGCGCATGCTCTGGCCACCGTCAAGGGCGTCGCAGGACGCATGGAACGCATTGATGAAGGACAGCACTACACCGTCATTGTAGACTATGCCCATACACCCGATAGCCTTGCCAAAGTCCTCGATACCCTGCGTCCTATTACCAAAGGACGCATCATTGTCGTCTTTGGCTCAGCGGGCGAACGCGACCTGCAAAAACGTCCCGCCATGGGCCACATTGCCGCACAAAAAGCTGATTTCTTCGTTATTACCGATGAAGACCCACGCGAGGAAGACCGTGAACAAATTTTACTCTCGATTGCCGCTGGAGCCGAGGCCGCTGGCAAGATCAATGGACGCGATTTCCTCTGCATCGCTGATCGCACGACCGCTATCGCCACTGCCTTTCACTCCGCCAACGCCGATGATACCGTCCTGCTAGCAGGCAAAGGACACGAACAAAGCATTATTATGGGACGTGAGAAACTTCCCTGGGATGATCGTCGCATCGCACGTGAACAACTACAGCAACTCCTGCATACACCGCAGGACACCAGCAGGAGGGACTAAACACACCGATCCTGACCCATACCCCTAATACCTATATACGTTACCATCTATCTACCCTTGCGTTTGAACTCATGAAACACGTGTGCCAATAGTCGGCCTGGGAGAACATACGATGCTTCTTGTTTGGTTACTACTCATTTTTATCATCTGTGCCTTTATTAGCCTTGCGTTCTGTGGTATCGCCATGCTCTTGTTCCCAAAATTTCGCAGTGGGGAACATAAACCCGGCACTCATCGCGCTGATCTGCTTGCCGGTGGACGCGAAATTAAAACCATTGAACTACCTCTCGTGGGTGGCCCTGCCTTCATGCTCGCTATCGTCTGCACCGGCATCTTCGCCGCCTACTTACTTGATTTTACAACTGACCAGTGGATGCTCTTACTCATCGGTTTAGGAACAACCGCAGGCTATATGATCGTTGGTTTTATTGATGACTGGCATAAAGTCTATAGTCAGGAAGGCCTTTCCGAACGTGTCAAATTTGGGGCCTTATTTTTCGTTTCGATGGCCGCCGCCGCTCTCTATTTCTTTTTGCTAGCCAGTGGCCGTGAGTCCTATAGTCCCTATAAAGATATTCCTATCCTCGGCTCACTGCTCTGTCCTGTCCATACTGTCGAACTCACCTGCGCCGTCTCATCTGGCATCACCTATTTTGGCTGGCTCATCTTCCTCATGCTCATGACCGGCTTTACCGGAACCATCACATCCCTTTCAGTCGATTTTAGCGACGGTCTTGATGGTTTAGCTGGCGGCCTCGTCTTTAGCACAGCCCTGGCGTTCGCCATTATCGTGATCGGCATTATCAACGGCGCACATTCCGGCGGCTTAGTCCTGGAAGTCTTGTCGCTGCTCGCCGCGGCCAGCGTCCTCGGCTACCTACCCTGGAACTGGCCCTCTGCCTGGGCAGCACGGCGCGGCACGGCTAAACGACGCGCCAAAATTTACATGGGCGACAGTGGCGCACTCGCCCTGGGCGGCATCTTAGCCATGATCGCCATTTTCTCACGCCAGGAATTGCTGCTCTTTCTGGTCGGCGGCGCCTTTGTCCTCGAAGGCCTCTCTGCCCTCGTCTCTGCCCGTGTCATGACACGCTTCTTTCGCAAACGCTTACAACTCTTACGTTTTGTCAGCAGCAAGGAATTTGTGCCACATACAGAGTTCCCGCTCCCGTTCTTGGCAACACCCCTCCATCACCACTTTGATCTGCTCGGTTGGGACCGCCGCCGCCTGGTCTACGCCGCTTGGGCCTTAGGAGCTTGTTTCGCCCTCTTAGGCGTTTCAACCACCCTTGCTCCCTTTGTCTGGCAACGCTACCTCGGGCGTATCCTCATTCTCATTTTAGGCTGGGGCGTCTGGTCAAGTGGCTCCTGGTCAAAACGCTACTTTGTCGGCAAATATCCCTTTGAAAAAACACGCCGCCGCCGCCGCCTCGCACTCTACTACGGCTATCCCTACCAGCTCATGGGCATCAACCTCTTCCACCGCGTTGAGGTCATCGAAGCCAACGAGGATGTCATTGAAACACCCGCCGAAGAGCTTGCCCTCTGGCAACGCATGAATATCTACGACGCACGCGCCATGCTCGGCCTCTACTGCTATCGCGCCGGCTATGCACCCGCTGCACTCGCACAATGGACGAGCATTCCCATACGCAATCGCGTCTTGCGCCCAGAAATTGCCCGCCTCGCCAACGAAATTGAGAATCGCATCGCCCTCGAAAAACAAGTCACTCAGCCTATGCGACGCGATCAAATCCTTCCCCCGCCACCCATTCTCTCTGGCAACCTCCCGCCCGCTGATCTACCCAATCCCTATGAGCCAATTCATCGCGACGAGAACCTCGATAACGACCCACCTGAGCATTGGGTAAATCTACAAGCCGCTCCTCTCGCCGACGACATAGACGACGAAGAACGCCAGCCTACCGCAACGCTCGCGAGCAATCATACCAACACCCTTACTGACAACACCATTGTACCCGAACATGCCCATCAATTCTTAATGTTGGGAACATCCTCACCCTCTCCGCAGGCACAGGCTCCTGCCTTCTACTCACTACTCTCCCGTTGGCTTTCACGGCTATTCCGTTCTCCAAATAAGCATTGATGGACGTTTCTGACCACACCATACCATCGCACCGTCACGGGAAGCGTTATCACCACCAGCATAACGCTTCCCGTACTATCCTTCTTTCGGCCTGCAAGCTTCTGCCGATACAGGTACTTTCAGGTCGGTCAGAAATATGTTATATTCTCTCTAATTCATTTCCTTTTCATCTTCAGGGAGCGCATACCTGATAGCGACTCCACATCAATACAGTGAACTAATCAATAGCAAAGAGCAATCGATACCGCTACACTGGAAGAAAGTAATCTTCCAGAAAATAGGCTAGTAGAGAAGGGGAACCTGATGCGCTTTTGTTTCATTATTGAGGAACAATATCGACATGACCCGATGCCGATGGTTGTAGCCGATCAACTCCTGCAATGGGGACATACCGTAGATGTCCTGGAGCCGCAGGAAACAGTTACATGCCTCTCAACACTTGGCACACAGGGTTATGATGCCTATGTGCTAAAAGCGGTTGCCGATGGCCCCGGCATGAGCATTCTGGAAGCTGCCGAAGCCATTGGCATACCCACCATCAATAATTCACGGGCCATCCGTCTGGTACGCGACAAAGCTGTCGCCGCCGCCTTTGCCCACGCCCACAGCTTACCTATGCCCATGACCTATTTTGTCGCTCATCCACGTCTACTCGCACAAATTCCCCCCGAGGATTATCCTCTCGTCGTAAAACCCAGCAATGGAAGCTCTTGTCGCGATATTTATCGCCTCAATTCTCCTGCTGACCTGGAGATTTTTCAGACCATCGAACCAAGTGAAAGCTTTTTCCTGGCCCAACGCTATGCGGAAAACAGCGGCTTTGATATCAAAGTCTATGTCACCGGTCGTGAAGTATACGCCGCTATCGCCAAAAAATCCCCCCTCCACACTGAAGTACAGGAAAAATTTATTCCATTGACGCCCGAACTACGCAAACTCGCCCTCCGTGTCGGCAAAATCTTCGGCCTGGACATCTACGGCATTGACGTTGTTGAAACCTCCCAGGGCTACGCTGTGCTTGACATCAACGATTTCCCTAGCTTCGGTGGCGTGCCACGTGCCGTCGTTCGCATCTCAGAATACGTGCTTCATGCCGCAAAACGCGCCGAAATGCAACGCGAGGCCCGCACACGCCGCAACTTGCGCCGCCGGCAAGCTTCTCTCGCCTTGGCCCACCATCTCTCAAACTCACTTACAGATGCAGCGGCTCACTCTCATCTACAAACACTTAGTCCTTCTCTCTAAATTTATTCTTAAGGATATTACAATGCACATTTGTCTCATCATGGATAATCCAGAAACAACTCAGCACCCTGTCATCAGTATCGCCTTGCAGCAATTACAAAAAACTCATACCGTTCGCCTGCTCGACGTGCGCACGCTCACCGCTTCTTCCGCGCTGACCCAAGAACAGAGCCAGCTGCCCGCTGACCTGTATCTCTTGAAATCGCACGCCCCACAAGCCCTGGCTGTCGCTCACTTCCTCGAGCAACAAGGCGCACTCGTCGTCAATAGCTGGGCGGCATCCGTGGCCTGCCAGGACCGCGTTCTCATGGCACAACGCATGCACGAAGCTCATCTTCCCTGGCCCACCACAACCTTCTTTCCTCGTCTCGCCGACGCACTCCAACACCCCGATCAGCTTGCCGCGCTGCATTTCCCCCTAATTATCAAAAGCCACTACAGCCATCGCGGCGACCTCGTGGGCAAAGTCGACAGTAGCGCAGACCTGCAAGCCCTGATGCCACAATGGAGTCAGGAACCCATTGTCCTGCAAACCTTTGCTGCCAGCGACGGCTGGGATATCAAACTCTGGGTCATTGACCAACACGTCTATGCCGCACGCCGTCGCACCCCACTCGAAGCGGGCGCATCAAAAGAAGATATCCCTCTTCCCCCTGCGCACATTCCCGCGGACTGGTTGCAGATCACTCACGAGATCGGGCGCGTTTTCAATCTGCGTCTCTACGGCGTCGATCTGCTCATCACCACCCATGGCCCGATGATTGTCGATGTCAATTCATTCCCTGGCTTTCGTGGCGTTCCAGGTGCCGATACCGCCCTGGTTGCATTAGTCGAAACACTCTTGCAAGAAAGGTTTGGCTCCCAATGACTCTTTCAACCGACACACATCCTTCGATCATGCACTTGCCTGCTATCGTCACCTCACTCTATCAGCAAGTACACATCCCTTTATTGCCCACGTCTGACCCACAGGCTCACGTAGGCCTATTCGTGCGCTACCTCAGACGCAAAGCCGAGCGCGGCCTCGCCGTGATCTATGCCGTCGATGAGCTCCATCATAAGCACACGCATTCGCCCACGCGCACCGTCAGCCTGACCCTCGAAGAACAAGCTCTGCAAGGAACACACATCCGTTTCACGCTCGCAGATGTACAACATGCCACCGTCCAGGTACAGCCCACTGGCGTTCTACAAGCCGCCAGCCTGGGACTCTCACTACAAGCCTTTCCAGCCGATAGCCATCTCACCGCTCTCGCCGCCAGTTGCGATACCACGCCCGGGCAACCACTCTTTGCCGCCTTACAGGAATCCGCCCGGCTCCAACTACACGATGATGCATGGCAACTGCTCACTGCCACCGCAGAGCCTGTCCGCTATAAGCCCACTAGCCGCTGTGTCATCCGCTATCATCTGACCTTACACCATCCCCATACAGACCCACAAGAGCTACATCTGACTATCTTTGGCAAGGTCTATGCCGATGCCACTCAGGCTCACACCGTCCAGTCGCTCCAACAACAACTGTATCAGGAACAAGCTCAACAACTGATTCCACCGTTGTTGCCACGTCCCCTCGCTAGCATTGCATCCCTTGGCTTGACCTTTAACGAAGCCATTCAGCCACCACCAACGTCGACCACACACGCTGACCATCTCTGGTCTACCTTACGCACCGGTGTACGCGCTCTTCAGCCTGCCTTAGAGCGGAAACGCGACGGGCGCATTCTCCGCACCTTCCTGCCAGAGGAGGAGCTCCTGCTCACAGCGCATGCCCTCGCACGTCTCCACCTGAGCAGCGTCCAACCACCGCAACAGACACCTCGCACTGGGGCAAAAGAGGCCAAACGCGCCCTGGAACGCGCCAAGCTCATCGCAGGATGGAACACACCACAGGCCGAGGCAACATTACGTCTCGCACAGTCGCTCGCCCAACAACTCACAGCCTCACAGCCTGACCGCTATCGACCTGCACACGGTGGCTTCAAAGCCAGCCAACTGCTCTTCCATAGCCACCGCGTCTTTGTCGTCGACTTCGATGGTTTTTGCCTCGCAGACCCAGCCTTAGACGTAGGTTACTTTCTTGCATACCTGCGCCCTTCTGGACTCTGGTATCACAAAGCTGGCATGCGTCTCTGGTTTGAACAGGCCGCCGACTTCTTCCGCCATGCCTACCGCAACGCTCTGGCGGCCGCTGGCATGGACCACTCGACCATTGATGGCATCTTAATGCGATCTCGACTCTACGAAGCCGCTCTTCTTTTCAAAATTGCCACGCGCCGGGTCAATCGTCTCAACAGCCCGCGCCCGCAAGAACTTACTGCTATGCTCAACGAAATTGCCACATGCATTGCTGGCACAACAAGTGGGGGTGCATAATGTTTCGCTTTCTCTACCGCAACCTGCGCGGCTATCGCCTTCTCGTCATCTTGACCATGCTTGCAACTGTCCTACAAGTCTTGGTCGCACAAGGCTTGCTCTACGCCGGCAAATATATGCTCGACAAAATTACCGCGCATATCGATCCCAACGTCGGCTTTTTGAATGGGCTGATTACCACACTTGACGCATTCGGCTCTCGCACAGGGCTTCAGCCCACTGAAACCCATACCGTTGTCGGTGTCATTCTCTTCGCCGGGCTGGCCCTCGTCATCTTGGGCCTGGTAACTGGCGTCCTGACCTACCTCCAGCAATATATGGCTTCATTTATTGCCCAAAACCTCTCAGCCAAATTGCGCAAAGATCTCTTTAGCCACCTGGAACGCCTCTCCCTCGACTGGCATGGCAAACAGAAAAAAGGCGATATCGTGCAGCGCGTCACCGGCGATATTGCCAACGTCGAAAAACTTGTCACCGATGGCCTCGTTGATCTACTCGGTGGCATTCTCACCCTCATTACCGCTATCATCGTCATGCTCTCCCTGAGCATCCCTTTTACTATTCTCTCCATCGTCATCGTACCTGCCCTCTTCCTCGTCGTCTTCACATACACACGCAGCATTAAAGCCGCCAGCAAAACGGCCTCCAAAGCTGCTGGTGAGGTCGCAAACGTCGCCGTCGAAGACATTGGAGCTATTACCGTCCTCAAAGCTTTTACCCTGGAAGAACGCGAAGCCATGCGCTTCAAAAAATACACCGATAAAACCCGCGAAGCCGGTTTACGCGCTGGTGGCCTTCAGGCACAATTCACACCCCTGGTGACCTTTCTCGTTGCCACCGGCACTGCCGTTATCACCGGCGTTGGCTACTATGTCTCCGTTGGCAATCCCTTCCACATCCTCTTTATCACCATACCCGCCGCCTCCATCACCGTCGGCACTGTCGCCGTTTTCATTGGTAACGTCAATAACCTCTTCCAGCCCATGAAAGACCTCTCGAAATTAACCAACGTCGCCACTAGCGCAGCCGCAGGCGCAGAACGCATTCAAGAGGTCCTCGATCAGGCTCCTGAAGTCTCCGATAACAAAGCACCCTACTACGGCCCAACTAGACTCAAGGGGGACCTCCTATTTGATAATGTCATCTTTGGCTATGCGAAAGATCGCCCCATCCTCAAAGGCATCAATCTGCACATACCCGCTGGCCGCAAAGTCGCCCTCGTCGGCCTCTCCGGCGGCGGCAAAACCACGCTCGTCAAGCTCATCCCACGCTTCTATGAAATGCAAGATGGCTCTTTGCGCATCGATGGCATGGACAATCGTATGTACCCCCTCAGCATCTTACGCAAAAACGTGAGTATGGTCCTACAAGAGTCGGTTCTCTTCGAGGGCACCATCCGCGAAAATATCGAGATCGGACGCCCCGGAGCCAGCGAAACCGAAATCATCGAGGCTGCCAAAAAAGCCAATATCCACGAGGTCATCATCAATCGACTTGGCGGCTACGACCGCATGTTGCGCGAACAGGGCCGCGATCTCTCCGGCGGCCAGCGTCAACGCATGGCCATCGCCCGCGCCATTTTGCGTGACGCCCCCATTCTCATCCTCGACGAACCCACCGCCAGCCTCGACGTTGAGTCAGAAGCTGAAGTCATGCACGCACTGGACAAACTGGTCATCGGACGCACCGTTCTGATGATCTCGCACCGCCTTAGCACGCTCGGCAATGTCGATGAGATTATTGTCCTCAAAGATGGACGCATTGTTGAACAAGGACCCTTTAAAGACCTCAAACGCAAAGGCGGCATTTTTGCCGCTTTGCTAGAAGAGCAAAACCGTTATAACGTCGAGCGCGAAGGCGAAAAATCGATTCTCCGCTCTGCTTTTGTGGAAATTCCCAAAATACGCGAGGCTCAGCAAAAACCTCCTGTCCCACCTGTTATGCCCATACCACCGCAGCCTATCAATCGCGGCTATGTACCAAACGTACCACCACAGGCTTATGGCAATGGGCAGAGCGGCATGCAAGCCCCACGCCCCACGCCCGTTCCCGCCCCTATGATCGAGAACAGCAATGGCTCCGCCCATGTGCTGATTGAAATAGATGGCAAAATTATCAAGGAACAATCTCTGGACAAACCGCTCCTTACCATCGGACGCCTCTCGGGCAACGATATTCAAATTCCCAACCAGCGGGTCTCGCGTCTCCACGCCAAACTCCATCTGGAGAACGGCACATGGGTGATCGAAGATGCCGATAGCGTCAATGGCTTGCTCTATCAGGGCAACCGCATCGAACGACTTGCCCTACATCATGGTGATCGCATCTACGTTGCACCAACGGTCGCCTTACTCTATAAAAGCCATCCCTAAACACGTCTGCTCCCAACAAGCGCGCTACCCTCTCCACGCGATGCAAGGGTAGCGCGCTCATCTTACTTTTTATCTTCCCCGAAAGGCATCCTTGAAACGTCCTCTTATACGTAACACCATTCTCTGACAGAACAGGATCATACCTCCTATGAGTAATACCGACCCCACAGCAAAATATGCTGAACAAACACTGTTAACCGCCATAACAGGACAAGAAAAACGTGGCATACAGACATTTCGCGCTTTGCGTTACCGCAATTTTCGTCTGCTCTGGATAAGCTTGATTGTTTCATCCGTAGGAACCTGGATGCAAATCGTGGCCCAAAGTTTACTGGTTTTGAAAATCACACACGGTTCCCCCATCGCCCTCGGCATCGTTGCCCTGGCACAAGCATCATCCTTCTTTATCTTCGCCCTGATTGGCGGCAGTATCGCCGACCGTAGCGACAAACGACGTTTCCTGCTCATCACCCAAAGCCTCTCGCTGCTGCTCGCCTTCGTGCTGGGGTTTTTAACGTTAAGCGGCGTCATTCAAGTCTGGATGATTGTTGTCCTGGCCTTCTGCTCAGGCACTATCCTCAGTTTCGATCAACCAGCACGCTCGGCCTTAATTCCAATCCTTGTGCCACGCGCCGACCTGATGAACGCCATCTCCCTGCAATCCATCGTTTTTAACGGCTCTGCTGTCTTAGGGCCTGCCCTGGCCGGTATCATGATTGGCGTCTTCAGCTATCTTGGGCCACTCGCACACATCAACAATGCGCTACTTGGCTATGCCGGGAACTTCTTTTTGAATGGCATCAGTTTTCTAGGCGTTTTGATCGTCCTCTTCCTCTTACGCGTGCCGAAAGATGCTGCCGAAGCAAGCACTGAACGTCGTGGACCATTGCTCGACTCCATTCGCGCCTCCTTGGGTGCTGTGCGCCATGATAGCGTACTACCCTGGGTCTTGTCTGGCTACGGTGCGCTCCTGTTCTTTGGCCCATCGGGAACACTGATCCTCCCCATTTTTGCCACGCAAATCCTCCACCTTAATCCGTTTCAGTTGGGCCTCTTGTTCTCAGCTTCCGGTCTCGGCACAGTCATTGGCGCGCTCATCGTCGCTTCCTTAGGCGATTTCAAACACAAAGGATGGCTCCTGCTCTGCTCTTTCTTGATCTGGTCCGGCGCACTACTACTCTTCGCATTGAGCCAACTGCTCTTCCTTTCCATGATTGCCCTGTTGCTCTTTGGCATCGCCCAGAATGGCGTTGGAGCCACCACCATCACCCTGATGCAAACACGTGTGCCCCCCCAGATGCGCGGACGGGCAATGAGCCTGAATACGTTATTCATCATGGGCGTCCGTCCCCTAGGCGATTTCCCCGCTGCCGCCCTGATTGCCTTGATTGGTGGCCCCTTCACCGTTATCATCTGTGCCAGCATCGTTGGCGGATATAGCCTCTACCTGCTAGTCACCCGCCCTGTGCTTCGAAGTTTATAGGCAAACCCGCCGCAACCAACGCCCTCGACAGCGATTAGCGACCGCTCAACTCGTTTGCGCTGTCGCTAATCGATACCGTAATGCCGCACATATTCGCCATACTCATGCTCAAGATGATACGTGCGCACCAATTCATCCACCTGCTCTTGCAACTGCTGACGTGCCACATGGCCCAAACGCTGATCGAGAGCAAGCGCATGCACCCATCGTTCAAGCGCATCCGTCTGCCGATGTTGCAGCACATACAATGCACCCTCGCGGCGTAATACGGCACAATGCTCCGCCGGAGTATCCAGTTCAACCGCTATTGCCAATCCTTGCGTATAAAAACGTTCGGCTTCGTTGAGACGATGCATCACACGCGCTACATCTCCACGACCACGCAATGCTCGCCCCTCAACCTGCTTCGCTCCCTGCTCTTGGGCAAATGCCTGGGCCTGCTCATAAAATTCTTCTGCCCCCAAGTAGTCACCCTCATCAAAAATAATCGCCCCCAGTGCATTCAAAACCCGCGCCTGATCAACACGATCACCGAGAAGGGCAAAAATCTCTTGAGCCTCTTCATAGGCAGCACGCGCCCTCACCATATCTCGCCGCTCACGCTGCACATCACCCATCGCACGCAAAGCCCAACCGGTCCCACGCTTACTGCGATATTCTCGAAAGAGCTGTAATGCCTCATTGCAGAGCTTCTCTGCGTTTTCCAGCCGCCCCTGATCGGTATAGACGATACCTTTATCGGCAAGAACCCAGGCTTGCTTTTCGCGTAAACCCAACTCGCCGAACAGATGCAATGCCTCCTCGTAATCATTCAATGCCTTTGTATATTGCCCCAACGCTTCACACACCGTACCACGATCTCGCAAGGCAGCAGCACACCCCTCTTTATTGGCAAGATGACGAAAACTTGTCAATGCCAGCTCAAAATGACCCAACGCCGTATAGTAATTGCCATATCCCCGACTCACTTCACCCAAAACAAGTTGCATCCATGCCTCGCCCAAGGCATCACCTACTTCACGGAAGAGCTTCAGGGCCTCCTGCGCATACACACCTGCCTGCTGAAAATTTCCTTCCTCACGAAACAACATCGCTAGCTCGTATAACGTCCAGCCTGCCTCTTTGCGCTCCTGCTGCACCTGATGAAATTCAAGGCTGCTACGCAGATAGGCCTCCGCTTCCGCATATTGACCAAGATGACGATGAATCGCTCCCAGACAGCACTGTATTTGTCCCTCTACCGTTTTATTGCCTAAACGCGAGGCATGCCCACTCGCTTTGCGCAGCATTGCCAATAACTCCGGCACATAGCCACGCCCACCTAATATCCATGAGGCACGCACGGCTATACGCACCGCCTCTTGTAAATCATATGCCTCTCCCGCACCTTCAAGATGCTCAAAGGCCGCAAACCATTCCTCCGGGCTAGGCTGTGGCAAACTCAGGTAATAGCTTGCGACCAGACGATGCACCCGCCTGCGCTCGCTCAGCGGCAGATGGGACAACGCAAAGTAGCGCACCTGCGGATGAATAGTATAGACACGCCCGTCAAATTGAATAAAGGATGCCTGCACCAGTTCATCGCGCGCACCTCGCCAATGCTGTACCAGTTCAGCCGCTCTACTCTCCTCTTCACTAACACGCGCCTCCCGCAAGCTTTCTTCACCCACCACGCTCAAACGCAGTGCATCGCCAGCAGAAGGCTGTGCCGTCGGGGTAACCAACAACATGATCTGCTCGCGGCTAAATGGCAATTGAAAGGCAGCCAGATAAGAGAGCAAGAGCCGCGCTAACGGCGTGAGACGGCGATATGCAACTTCTTGCACCGCCAGAATACCCGCCAGTGGCGTATCACGCAGTTCATCGCGCACCTCTTCTAGCGAACGAGTTGCTGCCTCGGGCGTATACACCTTGCCGTCAATCGAGCGAGCCGTGCCGAAAATCAAGGCCGCCCCTAGCGGATAGCCATCCAACAACGTACAAATCTCGCCCAACACAGCCTGTTGCTTCGGATCATCCAAATGAATACGCTGATCCAAGCCACTGGTTGCCGCGAGATCAGAAAATAGTGCCATCAGATCGGCATCTACCATCTTCTCAACACGATATTCATACCAACGACAATGCGAGCCATCCAGCACCATCATCGCTTCAGGATTCGAGTGCGATGTGACCAGTACAACAACCTCTTGCGGCAGCGAACACAAGAATTGCAGCCACGTTTCTAACTCGATACGCTCCTTGATTTCCTCAAAACTATCTATCAGCAGCAAGCAAGGCAATTCACGGCCCGCCAAAGAATGAAATGTTCCTATCACATTGCGCATACGCAGACGTACATCGGTCGCATAGTCCGTTTTATGCGCCCCATGCAACGAATGGACCATCTCAATCAAAGCCTCGCCGAACGTTTTGCCACCCTGTAACGAAATCCCAATAACACCGCCCGGAAAACGTTCACGGTTTCTCCGCCCCACTTCACAAGCCAACGCGCTTTTCCCAATCCCGGCCGGACCCGTGAGCGCAATATGGTGCGTACCAGGATGCAGCTTCACACGCAAATGCGTACTCTCTACCTGCTCGCCCTTCGCCGCAGTAATCAATGCATTCAGATTGCGCAATTCTTGTTCTCTGCCAATAAACACGAACGGCGGCCCCAGATGCTCCAACAAATCATGCTCCTGAGGAGCATCACGCTTCATCAACAGCGCAACTGGACCCTCTTGCCCTTCCGCAATATGACGATATAAGACGGGAATAAACCAGCTTTTCTGCTGCATCGGCAACAATGCCTGCCGCGCACGTGTCAACCCTTCCTCTAGCGTTCTTCCATCCGCCAACGCCTCATAAAAATGATAGACAAAGGTTGGGCTGAGATCATCTTGCAGCGAAAATGGCATCGCGATCACGGCTGGAACCTGAGCCGTGACCAATGCCGTTGCCAACATGGCATCAACCGCCGCCCGCCGATGGCGATGCATCTGCTCATGCGTGATCGTAGCGGTTTCACAGGCAGAAAACACCGCTAGACGCACATCACTGCTGAGAAACAACTCGCGCAACGATTGCGTATCAATATAGCGTTTCCCCCCCTCATCATTGCAGAAACACAGATAGGTCTGCGCTTTGATACGGCTCAGCGACCTGCCACATTCCACGCACTTCTTCGCCTCAGGCTCATTGAGGGTATAGCACGTATCTTCAGAACACAGACGCCCATACGCTCCATGCCCATCAAAATGCACCACATAGCAAGGAATCACGGTTTCGTTGTCATCCAGCAGACTTGCTCCCCCGTAAGAAGTGAAGTAACGGACAAGTTGATCGAATGTTGGCGGCTCCAGACGGTCCAGAAATACCTGATTGGTCTCCGTCAATGACGCCAAACCACGTTCCAGTGCCTCAAAACTCCGCTCAATCTCCAGAGGTGCGCAATCGGTCGGCGACGAACCGATATACAACACTCGCAAGGGCAAGCGCACAGGCAATTCACAGCCGACTGGCAAATCGGTACGCAGCAAGGCTCGTGTCAACGTAAAAATGCCCGCCCCCAGCAAAAAATGATCGCCATTATGTAAAAGTTCCCAGGGGTAACGGATGAACTCATCACAATCGCTATCAAAGCTAAACGTCAGAGCCACCGTCCCACGCCGATGCAACGTGCGCTGAATAACGCCACGCAACATCGCTCGTACCGATTGCTCTATTGAGACCGGATGCGTGTCATGCACGCCATCTTCGCCACAGAGCGATAAAAAGAGACGATTCCCTATTTCCCGTAATTCCTGATTGGTGCTTTCTAAGCTGTTTAATTTCTTCTGTACAGAGGTCAGCTGCTTGCTGGTATATGGAGGAATAAAGTTGCCTGTCACCATTTGACCAGACCAACTCTCTTTTACCTGCACTGCGAAGGTTCCGCTCTCGCGACGTTGAAAACGTAAGTTTACTGTCTCGCCCATAACCTCATAATGCTTTCAGTCTTATCGGCGACGTGATATCCATTGCTCGCCGCCGAAATAGCACATGCATTACTCAGTATAGCATACTTTTCTCCCGATATGTTGCCCTTATTGCAAAGCAACACCTCGCATGCTCATTCCCCCCAGTAGAGTTCGATCTTATTAAAACGCACAAGATCACCCACATTCACACCGGCTTCCTCAAGAGCCTTCGTGACGCCGGTCTTCTCCAACGCCATTTGCAGGCGGTCCATGCTCTCTTCGCTCTCTATATCAGTCATACTGACAATGCGCTCAATACGCTTGCCACGCACCACGAATACACCCTTCTCTTTAGAAACCGTGAAGGCATCCTCCGGCTGTGGACGCAAGACAGGCCCTTGCATATCCGTCAAAGGCTCTGCTGCCGCTTTCTCCATCTCCGCCTGCTGAATTTCCAATAAACGCTGAGCCGCAAACTGCATTAATTCTGCCGTCCCCTGATGAGTCGCCGCCGAGATCGCAAAGACAGGATAGCCTGCCGCCTCTGCTTTTTCTTTCACCACTTGCCAGTGTTCCTGAGCTTCCGCTGTATCCATCTTATTCAAGACCACCACCTGTGGACGGGATGCCAGATGTTGATCATACTCGCTCAACTCATTATTAATCGTGAGGAAATCCTGCCAGGGTTCTCTCTCCAGGGCCGCACCATCGAGCATATGGAGCAGCAAACGTGTGCGCTGTACGTGGCGCAAAAATTCGTGACCCAGCCCCACACCTTGTGCCGCACCCTCGATCAAGCCGGGAATATCCGCTAGTACAAAACCACTACCATCTCCTCCACGCACATTTCCAACCTCGACAACACCCAGATTGGGCGTCAGCGTGGTAAACGGATAGTCAGCAATCTTCGGTTGCGCCGCTGTTACCACTGAGAGCAGCGTCGATTTACCTGCATTGGGATAACCTATCAACCCAACATCAGCAATCAAACGCAACTCGAAAGTCACCCAACGCTCTTCGCCCGGCTCACCTTTTTGTGCCTCTTTTGGAGCCTGGTGGGTTGACGTGGCAAAATGCGTATTACCCAAACCACCACGGCCACCACGTGCCACCATCACTTGTTGTCCCGCATCTACCAGATCGGCAATCATCTCCTGCGTTTCCGCATCACGAATGATCGTCCCGCACGGAACCGCCAGCACGATATCGCCACCCTTTGCACCGTGCATTTTCTGGCGCATTCCCGCCTCACCACTATCTGCTTTGAAATGATGGCGGTAGCGATAATCAATAAGGGTATTCTGGTTGTTTGTCGCCTCTACGTACACACTTCCACCACGTCCCCCATCACCGCCATCCGGTCCCCCATTTGGCACAAACTTCTCGCGGCGGAAATGCATCGAGCCATTCCCACCATCGCCCGCCTTTACAGATATTTTTGCATGATCGTAAAACATTATCATCTATCCCTGATCTCATTGCCATACTTCCTAACACAGTGCAAAGTAGTATACCATATCAGAGGGGGCAGGGCAACCACACCCAGGGCGTCACACGGTTTCCCCAATACAACAATGTCAGCCCTAGCACTGCGCTAGGGCTGACATTACTTCTCTCAATGGGCCCACCTGGATTTGAACCAGGGACCAACCAGTTATGAGCCGGCTGCTCTAACCGCTGAGCTATAGGCCCTCACATGCTGCTATTGTAGCATACTCCCAGCAAACTGTGAAGAGGGTCTTCTCACATTTTCAGCATCACATAAACATCACAGCCTCGTAAAAACACAGGCCTTTCTACCCTTATCGAGCAAATTTCCACTCACCATATTGGGCATTATTATGCTATAATAGCAACAGTCACGTGTATGGCTCTGTTTCTACCATCTCAGAACAGAAACAGAATGGGAGATTGAAGCACCTTAGCTTTAGCATCACAAGGAATAACAACTTTTTCGCTAACAAGCTCCGCTTCAGTATCCTGCCCTGCACATACAGGGCCGCGCTTTCTGCATAAGCACGCGCGGTCTCAATTTTTTTAGGGAGCATTCAATGAGGAATGAAGTTACAATCCGTATTGGGGGTGAGTCAGGCTAGGGGACAATCTCCGGGGGAGATATCCTAGCTCAGGCTTCCTCACGCTGGGGGTATCATGTCTATACCTTCCGCACCTTTCCGGCTGAAATCCTTGGTGGCCCTTGCATGTTTCAGGTGCGCATCAGCGATCAGCCGGTAAAATCAATGGGCGACTATGCGGACGTACTTGTTTGTCTTAACAAAGAAGCCTATGATCGTAATGTTGGTGAACTGTGCAAGGGCGGCGTACTCATCTATGACCCATCCGACTTTACCCCGGATACGGGTGACTATATTGCATACGCAGTTCCATTTAATGAGATCGCACGCAAAGAAGTCCAGCTTTTCCAGACAAAAAACATGGTCATGTTGGGTGCTATCTCTGGTTTGTTTGGCCCTCCCTTGGAGGCCATCTTACAACTCGTAGAGTCAAAACTGTCCAAATCGCGCAAAGCCAACGCCAATTTAATGGAGAAAAATATCCAGGCCTTGCAAATTGCCCAACGCTATGTGACAGAGCATCTCTCCAAACAAGATACCTACCATCTTGGCCCTGTTGAGAAAGCAGACCGTGTGGTGCTAAACGGCAATCAGGCCTTGGTCGCTGGCGCATTAGTCGCCAATTGCCGCTTCTTTGCTGGCTATCCTATCACACCCGCAAGCGATATCATGGAAGGTCTGGCCAAAGAGTTACCACAAGTTGGCGGCACTTTCCTTCAGGCCGAAGACGAAATGGCGGCTCTGGCCGCTGTTCTCGGCGCATCCTATGGTGGTGCGCGCTCGATGACCGCCACTTCTGGCCCCGGTCTGTCCTTGATGGCTGAACTCATTGGTCTGGCCTCTATGTCAGAATTGCCCGTCGTGATCGTTGACGCCCAACGTGCCGGCCCGAGTACCGGCATGCCTACCAAGATGGAACAATCCGACCTGAGCTTTGCCCTCAATGCCGGGCATGGCGATACCCCGCGTATCGTCGTCGCACCTAGTGATGTCGCCGATTGCTATCGGCTCATCATTCAGGCCTTTAACATGGCCGAACGCTATCAGATGCCTGTCCTCTTTCTCACCGACCAGTCGCTTACCGCCCGCGTCGAGAGTGTAGATCGCAGCGTTTTCAAACCAATGGAACTTCAGGAACGCATCGTCTCTACCAACAATCAGAGTGCGAATGGTCACAGCCAAACAACTGGACAGGACAAAATTGCAGTTGGAGCCGGCGTACACGACTATGCACGCTATGCTGATACAGCCAGCGGCATTTCTCCCACCAGTATCCCTGGCATGGGAGGTAATGCCTATGTCGCCACCGGCCTGGAACATGATCTACATGGTCATCCTAATTATGACCCTGAAGATCACATCTTGATGACTCACAAACGCTATCGCAAACTCGCTACCGCGGCTGAAGAACTTCCCAAGCCACAACGCTATGGAGACGATGACGCCACCATTGGTTTGATCGGCTGGGGTTCCACCGAAGGAGCTATCCAAGAAGCGGTTGACAACGCCCGTGCACAAGGCCACAAAGTGGCATCTTTGCATCTGCGTATCCTCTCACCATTGGCCGATGATACCATCCAGGCCTTCATCGACTCCGTGCAAAAAGTCATTGTGCCCGAGTGCAACTACTCTGGACAACTTGCCAATCTACTAGGCGCAAAATATGCCTTGCGACCCATCCGAGTCAACAAATTCGGTGGTATGCCCTTCACCGCTGGAGATATCCAGCATGCCATCGAGGAGGTAAGCCAGTCATGACGCAAGTACTCATCAACCCAACACCTAAGGACTACAAAAGCGAGGTTAAGCCCACCTGGTGTCCCGGCTGTGGCGATTTCGGCGTCCTCAACGCCACCTATCGCAGTATGGCAAACCTGAAGCTTTCACCCGACAAAACTGTCGTGGTTTCCGGCATCGGCTGCTCCAGTCGCTTCCCTCACTTTATCAAAACCTTTGGTTTTCATAGCGTCCATGGGCGCGCCTTGCCTGTCGCTCAGGGCTTAAAAATGTCTCGCCCCGATCTCACCGTTGTCGCCGTTGGTGGCGACGGCGACTTCTTTAGCATCGGGGCCGGCCATCTTGTCCATGCAGCACTACGCAACATCGATATCACCGTTGTCGTCATGGACAACGAAATCTACGGCCTGACTAAGGGACAGACCTCTCCCACGTCTCCGCATGGACACGTCACAAAGTCTACACCCTACGGCCTCTTGGCCTCACAGTTCAACCCGATTTCTACCGCTCTTTCGCTCAATGTGAGTTTTGTCGCTCGCGGCTATTCCTCCAAACCGAAAGAACTCGCCACCCTGATCGAGCAGGGCATGCTCCATAAAGGCTTCTCGTTCATCCATGTGCTGAGTCCTTGCCCCACCTTCTATCGCACCTTTGATGCTTGGGATGCGGCTGTCACGCCTATTCCCACCAATCATGATGCAAATGATCGCATGCAGGCCATGAATCTCGCCATGGAAACAGAAAAACCTTTCATTGGCCTCTTCTACCAGCAAGAACGCCCTACTATGGACCAGGCCGCTCATCAACTAGTCAGAGAGTCCAAAGCGTTCAACGTCGAAAGCTACATCAAACGCTACGCCTAAACATAGCGCAACACAACAATGTGGGGAACATGGAAACCATGCTCCCCACATCTCTTTGATTTCTTCCACCCAGAACGGCTTAGCATACCTCTGCTTCAGGCACTACTGCGGTGTGTAGCGCATTGGCTACTGCTTGCGAAAACTTTTCGCCACACTCACGACAGAAAACCCCACTCTCGTTATGATATCTTCCACCAATGGCGGTCAGCTGTCGCTCGGCAGGCTTTCCACACCATTCACACGCACTTCCACGTGGGGCAAAATCAACTGAAACGGGACGACGAAACTCATTGATTGGCTTTGACATAGGAACCCTCCTGGGCGGTGCAGATCGTGTGCAACTTTCATACGCATAACATCTCAATAGCACACAAAAAGGATTTCGTATCAGACAAGCCAGCAAACGCTACCTGGATTTCCAATACGTCATCCATGACAGCGCATCATCGCCTGGAGCTACACTGCTCCCTGCTCCATACCGTTGGGGAACATTCCTGTCACCTGTGTAATCTACACTATAACATACTTTTCGCCAATGTGCCAGAGCAATCTCCCACGAGTTCCTACACACACACTGGTGAGCCGTTTCATCAGTAGTATATCGCTTTTCTCTGTCTCTCTTTAAGAAACAGGCGGTGCTTCTGTATGTTCCGCCATACCTTCAGGGACATGTTCCTCCTCAAGAGCAGGAAAACGCGCCGAGAGGCGATCCCCTATGATCCAGCCAAGCCCACCCAGACCGACTGTCAATCCCAACCATGTCAGTAGCACCGTGTTCAATGCCACACCAAAGACAGCCGCTAAGACACCCGCTAGCACAATCCCCACTATCAATCCTGTTGTCACACCGATCAAACAGCCCGGATGGGCCAGGTTACGGCCACGAAGTCGTTTCATCATCTGCTGCAAATACCTTTACTACACTATCGCTCATATGCCCATCGCTTCTACCCAATTGATCATAACCTACCATTGTCAAACCGTCAAGAGACCCCCTCTATGTTCTACAATACCATTAAAATCCCCTACTATGCAGCATATTCGCATATAGACATTTCTAACAAATAACGCTATACTACAGTTGTATTTTCGCTTTCTCTCAAAAATTATTACACACACATTTCGGCACACAAGCACAACCACAGTTGAGCTAAATACCTAATTTATTTTACATAAATACAGCTACCGATAACGGTGTACTAGAACACAAAACTATCTGACAACGAGAGGAATTTACTCTATGCAGATACCGGAAACACTTATCGTCATGCGAGGCTACCCCGGCACAGGCAAAAGCACTATTGCCCGCGCCCTCGCTTCCGCCCTTCACACACCCCTCATAGATCGCGATATCCTACGGCAAACCTGTGTTGACATCCTTGGCAACCTGCCCGAACTGGGACGGCTCTCTTACGAATTAATGTTTGCGGCTGCGCGCGAACAGTTACGCTTAGGGCTGAGCGTCATCATTGATACACCGCTTACCTATCGTACCACGTATGAACAGGCCCAACACATGGCCCACACCTTCCACATCCCATTACTCGTCGTCCATTGTCACTGCTCTGAAGATTTACAACGCCTACGCCTCGAAGGACGCAAAGGCCTGGTCTCTACCTTCCAAATTACCTCCTGGGATGAATGGTTGCGTTGGAAACCCCTTTTCGAGCAATTTGAGACCGATAGCTGTCTTCTCGATACCGCACAACCACTCGACGACTCCCTGTCGCAAGTAGTGCATCGTATCCAAGAACTTCACCCACACAAGGTACAATAAGACCGTACTGCTCTGTCAAACGTCATAGAGAAGATGAGCATGACACCCACAAGGGGCAATCGGTCTGAGGTGTGGAGGGTGTGTTTTTACCCGAAATGCATGAAAGAAACGTAGGGACCGATTTATCGCGTCCGCGCCCGTGTGCCAATGATGTTCGTTTCTCTCAGGCACGGTCAATGGAGCAGGGCATAGGGCGTATGTGGGGTACGACGGACGCGATAAATCGGTCCCTACTACTCTGTCAAACGTCATTGCGCACGTTTTTTGTGTCTGGGAGCAGGGCATG
>VFSW01001990.1_pt1 | contig 30923 bp, 21 predicted proteins | sample 5358111 | NCBI WGS metagenome assembly VFSW01 (sample SAMN11554181, study PRJNA540505) | mine drainage metagenome | isolation source: sediment from site ElyBrook_90M | place: USA: Ely Copper Mine, Vershire, VT | collected 2017 | reverse complement strand
CTCTAGCTTTGACATTAATTTCCCAAAGTTCCTTGAGCGCCTGAGAGTCGATAGCTATTACTATAATCAATGAAAACAAAACTCCCAAAAAACTCCATCCTGGAAAGCACGAAGGTGGCGACCCAGATGGAACCTTGTCACAAAAATTAAAATCCAAATGGGTGAAGACCAGTAATTCCAATGTCAACCAAGTGCACACTGTTGTATACACGAAACATCTCAAAAATGGTGAGTTCGTCCAAGTTGTCTTGACGACTGAAATGAGTTCTATCATAATAGAGGTTTGACGACCGAATGTTTGATAAATTGAACATCACGGAATATCAAAATTTTATTTTCTGGTCACTGAGGAAATTTCTTTTATTCACTGAAAAAATTCACTTTGATGATAATATAGTTTAATGCATGCTTTCACGAAGCCTGACAGATCGACGGGGCTTTTTGGGTTCATTGACTGCGACATTGCTTACGGGTTGAGTAGTTAGTTCCTCCAAACGAGCCTTCTCCGCCCAATGGTCGGCAGTTGCTAAACCAATTGTTAAAAAAGATGTCCAGATGATATACCAGCCTGGGAGGCAATATGCATCTTTTAGGCAACTCTTAAAATGTAAATTATATAAGCCTAATAGTTCCCATGTCAACCAGGTACATACTGTCGTGTATGTAAGAAATGTAAGCGCCGCAGATCCCTTCCAAGCTGTTTTGTTAGTCCAACAACCATTCACGAAGAATAGGAGAGGGGTTATGAAGAAGAATCGTCCGATGGAAATAAATACTGCCGAGAAAGATTTCAATATCGGATAAATGCAATTACACACGTGATTCCAACATCTTGCAATAAAACCGAGAGGAGTCAACCAAAAGCTCCAAAAAGCAAAATAGACTTTGGCTAATACTTTGGATGATCCTTTCAATATGTGGGTCAAAAACCAGAATGCCAAATCGAAAACTTTGCCCAAGTTTCCCAGCCAATGACCAAGAGCAAAATACACGCGTTCTAAATGAGATGAAGCTTTATCAATTAAAACAGAGGGTCGCATATTTTGGCCGACATGTTCCCAGATAACAATTCCAATCAAAATGGCGGCAATCACGGCAAGAAACATTTGAGAAAAATGACAATTATCAACTGGAATCACTTTCTTGTCTGGGAAAAATAATGAAAACCGTGTATTTTAACAGTTAGTGACAATATCACGAATCCATTTGTCCGCCTGCATTCGCAAGACATCACCAACAGTAACATCTGGAGTGCATTTCAACACCGGTTTAGAGGTGTCTAACACGTCGAAATCATCGATGCGTTCGATAAACTCCGATGCGCTCTTGACAAATTTGAGAGACTCTTGGAAGCCCAGTCGTCGATCGACATCTTCTCCAATTGGGTTGAAATCAGGATCCCGAATACTTATGGCGAGGTGGTACAATTTCTTCCACAATGGTGTCGTCTTGGTGGTTTCCTCTACCTGCTGCATTGGATTTATGGAATAATGGAAAGGATATCGGCCAAACGATTTCAAGAATCACATTTTTTTCTTTTGGAATATTCTAAATCTTCTGGAAATCACTGATATTAATAAAAAATGGCAGACATTGGTGGGACTTTTTTGACCTCTTTGACTTTGGCTTCCGCCATTACAAACTCTAGTCTCGTTTTGAACATGATGGAAAATTTTGGCACCTTGATCAAACAAGGTCACCTTGAGATCTCTCCCCCCAAGCTGGTTGGTGATTATGCAAATGCAGTCTTTTCCATGTCTTGCGTCGTTATTAGTCTTTGTGTGTTGTATGCGGCTTTTTGTGTTAACAAATGGTTTCGATCGCGAGGAGTACTGGTCGATAGTGTCACCAAGATGTATTGGTTTGGGGTATTATTCTCCATGATGACAAGCCTGGTATCAGCCTCGATCAATTTACAACTACTTGAAAATTATTCTCAGCTCACCACGATTCAAACAGACCCTTCACCAATTGTCCAGGGACAAAATTATCGTCTGACAGGTCCTTATGGTATGGCCACAGAAGCCATGTCGGGAGTCTCATTGGGTTTAGCTGTTATCAGTCTATTTGCGACGCTTTTCAAATTGAAAAATAGTTGGAACCATGTATCTTATTTTGATCCCTCTGTAGTTCCTGATTAAGAATTCAATCGGGACTCTTGACCACATAGGACGTTGACACAGAAAACAAGCCCAAACCAATCGCCACCAACGGGAATGAGGCACTTGAGATATAGTTGTGATGGAGAGCCCAAGGGAAAACGGCAGTACCTGCAGCCACTGCCACGGCCCCAGGTAGACTAAACATGAGTCGATCCGTTCGTAGGGAATTGATACTCATATTGTTCATTGCGGCAGCGAACGCATTCAATAGCCAACCGGCACTGAAAATACTATATCCAATCCACCCCCATTGTTCACTCTTGTGGAAATGACGAATCATTTCGGCGCTCCCCAGAAGAATCATAGCCGCTGCAATGCCAGCCAAGATCGCCGGTTCATTAATGTCCGGCTGAGAGGCGTTTTGTGTGGTTTGTCTGATGATTCCTGTGATGCTGTCGGCTAAATCTTCTCTCTCTGTTCGATATAAACTAATTCCTAGGGCCATGAGTACAATGCCCGAGATATAAATAAAAGCAGAAATGATAAAAATGGCAAAGGCCACCTTTTTGCGTGTTTGGAAAACGTGTTCTTGATTTATACCAGTGACTCGGTCAAAGTCTTGATATTCATAACCTCCCAAGTAAGTAGACATACCCAGGAGATAAGCTATGAGCCCTGTACTCATAAACAAGGAAATTTCATCATGGATGGATGTGACCGTGTCCGAAGTTGCCATATTTATTTAGGTTTGATTTCATTCTGCAACAGCTTCGGGGAAATAATGTTGCGCCTCTTCACAATGTTTGACATAGAGGGATTCGGTGAGAAACCGGGGTCTTTTCAGGCATTTGACGCACGTTAGGAGCTGGGACAGGCGATGTTCCAAAAACATATGACCCAATATTCGGTGCCCCATCCAATAACACAGCGGGCATTCGAATAAAAAAAATTTCTCATCGTGTTTACTCATTTATTGATACATAAGAAATGGGAGAACTGTCACGTCCGTCCAAGATTGGTTTGGGTGTTGGGTTGGGTATCTTTCTCGCCGGTGCCATTGTTTTGATTTTGTATTTTTGCGGTGTTTTTAATGCACCGATCACTCCCACCCCGACGAAAGTTCTTTACAAAGGCGGTACCCCTATAATAATTAATGGTTCTGAGACACTCTCGATGCCGTCACCTAATGATACTTTCCCTGTAACGGTGCCAAACTTATCGTTTGCGAATGGTGGGTTTCCCGGTGGGTGCAATGCTTTAATTGTTAAAGGTACTCCTGTTACTCAACTGATGAATTACCCGTGTTTTGTTGACTTGAGTCTTGTTTCCAACACAACTTTTACGGCTCAAATATTGTCTTGCAATAATGTACAAACACCACCAGATGTCGGCTATCCTATTGGAGTTAACATCTCTTTAGTTCAAGCACCGGCATCAATTGCGGTGTGTCAAATCAATGGATTGCCTGCTATCGCCTTCCATGGTACCAATTCTAGTAACAGTAATTATCAGTTTTTATCGGCGACTAATACCGCCGGAACCACTTGGGAAACGCCAAATTCGAATTTATTTCCGGTAAATTCGACTGGAAATGCGGAAGGAGTGACATTGACGCTAATCAGTGGATATCCTAGTATGTTTACGCTCATGTCCGCAACAGAAATCTATTATGCTCGATCCACGAATGGAGCTTATGATTTTACTCAAAACACTCAGTTTATGATTAGTAACGGATACACTTCACTCCAGGGTCCAATAAGTACTTACGTTAATTATGATGGTTATTTAGTATGTGCGTGTTTCTCAATGACTGGCTCAATTGCAATGACCTATGCGATCACAACTAATCCTGCATCTCCTGTCGATTTTTCCATCATTTATGTGGGTACATCTTTAACTCGATGTGCTTGCATGAATATAATATATCGTTTTCCTTGTTATTTCTCGGTGGATTCATCAGGTAATATCATTTTGGGTTTATCAACCTCATATACCCCTACTTCTAATTCTTATTTTAGTGCTCCCGTGATAATTGTGCCTGCGAATTTGGGACATATACCAAACGCCAATTCCATCATTCGTATGGTTACTCTTTATGGTCGACCCATGGTTGTTTGGATATCTGGTTCCACAATTTACTATACGATTTGCAATGATAATTTTGGAGTTTCATGGTCCCTTACAGCAACCAACTTGGATCCTCTTACCCTTCATGTGACTTTTGATGTCGTCACGTTAGCTTCGGGGGCTGTCGGAGTGGCTTTTGTGACATCAGATGGTTATGTAAAATATGCTTTCATTGACGGGAGTGGTAAGTCTATTGTCACTCACATCGGAACCAATACCACTAATATCGCAGCCATTGGGGTGGGAGTAATTAATTCTATACCAGCCATTTGTTTTTCAAGAGGTACAAGTGCATATTTTATTTCCGCTGGTGCTAACAATGAGAATTTTTATGATAGTATTACGATGAATTATGAAGCCGCAGGATATTAATCTGGATGGATTTGTTGACATCCAGTGCTTCCAAGTGGAAAAAAAACAAGTGGTAATGCCAGAAAAAAATTTCTCATCTCATTTATTCATTTATTGACACATAAGAAATGGGAGAACTGTCACGTCCGTCCAAGATTGGTTTGGGTGTTGGGTTGGGTATCTTTCTCGCCGGAGTTGTTGTTATGATAGTCTATCTCTGTGGAGTCTTTCCATCGGAATCAACCTCAGCTCCTGTTACTCCTACACCAGTCACTACCGTGACCGTGACTCCCACACCGACCAAAGTCATTTTGGTCAGTAATCCACCTATTTATATTAATTCGTCTTTTGTGATACCCCCACCTCCAAACAACACCTATCCAGCTCCCGTAGCAACTGAGGCTTATCCGAACAATGGTTTCCCCAATGTGTCTAAAGGACTCATTGTCAGGGGTGTGCCTTCTTCTCAATTAATGTCCTATCCTTGTGTAGTGAATCTTACCTCTCTCTCTAATACTTTGTTTACTGTGCAAGCCATGAGCTGTAACAGTAGTCAAACACCTGATGTTGGTTACTCAACTGGGGCGGTCGTTTCTATCCTTCAAGCACCCGCGGTGATTGCAGTGTGTCAAATTAATGGTATGCCTGCAATCGCCTTCCATGGCCCCAATTCGACCAACAAAAATTATCAATTTCTGTTGGCCACCACGAGCACTGGTACCGCCTGGGAGACTCTTAATTCGAATTTATTCACAGTCAATTCTTCCGGAAGTGTGGATGGAATAGGTCTGGCTCAAATCAGTGGATACCCGAGTGCATTCATGCTTGTTTCTGCCACTGAAATCTATTATGCTCGTTCGACTAGTGGAGCGTATGATTTTACTTCCAACACCCAATTTGTCATCAGCAATTCTTACACCTCTGCACTTCAGGGTCCCCTGAGTACTTTTGTCTTGAACACGGGCTATTTGGCTTGTGCGTGTTTTTCTACATCAGGCACGATTGCCCTTACCTCGGCTTTGGTAGCGAATCCGGCGTCCTCTGCCGATTTTGCCATTTACTATTTGGGTACCTCTTTGGCTCGATGTGGCTCAATGAGCTTACTAGGTACTTATCCTGCCTATGTTTCCGTGAATGCCTCCAATATCATTTTTGCCTTGTCCACTGTGGTTAGCCCGACCTCTAATTCTAGTTTTTCTACGCCGGTGACTGTCATCCCTTCAAGTCTGAATCTTATCCCTGATGCTAATTCTATTATTCGATTGACAACAATTTCTGTCAATGGAGCTCCGAGGCCCATGGTCTTGTGGATGTCATTGTCAAATATTTATTTTACTATTGCAACGAACGGGATTGGAACCATATGGCCACTGACTGCAACTGCCTTGGATCCTAGTTCGGTTCAAGTAACATTTGACGTGGTTTCATTGCCTTCGGGGAATGTGGGAGTGGCCTTTGTGACCTCCCAAGGTTATGTGCGATATGCACTCATAAAAGGCAACACAGGTCAGTCTCTGGTCACCCCGATCGGTGCCAGTAATGCAAATACAAGTGTCATTGGGGTGGGCTTAATTAACTCGAGTCCGGTGATTTGTCTTTCACGAGCTGGCAATGCCTACTTCATTTCTGCAGGTGCCAACAACGAGAGCTTTTCTGATTCTGTCTCTGTGAGCTATGAAGCAGTTGGTGCCTAAGACGCCAAAATGGCAAAGATTTTAAAATTCGGTACAACGCCTGGAATAGTGCTCGCTTGATTATTTTCCTGTAGCGTCACAGTGTTTATGTTGGTAGAAAACCACAAAGAACAGGTAATTGGAGTGTATGAGAAAAAAGTGGTTTGACTCTTGCCTGATTTGGCCATCCCATCTCCAACAGTACTGGAAGATCCGGCAGTGCTTACCGCAAAAGTTTCTGATACATGACCGATCACATCGGATATGGTCGCATAAGCAATAGGAGTACAGCCTCCGTTAGCGCTGAAAAATAAGTGGTAATCCACTTCAATTCTCCATTGTCCACCATAACTAGGGGTGAAGCCCGAAAACGTAGAGATTAATAGTGGAGAATTGCTCGACGTTATACTCGTAAGAGTCACCGGGCTCACCGACAACAACACACAAGGTGGTCCAGGATAAAACGGGGTCAAATTCCAGTTCGATGGGGCCACCTGGGTCATGAAATGATTGCCATTTCTGGTGTCCAAAGAAATAGGGACAGGGTTTAGAATCTGGTTCAAACTTCCTGATTGATCGGCATAAATATACATTTCAGAACCTGGTGGACCGCTCACGAAAGCCGAACCCATTCCGAAAGAAACTGTGACCGATAAAGTAGTAGAGGATAATAAGGTTGGGAGAGTGCCTGTTTGAGCGTTACCATAAACAAAAAAGTTTGAAGAAGTTAAGACCATAAGAGAGTTGCCGTCTTTTGATAACTGGAGGCTTTGTACAGTACCCGTGGTGGCTATTGTTTGATAAGCAGCGCTGCTCATGCAATTGAGTATGCAATAAAAATGATTCACTACCGGGATCACAACGAAGAAAGCATTCACATCGTTCATGACAACAGATTCAACGCCGGAATCTATTGTTTCTACGCCCGTTGTTACGGTGGATGTTAAAGCCACAGGAGTCGTGGTATTCGCTTTTGTCAATGGCCAAGCCTGATAATAATTAGTATTGGTGCTGCTGTTAAACTGATAGCCCATGATGATTCCAAAATATCCAGAGACCGAAAAAGCCGCTCTATAAGTGGTCCATGTACCGGAAGCACTGTTCGTCAGAGTCTCGGTGGAAACAATAGTAGGAACAGAGGTAGCCACACAATTAGCATATTGACCGATTGAAAAAGTAAGATTACCATGTATCAACCAAAAGACGTTACCTCCGTCCACTTGACAAATAATCAAATCCTGAACCGCTGCGGGAGGTGTGTATCCAGAGTGATCATAAAAAGTCTGTGAAACATTGATATAGGTGGGAGGAGAATACACGCGTATAGCTGGAATTTCTGAATGATATACATGAATGTAATTACCACAAGGAGTCATAGCAACTCTCGGAATAGTGGTTGTACCAAGGTCGAGGGTGGAAATATTCATGGTTACAAAGTCAGCAATGGCCAGATACATTTCAGAGCCAAATTCAGTTACGAAAACACAACTATTGTTACGGAGACCTGTAAACAGTTGAAATATCGCAGAGGAAGAACTACTCGTCGCAAGGACAGTCGAGTATGGTCCATTGTTTCCGTTTATCACCTGTTGAGTTTGTGGGACCAAATAAATGGGTTTTTGATGCGCGGAGTTGGAGGCATCTGCAATCATATAAGTCTGGTTACTATTAGGATTACTTGGCAAAGTCAAAATTGGGGAGTAATAGAGAGTGGTACAAAGCAAAGTGGTGTCTGTATTGAGGATTTGGTAGACTGCAGAGCCTGAAGAGGGATTGACAGTGGTCATCTTATTCAAAAAAGAAATCGGTTCTTGCCACAAGAGATTTTGTGAAGAGGATACGGACAAATAGTACCCTGGAGTACTGGGACTTAAAACGGTAATGCTCTCAGAGCCCGAGGTGCCTGTGCCAGTGACAATTCCGCCCACTGGAATATGGAGATTTCCAAAGGCCCCACCACCGGATGTGGTACACGCCAATAAACCCGAGGAACTGTATTGATTGATACCAATACTACCTGTGGAAGTGATACCACCGGAAGGTGAAGTGACCAAGGGCGAAACGGCTGTGATGTTGCTCACCGTTTGAGGCGAAGACCAAGCCGGCACCCCCGAGACTATGGTTAGCACTTGCCCGGCCGTGGTGGATGAATTAGTCCATGTGGTGGCAGTTGTGGAAGTGCCATACAGAATTCCATTTACGACTCCAGCCCCTGTTTGACCTGTACCGCCATTGGCAATCGCCACACTCGGCCCTGCAATGTAATCAACACCCGCCACCGCATTTTGGATCACTCCATTACCTGTGGATTTGAGGAGGCTCGTAAGGCTGGAAACGAGAGTCAGAGCAATAGTGGCCGGATTTAAACCACTATAGGTACCTTGAATACCACCAGCCGAATTAAAACTGAGGCTCTGCACAAAAGGAGAGGCCGTCCAAGTCGGAACAGCACTCCCATTGGCAATCATCACATAATTAGCCGTGGCGGAATTCGACCACACCGTCGAGCTCTGGGAAGAAGCCGCATACAAAAAAGCCCCTTGACCCGTGGGAGGACTGGCTGTTTGTCCCGTGCCACCATTGGCAATAGCGACCGTGCCAGCTAAATAATCAACGGGAGCAGAGGCAATCGTCACTCCGCCAGCTCCGTCGCCCTTGAGCATACCGGCAGGATTGTTATACAACTTCACAGTCAAGGTTGCCGCCGAATTATTGGTTGCCACGGATCCCGCAAACCCATTGGCGTTGGCTACGGTCAAAGATCCCAGATACGTCAAAGAAGTCCAGGTCGGCACATTGGACACGACAGACAAAAACTGACCGCTGGTGGGTGTATTGGTCCATGTTTGGGTGCTGGTAGTGTTGGCATACAACAAGGCGCCCTCCGCGGGTGGGTTCGTATTTTGCCCTGTTCCACCACTGGTAATGGCTAGCGTTCCAGAAATCGTTGGGTTCCCCCAGGTCGGGGCGCTACCTAAACCGTTGGACATCAAAAAGGTGCCTGCCGTGCCTCCCTGTAGCCAAGCGGTGGCAGTGGTACTGGTAGACACAAGGAAAGATCCAATCGAAGGTGCATTTTGAGACTGACCAGAGCCCCCAAATAACAAGGACACTGGAGTCGCATTCCAAGTGCCGGTGGCAACCACTCCCAAAGTCACGACCGAGGTCGACCCTACGGCAGCACAATAATCCGTGCCAGACTGAGCCAGTGACAGGGTGCCTCCTGATGCAATTTTAACGATCCCACCACTCCCGAGAGACGAGATAGTAGTAAGAGAAGCGAGGGTCGTTACTCCCGGAACGACATAATCCGTACCGGCCACAGCCTGTGATAAAACGCCCGCCGAAGCCTTGAGCACACCAGTTAGCGAAGTAGACAAACTAGTTAACGAAGGTAAACTTGACACTGCAGGGATCACATAATCGGTTCCGGCCACTCCCAGTGTCAAGGCACCCGTAGATGATGTAATTTTCAACATACCTGTTCCGATACTACCAGCTAAATTGGTAAGGGGTAAACTAGAGACCGAGGGCGTCACATAATCTGTACCAGCCACCGCGGTGGTCAATGCTCCTGTGATGGTCGTACATTTTAAGAGACCAGTACTGAGGGATCCAGAAATGGATACCAATGATCCCAGTGCAGTAACTGCAGGAGTTACAAAATCGGTATTTGGCACGGCGGCCGACAAGGTTCCCGACGAGGACTTGATGAGCCCTGAGAGCGTCGAAGATACTCCAGTGAGTGCAGGAAGACTAGTGACCGTTGGGACGACATAATCCGTTCCAGCAACCGCAGATGCAATCGAGCCACTGGTGCCCTTGAGCATTCCAGAGGCCCCAATGGTGAGGGTGAGCGCAGGAGAAGTTCCACCACTCGATACCCCCGAAAATCCATTGGCACTGGCGACACTGATCGAGTTAACAATCGGTGAGGTGGACCAACTCAATGCTGAGCCATTCGAAGACAAATAAGTACCGTTCGCGCCCAGAGGTAGCCAAGTCAACTCTGGGCCACTGGCCAGTGTCAAAAGAGCGCCCACAGCATTGGAGTTTGGAGGAGAGAAAACTTCCACACTCACTGGTGATCCAGTACCCGCATAAATACCTCCCCTTATGGCCGCGATATTACTCGGGGTGCCTCCGGAAGCACTGGTGGCTCCCATAAGACCCGCAGAACCAAAATTAGCTAAATTGATGGTACCGGTACTGGTGATCACTCCACCGGAAACCGGGGTGGACAATCCCGCACCCACCGTGATGGCTGTGACTGCAGACACTGATAAAGCCTGCCAAGAAGGTGCTCCAGAGCCATTGGAAGTCATCACTAGGCCTGCGACAGAAGTTCCTGCTGTGAAAGCGGTGGCAGTGGTACTCGTTGAAAACAAGAGTGCATTAGGGGTCGCGGGGGCCAATGAGCTCTGACCAGTGCCTCCATTCGCAATTGCCACCGTACCTGTCAAGTCATTTGCCGTTGCCAAGCTTAGGGCACCATTTACCGTTTTCAAGATTCCTGTGCCCAGACTGGCCGTTCCCGGCATATAATCGGTACCGGCGGTGGCCCCAGTGATCCCAGTGTGACCAGTGCCCGAGGTCTTTAACAGGCCACTAAAAGTACCATCGAGAGCTAGAGTCACAGCCAAGGTAGTGGTGCCAGTCACGGTTCCTTGAAGGCCATTCGCTGTGGTGATGGACACAGAAGCCACGGAAGTTGGCAGGGCAGCCCATGCGGGTACACCACTCACAATCGTAAAGACACTACCATTTGTGGTGGAAGAATTAGACCAAGTCAATCCATTGCCCACGGTCAGGGAAGAGACATACAAAATGGAGTTGACTGCAGTGGGTGAGGCTGTCCAACTGAGTTCAGGGCCTGCAGCCACTCCCAACAAAGCACCAATGGAAGAAGGAGCAGCCAGGTTGGTCATACTGGTCGGAGACCCTGTACCAGTTAATATAGCACCTCGGTTGATGGTGTAGCTCGAAGGAGAAGAAGAAGTACCCGAGTTATTAGCCAATATAGAGCAGTTACTGATGGCATAAAGACTGATGGTGGCGGTATTTGAGTTCAAGGTCACTGCGATTTGATTGGTTGTGCCCAGTATGTTCGTGATGGCGGAGGCCCATGTTAGTGCCGAAGTCGGGCCCGCGGACTGTAAAAAGAAGCCAGAGGATCCAGGATTGAGAGGGGCGAGTCCAGATCCGTTGTTGGTTATCAGCGCTCCTGTCCCCAGAGGAATGGAAACCGCCTGCGCGCCATTGGAGCTCCCACCAATTAGAGCATTCGCAGCTACAGCCAGCGCAATCGTACCCGTATTGGTGATGGTGCCACCGGTTAACCCAGTGCCCGCGGTTAATGAAGTTACCACGGAATTCCATGAGAGTCCCACACCGGCTCCAGCGAATGACAAGACCTGTCCAGATCCTGAAGACGGAGGTGCCAATACCAAGGAAGTCGAAGAAGCTCCACCTAAAATGGCCCCGGGGACTAGAGAGATGGCCTGAGGCACGGCTGAGGCGCCGGAATTGTTTCCCCAGACCGAGAAAGCAGCGAGAGGTTGTATGGAAATGGTACCGGTTCCTGTGATTGGCGAAGGCGACACGACGATACCGGAAGATCCAGCGGTAATACTGACTAGGGAGCTGGAGGCGTTCACCCAAGACAAGTTGAGATTCGAATCACAACTCAGGTATTGATGGGTGGCAGTGGGGCCTGGAAAGGCATAGAGGCCAGAACTCTGGTTCATGGACAAGAGACTATTAGGGGACATGGTCACGACATCTGTGGGAGCTCGACTGGCCGTGCTGGTGTTGTTGGCGATGAAACTGTATGAAGCAATGGGTGCCAATTGGATCGACCCTTGCGATTTGATGGCACCTCCACTCGAAGTTACTAATCCGAAAGCTGCTGACAAAGAGGTGACTGCGATATCGCTGGGATGAACCCATTTCAACTGGGAAGCCTGTTGATTATCGTAGGACACCAGGGTACCTTGGTCTGGGTTTTGCTGTGTAATTCCCAAATCCAGCAGATTTGTGTTGACATACACCAGGCCATCTCCGGTGACTGGATCAGGACTGGCGGATTTTTTGGTGGAGAAAAACACGGAAAAAGAGGCGCCTCCGTTGACTGTTCCTTGCTCAACATATACGGAAAGGGACGGAGTAATCTGTTCGTGGGAGGACATATCGGATGCGCGTTGATAACCACCGGTATTCCACACATAGATACCATTCCACTGAGAGTTGATTTCATCTTTCACAAGCACTCGATCACCCCCACCCACCTTCACCCCGTCCCCCTCACTGACCGATTTAGTGATCAAGGGCCCCGGGGAGGCCACTTTCACGGAGCTATAGACACTTGCATGAGGCGTCTGCAAGTCGACATAGGAGAGGACGGCAATGATGGTGGCCGCGATACCAATGAGCATGGAAATGATCGCAATCACCAAAGAGGCCACGGTGGGACTCGGTGGTTTATCTTTGGTGACAAAACTGGGCGGTGTGAAAGATGTGTAATCCGGCGCATCGAAAGAAGACATGTATGAGTATTTATTGGAATAAAAACAAATCTATCCAATTTCATGCAGATCAATATTTTCAGACATGGTATGGATCGTGTGGACGAGCACTTCCATCTGATCAGCATCCTTGTGCCTGGGTCGACCAATTATCCAGTGTGCATCTCTCCAATGACACTGATAAACTCCACGCGGTAATTGACGATTTTCATGCCAGGCAAACGTAAATCGCACCAAATTTTGCTCATGGCGAACCCATAGATGGTAATTGTGTTCCAAAGGTGTTATCGGGTACAAGATACGATATTGTTCAATGGTCGTTAAGGGTAATAAAAATTTCCACTTGTTCTTGGAGCGTGGATTACCAGAAAAGAGAGTATCGAGTCGATCTAACGGTTTAAAGTCTTCTTCAGCGGGAGAAACGAAAAAATCAATCGACTGAAATTCCTTGGGTTTCCACTGAAAGCTACATTCTGGTTTCATCTTGAAAGGATACAAAGGCTCGATGAGACTGGTGAAAATGAGGCCGTCAACAGGAAAAGGGATCACAGGTAGCCAGTGTTCTGCATAATGAGACAAGCCGCACAGATCAAAAATTGGCTTCACAAACACCCGAAAGGGTATTTTGCCGATTTTCCAAAAGGAATAGCTCATCTGGGCCCGTAAAGCAATCGGTAAACAATAATTCTCCTTGGTACCCATGAGGTCCCCGATGGCGACGCTCTTATCGCCCACCATGCGCCACAAGACTTCTCGAGCAATCTCAATACGCTGGTCGAAACGGTATACCGAACATCGATTCCCACAGCTCATCAGACAATCGGACGCCACAAACACGGGTTCTTGATCTTTGGTGACACAAAGGTCGCCATCAATCACCGTGCCCGAAAAGATAAAGTCTGGTAGATCAGTCACGGGTAATGAAAACACTCGGTACTCCCGATCAACCAAACAAGCCACAGGTTGCTTTTGTCGATTCTGATAAAAAACGAGAAAAAATCGAGTGCCGTCCAGCCGGGGTGAAAACACATAGGTGGACATTTGATCGGGAATGGCGTCCCATTGAAATTGAAGGCGGTCGGGGATCCAAAAGGGGTTCATAGGGATCATATCTAATTTGTATGTGGTGCCCACGGCCATACGTTTGTTCAATAGCACGGCGCCACAAATGGTCTTGCCATCATCCTTGGCAGCTACCGAACAATAGTCGATCATTTGTTTTGAGGCTTGTTCATAAGCTGCTCTTTGTAACGGAGGGATATTTTGGGCCGTCTGTTTGATTTTCATGCCTTGAATATACAAATCCGATGCCATCATCCTGGAAATCAACTTGATGTGTCGAGCGTCGACCATGTCACCCATCACCATTAAAAATTCATTCTCAAGGGCCTTTCGAGCAGCATGGAGTCCCAGGACATCGCACATTTCTGTAATGTTGTTGCTCACAGTACGTTTGCTGTCCACCTTGGGGAGTCTCATGACATATCGCAAATTGCTCCCAAGTGTATTGATGGACCACCGTTTTTGATCTCCAAACTCGGTGGATATGGTGATTTCCTCGGTTACAAACTTGGAGATGCAAGGTAGGCCATGAATCACCACCGATTGAGAGAGATTGTAAATGATATTGTGAGCAACCACATTCGGTTGAATCACGTCAGAGCTGCCAAGGCCTGTGGAAGTAATGGACCAGAAATCAGAGTGATAAGGAATGGTCAAATGGATAAACCACTCGGGTTCATCCAAATAGGAAAGGCGGAAATTGTGCAAGGGAATGTGACATTGGCTTGCCAAAATTTTGACTGCAGATCTCAAAGAGACCAGGTGTTGAATGGTTTTTTGTCGATCCACTTGAAAATGAATGTGACAGGCCTCTCGTTGAATATCATGAAGCGGATAAGAGGACAAAATATCCTTGAGATAACAGGATGTTAGGCTGATGCCAAAGATATCTGCCTCGGTCTTGGTTCGCACTTCTTCCTCCAAGACAATGGTCATTTGAGGATCACAAAAGTTGCAATCAATAATATTTTGAATTCGAACCGTGCCTGCGACCACATTGCTAAATTTACCAGAGAAATGAGGCGTTTTGAGAGTGAGTTGAGCAAAAGGTTCACCCATATTTTGTGTGGCCATGACTCCGACCGACTCGCCAGGCTGTATCAAGGTTCGAGCCAACAAACGAACAATGTGATCGGCTAACCATCTGAGGTGATAGAAAGTAAATTTTCGCTTCATCAAATGTCGAGTGCCCAACCAGTCAAAGAAGAGGGCCTTGAAACACAAATTGAACGACACCACTAATTTGTCTTGAATCAGACGGTCCCAAAGCCTCACAGCAAACTCTCGATAATGGTGAGGCAGAGGATAGGTGGAGGTGTCAACGCGCACGGATTGTTCACAGCGTTCCATGAGATGTTCAAAATCAAAGGGCGCTCGGGTGCTGTTGAGCGGTTGTCGATCGTTACAACGGGCCAAGAGAAACCGTAGGCGTTGACGGAGCCTTAAGAGGTCCCCGACTTCCGAGGACATGAGTGCCCGAGTACTCTCCAGAGAGGCCTGTTGAGCCCATTCAGGTCGCCGAACCAAGGACGAAAACCCGGTATTCATTTCCATAATCATTCGGCGCTCCGAGGCTCCTCGAAGTGCGGGGGCATCTTTTTCGTCGATAAACGTTCCAAATTCGGTCAAGATATCGGACTCGGACCAAGTCAAGAGTCGAATTTTGGTGGCGACCATGGCTTGAGCGTCATAATTGTCATTGCCATAAGTCGACCAAATGATGCGCTCATTAGTGTCTACTACGCGACCCAGATAGTCGGGTACAATACCCATCATACAAGTAGTAATCTTTCGGATCGTGTAGCCGGATTTAGAGGTACCCTTGTTCTTGTTGACGACACTCTCACACGTTGCGGGGGCTTCAGAAATCACAGCCGTTAAAGGCAGACCATTGGCATAACATTCTCGGATGTTGCCTCTAGCAATCATGGTCTGTTGACCGGGCAAAAAATGGGAGGAGACAGAATTAAATCGCGAGTAGGTCACATAGATCTGACCCACGATACCACACATTTGATTGAGTGTACTAGCACTCCCTTTGGCCCCGGATTTGATCATGTGTAGGATTCCGTTTTGATTGCCTGAACGCTCATTCACGTGTTCATGGTACTTCATAACGGCTTCGGTGCTCATAGCCACGATCTTGTCGATATGGTCGCGCAAGTTTGTCTCGGTGTCGTTCCCTGTGCACCCGGGGATCATGGTGAGCTTGTCTGCATATTCATTCATCTTGTCAATGTTGGTCTGTACTTGCTGAAAGGTTCTCATAATCTCTTGTAGTTGGAGCTTCTCTCCAGAATTCCACTTTTCATCATTGGATGCATCTTCGTCGTGGAAATCAATTGCACAGTCATAATAGCCTGCAGAATGTCCAAAGAGATCCAGATATTTTTGGAACAGAATATAGGCCTGGTGGATAAACTCGAGTGTCACACTCTTGTCAGCGTAATCACGATGAAGGTGATACAACACTCCGTTGGCCCCATTGAGTGTACTGTTGTTCAATACTCCTTGAATAAAATGGCCGTTGCGAATTGTCAACTTGTCAGATACGAGGGTGAAATCCTTGGGGAATAAGAGGCTCACCAGTTGATGACCGGACCACTGCCCCGGCTGTATTGGTTTGGGTAATTCACACCCTGGCAAATGTTCAGTAATATAGCTGACATCATCTTGCTCCAGTAGCACTCCCGGACGGGTCAAGAGGTAGGCGCCCACCACCGAGTTTTGAATAAATTTGATCCATATGTTGCCATCTTTCATGATGTTGTTCTTGACACAACTGAGCTCACGGGCCTCTGCAAGTGCTTCATCCGTCTGTAACACTTGGAAATTCACCTCGTCACCATCGCAATCAGCGCCCAACGGGGTAAACACAGCATAATGGAGTCGAATGACATAACCGTCCACGATCTTGGCATGGAAAGTCATCATCGAGGCTCGATGTAGCGTGGGTTGGCGTCCGACCATGACCGGATCCCCGTCTATCAGATGGCGACGAACGTACAAAACATCGGATAAATTGATATCTCTCCGATTCTCATGAAATCCTAAATTCACTTCGACTCCGTCCTTTAGGGTCACGTAATTCGCTCCAGGGTACACATAAGGCCCGTTGAGGATCCATTTTTGTACCAGGGTCATGTTGAGTTTCGTAACAAAGATCTTCATGGTGACATTCATGGCTTCCTTCCTGGGGATATAAACTTGATCCACGGGTTGATTCATACCGCCCTCCAAGACTCCTCGACCACCATTGTTTACACGACGTGCCGTGATCGAAGAACGAAAGCGTCCCGATTTCTGAAATTTGTACCGGTCTTCCACATTGGTGAGGGGTTTTCCGTAGGAACCCTTTTGCATACACTTCTTGTGACGATGGGAATGGAAGGCCGCCACAAACTTATTGAGGTCTCTCCAGGCGGCTTCAATGCTCCCGTAATTGGTTTTTTTCAAATCGGCCTTGAGTCGGATTTTGTGAGGTTCTTTCAGTTGTTTACTCATGTAACCGTACTGAAAGCATTGGGAAAAAGACCGAGACTCAATGTCTTTGAACACATAGTGACAGCAAGTCACTTTTTCGTCACTCTTTTGCATGGCATCTCGTAGCTTGTTACGAGCCATAACAATGATACGAAGGAACTTGGTCCAATCGTTAAAAATACGCTTCTTGCCCGCCCCGATACCATCAAACGTGTGGCAGGGTCGAGTATTAAGAGAGGGAATGGGTAACACATCCCACATGCGAGCTGCAGGTTCATTCCATTCATTGGTTCCTAGCATGTATCTCGCTTCTGGACCAATCTGTTGCAAACAATCAAATATGTCTCGTGGACCAATGGTAACGGGCTTCCAAGAGGCATTGGTTCGGTAGGATGCATAATCATTGTCGTCTAGGTGAATCTTGGCTCGAATAAAAGTGGAATCACGATCTTCATTTTTGAATTCTACATGCATCTTGTAACATGGCCCACAAATATCCCGAGCATGCTGTTTTTTCAGTTCCTTTTGAGACATCGAATCTTCACTGGCCACTTCGCGTGTAGTCATACCACAATAGCGATATGCTCGACAGGCTTGTTCCAAGTTTTCCAAACGAACTTCCATGGGCATGGCTCGAATTTCAGCGTACCGACGATCCTTAGTTGGTAATCGTATGCGCTGACAATAGAAGCAAATACAATTCAATATGTTCAATAGGTCCTTGACAAAGAAAATTCGATAGATCGGGATGGGTAACTCCAGACTGCCATCATGTCCTGGACAATCCTTGAGAAAATTGTCACAGGTCAGACAACTTTCTTTCCATTCCGAGACACCCAGTTTGTTGCTGTTCAGGTCATCCGGTGTTTCTACGGTCAGAACACTCCGAGCTCGAATTTGTTTCGAGGTGGGGAGGTGACATTGAATATACAAGGGCTTGCCTAGGGGAGGCAGAGGTATCTCTTCCATGAGAACAATGACAGGGGGATTGAGTAAAGGACAGTGATTAAGTAATTTTTTTTCCTGCTTTCAAAACGGACTCAATTTAACACCAAAAAAGAGAGTGGCATCATGTTATTGTCTCGAAAGGAAATGCAGGATGTCGTAAAAATAGGATACTTGAATGAGGTCCATCGGGTACATCCATTGTTGATGCCCTTATGGAATCATATTTTATTCGATGAACCTTGTCCAAACCTGACCGAGCTTCCAGATCATCTTTTTTCGCAAACTCGTGTGATTCGCATTCGAATTCCTAATATGAAAAGTGTGTTCCCCATTTCTTATGAAGATATCTTCCATGGCTCGGTCGGTTTATCACCCCTCTCTTGCGCTCTACTTTTCCACAAGTATGAATTATTTAATCGCATCTTTCATCTCTGTTGTCGACGAGAAATCTCGATTATTCGCAAACAAAAAGAATTTGACCCTTTTGACCAGCGGAGAGTGGTCTATGTGGCCCTGTGGACTCTTTTGTCTCGAGTTCCCGAATGGCTCATGACACCGGAATTATTCGCAAAGGATCATTTTGTCAGTGTGTTTAGCAAGATTATGATGATGTTTTTTGTACTTCGCAAGTCGAAAAATATTCTTCCTGTTCATCTGGATCATCTTCAGAAAAATGTCATCAAAAATGAAGAACGTTTTGTGGCCTGTTATGCCTTGGCTTTTCGTCTTTTGCGTATGGATCTCCGAACCTATTTCCCTCGCTCCCAAAAATCTCTACGACGTCATCCGACTCGCCATGCGGAACGTCTCCCACCTCTTACATTTAGTACGCTTCTCCAGATACCGGAACCTCGAGACTTTCTCAATTTATTTGATCTCAACGTTGTGAGTGTGCTGAAACACCACATTGTGGAAATCCTATGGCATCACTATTATGCTGTTCGTAAAAATTTTGAAATTCTCTTGCAATATTTTCCACAGGCGACTGAGGCCAGTTTAAAAGGGACAGTGGCGGAAATTCGTCGGTGGCAACCCGTGCTTGCAGAAGAGTTTTTGAAACGTTTGAAACGCCTATTGCTCCCTCAGTTGCAAAATCCAAATTCCAGGCCTAGATCAAGAGTCGACAAGAAAATTGCATCTTCTCTGGCTTTTGAAGTGATTGATTCCGATTGCAAAGTTCAACAAGTCAATGGTCGCCAACATATTTCCTTTTTCATTGGCAAGGTGCCTCATCTGGTTATCATGTCCTCTGAAGATTACACGCGAGATTTTGCTACAAATATGTTATTTTTGAAGCACCGAACGTGCCTGCGGAAACTGCCACCTGATTTGCGCACCAGAATCGCGCCCAGATTTCATGATCGTATTCCCCGTCTCACTTTTGACAGAGTGTACCATAGCGATGGAATTTTAGTGCCGGCCTGGCCTTTGGCCCGAGGCGCATTTACCCCGACGGGTGTTCATGGATTCGACGTGACTAGCACATTTGAGTTTTACAAGGCGACCCGAGGCATACCTCCTGTGGTTGGGTGTTTCCGAGAAGCCGATTGGCTTTTTTCTGCCCCAGACATCCAAAAAGCCTTTTATGCAAACGATTTAAAAGGGATGGATTTGTACACCTTTCTGCTCCTCTTCTCTTTGCATCCTTTTTTTCAGCTGATAAGTTCCATGTCTTCGCTCGTGCAAACCACATTATGGTTATTGATTGCCGATCCTCAATGGCGACCCAAGTTGATTTCCAAACAAACAAAAAACAAGTTGAGATTATTTTGGACTCAATTGGATAGCTTTTCGCAGGGTGATCCCTTGGCTCGCTGTCTCTATCTCTTGGGTATACGAACGCAAGATAATACGCTCCCCACACTATTGAAACTTATCCCTCATCCTTCTGACCCACCTCTTCGTGATCTCTCCCTGTTCAACCAAATGTTGGATTTAATTCGGATGTATTCTTTACCCCTGACACCTATTCGAAATTGTCAAGATCCTCGGATGCTCACCATATTATTTAGCCGTGATATCAATGGTGAATTGAGACGACTGGCATGGCACAGCATCTACCGAACTTGGCAAAACTTCCGCATGCGACCCACGATTCATACTTTTGGGCAAAGACCTCGTGTCCCGATCCAGCTATCTCTAGATGCTCATGATGAAGAGAATACGACCCTGGTGTTTGATCGGGCCACCGCACGCCTATTGAATCCTCATGAGCTGCTCGATTATTTTGGGACGCCCTTTTCTCCCTGGGAGATAGATTTCGAGATCGCGGGCGAAAACGAGGCTGCAGGAGTCTCGGTTTACACGGAAGTTCTCCATTTGGCTTGGAAGTCTGCTGTCCAGAAGCACCGCATGATCCCTTATGAGGATGACACATTTTGTGTGAACACAACGAACCAATCGGATGATTCTGATCTCTTCATTCTGGGGTGCCTTTCAGCCATTTGTGTCGCCCGCGGTCTCTTTCTGCCTTATCCTCTCTATTCAGCATTTTGGAAATTTTTGACGACTGTGGATGATGGGATTAGTTTAGTACCTCTCAGTGACACCTTTTCGACTCGGATCGTCTATTACACCGAGTTATGGAGTGATTATACAAATCAGCAACTCCAGGAAATTATGAATTTTTCGGATTCGGATATGCTGATGTCGCGTGTAGAATTGGCGGCGCTTCATATGATTCCCAATTTTTCTGACATTTCTAAATTTCGATCTGGCTGGCAAATGTTTATGGGGAATGTACCACTTCATTCTATCTATTCACATCTCAATGACATGTTTGTCGAACCCAGTCGACGCAAGATTGAGTATCAGGCTTTTGTATCTTGTTTTCGTCGAAATGCTGATTACTCTATGCAAGAGGAATGGTTTCTTCAGTGGCTCCAGGCGCTCACACCTCAAGAACTGGAACGGGTGGTCAAGTTTATCACTGGCAAAGATCGTCTGCCTTATTGTGAACTTGGCGAAGAACAAATCTCCATTTGCTGGTCACAGGAGAACACATTTGTCAAGAGCCAAAATTGTACTCACACCTTGGTGATGCCCGAGTGTGATCAGTCGACTTGCATATCTGTGTTTATGAAACCCGTGCTTGAGTATGATACGGTATTTGGATTTATGTAACTAGTCACATCTGTCACGAATCGATCAAAAGCCTGTTCTGGCACTATGTAATCAAATAAATGAACGGTGTTGGAATCGTGTTCAAACCAAGAGTCTAATATGCCTCCAATGTCCACATCCACCACACAACAATCAGATAATCCACATTTCTCTCGATGGGTACGAATATCCTCTAGATATCGATAAACTCCAAAAGCCATAATTTGCACTAGTTTTGTGTAACTCACTCCAGGTGGGACGGTCCCATAATAAAAATTATCGCGGCCAGGTTCCCAACTACACGTATCAATGTCCATTTGTTTTATTCATTAGGGTGTCCACAGGCACAAACAATTGTGGCGCGTTTCATCAGTCACACAAAATTTTTTGATCAATTCCAATAAAAAAATGCCCCGATTTTATTACCCGCACGATAACGGAGGACGACCTTTTGAGGTGGAAATCAATCGAAAGCGTGTAACCATCTATAGTTTAGATCCAGACGATGAACATGAAGAATATGACCATTTTGTGGCTGAATTCTCAGACATCAAAAAGACTTGGATTGGTGTTGATCGCGTATACAAAGATGAAAAGGGTACTGCTATTTTGCTGGAGAGATCAGATGGCTCGTTGGTGTTTGTGGGTATGAATGTGTTCTCTTTCCGTTTGGCGGAACCAGGGGAAAAAATTATCCAATTTGTGGCTGATATGGGAAATAGTGACGTTATTTACTCTTATGCAATCACCAACTGTGGTCGTGTATATTTTTTGGGCACTGGTTTTTTTGTATACGCTAATCTGGCCCATGTTGACTCGAAGGATGACCCTTATGACTGGATGTTCCAACAACAAAAAGGCAAGCGACCCAGCCTACTACATCCTTACGAATACCACATGATTCAAGAGAGACTTTGATCATTGAGCGGAGGCGAGTGCAGAAGGTTTGAGGCGTAAACCCAGAATGTAGGGTTCTCGATGACCAAAAGTATCCAAAGCAGGATCTACCACTTGCCGGAGAGAGACTTGATATTTGCAAAAGACTCCATTGTAGTTGTTGTAAGACAAAGGCTTGTGTTTGATGCTGTTTCGATGGCAAAAGTTTTTGAAACAGGCATTGAATTCTTTCCAGTCCTGAGTGTAGGTGGGATGCCCTGAATCAGGATCGAGGTCGGTACACTCTTTGATAAATGCCACCAGAGCATTGAGTTCGACCAATGCCTTTTGTTCACTGGCTTTGAATTTGGGTGGTAACACTTCCTTGACACCCTTGTCCTTGTGTTGGGCCGCCAAAGATAAATAGGCGCTGTTCAGCACTTTCAGTACTCGGTCCGCCATATTGACACACTTTTCAAACAAGCCAGGATCGGTTTTGGAGACGGGCACCAAAAACTCGATAATGATCAAACGACGAGATAAACTTCCTGAATTATCTTGCCAGTTGGGAAGCTTATTCCCTGCAAAACCTCCGTGACTTTCCCATATCTTGGTTAGAGGAGTCTTGTACTTTCGCACAATACTGACTTCTTCACCAGAAACCATACTCTGCCAGGTGATTTGATCCAATTGGAAGGTTTCATCGATATCCAATGCCAGATACATGAGCTTGTCGTGAATGCCATCTAAAGAGAAAGTCTTTTGGAGCTGATTGTTGAAATAACCCACGTCTCGAGCTTCCAACATAGAGGCCAATAAACGTAATAGAGTCGATTTACCAGTACCAGCGAGACCCAAAAAATAAACAAAGACCCCCCACCGGTCGTGTTCGTTGAGACGATGAAACATGCGACCCAGAAAACAAAAAATCCATCTCCTTTCTTCGAGGTCAAATTTTTGGTGGGCCAATAGACTATGGATGGGATCGAGTTTGATTTTCATATAGTCTCGACCATGACCTCCGGACATCATCTCCTCATCCATCTCTTGTTCGTGATAAATAATATCATGGTACTTGATGGCCACCACATTCCCCTGGAGTCGGTCGGCAGTCAGTTGGTCTCCATTTTTCTTATAGGGGAAAAATCGATTCGTAGACAGCATAAACAATCCATTTTGGAAAGAGTGAATATCTCGATTTCGTTCGAGATCAGGCAGCCATTCAGATTTCATACTGGTCAGAATATCCACCACTTGTTTCGCAGTTGCACCACGCTCCGTTAAACATTCAAACCAATAGTGATTCTGTTCAATTGGGTAGAGTCCTTGAAAGACGAAATCGGAAATTTCACACACATACTCGTATGCATACACATATTCATCCTCTGAATTGAACCGAGGTCGATAGAGACACCCTTTATCCTTTCGGTAATTATGTTTAAAAGCGAGGCGAAAGAAAAAATGAATCAGTTGTTGATGTTTCTTTAGTTTGGAGGTATCCAACTCGGTAAATACACTCATAGGCGACATCTCGTGAAGCATAGAACGAGTGGACTTGTCCGTCCCTTTTTGAAGCAGACGTACATGTACCATACACTCAAAGCTCATCTTAATCGAATAAGCGATCAAATTGACCATTTGATCAATATCACGACCCACTCGAGTGTCATCGATTATACTGCGTCGCATGAGTTCATAGTGCATGACACCAAAGAGGCGCTTTACCTTTTCATATTGCTCTTTCATGGTGAGGACATTTTGATAGATTGATTGAACTCGATCGACCACCGAGTTGATGTCATTGTACCGATAGCAAAACAAGTGATAGAACAGCTGAAAGGCGACCAAAAGATCTCGATCGGAACAAGTCGTGTCCAGGCTGCAATTCAGTAACGAGTCAGCCATCATGGCCCAATTTTCCGACTTGTACGTGGCCAAGCGCCGATCAAATTCCTCAGACTCTGTCGATTCGCCATAAACGGCTCTCCAACACTCTGAGATATTGGTTACTTCTGCCACCCGGATGCGGTCTTTGGTGGATTTGACTTGAACCTCCTCCTCATCGCTTTCGTCGTCCGAATCTTCCACTGGAATGGGAACAGGTTGGTCTTCATCCATGTCATCTGATTTTCGTTCTCTTTTACGTCTGTCGTCATCCGCTTCATCTTCTTCATCCATTTCAAATCTCGATTGCTTCTCTACATCTCGAGATTTTCGTTTTCGACTCGAGTGCATTTCAGAGAATGGCTGTTCGGTTTATCGTAAAACAAATTTATTTCCATATGAAACAATGGTTACGAATGGATCGCAGTTTTCGGACGCACAAATTTTTGTTTTTATATGAAAAAACATGGATGATGTTGACCTTGATGTTTTGGACGAATTGGATTTCAAAGACGTTTCTACCGTCATTGAAACTATGAGTATTATTCGGAAATTGGAGTTTCTCGTGCGTTCGAGTGAGACATGGAGAAAATACGCCCCGGAAATGAAATGGACGATAACTAATAATTTAGATTCTACCCCAAAATTGTTCAGCAATATCATCACGGGTGTCAAAGAGGCTGACGTATTACCGTACATGACTGAAGAAGAGAAAAAAATAATACGTGAACATCCTGAACAAGCTAAACCAATAATGTTTCGATATTATGATATTTTGATGGCCCTGACGGATGTTAGATTATTCGCGAGATGGTTCCACCGATTTCGACACCGTATAGATGCACGTCGTCTTGGTGAAGCACTCAATGAGTATGAAATTTTAGCAAGTTTTTCCATTGATGAATTCAAAAAGGAACTTGGTTCGAGAAATAAGAGGAAAGGAACAAAGTTATACAATGAAATGTTAGCAGATATTAATTTGTAAAAATTTTGGTTTTGGATATATCCTATAAATTTGGATTGCGTTATTCTCAATGTTTATTATGCAAAAATGTCAACCCTCCCATCTGTCCCAAAGAAAAAAATGAAGGTTGCATCGGGGGCTCTCCTGTCATATGATCTCATTGCGCTTATTGCCAGCTTTTTGAAACGTCGTTTCGCCACTGATCTTGCACAATGCTGCAAATCGTTATTCCAAAAAATAGACGCTACGTACGTCGATTTTTGCACTGTCGCTGTTGATGATACTCTTTTTCCCGATGGAATCCCTCGGAATCACATTTTTGGATCATTCGACGAGCTCACTCAGGTTGACTCTGGGAATTTTCCACTTTTGTCAGCCAAACAACTACGTTCTGTGCGTTCATTGACGTTCTATGACTCCACCGACGATGTAAACTTCATTTGGCCCTCTGCTCTCGAAGAAATCAACATAGGTCGGATTGATAATGATGATGAACATTTTCACCTACCAGCCTCTCTAAAGCGTATTATTTTCTCCAATAACTTCAATACCCCTTTTGACAGAGTAACCTTTAATGAAGGTTTAGTAGAAATCAGATTGGAAGACGATTGTTTTTTCAACCATCCCATTGAACACATCCGTTTCCCCGATTCTCTTAAAACGCTAAAATTGGGCGCTGCTTTCAACCAACCCGTTGAGCAATTACAGTTTCCAACCTCTCTGCGTTATCTTGAGTTCGGAGATAGGTTCGATCAACCGGTAGAGCAATGTCAATTGCCACCAAATCTGGTTTCCTTAATATTTGGGAAAACATTTAATTCACCGATTGGCGCCCTACCATCTTCCCTGAAAGTTTTGAAACTGGGAAATTGGTTCAATTTTCCCTTGGTTCGATTACCCAAAGGGTTGGTTGAACTTTCGATTGGCTCTATTCAGGGAAATGATTTTAAGCAAGATCTTTCTTTTATAGAGTTTCCTGGATCGTTGCGAGTGGTATCTGTTCCCGATAGGTCATTTGTTTTTGGATCAACATATTATCGATCGTTACCTGAGACATTGGAGAAATTAATATTGTTCGGTGTGGATGATGGAGGTGCAAATGAACCTATTCCTCTCCCAAGCGGTTTGCATACGCTCGAATTATTTGCGAAGGCTTGTGATATTTCGACATCCTCTTTTCCTCATCTTATCTTGCCAGCCGGTTTGAAACACTTGGTGCTCGATACAATTTTGGATCCGATATTTCCTGTTATTCAGTTGCCCGACAGTTTGCAACAACTTTCCTTCCAAAAGCACCATGCAGATGGAGGTGTGGGAGGTCTTTTGTTTATTCAAAGGCTCATCTATGCTGGCAAATGCCCCTCTCAACTGAAACGAGTCACATTCGGTTCAGTGACCAAAAGACCCCATCATTTTGATGCTCCTTTCTTGTTGAAATGTTGTTCAGGTTGTGTTCGAATCTAAATTTATTATGCGAATGTATCCCAAGAAAAAGTGCCATCAGCAGATCCAAAATCGATATCGCAAATAGGTACTGGTATCGGAGTCAAAAAATCAAATGTTTTTCTCTCCGTATCGAAAGTAAAGTCGACATGGTCCATTGAATACTGCTGAGAGGCTGAAGAAAACACAAAATGTTTTGGGTTCATGATTTCAGCGTGTCCTGGCGGTGCAGTTTGGATATCTACTGCCGGAGGGACCGTTCGACTCGCCGGGTGAATCCATGGAACAATTTCTGTCTCTTTGTAAGCCAGGTGTGTTCCGGTTTGACCAGCTAATTTTTTGAGATGAGATCGTGTGAGCCAAGTGGTAACAGTACCAGGAAACAAGGTATTTTTACACGGGTCAAGAACATCTGTGTAGGCATAGTTGCACAAGTAACGCACGCACACCATGGTGTCATCTTGATGGCACCGGGCAATGCCTAATGAATCTAACAGAGCAATAGTGGTATCGGTTAGGGCATCCATGATGGAGAAATGATCAATAAAAAATCGGATTTATGTAATTATGTAATGAAAGGATGACGTGACTTATGAAGACCGTCACAGATTCTTCTGGAAATTTCCAACACCTGGACTTGCTCTGTACCTAATGGTTCATATAAATCACAAACTCTCATATAACCATGTATTCGAGCGTATCGGACAAATTCGAATTCTTTCGGCAATTTCAGACGTTACTCTTGTCCGAAGACGATTGTCAAGGTTGGCAGACGTCTTCCAACATCAAACATGCCTGTTTAGCCTATCTGGGTCATGTTGCTCTCAACAAAGTCGAACTCTACCAACAATCCTTTCATGGTGGCAACTTTCGTTTGGAAGGCCTTTATTTCATTTTGCCAGGACACTATTTTGTGTGTTGGCAAGGTGAAAAAAATCAATTTGTCATTACTTCTCTTCATGAGGGATTTCTTCGCGAATGGCCTGCCCCCATTATTCAACATCTCATACAACAACCGGGATTTTCTCCTATCTTAATTTCGAGCTTCTTGGAGAATGAACCGTTTCTGGCTTCACTCCCTCGTTTTAAACTGGGAGAATTTAACACATGGTATCTTCCCCGTGCTTGGATCTGTATGCTGGACATTGTTCGAGAGGCCTGTTTCAAATTACCCATGAATCATTTTCGAACCACGGTGCAAACCACCATTGAAGCTCATGCTGTGGTACCCCCGGAAACATATCCGACGGTTCGACACAGACAGATAGGTGCAAAAACCATTTTTTATAATACTGACAAGTGTGAGATTTGTTTGAGAATACCTCCCAATGTGGTTACGTATTTGGTGTACGAGCAGCGAGACTGGCAGATTGTTGATATTTTGTATTTGCCTTTCACGAATACATGGATGGCTACTGTTCATCGTGGGGATGATATCCTGAGGTTGGATTTGGGAAATCTCGAGGTTAAACCATCATAATGGGTTTCATTTTATTTTGGGTGTATCGTGAATCATTAAAAACTATTTAACAAAAATGAGTGATGAACACAAAACGGTTGACCGAGCTGCGTTGATCGCGGAAGCCAAGCGACGTGGGTACTCTGAAGAGCAATTGTTACGTCAAACCAATCATTCTATTCAGACCATGTTGGCCCAAAAACAACATCGACATCGCAAGATTGCTCCATCGCTTGATCAGTATGTCAAGATGACGACCCAGGCGTTGAAACCCAGGGATTTGGATGAAGTTGACGACACCAAAACCGTCATTGATATGAGTCATGTGACGACCACTTCGAATCCGATTGACAAAAATTACAAGCGTTTTCAAATGCTATCGCAATACAAGAATGAACTCATTAGTGCCATTCAGATTAACTCAACGCTCTTCCAAGAACATCAAAAACAGTTGGATGAGGATGATGCGGCGATTATGCAACAAGAAATTGCCCATATTCAGAAACAGTTGAGCGAAGTCACTGCTGAGATGCGTGAACTCCATCAGTGGTTCATTGACACCAATTTGTTGAAGCAGAGTTTCTACGAACAATTTTTGAAAAATTCCAAGGATGTTTCGGGCGCTCTATCGTCCCATTTTCAGAAAAAGTTGGATAATATCCATCAGTACATGAAGAGCATTCAAGAGTGTAACGACGCCGCCCCACAAACAAATTGAGAAAGTTCAAGAAATGTCAGAGCCTGCCATTCATTTTTTATACCCTTGTAAGTTGCATCGTAAATTTGAACGTTCTCATCGGATTAAATTGTCATTGATACGAGTGTGTCAAACATCAGAATCTCAAGTTCAGAATAGTGATTATTGGTATTCACTCATGAATCAGATTGTGGATATACTGTATGGGTCCAAAATACCCTTGGCTCACAAAGTCGACTTGGTGACCAATTTGATGATGATGACGGTTCCAGTTCAGGCCACCTGGGCATTAAATGCATGGTTGGATGATGAGGGACTGCCCCATTTGAGTAGCATCATGTAGCGACCAAAAAAAAAGTTGGCTTCAAGAAATGGCCGGGGCTTTGAATTTGGAAACTTGGCACCAAGTGAATGATGCGAAAGCTCGACAGCTCATTGATAGCGAAACGACAAAATTGATGGACGAATTATATCGAGTTCATCAAACTTTAAAACCGGGGTCTGCAGAACGAGAACATCAAGAAAATCACATCTACGAACGTCTCTTTCTATTGGCTGAATTGATAAAGCGTAAAAATTGGAGTGATCAACATATGAGAGAATTATATCACCTGATCACGAAGGAACACCTACCCGTGCCATTAAATCGCCATCCAGTGTACGGGGATGAATTCAAGATGTTTGTAAAGTATCCTCCGGATGTCAAGACACTATTATTTCTTCGAAAACTCACAGCAGATTCGATACCGAAAGATCAGATGGACCAATTATTATCCGACCCAAATAAAGATGGTCAAAAAGAACTCTTGTACCGAATGCTCACCAATTGTCAGCGAGCTAATTTGCTGACAAAGGGTGTTAATCACACCTGTTCAAATTGTTGGAAACAGGTTGGTTCCAATATTTTCTTCATGACGATTGAGATGTTGACCGTGGAAATACGTGCCAGATCTGAACAGGTGCTGGAGATGTTACAAAAGAAAGAAATTACCACTCAAGATGCCAAGAACATTGGGGCAATAATGAACAAAACCGAGTACAGTGCGAACAAATTACTCAATCAAGCGGAAAAAACCAAACGAAAACAAGACTGGGTAACACTGATTGAGTCAGCAATGAAACTGATCGTTCAAATGATTAATGAGATCCTAATGACCTATTTAATAAGAAACAAAATTCGGGACGCTGTGGCCAATAACGAACCTGTTGAATTTTTTTCTTGACAAAAAAAATGGACATACGAAAAAAAGTTTTTTTTTACTCCATAAATAAACTATCCAATGCCGGGTTCTCGCAAACAATCTCAAAGCGCCAAAGAACGGGAAGCGGCCAAATTGCTCCTCAGCTTCTCGAAGAAGCCGAAAGCTCCTAAGCCAAAGCCAAAGCGCAAGGTCGCCAAAAAACAATCGAAAAAATCACAGTCTCAATCGGTCAGTCGTAGCATTAAACCTCGCATGACCAAAACCGGACGTGTCAAATTCCCTCGTCCTCACTCTCGTGGCAAGGATATTGAACGTCCCTTCATAACTTATTTCAACCAGAACATGGAAACTGCAAGAGATCAATATTTGAAGGACGCCAATTTGAACTTGGATTCTATGAGTGGAAAAGAACGTTTCAATCTCCAACAAATTGTCGCAAAAACAGTGGGTGCGATGTGGCGAAAAGAACATGGCGATAAACCCCAGGTCACGCGCCCGAAGCCCAAAAATAATCGCTCTTGCAAGTATGGTATAGGTCTGGATAACCACCACTGCGCCAAGAACAAATTTGAGAAGCTAGATGTTGAAAAACAATACGCGGAATTCAAGAAAAAGCAAGAGGAGAAACAGATGCGTAAACAGATGCGGAAAGAGAGTGCTGAGTTTATTGCAGGCGGCAAGAAGTCTGAGTCCTACAAGTCTGCAAACAAGGCTTTGTGGACGGCGAAGCTTGCTGAGGCCTACAAGGCTTCCAAGGCCTCGAAGGCTTCTAAGCGCTCGGAGGCTTACAAGGCCTCTCAGAAGGCTGGCAAGGCATCGGAAAAGATGTCTCTTGGTTATTTGCTGCAGTACTATTGATCTGATCAAGCTATAATGTTTTAGTGTAATGTAGTGTACATTCAAATAAACGTTCGATAATTAACAACAATCACTATTTGGTCTTGTTTGGAGCGATGAGTGTATTAGGCCACTGGGTGAAAAAAGATGATTGTTGGGTCGCCTCAGGTTTTGGAGGGGGCTGAGGGG
>VFSW01001989.1_pt1 | contig 30935 bp, 35 predicted proteins | sample 5358111 | NCBI WGS metagenome assembly VFSW01 (sample SAMN11554181, study PRJNA540505) | mine drainage metagenome | isolation source: sediment from site ElyBrook_90M | place: USA: Ely Copper Mine, Vershire, VT | collected 2017 | reverse complement strand
GCGATGAACACCGCGCCCGCGCGGCGCGCCCGGTCAGCGAGCCTGGGCAGAAACTCGGCGGGTGGAGGTTCAACGCCGCCACGACCAAGAATGGGTTCGACCAATACGGCACCCACGGCACCGGTCGAAAGCGCGCGGTCGACGACGTCCAAGGAGGCCGCAATGGCGCTCTGTGCGTCGATGGGATCAGGGCTCGTTACCCGTGGAAACGGCGCGAAGAACACGGACGGATTAATCTGATCTGCAAAGGGTTCGCGAAAGGAAGCCCGGTATCCGCATACCGCCACCGAGCCGTAAGACAAGCCATGGTACCCCCCGGTAAAGGCAACCACGCCCGGTCGCCCCGTCGCGAGCCGAGCGGTTTTGAGTGCGGCCTCTACAGAATCAGAACCAGACAAGCCAAGAATAACCCGGGCAGGCCACGGAGCGAGTTCGGCCAGACGCCTCTCAAGAGCGATCTTGGGCTCAGAAGGATAAACGTCGCCGAGGGCGTGAATAAGCCTCGCCGCCTGAGCTTGTACAGCCGCGACGATGCTCGGATGCGTGTGCCCCACGAGCGCTGCTCCGAAGCCTGCAGTGAGGTCGACGTAACGGTTGCCGTCGACATCAATGACGTTGGCGCCACAGGCAGAAGACCAGACAACGGGGTCATGGGAGACACCGGAAAGCTCATGACGACGGCGCCGTCTAGCAGTGAGGCCTGGACACTCAAAGGCAGCGAGTTGATCGACTAGGTCTCGCGAAGTCACCCCAGGCAGCGGCGTGATGATGCCAGGGAGTTGATCCCCACGGGGAACAGTTAGCGGGATCGAGTTCGGCACAGTGACCATCGTAAGACCCATCGCACGGAACACAGGCATCCGTGATGCGTCAAGAAACGACCTGCCCGAGGGTTTGCCTACGCGTTGCCGTCAGCCTTGCGAGACCTGGGAACGTTGGCGCGAACGGCCTCGTTAACCACCGGTGTTCCAACAGAGATGCTGGACTCGGACACCGCCGCCGTCAGCTTCCCCACCCGCGGATCGCGTCGCACAAGCTCAAGATAGGCGAGTTCGGCATTGTCGCCCCGGCGAAACCGGGTCTTGAAAATGCGAGTATAGCCTCCAGGGCGTCCAATGAAGCGTGGGGCGATCTCACGAAAGAGATGCTCAACGACGTCGATCCGCTCGGGACGGCCATCTACGACGCGTTCGCCCCACGCCGGAAGGTAGCTACGCAACTGACGCTTCAGGGCGAGGCGTCGAGCAGCAACTCGGGCATCGGGAATCTCCGTCGCGTTGACATCGGACCCGAGACGGGCGGCTCGAGTAATCAAACGCTCGGCGATCCGGCGGACCTCTTTTGCCTTGGGAACGGTCGTCTCGATTCGTTCGTGGGCAAAAAGGTTGGCCACCAAATTCTTGAACATCGCCGCGCGGTTGGACCCGTTACGGTCAAACTTTCGGCCTGAGTTGAGGTGACGCATGACGCTGTATTCCTGGTAGCTGTGGCCTCGAAGGCCTAGTTCTGGCCGTGATCGACGCGCCAGCGGTCAAGAAGCACGGTCCAGTTTTCGATGTGCATGCCGAGGTTGAGACCAAGCTCGGAGAGCTTATCCTTGATCTCCTTCAACGACTTTCGGCCGAAATTTTTGGTCTTGAGAAGGTCAGCCTCGGTCTTCTGCACAAGCTCGCCAATGTAGCTGATATTGGCGTTCTGAAGGCAATTCGCGCTGCGCACAGATAGCTCGAATTCTTCAACGGACTTGAAAAGATTCTCGTTAAGTGGCGCAGACTCCCCGGAGGACGGTGACGTGACTGCTTCGTCCTGCTCCTGAAAGTTGATAAAAATCTGGAGCTGCTCCTTCATAATTTTTGCCGCGTAGGCCACGGCGTCCCGCGGACGAACCGCGCCGTTGGTCCAAACCTCAAGGCTCAGCTTGTCAAAGTCGGTGATCTGCCCGACACGCGCATTGGTCACGGTGTAATTTACCTTGCGCACGGGCGAGAACAGACTGTCAATCGGGACCCACCCGATGGCCATCGACGGGTCCTTGTTGCGCTCCGCTGGGACGTACCCACGACCCATCCCGACGAGCAGTTCCATGGACAGCTTGCCGCCCCTTGACACCGACGCGATGTGCTGCCTCGGGTTGAGTACCTTGATACCCGTCTCGGCGTCCGTATTGATGTCGCCCGCGAGAACCACCCCGGGACCTTCCTTCTCAAGTCGGAGAGTATACCGCCGCGGGACCGTCGCAGCGAAGACAACTTCCTTCAGATTGAGGATCACATCGGTGACGTCTTCTTTGACGTCGTCGATCGTGGTGAATTCATGGAGCGCACCATCAATGCGCACCGCGGTGATCCTCGCACCTTGGAGCGATGAGAGAAGCACACGTCGCAACGAATTGCCGATGGTGATCCCGAAGCCGCGCTCTAAAGGCTCGCACACAAACTTTCCGTAGAACTCGGTGTGAGCCTCGCGGTCTTCTTCGATCAGCGCCTTCGGCCGGATCAGGTCGCGCCAGTTACGTGCCTGCGTCGACTGGGTCATGGAAGTCCTGTCCCCTTTCAAACACTGCGACAGAGATCACCAAGTCCGGGTTTTCCCAGTCCGGATGCTCCAATCGCACGACGGTTGACTAACGACTGTAAAACTCGACGATCAACTGTTCCTTAATGTCCAGCGTGATCTCTTCACGGACCGGAAGGGCCTTGATCGTCCCCGTGAAACTAGCCTTGTCCAGATCGAACCAAGTGTTCTGGCCACGGCGCTCGGCGCCTTCGACAGAGTCCTTGATCCTAGGAATCCCCCTGGACTTCTCACGAATTGAAACCCTGTCGCCGACTCGAACCAGGGCGCTTGAAATGTCCCGCCGACGGCCGTTCACATGAACGTGCCCGTGCAACACCAACTGTCGGGCTTCCGACCGCGTCGCCGCAAACCCCAACCGGTACACTACGTTGTCCAACCGACGCTCCAAAAACGCCAGGAGGTTCTCCCCGGTCACACCCCGAGTACGATCCGCGTCGGCAAAGTACTTCCGAAACTGCCGCTCAAGAACACCGTAAATCCGCCGTACCTTCTGCTTTTCACGCAGCCGAAGAGCGTACTCACTGAACTTCACCCGCGCTTGACCGTGCTGCCCGGGAGGGTAAGGCCTCCGATCGAACGCGCACTTTTCCGTATAGCAACGGTCGCCTTTGAGAAACAGCTTCATGCTCTCACGCCGGCAGAGCTTGCAAACGGGACCGATGTAGCGGGCCATGACTCTCTCTTCTCTTGTCCGTGGTTAATCGTTCAGACGCGACGGCGCTTGGGAGGACGGCAACCATTGTGGGGAATCGGCGTGACGTCACGAATGAGGGTGATCCGAAAGCCAGCCGTGGTCAGCGCCCGAAGCGCGCTTTCGCGACCGGCTCCAGGTCCCTTAATAAACACCGCGATCTCTCGCATCCCGTGCTCAGCTGCCTTGCGCGCGGCGTCTTCAGCCGCGACCTGCGCCGCAAACGGCGTGCTCTTCCGCGAGCCCTTGAACCCGCGGGAACCCGCTGACGACCAAGCCACGGTGTTTCCGTATATGTCCGCGATCGTCACGATGGTATTGTTGAAGGTCGCCTGAATATGGCAAACGCCCTTCGACACGTTTTTCTTGGACTTCTTCTTCCCCTTGACGCCCTGCCGGGTGCTGGAGGGGCTTGACGTCGATGCTGCTGTCTGGGCCTTGGCCATCGGGTCCTCTGTCTACTCGCCGTGCGTGTGTACGCCGACCTTGAAGGGGGTTACTTCTTCACCGCGGTCGACCGCGGACCGACCGCGAGGCCTTTGCGCGGTCCCTTGCGAGTCCGAGCGTTCGTGTGCGTCCGCTGCCCGCGCACCGGCAATCCGCGGCGATGACGGAGTCCGCGATAGCACCCGAGATCCATCAGGCGCTTGATGTTGAGCTGAACCTCACGCCGGAGGTCACCTTCGACCTTGTAGTCCGCATCAAGAATTTCACGGATTCGACGGATCTCGATCTCGGTGAGGTCTTGAGCCTTCTTGTCCAGCGGGATGCTGGCCTTCATGCAGACTTCAACGGCTCGAAACGGCCCAATGCCGTAAAGGTACCGTAAGGCGATGGAAATGTGCTTGCGACCCGGAAGGTCGACGCCGGCGATGCGTGCCATGGTGCGTTATCCCTGACGCTGCTTGTGGCGGGGGTTTTCACAGATGATCCGCACGACCCCCTTGCGGCGGACAACTTTGCACTTGTCACAAATCTTTTTGACGGACGGTCGAACCTTCATGTCCCTGCTCGTGTACTGCGCCCGAGGGCGGATTATTTATGCCGATACGTAATCCGACCCTTGGACGGATCGTACGGGCTGACTTCAACTGTAACCCGGTCGCCCGGAAGAATACGGATGTAATACTGACGCATGCGGCCCGAGATCGTCGCGAGCACGTCCAGACCGTTGTCACACTTGACCCTGAACATGGCGTTCGGCAGGGCCTCCACCACAGCACCCTCGAATTCGAGCTTGTCGCTCTTGGGTTCGCGTGGTTCGGTGTTTCTGATTCTTGGTCGTGCCATGAGGTCTCAGGTGATTCCAATGGACCGGAAAAGAGCCATCGTGACGTCGTCTACTGCACCCACCCCGTCTACCCGACGCAGGAGCCCGTGGTTGGTGTAGTACGCCACCAGCGGTGCCGTCTGCGCGGAGTAAGCCGCGAGGCGAGACCGAACGACTTCGTCCGTGTCATCCGCACGGGTGAGAAGCCGCTCGCCACCCTCCCCCCGGTCGGGGAAGGGGGGGGGATCATACTTGATATGATAGATCCGTCCAGTAGTCTCTCCAACCCTGCGCCCTGTGATTCGTTCAACGATGAGGGCATCAGGGACCTCAAGGAGGACCACGTGTTCAATCTTTCGAGAAATTCGACCAAGCAGGCGGTCAAGACTCTTTGCTTGGGGAACAGTTCTGGGAAAACCGTCAAGGACGAAACCCGTGGCTGCGTCGGGGAGGGCCAAACGCTCGTGAACGAGTCCAATGACCACGTCATCGGGGACCAATGCACCACGCGCCATGTAGTCATCAGCGGCGCGACCAAGTTCCGTGCCCATCTTCCGGGCCGCCCGAAGCATGTCTCCCGTGGATACCTGAGGCACGCCGAGCCTTGCACAGAGGCGCTGCGCTTGCGTGCCCTTGCCCGCGCCAGGCGGACCGATGAACACCAAGTCGGTCACGTCGCTCTCCGTCCCTGAATCCTCGGACCACCTGGACCCGCGAAGCCTTCGTAGTGCCGTGAGATCAGATACGACTCGATCTGGTTAACCGTATCCAGGGCTACTCCCACAACGATCATCACGGAGGTCCCCCCGAAAGGGAACGGGATCTTGAAGTACTGCTGAAGAACGGACGGGAGGATGCAGACGACCGCAACGTAGAGGGCGCCACCAAACGTGATCCGGGTGAGCACGTGTTCGATGTACTCGGCTGTAGCCTTGCCCGGACGAATGTTCGGAATGAAGGCTCCCTGCTTCTTGAGGTTATCCGCGACGTCCACCGGAGGAAATGTCACGGCCGTATAGAAGTAGCAGAAGAACACGGTCAGTAACACGAACAGGGTGTTGTACAGCCAGTCACCGCGCTGGAGATGATCGCGTATGGCGTCCATCCCCGGAATCCGGAGGTTGGCGAGGGTGTTGGGAAGCATGAGTACCGTCGAAGCAAAAATCGGGGGAATCACGCCAGAGGAGTTCACCCGCAGCGGGAGGTGGGTGCGCTGACCACCGTACATTTTTCGGCCGATAATCCGCCGGGAATACTCAATGGGGATTCGGCGCTGGCCCCGCTCAAAGAAGACGATGGTGGCCACAGCGCCGATGATGAGCACGGCGGCAATCAGTAGAGACGTCGGCTGAATCTGCCCGGTCGAAGTGAACTGCCAAGTCTGCGCGATCGCCGGAGGAAATCCCGCGACGATTCCAGCAAAAATGATCAACGAGATGCCGTTACCGATACCCCGCTCAGTGATCTGTTCACCCAGCCACATGATGAAGGACGTACCCGTGGCCAAGGTGAGCATGGTGATGATGCGAAACGCCCATCCCGGATCATGGACGACGTTTACGCCATCCTGAGAGTGACGGCTCTCCAGCCAGAGGGAGATTGAAAAACCCTGGACACAGGCCAACGCAACAGTGGCGTAGCGGGTGTACTGGTTGATCTTCCGTGTACCGACTTCGCCTTCCTTGCGAAGCTCCTCCAACGGCTTGAACACCGAGGTGAGGAGTTGAAAGACGATGGACGCAGAAACGTAGGGCATCACGCCCAACGCGAACACGCTCACTTGCTCCAGGGCGCCGCCGGAGAACAAATTCAAGAAACTCAACAAGGAACCATTGTTGTCCTGGCCGATGAAATCCTGCATCGCCTTGCGGTCAGCCCCCGGGACGGTGATGTACACACCGACCCGATAGACCGCAAGCATCCCCAGGGTGAAAAGCATCCGTCGCCGGAGCTCGGGGATCTTGCCGATGTTTGCGAGAGCGCCGAATGCCATCCCAGGGGTTCCTTTGGTGCGGCCGTGGTGGGACCTAGAGGTCCACCCAACCGTACAACCATCGACGGGAGAGCACCCCCCGCGCGTGGGTCGTACAGCCTGCCGTCAAGGCTTCTCGCTTCCCTCGCCCGAGGACGTCACCTCGGTCGGGAGCATTTCGATCGTTCCTCCTGCAGCCTCAACTTTGGTCTTCGCCCCCGCAGAAATCCCATGAACCCGAAGGGTAAGCTTATGAGTAAGCTCGCCATTGCCCAGGACCTTCAAGCGCTCGGCTGTACGATCAACCATTCGCAACGCCTTGAGAGCTTCGAGGTCCACGGTGCTTCCCGACTCAAAAATCCGCGCGAGCACACCCAGATTGACCGCAGCGACCGCTGTCGGAAAGGGATTGCGAAAGCCACGCTTTGGAAGCCGGCGCTGGATCGGAGTCTGTCCGCCTTGGAAACCAAGCTTGCCAAAGTTCCCAGGGTGCCGAGCCTTCTGGCCCTTCTGGCCCTTGCCAGAAGTCTTTCCGATGCCCGAACCCACTCCCCGACCCTTGCGAATCGGAGACTTCACAGCCCCGACCGGGGGATGGAGATTGCTCAGAATGCTAGCCATCGATCTCCTCCACGGACACCAGGTGAATAACCTTCTTGATCATCCCTCGAAACGACGGAGTGTTCCCGACCACCACGGTGCTGTGCGGGCCGCGAAGCCCCAGGCCCTTGATGGTCTTCTCGAATTCGTGTCTCTCGCCGATCGTGGATCGTTTCTGGACCACTCGGAGCTTAGGCCTGGCCATCGGTACCTCCCTACGCGGACTTCTCGGTAAGGTCTTCAGGGCGCTTGCCGCGCCGCGAAGCCGCCGAATGAATGTCCCGAAGTTGCTTCAACGCCGCGACGGTAGCTTTGACCGCATTGTGCGGATTACGACTGCCAAGACTTTTCGTCAGAATGTCCCGGATGCCGACACTCTCGACGACAGCGCGGACAGCACCACCCGCGATGACTCCCGTCCCCGCGGAAGCCGGGCGGAGAAGAACCTCGCCAGCGCCGTAGTGACCCAAAGAATCGTGCGGAATAGTCACGCCGGTCAGGGGAACGGTGAAAAGATTCTTCCGCGCCTGCTCGTTGCCCTTGCGAATAGCTTCGGGAACCTCGTTCGCCTTGCCAAGCCCAACGCCCACCCGGCCGTTGCCATCGCCCACCACGACGAGCGCGGAAAACGAGAACCGCCGACCACCCTTGACCACTTTGGCCACGCGGTTGATGTGCACCACGCGTTCCTTCAGCTCACGAGACTCGTCGTTTTCGTTCATTGCCATCGTAGGATCTCCCTCGACCGAGTGCTCAGAAGCCCAGGCCCGCTTTGCGAGCGCCGTCCGCCAGCGAAGCGATTCGGTTGTTTACCTGGTACTTGTACCCATTGCGGTCGAACACCACCTGGGTGATCCCCTGGGCGAGACAAACCTTTGCCACGGCCTCGCCCACCTTGCGTGCGGCGTCGACCTTCTTGCCGTCCTTGATGCCCTCGCGAACCCCGGGACTGAGTGTCCCGACTTGCGCCAGGGTGCACCCCGCGTCGTCGTCGATCACCTGCGCGTAGATGTGCTTCAACGAGCGAAACACCGTCAGTCTCGGCCGCGACGAAGTCCCGTGAACCCGCCCGCGGATTCGATCCTTCCGGCGATCCCTCTGTTCGGTCTTAGTCTTCATGGCTACTTACCGCCCTTGCCGGCCTTGCCGGCCTTCTGACGGATCGGCACCATCTCGGTCACCGAGCCGGGCTTCAACAGCCGCACGCCCTTGCCCTTGTACGGCTCCGGCGGGCGGAACGCCTGGATCTGCGCGACCACCTTTCCGAGGAGCTCTTTGTCCATGGTCTCCAGCATCAGCACCGTGTTCTTACTTTCGGGTGCTACCTTGGCGCTCACGGCCTTTGGGAGGTCGTACAGCACCTGGTGAGACAGCCCGAGAGAGAGCGTCAGGGACTGGCCCTTGATCTCAACCTTGTAGCCCGTGCCTTCAAGCTTGAGATTCCGTGCAAAGCCCGCGGAGACTCCCAGCACAGCGTTGTTAAGATGGGACCGGGCCGTCCCAGTCATCCTCGATGCGACCTCGTCCCCGACACCCTCACGAGCCGAGACGTGCGCAGAGCCGTCTCTGACAGCAATCTGCACCGATCCCGGAAGGGGCCGACGGAGGAAACCCTTCGGACCCTTCGCCTCGAAGTAATCCGCACCTGACGTGACCGTGACTCCTTTGGGGAGAGCCACAGGGCGCTTACCAATTCGCGACATCGTCCGATCTCCTACCAGACCTCGCAGAGAATTTCGCCGCCGACGCCCTGCTTCCGGGCATCACGGTCGCTCATTACGCCCCGGGATGTACTCAAGACAGAGATTCCCATTCCGTGGCGCACCCGAGGGATGTCGACGCAAGGTACATACACCCGTCGACCAGGACGGGATACCCTGCGAACGCCCTCGATGGCAGGTCGGCGGTCACCGCCATATTTCAATACCAACGTGAGTACGTCGTGGCCCTTGTCGTCCACGTCGCCCGCGACCGACGAAACGAAGCCCTCGTTGACGAGGATCTCCGCGACGTGGCGCTTCAGCCTCGAGGACGGCAACGTCACCCGCTCGTGTCGAGCAAGGGCGCCGTTCCGAATCCGGGTCAGCATGTCTGAGATGGGGTCGGTCAGCATCGTCTGCCTCTCACCAGCTAGCCTTGATGACGCCGGGAATTTCCCCGCGCAGTGCGTACCCACGGAGGCACACCCGGCACAGTTCGAACTTCCGGTAGTACCCCCGCGCACGGCCACACACCCGGCAGCGGTTGCGGTGCCGCACCGAGAACTTCGGTGCCTGTTGCAGCTTCGCGAATGCGCACGCTCGTGCCACGTTCTCTACTCCACTCTTCCTGGTGTCTGTCGCCCGAAGGCCTACGCCCTGAAGGGCATCCCAAGGTGCTGGAGGAGCGCGCGGCCCTCCTCGTCATTCTTAGCCGTCGTCGTGATCGAGATGTTGAGCCCTTTGACCTTCTCCACGGTGTCATAATTGATCTCCGGAAAGATGATCTGCTCCTTGAGGCCCAGGGTGTAATTCCCCTTGCCGTCAAAAGCCTTGGGGCTCACACCCTTGAAGTCCCTCACCCGCGGGAGCGCGAAGGACACCAATCGGTCGAGAAACTCCCACATCCGCTCCCGACGCAGGGTGACCATCACCCCAATCGGCGCGTTTGCCCGGAGCTTGAACGTCGCAATGCTTTTTCGCGCGCGGGTCACCACGGGCTTTTGCCCCGTGATCGCCGTCACCTGCTCAACGCCCATCTCGATAATCTTGCCGTTCGCCACGGCCTCACCGAGCCCCATGTTGACCGTCACCTTCGTCACCCGCGGGACCTCCATCGGGTTGCTGAAGTTGAATTGCTTCATGAGCGCGGGAATCACCTCGGAGCGATACTTCTCCCGCATCCTCGGTGGGATTTTCTCTTCGGGTCCACGAGTCGCAGCCCGCTCCTCCGCGGCCTTCGCCGCAGCGGCCTTCTTGACCTTCGCGGCCTGCGCTTCGGCCTTGGCCTTGGCGCCAGGATCGCCCCCCGCCGGCGTCTTCGTCGGCGCCTTGGGCTTGTCCTTCTTGTCCTCGGCGCCCTTCTTTTTCTTATCGTCCGCCATTGGCTCAGTCCTCGCTCAGACCGTCTCGTGCTTGATGACCTTGCCGCTCTTGACCGCAACCCTGACCTTGGACCCGTCGGCCTCAATCCGAGTGCGCACCCGCGTACCCTTGCCGGTCTCGGGGTCTACCGGCATGAGCTTGCAAGCGAAGATCGGCCGCTCGGCCTCGATGATCCCGCCTTCGGCGTTTTTCGCCGACGCCCTGGTGTGCCTCTTGACCTTGTTGATCCCTTCGACCAACACCCGATCCCGGTCTGGGTACATGGCCAGAACCCTGCCGGTCTTGCCCTTGTCCCGCCCCGAGATCACCACCACGGTGTCACCCTTGCGAATCCTCGCGAGGCTCATCAAATCACCTCCGGCGCCAGCGAAATGATCTTCATGAAGTTCTTCGCTCGAAGTTCGCGCGCGACCGGCCCAAAGATCCGCGTCCCAATCGGCGCGTTTTCCTTGTCGATCAACACCGCGGAGTTCGCGTCGAACTTTACGTACGACCCATCCGCCCGGGCGTACTCCCGGGTCGTCCGCACCACCACCGCCCGCGCCGTCTGCCCCTTCTTTACTTTCTGGTTCGGCAGCGCTTCTTTCACACTCACCACGATCACATCGCCGAGCGCCGCGTACCGTCGGCGGGACCCGCCCAGCACCTTGATGCACTGCACACGCCGCGCACCCGAGTTGTCCGCCACGTCAAGAATGGTCCGCATCTGGATCATCGGGATCTACCTCACGCCTCGGCAGGCCGTTCGACCAGGCGCACCACCGTCCAGCGCTTCTCGCGGGAAATGGGCCTGTGCTCACGGATCTCCACCACGTCGCCGACCTTGTACTGCCCGTTCTCATCGTGGGCTTTGTAAGCCTTACGCACACGCACGTACTTTTTGTACACCGGGTGGCGCACCGATCGCACGACCTCCACCACCACGGTCTTTTGCATCTTCGCGCTTTTTACCCGGCCGACGAGCGTACGCTTGTGCCCGTGTGCCTTCGCGTCCTTCGCGGGCTGTTCCGTCGTCTCCGTCGTCATTGCACTTCACCCTTTGCCGTTACCGTTGCCGTTGCCACGGCTCCGACCCGTCGACGTTCGGACTGGACCGTCAGCGCCCGGGCGAGTTCGCGCCGGAGGTGAGCAACCTTGCTGGTGTCGTTCAAACGGTTGGCGTAGTTCTCAAACCGCGCGTCGAGAAGTCCCTTGGTGGTCACTCGGACAAAGGTCACAAGGTCTTCGTCGGTACGCCCGCGGAGGTCTGCCATGCTGGTGTGCTTCGCCATCGCTCGCCCTATGCCTGGTCGCTGGTACGCTGGAGCACCCGGGTCCCCAGCGGTAGCTTGTGAGATGCAAGCCGAAAAGCCTCTCGGGCGATTTCTTCCGGCAGCCCACCGAGTTCGTAAATCACCCTGCCACGGATGACCACGGCCACCCATTCTTCAGGGTTGCCCTTGCCCTTGCCCATGCGGGTCTCCGCGGGCTTCTTCGAGATCGGCTTGTCCGGAAACAACCTGATCCAGAGCTTGCCTGCGCGCTTGACGTGACGGGTGATCGCCATACGGGCAGCTTCAATCTGCCGGGACGTAATCCAACCAGACTCAACCACCTGGAGCCCGAAGTCACCAAAGGACACGTCGGAACCACGGTACGCGGTCCCGGACAGATTGCCCTTCTGCATCTTACGGAATTTAACCTTCTTCGGAGAAAGCATCGTCGTCGTCCTCGCGTCGCAGCGATCAGCGGGTTCCGGGGCGGCGCTTCTTCTGCGGAAGCACCTCACCCTTGAACAGCCAGACCTTGACCCCGATGGAGCCGTACGTAGTGTGCGCTTCGGCCGTGCCGAACTCGATGTCCGCACGGAGCGTGTGCAACGGAACCCTGCCCTCGCGGTAGGTTTCTACCCTGGACATCTCCGACCCGCCAAGCCGTCCCGAACAACGGATACGAATTCCCTTGGCCCCGAGCTTCATCGCCGCGCCCACGGCTTTTTTCATCGCCCGGCGAAACGACACCCGTCGCTCCAACTGCGTGGCCACGGTCTCCGAGACCAACTGTGCGTTGGTGTCCGGCTTACGGATCTCCTGCACGTCAATGACAATGTCATCGGGCGTGGCGTTGGTGTAGTGCACAAGGCCAGGAAACGGCACCTTGCCGCGCTCCCTGGGCTTGCCCTTCTTGAGTTCTTCAACCCCTTTGCCGCCCTTGCCGATCACGATCCCAGGGCGGGCGGTGTAAATCACCACCTTGACCTTGGCCGCTGCGCGTTCGATCTCGACGCCGGCGATCCCCGCGTTCGACAAAGTTTCTTTCACCACCCGGCGGAGGGTGATGTCTTCATGGAGCCACGCCGCGTAGTTCCGTTCCTCGAACCACTTCGAGGTCCAGGTCTTGATGCCCCCGAGCCGGAAGCCGTACGGATGAACTTTCTGTCCCATGGATGTCTGCTCTGCTTCCTTCGTTACTCAGGGCGTCGTCGGGGAGGTCTCTACCACGGAACTCTCTACAGGAGCACTTGTCTCTACCACCGTCTCCGTGGCCTTCTTGCCGCCCCTGTTGGCACGGCGGGACGGCGGCGGCGGCGGGACTGTGTCCGTGAGCACAATCGCAATGTGACTCACACCCTTGGTAATCTGCGTCGCGCGTCCCATCGCCCGGGGTCGCCACCGTCGGAGGTTACGGTTGGGTCCCTTGTCCACGGTTCCCGTCGTGACGTAAAGCGCATCGACGTCGACGCCAGGGTCCGCTTGACGGGCGTTGGCAATGGCCGACTCGATCACCTTGCGCACCACAGGCGCCGCGGCCTTGCGGGTGAACAGCAACAGGTCGATGGCCTCGGAGACCTTTCGCCCGCGGACGAGATTGATCACCGTACGCGCCTTACGGGGCGCGATGCGCGCGAATCGCGCAGTCGCCTTGCTCTCCATGTGTCTGCTGCTTCCCGTGTTCCGCGGCCGATGATGGACCGTGGGCTCCCGCTGGTGCGTTCGCCCGTCCTTGGGCGCAGCCACCAACATAGAAGTGCCCGCGTCTCCGATGGGGTTGCCATCTGATTCGTGGGAGGCGCGGCTTATACCTCCCCGAATTTTCACCGTCAAGCCCTTCGTGTGCGTTCGTCTTTTCACCGCCAAGAGCTCCATCGCCGCTTGCCGCGGCGGGCCAACCAAGGTAAAGCCCGTTTCCTTGGAATCCATCGCCGGGGTGGCGAAATTGGCATACGCACCGGACTCAAAATCCGGCGCCCGCAAGGGCATACGGGTTCAACCCCCGTCCCCGGTACTCTGACAGGTCTACACCCTCGTCCTTCACCCCTTCGCCGCGTGCGCGACGGACTTTTTCAAGTCTCTGTCCCGCCGCTCGCACACCTCCGCACGGCGCGCCGTCGTTGACACCGTGCTTTCGCCATGCGACGGTCCGCACCCTTTCGCCTCCGTCCGCCACCCTAGCTCAGTGGCAGAGCAGCGGTTTCGTAAACCGCAGGTCGAGGGTTCAAATCCCTTGGGTGGCTCTGTGCTCCTGCCTCGACGCGGCGCCCTCCCGGAAACAGTTATCTGTCCCCGGGAGTCGCCGTTGCCCCCATCGCCCAAGGCTTTCGCTTTCGCTCAGCGCGACGGCGGCGGAACAGACGTCGGCTGCGTGATCGGATGCAACGTCAGGTACGTCTGGTCCTTGAGTCCACGTTCGTAGTCGTTCAGCAAACGCATTCCCTCCGTGGGCTTGAGCTTATCGGCCTTGATCGCTGCATCAATCTGCGCTTTGACCTTGGTGACAAGCTCGTTGGTGTGCCACTGGGTCATCGTCAGCACCTCCGCGATGGTATTCCCCGCGATGGTTTCTTCGACGTAGTACCCGCTCTCTTCGTCGTCATCGAGAAACACATGCACTTCGTTTACACGGCCAAAAAGGTTGTGCAGGTCTCCCATGATGTCCTGGTAGGCCCCCGTGAGAAAAATCCCGAGGTGGTACGGCGCGCCGTTGTGCATATGCAACGGCAGGGTGTCCCGCTCATCTTTGAAGTCAATGAACTTGGACACCTTGCCGTCGGAGTCACACGTGATGTCCACCAGCGTCGCCTGCGTCGTCGGAGCTTCATCCAACCGATGAATCGGCACGATCGGAAAAAGCTGCCCCAACGCCCAGTGGTCCAACAGCGACTGAAACACCGAGAAGTTACAAATATGCTGGTCCGCGAGCTGCTCCCCGAGCTCTTTGATCCCTTCGGGAATCTCCTCGTCGCTCATGTGCTTCGCACGCGCAGCGATACGCTCGGCCGTCTCCCAGTACAACGCCTCGACACGGGCTTTGACCTTCAGGTCAAGCATCCCGAGCTCAAACATCTTCTGGCTTGAGTCCTTGATCTCCGCGAGGTCGTGCAGCGCGGTACTGAGGTTGCCGTCGTTGAGATGGTCCTCGATGTACACCAGGTCTTGAATCAGCTTGTGGTCCTCGGTGGGGAGTGACAACGGCTGTGACGGGGTCTTCTCGATCGCCCCGAAGGCTTCGACCACGAGTACCGAGTGATGCGCGACAACCGCCCGCCCGGACTCCGACACCACGTGCGGGTGCGGGACCTTCTCTTCGTCGCACACGTCCATGATGGCGTACACCACGTTGTCTGCGTACTCCTGCACGGTGTAATTCATGGACGAATGGAAGGTCGTTTGCGATCCGTCGTAGTCCACGGCGAGTCCGCCACCGACGTCCAGGTACTCCAGCGGGTGGCCCATTTGCCTAAGCTTTGCGTAGTACCTCGCAGCTTCGCGTACCGCTGCCTTCACAATGAGAATATCCGGCACCTGCGACCCGATGTGAAAGTGCAGGAGCCTGAACGACGCAGCCATCCCCGCTTCGGCCATGATCCGCGCGGCTTCGAGAAGTTCGATGGTCGAGAGACCGAACTTGGCGTGCTCACCGCCCGACGTCGCCCATTTTCCTCCGCCCTTGGAGAGTAAACGCACGCGGAGGCCGATGTACGGCTCGACGTTCATCTCTCGGGCGATCTTGACGATGGCGTGGACCTCCGCGAGTTTTTCGGCAATGAGAATGACTTTTTTGCCAAGCTTCCGGCCGATGAGCGCCGTACGTATAAACGTGTCGTCTTTGTACCCGTTGCAGACGATCAAAGACTCCGCGTCGGTGTGTACACTCAGCCCTGCAAAGAGCTCTGGCTTGGATCCAACCTCGATGCCGTAATGAAAGCTCGCACCCGCGTGCAAGACCTCTTCGAGCACTTCACGTAGCTGGTTGACCTTGATGGGAAACACCCCGCGGTAGAGTCCCTGGTAGCCCGCTTCTTTGATCGCACGGTTGAAGGCCTCGTTGATGACCCGCACCCTGTCATGGAGAATGTCTTGAAAGCGAATGAGCAAGGGGGTTTGCAGTCCCTGCCCGCGCGCTTCGAGGACAACATCGGCAATGGGGATCTTCGCGCCGTTCGCCTGGAGCGGCGCGACGGTGAGTTGTCCCGCGGCGTTGACGCCGAAGTACCCCGCTCCCCAGCGGTCGATCATGTACAGCGCCGAGGCATCCTCCGTGGTCCAGGGGCTGTCTACAGGGGTCGAATGCAGCTCCGTCGGGTCGACGGGGACGTCCATGTTCAACTCGGGTGCCTCCGCGCTGCCCGCGTCCATCGCCGGGCCCTTCGAGCGCCCGCGTATTGAACGCATGTGCGGCCTAGCGTCAATACCGCCGTTGACGCCACCGTCGATCGCGCAAGCCAGCCAGCCCTCTACGTCGGTTCTTGGTGCCATGCCCTCGGCCTTGCAGCCCGACAGACGGCTTAGATTTACCATCGGATGGCTTTGAAAGGCGAACGGATGGCTTTGAAAAGCGAACGCTTTCGCTTGTCAGGCGAACGGATGGCTTTGAAAGACGACTGGAGGGCCGAGACTGGACGAAACGAAGCCTTCAAGAGCCTTGGCGAAGGCGAGAGTAAGCCATCCCAAGGCCGTACGTAGCCATCCCAAGGCTTTACAAAGCCATCCGTCGGGTGGGAGCCCCTGGATGGTGACGAGAGTAAGCCCTTGGAGGGCGAGAATAAGCCCTTGCAACTTGTAACTCGGCCCTTGGTCGGCGTAGGGAGAGATCATGCCGTTGACGCGGGGCGAACTGTGCAAACGTGGAGGGCTGTCCTCACGTCAGGTGGGGCGGTACACCGTCCTTGGGATCATTCGTGGCGCGCTGCGACACGGACCCGGGGCTCCGTACGACGACGATGACCTTGTAAGAATCCTCGCGACGCAAACGCTCCTCGCGCGTGGGGGTGATCTCCCGCAGATCAGCAGGATGCTGTACGCGATGCCGGACACCGAGGTGTATGCGTTGGCGGGAGTTCCCTTGCCGGTGACGGCAACGGCGGAAGGGAAGACAGAGGTCGTGCAAGCCCCGACGGCACCGACGGACACCCGGGCCCTCGGGGGTGACGCATGGACGCGCATCGAGCTTCTCCCCGACCTTGAACTCTTCGTCCGCACGCAGAGCTCTCCCATGGTGCAACGCATCGCCCGCGAGATCATCACCCAGTACGCCCACAAGATTCCCCCGGCCGGGTGAGCCCGCAAATTACCCTTCGATCATCCCCCGCGCGAGCGTCAGCAACCGCTCCCGCTCATTGATCGCAGGGTCATCAAGAACCGCTTCAAGCAACCCCGCAAGAAGTTCTCCCACCCGCCGCGACGGTGGGATTCCCAGGGTGCGCATGAGGTCTCCGCCGTCCACGGCAAGGTCCCGGGTAGACAACGGTGCGCCCGCCGCCACCATGGCTTCGACCCGCGCTCGCAGCGCTGTGACATCGGCACGGTCGGCGTCTGTCACCGCGGCGTCGTACAGCGCAAACAGGTCTTGCAACGCTCCGACACCGACTTCGCGCAGCCATCGACGGAGCTCTGGATCGGTCTCTGTCCGATGCGAATGGAGGATTCGATGGCGGTGCAAGTGCAACACCCGGTCGCGTTCATCGTTCGAGTATCGGTATGCCCGTAGCCAGGCTTCGGCCACGGCGAGAGACACTTCGCCAAGGAGCACGGTGAGACGCACAAGCGGGCGTTCCCGCGGGATGGCGTCCATCAAAGCCATGACCGTGGCCCAACGCGCGTCACTGACGGCAATCTCGGGGACGATCGCGGTGAGAAGCCCATGGCGACGCATGACATCGAAAGCCCGTGACGGCTGCGGCGCACGCAAAGCCTTCAGCCATTCGTCCCGTACCCGTTCGTGCGAGACCTTGCGAAAGACATCGAGTGCGGTGTCCAGTGCAGACTCGGTTGCTGGGTCGAGATCAAAGTCCAGGGTGGCCACAAAGCGCGCACAACGGAGTGCACGCAGACCGTCTTCGTTGAAGCGTGCGGACGCATCCCCCACGGCCCGCAAGACCCTACGATGGAGGTCTTGCACGCCGTCGTACGGGTCTACAAGAAGGTTGGACAAAGGATCGTAGGCAATGGCGTTGACGGTAAAGTCTCTCCGCGCGAGATCCTGGGTGATGTCATCGAGAAAAACCACGGAGTCCGGGCGTCGGCCGTCGGTGTATCCCACATCGCCACGGAGGGTGGTGACTTCGTAGTGGGCGTCGTCGATCACCACGGTGACGGTTCCGTGCGCGATGCCCGTGGGAATCGCACGGGGAAAGACTTTTAGAATGTCGCGTGGGAGGGCCGTGGTGCACACGTCCCAGTCTCCCGCTTCGCGTCCCATGAGACGATCCCGCACAGCGCCGCCCACGACCCACGCTCCGTACCCACGGGTGGCGAGCGTCCTGCAAAGCCCCATGACCGCAGGCGGAACGTCTACGTGTACGGTCTCGGTCTTCACCGAATGCGGTCTTCTTCAGGCACGAAGCGTACGTGCGTCCCCCCTGGCGGAGTGACTTCGTGCACGTCGTCGGGCGAGAGCGTCGTGGGCTCTTCGGGCACCACCATGATGGGTTCGTCCCCGTAGCGCTGACCTGAAAACTCCCGACGGTTGATCCCGGGATTCGTCGCTTCGATCTTGACGAAGTCCTTGGGCCCCGCGGCGGCCGAGCCCGTGCGCATCCGGGCGTAGATTTCGTCTCCGCGTGCCCTGAGTCTCGTCGCCTCGGCGTGACCCTCGTTCGCGCTATCGGGATCGCCGGTGGGGGCGAGCAAGTCGGCAAACGCGCGGGCCGTGCGGGCGTATTCGAGTTCGGCACCGATGGACTCAAAGACCTCAAGGGCGTCTCGAAACAACGCTTCGGCACGCCGACCTTCGTCACTGTCAAGCCCGTGGGCGGCGAGTACCTCCGCCAACGTCCGACGCGCGATGCCTACATGCACACGCGATCGCACGGACTCAAACAACTCAAGGGCTCGTTCGAGATGCGCAAGGGCCGTGGCAATGTGCCCCCCCAGAAAATGTGCTTTGCCGAGTCCCCGGCGGCTTTCGGCAAGAAGCAACCGGTCGCCGAGTTCGACACAGAGCTGTTCGACTTCGGTGAGAATCCGAATGGCTTCGTCAGGGCTACGCATCCGGTAGTGCCCCTCGCCGATGTTGAGCAACAGCACCGCCTGCCGTCGGCGATCACCGATCTCTCGCGCGCCTTCGAGCGCTTGCAACCACAGTCGCACGGCCTCGCTGTCTTCACCCCGGTCCTGGTGAATGGTCCCAAGATTGTTGAGGGTCATCACGACGCCCGAGAGATCTCCCACGGCGCGTCGTAGTTCCAACGCACGGTGCAAGGCATCGTAGGCAGCTTTGTACTGTCCCGAGTCTTGAAAAACCAACCCGATGTTATTGAGCGACAGCGCAATGGATCGGGTGTCTCCCAAGGCCTCCCGGCGCTGAAGTCCGTCTTGCAGAAACTTCAGTGCCGTGTCGTACGACCCACGTAACCAATGGATCTTGCCGATGTCGTCGTACGAGCTCGCGATTCCAGGTTCGTCCCCCGCGGCTTCAAACAACGCGAGACCCGTACCAAGGTGACGCATGGCTTCTTCGAGGCTTCCCGAATCACGGTACAGCCTCCCGATGCGGTTATGGGCCGCGCCGCCCTTGGCCTTGAGATCCAAGCGCCATGCAAGGGAGAGCATGGCCCTGAACTGCGCGAGCGCGTCGTCACTTTGCCCCAGGAGCGCCAGCACGTCACCGAGATGGTGGTACGCATCGAGGCGTAGCCCCACGTCGTGTTCTCCCAGCATCTGGAGTCCCTTGCGATAGTGCTCGACGGCTTTCTGGTTGGCGTACCGCGCGCGGGCGCGGTCGGCACTGACAAGGTAACAGCGCGCAGCACGCAGCGGGCGATTGCCAAGTTCATAGTGCCGGGCCAAAAGATCAAGCTGTTCTTCGGTGCGTTCGGAGAGACGAAACTCAAGCCACTCGGCGAGCATCTGGTGGTAGGCCACCGCGGTCTCGGGAGGGACCATTTCGAGCAGGTGTTCGCGTTCGAGGTTCTGCTCAAAGATGTATTCTTCGTCGCCTGGGATCGCGCTCTCGGGCATACGAAGCACAAAGTCCCGCTCGGCGAGTCCATGGAGAAGGTCTCGGATGTGCGGCGCGAGATCTTCGCCGCCGCCCCAGATCTTGGGGGGCTCACGGTGCGTACGTCCCAGCACCACAAGCCCGCCGATCCAGAACACGGACCCCATGAGGGCCGCGCGTTCGAGGACTTCTCTCTCGGGGGGGGTGAGGGACGCGAGACGTGCACGGGCGGCGTCTTCGACGGACATGGGAAGGGACAGTCGGTCGAGACGGTCGAGGGTAATCGTGGCCATCCCGTCGGGATCCACGCGAATCACCCCCTGGTCAAGGTACGCCATGACCACTTGTTCGATGAGCAACGGGTTGCCGGCAGAGACTTCGACGGCCGTGTCGATGAGTTCATGCGGCACGCTCTCGATTGCGGACAAGAGCGCATGGGCCAGCGCGCGGGACTCCGTAGGGTCGAGCGGACCGAGGTCAACACGGACGTGACGGTCGCCCCCGGCGGAGAAAAAGTCTTGCGACTGACCCAGAATCTCGGGACGGGCGGTACAGACAAGGATCACGGGCGCTTTGCCCAGCGTGGCGATAAGCTCACGGACCATGCGCAACCCGTCGGGGCCGGCAAGATGTACGTCTTCGAACACCAGCATCAAGGGCGAGCGCTGGGCGTCGACTTCAAAGAGCCGACGGAGGATCGCGCGGGAGACGTGCTGGTAGGCCGCGGGGTCTTCGTCAAAGGCATCGGACAAGACCGCGGAGCCAAACTTCAAACCGAGAAAGGTACCGAGAAAGTACAGGATCTCGTCGACGCGACGGTCGCCAAGGAGGTCGGCAAGCTGGCTACTGAGCTCCTGGGCTTGCGTGCGGGTGTCCGAGCTCTCAGAGAGATTGAAGCGCGTACGGAGGATGCGGGCGATGGCAGGCTGGATGCCGGCGTCTTCGCGGGCTGTTCCAGTGTACACACGGAGCTCTGGGAAGCGGACGGAGAGGTCGGCGATGGCTTCGGTGACCAGGCGGTTTTTGCCCATGCCAAGGTTGCCGAGGACGGTGACGGCAACGGCTTGATTGTCGGTGATGGCCCGGCGAACCGCGGAGATCATCCCCTCGCGCTCGGCCACGCGGCCAATGAGCGGCGGGCTAGAAACAATAGAGTACTCGGGAGACTCACGCCGGACGTGAGGTACCTCCCGATCGCGCGTGCCATCCGTGGTCATTGCACACCTGATCCCATGAACCGTCTGCCGACGGGCCCCCGCCCAGCCGCGGCGGGCCGCTTGATCCTACAACACCGACGGAAAATCAACCCCTAGAGGGATTCCGCCCAGGCATACACCTCGGTGAAAGTCCGCCATGGAGAAGCAAGAACGTCTGGGAACAACAGGGAGTGTTGGGCTACACGACGGTTTTTGTCTACGCTTGTCCCTGGTGACGGTTCGCAGCCAGGGTACACAAGTCGGCCCCTACGTTCTTCGTGAGCGGGTCGCCGTTGGGGGCATGAGCGAGATTTTTCTCGCGGATGCCCCTGAGGGACGCACGGTGGTGGTCAAGGTTTTGGGCGAGCGCCTCGCCGGGGACACGTCTGCCCGGGAGTTGTTGCGCAACGAGGCCACCCTTGGCCGCGCGCTCAGCCACCCGAACCTGGTGACCGTCTTGGACAACGGAGATCAGTCCGACGAGCCGTACCTGGTGATGGAATACATCGACGGCGTGGACCTCTGGCACCTCCAGAGATCGTTGCAACAGACCCAACGGAGGATGGAAGCGCCCCTCGCGTGCCACGTCGTGAGAGAAATTCTATCGGCCATGGCCCACGTACACGCCCACCACGACGCCGAGGGTCATGGACTCATTCACCGAGACGTCTCTCCGTCCAATGTACTGGTTTCTCGCACGGGGGACGTCAAGCTCGGCGACCTTGGGATTGCGTCCCCGTACCGCACGCCCGCGGGCCCCACGGCGCGGGGCAAGGTGGGGTACATGGCCGCCGAACAACTGCTTGGACAGTCCATCGATCACCGGGTGGATCTCTTTGCGAGCGGTGTCGTCCTCGCCGAAGTGCTCATCGGGCGCACGTTGTTTACCCAGGGGTCCGACCCGTTGCCGTTGCTCGCCAACCGGGACGCGCAGATCGAGGCGTTGGCGGATGTCCTCGGGGATCATCCACGGAGCCTGGTGTCCACCGTGCTTCGTGCGCTCTCACGCTCGCCCGCCGAGAGGTTCCAGTCGGCCGAGGAGTTTCGGACAGCGCTCGAACCCCACACAAACGAGCCTGCAGAAGCGCGGTTGTTGCTTTCAGCGCTCGTGAGTTGGTCACGGTCGTCCACGGGTGGCCGCAGTCCGTCCCCCCCCGCGTCGGACGAGTCTACGACAGCGCTTGTCAAAAAGACCCGTTCGCCGACGGGGCCGGTGGTGATCTACGAAAGCCCCCCGGACCCCGAGCGCACGGCCGAAGTCCCTTTGCAAATGTACGAAGTCCGTGGCGCCGACGGGGCTGTCCGTGGGCGATACACCTACGCACGGTTGTTAGACGTGGCCTTTGGCGGGGGAATCACCCCCGACGACAGGGTGTCCGTCCAAGGCAGTGAGCCCCGTCGCGCAGACGAAGTCCCTGAACTGAAGATCCATCTTGCGGAGCGCACGGCGACGACTTCGGAGGTGGCCAGCGCCGCCGCGGACTGGGCTGACGTGCTGCCTGGATGCACGTTTCTACACGCCTTGGGGAGACTGGTATTCGGTGACGAGTCTGGGATGTTGGTCGCAGAGGCCACGCCTGCGCGCAAAGAAGTGTTTGTATCCCACGGACGACCGACGCATCTGGTCAGCAATCTCGCGGGTGAGATGGTGGGAGAGTTTCTTGTCGCGCAGAGTGTGATTACCCGGGGCGAACTGGACATGGCCTTGGCCGTCACACCAAGGTTTCAAGGTCGGCTCGAACAAGCCTTGGTGCAACTGGGTCTGGTGAACGACGTCGACCTCGCGGCACTGACCGACAAGCTCGCACGCGACAAGCTCATGGACCTCTTTCGCTGGCGGCGGGGCACCGTAAGGTTTTTCAAGGGTCTTACCCCCCCCGCGGGGACGGTGACCCTCACGGTCGATCCCTACACCGTGCTTCGCGAAGGGGCGATGCTGCTCGACGACCCCGAAGATCACTTCAGCACGCTCCTCGACCGGCGGGTGATCGCCAGCGCGACGCCGCGCGCCCTCGGCCGCTTGGGACTTACCCCCATCGACCATGGCATCATCTCGGGCGCCGACGGTCGCAGTACCGTGCGCACGCTTGTGCATCGCATCGCGCTCGACCGCAGGACCTCGCCGCGGGACGTCTTTCGTGCGCTCTACCTTCTCACCGAGCTCTCCGCGGTCGAACTCCACACGACATGAACCCGCCCTCGCAGTGATTGCACCGTCCACGGTTGTCCGCTAAGTCCCGGGGTCTACGTTGTGAGTGAGCCCTTTAGCCCGCGCACCCTGGTCATCGTCGCCCTCGCCTCCCTCGTCACGGGCTTCACCGTGGTCTTCGGCGGCGGCATGCTCGCGTACCGCGCCCACACTTCCACAGTCTCTGAGACGACGGTCACCGCCCAGGATCCCCCCGTGGGTCCCGTCCAAAATACCCCTGCCCCGATGGTTTCGGACGCCGGGGGGGTTGCTTCGCCGGTGCGCTCCGACGCCGAAGCGCCCGGTGTGCCGCCTTTGGGTTCACTCGTCGCCGACCTCGGTGCGGATGCCAGCGCAAACGCTCCGGAGGCAACGGTTACGGTCATACCCGGAGTGGTATCCCGGTGCTTCGACCAGACGGCCCCCGCGGTGATTCCTGGCGCGGCGTGCGACGCCCTCCCGACGCTCGACCAGCACATGCAGTCCCACGCACCGCAGATTGCGGTTTGTGGGCGGGGCCATGGTCACCTCGCGTTCATCATGGACTTCAGGATTTCGACGAGCTTCGTGCGGGCATGGGGCGGGCCGACGAGCACCATCCCCAACGCTGGAATCGTCGCGGCTTGTGTACGTCGGGTGACCGCGCCGCTGCCGCTGGGGCAAGTGACCCACGCCCACGACAGGTACATCACGGTCTATGGCATCGACTGGTAGGGTCAGCCGGTACGCTTTGCAAAGTCTCGCATGAAGTCCGTGAGGGTCTCGACGGCCGAGGGCGGGACGGCGTTGTACATGGACACCCGGATGCCGCCGACGCTTCGGTGGCCTTTGAGACCCACCATCCCGGCTTTGGTCGCTTCGGTTACAAATCGGTCTTCGAGTGCCTCGGTGGGGAGGCGAAACACGACGTTCATCACGGAGCGGGAGGATGCTTCGACGGGACAGCGGTAAAAGTCGGACAAGGCGTCGAGGGTGCTGTAGAGAAGCGTACCTTTGCGACGGTTGGCGGATTCGATGGCAGGGAGGCCACCCTGGGTTTTGACCCACGCGAGGACGTTGCGAACCATGTAGATCGCAAAGGTCGGCGGGGTGTTATAGAGCGAGTCGTTGTCGGCGTGGACACCGAAGCGAAAGATCTTCGGGATGTCCATGCGGGCGGTGGCCAGAAAGTCTTTGCGGACGAGAACGATGGTGACGCCCGAAGGCCCGAGGTTCTTCTGGGCGCCGGCGTAAATGAATCCGTAGGGACGCACGTCGGTGGGGCGCCAGAGAAAGTCAGAAGACATATCCCCGACCAAGGGCACGCCGTGGGTCTCAGGACAGTGATGAAACTGCGTGCCTTCGAGCGTGTTGTTGGTGGTGATGTGCACGTAACACGCCGACGGGTCGAGGGAGAGCTCGGACTGGGTGGGCACCCTGGACGACCGCCCGTCGGAGTAGGTATTTGCAGCGACCCTGGGGGTGCCGACGATGCGGGCTTCGGCCAAGGCTTTGTCAGCCCAACCGCCCGTGATGACGTAGTCGGCCGTGCGACCGTGTTGCAGAAAGTTCATGGGCACGGTGGCAAAGACCTGACTGGCCCCGCCCTGGAGAAACAAGACGTGAAAGTCCTCGGGGATGTCCAGGAGCTCGCGGAGGAGGCTTACGGCTTCGTGGTGCACGGCTTCGTAAGCCTTGCCACGGTGGCTGTGCTCCATGATGGACATCCCCGTGCCGGCGTAATCGAGAAACTCATCCCGTGCTCGCTCCAGGGCGGGCAATGGCAAGCCCGCGGGGCCCGCGTTGAAATTCATCACTCGATGGGTCATCTCGCTACCACCTTCTCCACGGTGCACAACAGCCATTCTGTACGTCGGTCCAAGACGCCCGGGAGGATATACCGCTCAGGACACCCGCGCACGCGACCTCCGAATGGGCTATCACCCGGGTCGCTCGATGCCCACTCCTCCCGAACGCACGAACGCCACCCCGCCGCTCGCCCTCCCCTCGGGGATGCGGGACATTCTCCCCCCGCGGTCGTCTCACCGCCGCGCGCTTGCCCGCGCCGCGCTCGAAGCGTTTGAGCGCCGGGGCTACGACCTGGTCGTCCCGCCGGTGTTTGAGCGAGAAGACGTCGTCGCCCGCGGCCTCGGAGCGCGTGCAAGCGGTGACCTCGTGCGACTCTTGGATCCCGACACGGGAGAAGTGCTGGTTCTTCGCCCGGACATGACGCCGCAGATCGCGAGGATTGTCGCCACGCGCTACCGCAACGTCCCGGCGCCTTTTCATCTCTCGTACGAAGGCTCGGTGATCCGTCGTCCGCGCGGACGTGCACGACGGCACAGGCAAGTGTCCCAGACAGGCGTCGAGTGCATCGGCCGGCCGTCGACCGACGCCGACGTCCAGGTGATTGAAGTCATCGCGGATGCGCTCACGGCCGCGGGGCTCACGTTGGACTACCGCATCGAGCTCTCCCACGCTGACATTGTCGACGCCGCGATGAGCACGGTTCCGGACGTCTTGCGTGAAGCGGTCACGGATGCTTTTGCGCTGCGCGATGTGAGCACCTGGCAGCGGTTGCTTGCAGACTTTCCCGATGCGGCGGCGAAGCTTGCAACCGTGGCATCGTTTGCGGGAGACGTCACGGTGCTCGATCGGGCCATGGAGGTGCTTACGACACCCGCGTTTACCCGGGCACTGACCGAACTACGTGCCGTGGCACAGGGTCTCAGTGAAGTGGGGCTGGCACCGAGGATCCTGGTTGATCTCGGAGAAGTCCGTGGCATCGGGTACTACACCGGTGTGAGGTTTCAGATGTTGGCGCCGGGGGTCAGCGAGCCTGTGGCGTCGGGTGGACGGTACGACGACCTTCTCGCGAGGTACGGCGTGTCTCTGCCTGCCACGGGCGGAGCGATTGATCTTGAAGCCCTTGAAGAAGCCATTGCCCTGAGATCCGGTGCACGGAGGGAACAAGGCGCCCGGTGGGTGTTTGCGGGTGAGCGAGCGTTTCGGGCGCGGCGGGCGGCGGATGCACGCAACGAGGCGATGACCGTGGCCGAAGTCGACACCACGGACCCTGCGGAGGTGACGGCCTGGGCACGGGCGCATGGGTACACCCGTGCGTGGGTGTGCGACGCGAGAGGCGTGCGCGAACTCGCACTCGGAGAAACTTCGGACGGAGCGGGAGACTACCGATGACCCACGGAGAGCACGGTCAGGCGCACGGGGACGACCCCGGCGCGTAGCATCCCGAGGACGGCCGCGGCGGCGTGGGAGAGGTCGATGATGCGGGAGGGTCCGGCGTAGGGGCCCCGGTCGTTGACGCGGACGGTCACGCTCCCAGCGGTGTCCGTGCGTTGAACGTTGACCACGGTGCCCAGGGGGAGGCTACGGTGCGCGGCTGTGAGGGCCGAGGGCTCGTAGGGCTCGCCCGAAGCCGTGGGGTGCCCCGCGAGGCGGTCGCTGTAGTACGTCGCAAGGCCCACCTGGGTGGCCCCGACGGAGGGTGGAATGGACCGTACGCCCGTGGTTGCACAGGCACTGACAAGGGTCATGGGGAGGAGCCATGCGGCTGTGTTCCAACGCACGGAGACGGTGTAGCACCCGATGGGACGGTGGGACCAATACGCCGCAGGGGACGGCAGGACAAGAACGCCGGGGGAGACACCGACCGGGTTGGACCGCGGGCCTTGCGCTCTCTACACTGGCGCCATGGTGCGTAGAAGGGCGACGTCGCGATCGGCGGCGTGGGTGAGCTTGGCGATGGCCGGGTGCGGGGCCAAGACCGGATTGCCCACACCCGATGTGCTTGAAGAGACGGTCACGACGGTGGACACAGGCCCGGGCGTGCGGGACACGGGAGGCTCCACGGGCGGAGACGCCGGCGCGTCGACGGAGGTGTGCGTACAGATCCAGCCTGACGCAGGGGGGGTACAAACGGTGGACTTACGGACGCAGCCAAGACTGACCACCGCAGACGTATTGTTTTTGATCGACCACACGGGCTCGACCGAGCCGTCGATCGACAACGTAAAGAACAACCTCCAGACCACGATCGTGCCGGGGATGGCGGCGGCGATTCCCGACGTGCAGTTTGGCGTCGCGGACTTTCAAGACTTTCCGGTTTTCTGGGCGCCGGACACCACCTACGGAGCCATCGGGGACATTCCGTACACGCTCATCGCCGGGGTGACCTCGAACATTGCGGTCATCCAAGGCGCGGTCAACGGCATCCAGTCTTTTGGCGGCGGCGACGAGCCCGAAGCCCAGGTCGAAGCCCTTTATCAATCCGCCACGGGTGAGGGCTACGCTCCTTGGATCTCTCCGCGTGGTCCGTGCAGTGTCCCCGGGAGCTTTGGCTACCCGTGCTTTCGTCCCAACGCCCAGCCCATCATCGTGCTCATCACCGACTCCACCTTTCACAACCCCCCGTCGGGGCTTGATTACGCGACCTACTCCAACTACGACCCCTACGATTTTATCCATCCCTCCCAGTGCCCTCCATCGCTCCCGCGCTGCGCCGCCGTCCGTGCGCCGCACACGTACACAGAGACCGTTACGGCGCTCAACGCGATCCACGCCAGGGTCATCGGCGTGTGCACCGGCCAGCCGCCGATATGGAGCCATGATTATCTCATCCGTGTGTGCCAGGACACCGGGTCGATCACGTCGACGGGCTCGCCGCTGGAGTTTGACGTGGGCCAAGATGCCAGTGAGTTGGATACCCGGGTGGTGACCGCGGCGCAGATTCTTGTCCATCAGGTGCGCTTCGATGCGTCGGCACAAGTGCTGGACGTGGATCCACAGCATCCGGCCCACACGGTTGTTCTTGGCATCCACCCCGCGAGCGCGTCGCCGATGTCGGGCGTGCAGGGCATGGACGCCAATCGTTTTCTGGGTGTCGTGCCGGGAACCGAGCTTACCTTTGCCCTGGATCTCTCGGGGCGTGTGACACCCACGGTACTGCCGCAGAGATTCCCCGCGCGGGTACAGTTCTACAGCGACAACCGGGCGAGCCTCGGGCACCAGGACATCGTCATCGTGGTTCCGGGCACCGACGGCCAGGGTTGCGGTACGAACGGAACAGGGACGGGCCTCGACGCGGGGATGTAACCCCCACGGGCTCGGCCACCGACCGATCCCAGTGACTACAGGGTGTAGCGCACACCGAGCCCCGTAAAGAGCCCGATGTCCGGGCGGTAGTTGTTACCTGGAATCGAGTCGGTACACAGCGTCGATGTGGTGGACGTGTCCGTGTTGTTCGCGTAGCCGCAGATCGAGAGCGGAAACCACATGGACATGGAGAACACCGGGCCGATGGACAACGCGCGGGCGACGTTGATCTGGACGCCGAGTGAGATCGCAGCGGAGACCCCCTGGTTGACCACGGGGCCCGAGAGCCTCCCGTAGTCAACACCGAGGCCAATCCAGGGGTCAAAGTGCCACTGGAGCGCGGCGGGAATGAAGTAGATGCGAAGGTACAAGCCCGCGGTGAGGGCGTTGAAGTCTCCGCGGGTGTTGGGGACGTCCGATGTGAGCACCTGGTAGCCAAAGTGCGCGCCGAGAGCAAACGCCGAGGCGAGACGTCCACCGAGGTAAAAGTCGGATGCCACGCTGCCGGAGAACGGTAGCGGACTGTTGGCGAGGGTCTGGTGTGCGGTGCCTGTCGCGGGGCCCCAGTTGTAGTGGTTGCCTGTGGCGTTGGCAAAGTTGGACATCGCCGTGGCGAGAAAGGTCCCGTAGCCCACGTCGGCTTCGAGTTCGAGCCCCGTTGTCCCGACGTCCGGGGGTTCAGGCTCGGGACGCAGGGACGGGACTTCGACCACGGTGACCAGTTCGTCGGCCACTTGCACGTTGTTGCGCACATCGGGGAGAAAGCCAGGCGCGGTGATCCGCAGGGCGTGCGTCCCGGGGGTGATTCCGCTGCGCTCCAACGGCGTGCCTTCCATCCGTTCGCCGTCGAGAAACACCACGGCACCCGGGACGGGAGTGACCACACGCACGGTTCCCGCGGGGGGGCCGGTGCGTGCGCGGGTGAGTTCGATGGCCACGGCGCTCACGGCGCCCACCGACACGGTCACCGACTGCCTCGCGGGGTTGAATCCCGGAGCTTGCACCATCACCACGTGCGTCCCGGGCATCACACCGTCATTGGCGTACGCCGGAGGCTGCATCGCCGTGCCATCGAGCGTCACGGTCATCCCCGTGGGGAGACCCCCCGGCGGCGGAGCGATGACCACCCGCACGGAACCCCGCGGGGGCGTGGGCGTGGGCGGTGGACCGCAGAGCGTAGGGACCTGACAGACACACCCGCCCTGGTTGGGATCCCATTCGCTCCCGGGCGGGCAGCATCGCTCGCCCGAGAGATGGTTGAGGCCCGCACATGTGGGTTGCGGGGGAGACCCCACGGGGCGGCGCACGGGGGCTCTCCCGCGGCGAGCACGGCCACGCACGGGCGGTGGCGCTGGTGGGATCACCGGCGCAATGGGAAGCACCGCGGGAAGGATCACGGGCGCACCCGCGGTACGGTCTCCTTCACGCGTCGCCACGAGGTCCACCGTCTCGCGGATGTCACCCCCGACGGGAACCACCACGGGCCGCGTGATGGGGTAGTACCTCGGCGCGCGGACTTCGACCACCACGGTGCCCGCGGTGACCCTCGCGGGTGTGCTCATCGGGGTCTGTCCGAGGGAGCGTCCGCCGGTGGATACCTCGGCGCCGTGGATGTTGGTCACCACGGTGATGGCTCCGGTGTGCAGTGCGATCGTGCGTTGCGCACCAAGCAACTGGGCGCGGTGACTACGCACCCACGGGTCGGTGCCTGCCCCGAGGGCTTCATGGAGCCACGCATCGGCCTCGCCCCAACGCCCAAGGGCCTGCGCCGCAAGGGCCATCTGGGCCCGTGCCCGGCCAGCGTGCGATTGGTTCCACGCCTGGGTAAACACCGTCAGGGCCTCGGCGTCCGAGCGCTGCTGACGGAGTTCGATCCCGTGACGGTAGAGGGATTCGAGGTCTTGACCGTGGGCCGGGCGAAGGCCCAGGACGATCGCGAAGAGAACCGTGAAACTAAGCCAGAAGGTACGGGCGTGGGTCACGTCCCGGAGGATACTCCAGACACCGGGCTTTCATGCAACCCGTCGTCGACGACGAGAGACGGCCAACAGGGCCAGTGACAACCCCACCGCAGCGCCATGGCTATCCCCCGAGGTGGGGACGGCACACCCACACCCGGACGAAGCGGACAAGGGCGCCGTTGTCGTCACGGTCGACCCATCCTCCATGGTGGCCATTCCGTCGGGCGAGACCGTGGCGTCGTGGTGGAGGCTTCCCGCGTCGTGGGCGGTGCCCGCATCCCGCGGTGTACCCGCGTCGTTGGCAGGGCGCGCACAGACGTTGGTCCCGGGAACACAGAACGAAATCATAGCGCCCGTAGAGTCCATCCCCGAGAGACAGTGATACGATCGCGGGCACGTACAATCGTTGGACGCCGCGCAGGACTGTGAACAAAAACTACGGGTGGTTCCCGTGGTGCCGTCGGTAACCTGGAGACACACGCCGCCCGAGGCGCAGTCCGTGGGGTTGGTGCAGGGTTCTCCAAAGGCCGCGCCCCCCGTCGGCGGCGGCGGCGGCGATCCCCCGTCGGTCCCGGGGCCCGTTGGGAGGGACGCACAGTCCGAGGGCTGCCACCCCCACGCGGAACACCCTCCCGATGTCGGTCCAGAAGACGTACCCGTCGAGCACTGTCCCGTGTCCGCGCACCACCCACAGTTGTTGACCGGGGTGCACCCATCGCACGACGTGTACATCGCACAGGGGTCGGCCGACGGCGGTGGCGTTCCGGCATCGGGGATGGCGCCGCCGGAGGGGTAGATGGTGCACACCCCGGCGATGTCGTCGCTGGTGAGGGTGCGCTTGATGCCCCCGGAGTACGAAGCGTACATGATGGCCGACGGGACGGGCGGG
>VFSW01001988.1_pt1 | contig 30956 bp, 30 predicted proteins | sample 5358111 | NCBI WGS metagenome assembly VFSW01 (sample SAMN11554181, study PRJNA540505) | mine drainage metagenome | isolation source: sediment from site ElyBrook_90M | place: USA: Ely Copper Mine, Vershire, VT | collected 2017 | reverse complement strand
AAGTCTTTGTGTTGCTTGAAGGTTCGATTCTCTCATAAGATGCGCGCTGCTCGCTTTAGAGCGCTCTCTTAAAGAAGAGTTTGCGCGGCACTGGGCGAAGGTTAGACTTCACGATTCGCGCACGCGGTTCTTTCCCGGCCGGCTCACGACCGAAAGTCGCGGGTGCGGCTCTGGAAGTGGGCAGCTCGCTCAGCGAGGATGACCGGCGGCGCTTGGCGGCGCGCTTGCGGGCCATGGTGGGCGGCATGAATGAATCGCCGCCGCTCTACATCGACAGCACCCTAGGGGATTCGTTGAGATGAATGTGAATAGGTTGACCGCGATTGACGATAAGCCGGGCCGCCCGCGTGGCCTGAAACTCGCCTCCATCGCAATTGCCATAGTCGGCGCCATCGCCGCCGCGCGCAGCGCCTCGGCGAACACCTCGAACGGCATCAATTTGCCGCGCGGCGTGACCGTGCTGAGCAGAGACATCTACAGCCTGCACATGCTGGTGTTTTGGATTTGCGTCGGCATCGCGGTCGTGGTCTTCGGCACGATGATCGTCGCGATGGTCAAGTTTCGACATTCGCAGGGCGCGATCCCCGACACGACCATGGTGCACAGCACCAAAGTCGAGATCGTCTGGACGATCATCCCGGTCGTGATCCTGATCGTGATGGCGGTACCGGCGGCTTTGTCGATCCTGAAAATCGAGGACACGCGTAATTCCGACCTCTCGATCCGCGTCACAGGCTACCAATGGAAGTGGCAATACCAGTATATGGATGCGGCCGCGGGCATCAATTATTTCTCGACGCTGTCCGCCAGTTCGAATTTTGCGCGGCAGCTGCACTCCGGGATCGATCCGAGGACGGTGCCGCATTACCTTCTGTCGGTCGACCACCCGCTCGTGATCCCGAGCGGCGTCAAGGTTCGTCTCCTGCTGACCTCCGCCGACGTGATCCATGCCTGGTGGGTGCCTGATTTCGGCATGAAGCGCGACGCGATCCCGGGATTCATCAACGAGATGTGGATCAAGGTACTGCCGGGTAAGGAAGGGGTTTACCGCGGCCAGTGCGCCGCACTCTGCGGCCGCGATCACGGCTTCATGCCGATCGTCGTCGACGTGAAGACTCCGGCCGACTTCAAGAAATGGGTCGAGGATCAGAAAGCGGCGCTCAAGCAAGCGCAAGCCGCGCCGGCCGCGCCCGCCGCCGCAGCGAGCGCGCCGCCGCGGACGGCCGCGACGCTGCCGTTGACGGCGAAGCTGTAAATTTCACCCACCGAACTTCATCAAGAGAGTCTTTACAATCATGGCGCACGCAATCGACATCGCTCACGACGATCAGCCGGCCACCGGCATCAAACGGTGGCTGTTCGCGACCAACCACAAAGACATCGGCACGATGTATTTGGTCTTCAGCCTGATCATGTTCTTCGTCGGCGGCACGATGGCGATGATCATTCGAGCCGAATTGTTCGAACCCGGCCTGCAGTTCGTCGATCCGGGATTTTTCAACGAGATGACGACGATGCACGCGCTCGTGATGATCTTCGGCGCCGTGATGCCGGCGTTCGTCGGCCTCGCGAACTGGATGATTCCGCTGCAGCTCGGCGCTCCCGACATGGCGCTGCCGCGCATGAACAATTTCAGCTTCTGGATCCTGCCTTTCGCGTTCACGCTGCTGCTGTCGACGCTGTTCGTGCCCGGCGGCGCTCCCGCGGGCGGCTGGACGATGTACCCGCCGCTCTCGCTGCAGTTCGGCGACAGCTTTCCGATGATGATTTTCGCGATCCATTTGATGGGCATCTCGTCGATCATGGGCGCGATCAACGTCATCGTGACGATTCTGAACATGCGCGCGCCCGGCATGCCGCTGCTCAAGATGCCGCTGTTCTGCTGGTCGTGGCTGATCACCGCATACCTCTTGATCGCGGTCATGCCGGTGCTGGCGGGCGTGGTGACGATGCTGTTGACCGACCATTTCTTCAAGACCAGCTTCTTCAACGCCGCGGGCGGCGGCGACCCGCTGATGTTCGAACACATCTTCTGGTTCTTCGGTCATCCCGAGGTCTACATCATGATTTTGCCGGCCTTCGGCGTGATCTCGGAAATCATCCCGACGTTCTCGCGCAAGCCGCTGTTCGGTGCAACCTCGATGATCTATGCGATCGCATCGATCGCCTTCCTCTCGTTCATCGTCTGGGGACATCACATGTTCGCCGACGGCATGCCGCTGGCGGCGCAAATGTTCTTCATGATGTCGACGATGCTGATCGCCGTGCCGACCGGCGTGAAGGTGTTCAACTGGACCGCGACGATGTGGCGCGGGTCGCTGTCGTTCGAGCCGCCGATGCTGTTCGCGATCGGCTTCCTGTTCATGTTCACGATCGGCGGCTTCTCGGGCGTGATGCTCGCGCTGGTGCCGGCGGACTACCAGTACAACCAATCCTACTTCGTGGTGGCGCACTTCCATTACGTCCTCGTGCCCGGCGCCGTGTTCGCGATCATGGGAGCCGTTTATTACTGGCTGCCGAAGTGGACCGGCAACATGTACAGCATGACGCTCGCGAAGACGCACTTCTGGCTGTCGACGATCTTCGTCAACGTCCTGTTCTTTCCGCAGCACTTCCTGGGGCTTGCCGGCATGCCGCGCCGTATACCGGATTACGCGGTGCAGTTCACCGATTGGAACATGGTCTCCTCGATCGGCGCGTTCGGATTCGGACTGTCGCAAATCCTGTTCGCGATCGCGATCATTCAGTGCGTGCGCGGCGGCCAGAAGGCCACGGCGAAGGTGTGGGGCGGCGCGACGCCGACCGGGCTCGAGTGGACGATCCCGTCCCCGGCTCCGTACCACAGCTTCACGACCGCACCCGAGATCCATTGATGGTGAACAGGACGCCCGACCAAGACCGCCGCATCCGCAACAGCACGCTGCTGTTGACGGCGGTCGCGCTCGCATTTTATTTCGGCTATATCGCGCTGACGATTTACCGCAGCCGGCATTGATGGAAGCGCCGCAGCAGCCGATCCGGCGCGCGAACCGGAGATTGATCACGGGGCTGCTCGTCATGGTCCTCGGCAGTTTTGCGTTCGGCTGGGCGCTCGTGCCGCTCTACAGCGCGTTCTGCCGACTGACGGGCGTCGGCAACGCCGAGGCGAAGGCGGGCCGGGAAGTCGTGCACGACCGGATCGATCCGAACCGGTTCATCACGATCGAATTCGTCGCGAATCCGGCCTCGGTCGGCAGCTTCGATTTCCGGCCAAAAGTGGCCGAGATGCGCATCCACCCGGGCAAGCTCTACGACACGGAATTCTACGCGAAGAACTTGACGGCCGGCCCCGAGATCGCCCAGGCCGTGCCGAGCCTCGCGCCGAGCAGCGCCTGGAAATATTTTCACAAAACCGAATGTTTTTGCTTCAGCACGCAGAAGTTCGCGGTCGGCGAAGGCCGGTGGATGCCGGTGCGCTTCATCGTCGACCCGAGTCTGCCGGTCAACATCGACCGTCTGACGTTGTCGTACACGTTCTTCGACACGACACAATCGGCAGGACGCGGATGATAGACCTCGTTTAGACTAATGCTTCGTTAACCGCCGAGAGACCACGTACATGGCGCAATCGCACGCTCCGAACGCAGACCAATATTACATTCCGCACGGCAGCCCGTGGCCGATCTACGGGTCGGTGACGCTGTTCACGGTCATGTCCGGCGCGATCGCGACGCTGAACAACTGGCTTCCGGCCTGGTCCCTGCTGCCCGGATTCGCGATGTTGGCCGGCCTGTTCATTTTCTGGTTCGGCACCGTCATCAGGGAAAGCGAGGCCGGCATGTACAACATGGCCGTGGACCGAAGCTTCCGCATGGGCATGATGTGGTTCATTTTCTCGGAGGTCATGTTCTTCGCCGCGTTCTTCGGCGCCTTGTTCTATGCGCGCGACCTGGTCATGCCGTGGCTCAGCGGCGACGGCACGAAGCTCCTGACCAATACACTATTGTGGGGCAACTACCACGGCGGCTGGCCGACGAACGGACCCATGGCCTTGGGTCCGCGCGCGGACGGCACCTATGAGACCGTGCCCGCTATCGGGCTGCCGGCGATCAACACCGCGATCCTGTTGACGAGCGGCGTCACGATCACGATCGCGCATCATGCGCTGCTGCGCGGCCATCGCAGGCGCCTGGCCGTCTTCCTCGCCGCGACATTCCTGTTGGGGTTCACGTTCGTCGCGCTGCAGGCGACCGAGTATCACGAGGCGTACACCAAGCTCGGGCTGCAACTCGGCACCGGCATCTACGGCTCGACCTTCTTCATGCTGACCGGCTTTCACGGCCTGCATGTGACCGTCGGAGCGATCATGCTCTTCGTCATTTGGCTGCGGGTGCTCAAAGGCCATTTCACGCCGCAGCGGCATTTCGCCTTCGAGGCCGTGGCGTGGTACTGGCACTTCGTCGACGTGGTCTGGCTCGGACTGTTTATATTCGTGTATTGGCTCTGACGCGACGCGCCGGCCGACTTGCGCTTCAATGGATCGGTTGAATCCAGCCGAGGGCACGGGCGAGGATCAGCAGAAGGAACAGCGCTACGGACAGCCCCACGCGCCAAGCGAGCGCGTTGGCCATCTTGCCGCCGTCCTCCTGTTTTCTGCTCGACAGGTAGTAAAGAGCTCTGCCCAGGCTGATCAGGATCAGCGCCAGGATCACGAGTACGAGATATTTGAATAGCATGGACCCGCCTCTGGGCGAACAAGCCGAATGGGGATTATATCGTGACGATCAAGCTCGGGTCCCGCGTATTCGCACCGCGTGCGTTCACGACGCTGCTGACCATCGTGCTGATCGCGCTGTTGATCTCGCTCGGCCGCTGGCAGCTGCGCCGCTACGCGGAAAAGCAAAGGCTGTTCGATGCGTTCGCCGCGGGCGCGGATGCGACGCTCTCGATCGACGCGGCGACGCCGCCCGTGCCGCGCTATCAACACCTCTTGCTGCGCGGCCATTACGACCCGACGCGGCAGATTTTGATCGATAACATGGAAAGCGCGGACGGGGGCGCCGGATACTACGTGTTGACGCCGTTTGCGATCCAATCCGGCGGCTGGATCCTCGTCAATCGCGGCTGGGTCGCGCTCGGCGCGAGCCGTGCCGACAAGCCTGCAATTCCCGTGTCGAACGGCGCGCGGACGATCCGCGGCCGCGCGGACGATCTTCCTAGCCCGGGTATTCGCCTCGGCGGCGCCGCCGCGCTGGCGCCGCCGTATCCGGTCGTCGCCGATTTTCCGACGCTCGCCGATCTCGAGCGCCTGCTGCAGGAGAAATCTTTCGCCAAGGCCGCTCCCATGGTCCTGCTCGATCCGGCGGAAGCGGACGGGTACGAACGGCGGTGGTCGCCGCCGGGCTTTGCGCCGATGCGCTATCTCGGCTACGCCATGCAATGGTTCGGTCTCGCATTGACGCTCGCCGTCATTTACGTCGTGACGAATTTGCGCCGCGCCGAGGATGCGGGAAAGAGCTGATATGGAACGCAACCTTGCGCATGATCGCCGCCAGAGACGCGTGCTGCTGGTCGTCGCGGCCTTGTTTTTCGTGCCGCTGGCGGTGTCGTTCTATCTTTATTATGGCCACAGCTCTTTGCACCCCGCCGGCACGGTCAATCACGGCAAACTCGTGGACCCGCCGCGGCCGCTTGCGCAGCTCGCCTTGCCGCTCGCGCGCGGAGGCGATACCGGCCCGCGGTTTTTGCTGCGCAAATGGACGATGCTGTACGTAGGCGCGGGTGTCTGCGGCGAGCGCTGCCGTGCGGCGCTCTACGATACGCGCCAGGTGCGCGTCGCCTTGAACCGCGACATGGGCCGCGTACAGCGCGTATTTCTTGCGACCGGAAACTGCTGCGACGAAGCGTTCCTCGGCACGGAACACCCGGATTTGATCACGGTGCGCGCGGGCGCGGCGGCTGCGCCGCTGCTCGCGCAATTACCCACGTACGACGGGATAGCGCCCGCCGACGCCGGCCGCGTCTATTTGATCGATCCGAACGGCAATCTGATGATGGTCTATGCGCCCGGCGCAAAACCGAAAGGCATGCTCGAAGACATGAAACGCCTGCTCCAACTATCTCAAATTGGCTGAAGGACATGCAGCCCGTACAACGATTGTTTTGGTTCAGAAGGATCGCGCTCGCTGGGGCCCTGCTCGCGGCGGTCGTGGTGACGCTCGGCGCCTGGGTGCGCCTCACGGATGCCGGCCTCGGCTGTCCCGACTGGCCGGGCTGCTACGGTCACGTCTTTCCGCAGGCCGGCCAGGGCTTCTCCAGAGCCCTGCACGAGATGATCCATCGGTATTTTGCGACGACCTTGGGCTTGGTGATCATCACGCTCCTTTCCTTCGCGGTCGCCAACCGCCGCGTCCGCGGCCAGCCGCTCGCGCCGGTCGTCGTTCTGTTCGTGGTCGTCTGCGTTCAAGGCGCGCTGGGGGCATTCACGGTAACGCTGCTGCTGAAGCCGCTGATCGTCACCGGCCATCTGCTCGGCGGATTGACGACGCTCGGCATCCTTTGGTGGCTGTCGATGGCGCCCGGTCGCCGGGATTTGACGGAGCGCGAACGCGGCTTGCGCCTCTATGCGCTCATTTGCTCGATGCTATTGATCCTGCAGATCGCGCTCGGCGGCTGGACGAGTACCAATTACGCGGCGGTCGCCTGTCCGGACCTTCCGACCTGCCAGGGATCTTGGTGGCCGCGGATGGATTACCGGGACGCGTTCGTCCTGTGGCGCGGGCTCGGCGTCGACTACGAGGGCGGCGTGCTCACGAACCCGGCGCGCATCGCGATCCACCTCACCCACCGCATCGGCGCCATCGTGGCCGGATCGGCCTTGATTTTCCTGGGAATCGCGGCCTTGATGCGCGCAAATTCCGGCGCGCTGCGCCGCGCCGCGGTGTTCTTGATCGGCGCGGTGCTGCTGCAGATTTCCATCGGCATTGCGATGGTCCACTGGGGATTCCCGCTGCCGCTCGCGACGATGCACAACGCCGGGGCGGCGCTATTGGTGATCGCGATGGTCACTTTGCTGCGCGCCCTGTGGCCGGCGCCGTCGATCGCCATGGTACCCTTGCCGAATGTCCACCGTTCCAAATAGCGCTCCGGTCGCGGTCGTCGCCAGCGGCGGCTGGCGCGACTTCCTCGAGCTCACGAAGCCCCGGGTGAGCCTGCTGATCGTCTTCACGGCGATCGTCGGCATGGTCCTCGCATCCCCCGGCATGGTGCCGCTGCGGGCGCTGCTGTTCGGCACGCTCGGCATAGCAATGGCCTCCGGCTCCGCGGCCGCGTTCAACCACGTGCTCGATCGGCGCATCGATCTGCAGATGGCGCGTACGCGCCGCCGGCCGCTGCCGACCGGGCATTTGGCCGAGAGCCAGGCCCTCGCGTTCGCCTGCGCGCTCGCGGGAGCGTCGCTGCTTGTTCTTTGGTTCGGCGTCAACGCGCTCACCGCGCTGCTGACGTTCGCTTCGCTGATCGGTTACGCGATCGTCTATACGCTTTGGCTGAAGCGGGCGACGCCGCAGAACATCGTGATCGGCGGCGCCGCGGGCGCCGCGCCGCCGATACTGGGCTGGATCGCGGTCACGAACCACGTCGATGCGCCCGCGCTGTTGTTGTTCTTGATCATATTTACGTGGACGCCGCCGCATTTCTGGGCTCTGGCGATCGCCCGGCGCGACGAGTACGCGAAAGCCGGCATCCCGATGCTGCCCGTGACCCATGGGGTCGCCTACACCCGCCTGCAAATCGTGCTGTATACGATTCTGCTGGTGCTGTGCACTTTTCTTCCATTCCTGAGCGGCTTGAGCGGCCTGATCTACCTGGCCGCCATGATCCCGCTGAATGCGCGCTTTCTTTATTACGTGATCGAACTACGCCGCGGCCGCCGCGCCGATATGCCGATGCGCACGTTCCGATTCTCGATAACCTATTTGATGCTGCTGTTCGCCGCGCTGATCCTCGACCACTATTTTCTGATCCGGATCTAAGTCCGGATCAAGGCCGGCTTTGCGGCCGCGATCGGCAAGCTGCGCAAGCGCCGCCCGGTCGCCGCGTACAGCGCGTTACAAACCGCCGGCGCAACCAGCGCGACTGCCGCCTCGCCTATGCCGCCCGGCGGTTCCTCGCTTGGCAGCAGGTGTACTTCAATTTGCGGCATCTCATTCAGGCGCAGCACGCGATAGCCGTCGAAGTTCGTTTGCAGGACGGCGCCATTCGAGATGGTCACGTCACCCCACAGCGCCTCGGTGAGCCCGAAGACGATGCCGCCTTCGATTTGCGATTCGACGATCCGCGGGTTCACCATCCGGCCGCAATCGACGACGCAGACGATTTTGTGGACGTTCAACGCGCCGTCGTCGACGGAAATCTCGGCCACCTGCGCCAAATGCGTCGTGTAGCCTTCCATCAGCGCGATCCCCTGAAAGCGGCCGGCCGGCGCCTTGCCCCATCCGGCGCGCGCGGCCGCGGTCTCGAGGACACGCAGGTGGCGCGGCTTCTTGCCGAGCAGCGCACGCCTGAAATCCAGCGGGTTCTTGTTCGCTTCGGCCGCCAGTTCGTCCATGAAGCTCTCGATGACGAAGCAGTTGGGCGCGTGGCTGACTGAACGCATGTAGCCCACGTCGATTCCGATTTCCTGCCGCGTGTAGGTCACCGACACGTTGGCAACGTCGTACGGAAAATTGACCGCGGCCTCGATCACCGAATCGTCGACGCCCTTGACCGGCGGAAACATACGTGCGGTGATCGAGGGACTGACGATGTGCAGTTTCCACGCGATGAGCGCGGATGACGCGTCGAAACCCGCGCTGATGCGCTCCAGCGCGGGCGGCCGATAGGTATCGTGCGTCATATCGTCCGCGCGCGTCCAGATGAGCTGAACCGGGCGGCCCACGGCCTTGGACGCCTCGACCGCCGCGGGGATGAAATCGACGTCGAGGCGCCTGCCGAAGCCGCCGCCGAGCAGCGTCGTGTGCACCGCGACATCGCTCTCGCGCAGCCCCGCGGCGGCCGCGGCCGTGGTCTGCGCGACCTTCTGGACCTGCGTGCCCACGTACAAGTCGCAGCGGTCCGCCTTGACGTCGGCGGTGCAATTCATCGGCTCCATCGTCGCATGCGCGAGCAGCGGCAATTCGTAGACGACGCTGATATGCGTCTTCGCATGCGCGAGAGCCTGATCCGCGTCGCCGTCGGCGCGCGCCGAAAGTCCGGGGTTCGATTCAGCGTCCCTCAACAGACCCATGATCGCCGCATTGTCGAGCTTCGCGTTCGCGCCGTCGGCCCAGGTTATTTTCAGCGCAGCGCGGCCCTTTAGCGCCTGCCAGAAGTGATCGGCGACGACGACGACGCCGCGGTCCGTCTTCAGTACCTTGCGCACTCCGGGCATGTTCTGCGCCGCGGCCGAATCGACCGCCACCGGCGTTCCGCCCAAGACCTTGCATTGCGCGAACGCCGCATACAGCATTCCCGGGAGGCGCACGTCGATGCCGAACTCGGCGCTGCCGTCGACCTTGCCGGGCGTGTCGGTGCGCGGCAGGCCGCGGCCGACGAGCTCGAAGTCCTTTGCCGGCTTCAATGCGACGTCCTGCGGGAGCGGAAGCCGGGACGCGCGTTCGGCAAACTCGCCGTAGGCGGCAGATTTGCCGGATCGGCTCGAGATGATGCCGTTGCGCGCCGTGCAATCGGCGGGATGCACGCCCCAGGATTCGGCGGCAGCATTGATCAGCATCATGCGCGCCTGCGCACCGGCGGTGCGCAGCTTGATCCACGCGTCTTGCACGCTGTTGCTCGTGCCGGTGATTTGGCCGCCGTTGCCGGGATTGATGTAGGCGTCTGCGACCGGAGCGGCGGCGATTTTGACCGCGTCGAGACCGACCTCGAGTTCCTCGGCGATCAGCGTCGGCAGCGCCGTGTAGACGCCCTGGCCCATCTCCGAGCGATCGACGAGCACCGTGATCGTATTGTCGGGGGCGATCCGCAGCCAGGCATTCAGCTGGCCCGCGGCGCCTGCGTCGGGAAAGCCGGGTTTGCGCGTGCAGCCCGGCAGAGACAACGCGAGCACCAAGCCGCCGCCGAGCGTTGCGGCGGCGCCGAGGAAATCGCGGCGGTTTATCTCGCCGTTCGTTGGGCTCATGTTCCAGTGGCTCCGCGTCGACCCATCCGGCGGTGATGTTACCTGCACGAACCCACAATGCGCACGGAATGTTACGATTGGCTGATGTCGGACACGTCGCGCTTCTATCCTCGGATCTTCGCGCTCGTCGTTGCCGCGGCTTTAGGGGTTGCCGTCTGGCGGATATTGCAGCCGTTCCTGGGTCCGATGACCTGGGCCGCGTTTCTCGCATTCATGTTGTACCCGCTGAACCTGCGGCTGCGGCGCCGCTTTCGCGGTAACCGGACGGCTGCGGCCGGCGTGCTCGCGGTTTGCGCGCCTATCGTGGTTTTCTTGCCGCTGTCCGCGCTGTCGATCGAGTTCGTCGCGCAAATTTCCTCGCTGTTGCGCCGCTTCCAGGCCACGGCCCCGAATTCGAATATTCAGTCGATCGAGGATTTGCGCGCTTACCCGTCGATCGCGCGCTTCTACGATTGGGTGGCGGCGCACGCCTCGTTTTCGCCCGAACAGATCCAGACCTGGTTCGTTTCCGGAACCCGCGAACTGCTGCAGCGCGCGGCCTCGTTGGGCGCATCGTTCTTTTTGGGCGCCTTGAGCTCCGCCGTCGGCGTCTTGCTGATGCTCGTGCTGCTGTTCTTTTTCCTGCGGGGCGGCGATGAGATGATTGCGCGCGCGCGCGCGCTGATCCCGCTCGACGAGGTCCGCAAGGAACACCTGTTCAATCTGGTGAGCGGCATCACACGCGCGATCGTGCTCGGCACGACCTTGACCGCGCTGCTGCAGGGCGTCGTCCTCGGCGTCGGCTTCGCGATCGCGGGGCTCGCCTCGCCGGTCGTGTTCGGCGTCGCCGCGACGCTGCTCGCGATGCTGCCGATCGGCGGTAGTGTCCTGGTCTGGGTGCCGGCCACTCTCTGGCTATTCTTCGACGGCCGCTGGGGATACGGAATTTTCATGGCGATTTGGGGCCTCATGATCTCCTCGGTCGACAATATCCTGAAGCCGATGCTGATTTCCGGGCGGGCGCCGATTTCGACGCTCGTGGTGTTCGTCGGCGTGATCGGCGGCATAGCGGCGTTCGGCGCGATCGGCCTGATCGCGGGGCCGGTCATTCTGTCGCTCGTGGTCGCGTTGCTCGTGTTTGCCGAGGAAACCCGCGCGGGCGGCGGCTCTTCGCTCTAACAACGCCTTCCGCGCTTCGGGCTTACAGTACAATTCGCGCCCTGATGGACGTATCCCACCTTCTCGACTCCTTGAATGATGCGCAGCGGCAGGCGGTCGCCGCGCCGCTCTCGCCCGCGCTCGTGCTGGCCGGCGCCGGCAGCGGCAAAACCCGCGTGCTCGTGCACCGCGTCGCCTGGCTGATCGAGGTCGAGGGTGTCTCGCCGCAGAGCATCCTCGCGGTCACCTTCACGAACAAGGCGGCCGGGGAAATGCGCGCCCGGATCGAGACCCTGCTCGGCATTTCAGGTACGTCGATGTGGATCGGCACGTTCCACGGGCTCGCGCACCGCCTGCTGCGGCGCCATTGGCGCGAGGCGGGACTTGTGCAGAACTTTCAAATCCTGGATTCGGAGGATCAGGCGCGGCTGTTGCGCAAGGTGCTGAAAGCGCTGGATCTCGACGAGACCCGCTGGGTGCCGCGCGAGATCCAATGGTTCATCAATGCACAGAAGGACGAGGGCTTGCGGCCGAAGCACCTCAAGGACGACGGCGATCCGACGCGGCGCCAGCTGATACGAATCTATCAGGCCTATGAAGAGGCGTGCCAGCGTGCCGGGATCGTGGATTTCGCGGAATTGCTGCTGCGCGCGTTCGAGCTATGGCGCGACAATGCGGCGCTGCTCGCGCACTATCGCGAACGCTTTCGCCACGTCCTCATCGACGAATTCCAAGACACGAACGCGATTCAGTATCAATGGCTCACGCTGCTCGCGGGACCCGCGGGCCTGCCGTTCGCGGTCGGCGACGACGACCAATCGATTTACCGCTGGCGCGGCGCGCGCGTCGAGAACTTGAACCGCTTCCGGCGCGATTTCCCGGGCGCGGCTCTCTACAAGCTCGAACAAAACTATCGCTCTACCGGCACCATCCTCAAGGCCGCCAATGCGTTGATCAAGAACAACGCCGGGCGCATGGGCAAGACGCTGTGGACCAGCGGCGAGGACGGCGAACTCATCAAGGTGTATGCCGCCTTCAACGAGCGCGACGAGGCGGACTTCGTCGTGAACCGCATCCGCGAATGGGTCGACCGCGGCGGCGTGCGCCGCGATATCGCGGTCCTGTACCGTTCGAATGCCCAGTCGCGCGTCTTCGAGGAGGCGTTCTTGAACGCGCGGCTGCCGTACCGCGTCTACGGCGGGCTGCGGTTCTTCGAGCGTGCGGAAATCAAGGACGCGCTCGCGTACTTGCGCCTGATCTCGAGCCGCGCCGACGACACCTCGTTCGAGCGCATCGTGAACCTGCCGGTGCGCGGAATCGGCGCGAAGACGCTGGACTGGCTGCGCGACTATGCGCGCCAAAACGGCACGTCGCTGTGGGCCGCGGCCTCGGCGTCGGCCGCGGGAGCCCTGCCGCAGCGTGCGGCGCAGTCGCTGTCGGCGTTTCTGTCCCTGATCGACGGCCTGGACGCGCAAGTGCGCGGCTTGGAGCTGCATGAGCAAGTCGATCACGTCATCCAGATGAGCGGGCTCATCGAGCATTTCAAGAAGGAAAAGGGCGAGCGCGGCGAAGGGCGCATCGACAACCTCCTGGAGCTCGTCAGCGCGGCACGCGGCTTCGTCGCCGAAGGCGAAGGGGATCTCGCTGCGCGCGAACAATTCCTCGCGCACGCGGTGCTGGAGTCCGGCGAAGGGCAGGCCGACGCCTGGGACGATTGCGTACAAATGATGACCCTCCATTCGGCCAAGGGACTCGAGTTTGCGGTAGTCTTTCTCGCCGGTATGGAGGACGGCCTGTTTCCGCACCAGCGCTCGTCCTCGGACCTTGCCGGCCTCGAGGAGGAGCGGCGGCTGTGCTACGTCGGCGCGACACGCGCGATGCGGCGGCTGTACATTACCTACGCGGAACAGAGGCGTCTTTACGGCGTGGATACCTACGGGCAGCCGTCGCGTTTCATCGCGGAAATCCCGCCGGAGTTGATCGAGGAGGTCCGGCCGCGGATTCAAGTATCGAGGCCGGTGCTGCCCAGGCGTACGGCCGCGGCCGAATCCCAGCCGTCGGCAATGCGCTTGGGCAGCCGCGTCCGGCACTCGAAGTTCGGGGACGGCGTTGTGCTGAACTTCGAGGGAAACGGGCCGCACGCCAGGATTCAGGTCAATTTCGAGAGGCAGGGCACGAAGTGGTTGATGCTTTCCTATGCAAACCTCGAGCTCGTGTAAAGTAGCGGCGCCATGAAAATCATCATTCTTGGCGCGGGTCAGGTCGGACGCACGGCCGCATACCACTTGTCGCGCGAGGAGGCGAACGACGTCACCGTCATCGACTCCAACGAAGAGGTCCTGCGCGACCTGCAGGACCGGCTCGACATACGCACGGTGAGCGGCAATGCCGCGAGCCCGCGGATCCTCGAGGCGGCCGGAATCGCGAACACCGACATTCTCGTCGCTCTGACGAACAGCGATGAAGTCAACATGCTCGCGTGCCATATCGCTTGGACGCTATACCGTACGCCGAAGAAGATCGCGCGCGTCCGCTCGGCCGACTATACCGAGCGCGAACACCTGTTCGGCGATCCGGGAATCGCCGTGGACGTGTGGATAAGCCCCGAACAGCTCGTCACGGAGTACGTCGCGCGCCTGATTCGCTACCCGGGCGCGCTTCAGGTCCTCGATTTCGCCGACGGCCGCGTGCGCCTCGTCGGCATCCGCGCACTGCAGGGCGGCCCGCTCGTCGGCCACGCCCTGCGCACGCTGCGCGAGCACATTCCCACGGCCGACGCGCGCGTGGCAGCGATCTACCGGGCCGGCAAGAGCATCAAACCGGAAGGTACGACGGTGATCGAGGACGGCGACGAGGTGTTCTTTCTGGCCGCGCGCAAGGACATCCGTGCGGTGATGCGCGAGATGCGCCGCGAGGAGGCTCCGGTGCGCCGCGTCGTCATCGCCGGCGGCGGCAACATCGGCTTTCGTCTCGCGAGCGAGCTCGAGGACAAGAACCAGGTGAAGCTGATAGAGCGCGACGGCAAGCGCGCGCGGCGCGTCTCCGAGAACCTCAAGAGCACGACGGTGCTGCACGGGGACGCCGCGGACGAGGAGTTGCTGCTGGAAGAGAACATCGACAGGACGGACGTGTTCGCCGCGCTGACGAACTCGGAGGAAGCCAACATTCTATCGGCGATGCTCGCGAAGCGGCTCGGCGCGCACAAGGTCATGGCGCTGATCAACAAGCCCTCCTATGCGGAGCTCATCGAGAGCGGCTCGATCGACATCGCGATCTCCCCGCAAACCGTCACGATCGGCTCCCTGCTCGCGCACGTGCGCCACGGCGACGTCGTGCGGGTGCATGCGCTGCGCCGCGGCGCCGCGGAGGCCCTGGAAGTGGTCGTGCACGGCGACGCCGACAGTTCCAAGGTCATCGGCCGGCATATCGAGGACATTCCGCTTCCCGAAGGAACGACTTTGGGCGCGGTGGTGCGCGGCGAGGACGTGATCATCGCGCATCACGACACGACGGTTCAGCCGGACGATCACTTGATCCTGTTCTTGACCGACCGGCGCCACATGGAAGCGGTGGAAAAACTGTTCCAGGGATCGGCCTCCTTCCTGTGAAGACGATCATACTGCCGGTAGCCCATGTGTTCGCCATGGTGATCATGGTGTTCGCGGCGACGATGCTCGCGCCGCTGATCCTCGCGATCTGGGGCATGGACCGCGCACTGTGGTCGTTCGTGATCTCCGCCGCCGCGACTTTTCTGATCGGCGCGCTGTTGTGGCTCGCGACGCGCCGCTTCAAGCGCGAGTTGAAGACTCGCGACGGCTTGCTGCTCGTCGCGCTGACCTGGGTGGTGCTGCCCGCGGTGGCCGGCTTTCCGCTGTGGCATTACCTGCCGATCGATTTCACGCATGCGTATTTCGAGGCGGCCTCGGGCCTGACGACGACCGGCGGCACGGTATTGTCCGGGCTCGAGTATCTGCCGCGCTCGATCAATTTGTGGCGGCATCTGCTCTCCTGGCTCGGCGGCATGGGCATCATCGTGCTCGCGGTGGCGATATTGCCGATGCTCGGGGTCGGCGGCATGCAGATCTACCGCGCCGAGATGCCGGGGCCGATGAAGGACAGCAAGCTCACGCCGCGCATCGGACAGACCGCGAAGCTGTTGTGGACGGTCTACGCCGGCTTGACCGCGGCCTGCATCGTCTGCCTGAAAGTCGCCGGCATGGGCTGGTTCGACGCCGTATGCCACGGCTTTTCGGCGCTGTCGCTCGGCGGCTTTTCGACCTACGACGCGAACGTCGGGCATTTCAATTCCGTGCCGATCGAAATGGTGCTGTCCGTGTTCCAGGTGCTCGCGGCGCTGAATTTCGCGACGCACTATCAGGCCTGGAGCCAGCGCGGCGTGCGCGCCTATTTCCGCGATTCGGAGGCGAAGGCGATCATCAGCGTGCTCGCCGTAAGCTCGCTCGGCATGGCGCTCTATTTGTTTTACAAAGGCACTTACCCGGATTTCGCGACGTCGCTGCGCGAAGCGACTTTCAACGTCATATCGATCGCGACCGACGGCGGCCTGCACACCCAGGACTACTCACGCTGGCCGGTGTTCGTGCCGATGGGCATGCTGTTCTTGAGCTGTATCGTCGCAAGCTCGGGCTCCACCGGCGGCGGCATCAAGATGATACGCACGCTGATCCTCGCGAAGCAGGCGAATCGGGAACTCAATCACCTCGTACATCCGAATCTCGTGCGGCCGCTCCGGGTGGGCGGTACGGTCATCGCCAACAGGGTCGTATTTGCCGTGTTGGGTTTTGTGTTCCTCTACTTCATGAGCGCCGTGACCCTGGTGTTCGTCGAGCTCGCCAGCGGCCTCGATTTCACGACGGCCTTTTCGGCGATCATCGCGTGCATCAACAACTCGGGCCCGGGATTGGGGCTCGTCGGCCCCGGCAGCAATTACAGCGTGCTCGGCGATTTTCAGACCTGGGTCTGCTCGGCCGCGATGCTGCTCGGCCGGCTCGAGGTCTTCACGATACTGGTGCTATTCACCCCGACCTTGTGGCGGAAATAGCCGTCCCAGGAACGCGTCGATCGCCGCCGTGCATTCCGGCTCATCGAGCAGCGGCACATGTCCGCGGTTCGCTACGGTGATCTGCTCCAAATCCGGCTTCTCGGCGCGCATGCGCTCGAAGGTCTGCACGCTCAAGATATCCGAGAGGGCGCCGCGGATCGCGAGAGTCGGCAGATCGGCGAGGCGCGCCCACAGCGGCCAAAGATCGGGCGCAGCCGCCGGCGCGCTCCTCATCGCCTCGCCGATCAAGGGATCGGCATCGGCACGCGGAATGCCGGCGGCATCCTCGCGATAGCCGCGCCGCGCGAGCGCGGCCCCGCGCGGGGCCGCGGGGTGCGGCCAACCCGTGCCGGCGCCGGCCGGGGGTTGGGGGCCGGGGGCGGGGCGGTCGCGCCCCGGCGCCGCACGACCCGCGTAGCCCTTGATGCGCTCGACGCCCTTGGGGTCCAACTCGGGGCCGACGTCGTTGAGGATGATTCCGGCGACCAGCGCGGGCTGTGAGTGCGCGAGCATCATCGCGAGGATCCCGCCGAGCGAGGTGCCGACGATCGCGATTTTCGCGGCTCCGTTCGTCTCGGCGAGAATTTTCAGCAAATCGCGCAGGTAGACGGTCGGCTGATAGTTTTGCGGGTTGGGGTCTCGGTCGGAAAGTCCGCGGCCACGCAAATCCGGAACGATGACGCGGAAGCGCGCCCGCAAGCGCGGTGCGAGATCCTCGAAATCGCGGCCATTGCGCATCAGCCCGTGCAGACAGAGCACCATAGGCGCCGCCGCCGCGGGTCCCGGATAGTCGCGCAGGTGCAGCACGAGGCCATCCGCGGAAACACACGTTGTGTCGCGATAGCGGCTCAATGCTCGCCTCGATGCGGCTGTTCGGACAATTCGCGACGCAGTTCGCGCTTCAGTATTTTGCCGTTCGCATTGCGCGGCAGACTGGCGCGATACAACACCGCACGAATCCGCTGCTGTTTGCCGACACGGGAATTGGTCCATTCGACGAGCTCGTGCGCGGACGGCGGCGCCGCTGAGGCCGCCACGACGACCGCTACCGGCGTCTCCCCCCATTCTCGGCTGCGGACGCCGACGACCGCGACCTCGGCGATATCCGGGTGCGCGCGCATGACCGCTTCGATGTCCGCGGGAAAGATGTTCTGGCCGCCGGAGATGATCATGTCCTTTTTCCGGTCGACGATGTAGAGAAAGCCGTCCTCGTCGAGGCGGCCCAGATCGCCGGTTCGAAGCCAGCGCCGGCCCGTATCGTCGGTGAAGGTCGCCTCGGCGCTCGCGTCATCGCGGCCCAGGTAGCCCGACATCATCAGCGGGCTCGAGCCGACGACCTCGCCGGCCGCGCCGACCGGCGCATCGCGATCCTCGTCGTCGAGGATCTTCAAGTCCGTGCCGAGGAACGGCTTGCCGACGGACTCGATTTTGCGCTCGAAATCCTCGGGTGCGAGGATCGTGCAGACGCCCTCGGTGAGCCCGTACAATTCGATCAGCCGGCAGCCGAATCGTTGCGGGAACGCGCGCTTGGCATCCACGCCGAGCGGCGAACCGCAGCACATCACCGTGTCCAGGCTCGACAGGTCGTGGCGTGCGGCATCGGCATCGGCGACCAAGCGTTCGATCTGCAGCGGGACGAAGGTTCCGTGCGATATGCGCTCGCGCGCGATCAGCGCGAGCGCGGCGCCGGTTTTGAAGGCCTGCATGACGACGAGCGTGCCGCCGACGTAGACCGTGCACAGCATCGCGACCCAGGTGATGTTGGAGAACAGTCCGAGCGAACACAGGGTCACGCAGTCGCTGCGGTAACGCAGGGCGACGGCGAGATCCGCCGCCCAATGCAGCCGGCAACGGTGCGTGTGGACGATGCCCTTCGGCACGCCGGTGGTCCCGGAACTGTAGATGATGTTGCACTCATCGGCGGGTCCGACATTCCCCGCGAATTGGGGCGACTGTGCGGCGAGCCACTCGGCGAACGGCGTCCAGGCGGCGCGCGCCTCCCCCAATCCTACGCGCACCGCGGCGGCGACCGCGACCGAACGCTCGCGCAGCCCGTCGATGCGCGCCAGATGGCGCGCCGATGCGAATACCGCGCGCGCGCGCGCATCCTCGATCATCGCCGCGACCGCTTCGTCGCTGATTGAGACGTTCAGCGGCACCGCGACGCAGCCCGCGCGCATGATGCCGAACAAAAGAACCGCCATTTCGAGGCTGTTGTCCATCAGCAGCACGGCGCGGTCTCCAGCCGCTAGCCCGAGCGCACGCAGGCCGTTCGCGGCGCGCGCGGTCGCGCGCTCGAATTCGCCCCAGCTCAGGCGCCGCTCGCCCTCGACGAGCGCGTCGCGCGACGCACGCCACTTGCCGTGCAGCCTGATGAAATCGGGCAGCATCGGCTCCGGTGCCTGGAACCAGGTCATTGCGCTTCGGCCTCCGTCAGAAGTGATACTGGGCCGTCACGTCATAGGTGCGGGGCGCGCCGTAAAACCCGATTTGACTGACGTTGCCGAGAAGCCCTGCGCTGCCGAAATCGTAGCCGGAAACGCGGTACCAGCGGTCGAGGAGATTCTTGCCGTCGAGCGCGAAGCGCCACGCGCCTGCGCTCGTCGTGTACGCGAGTCCCGCGTCCAGCAGGCCGTAGGCCGGCTGGTCCGTGACGCTCGCGGTCGTGTTGGCGACCTTCGTGAAGCTGCGCCAGCTCCATCCCGCGCGCGCGAGCAGCGCGCCGCCCGGCAGATGCCAGGTATACGTCGCGTTCGTCGAAACCGTCCACGTCGGCGCGTTCACCGGGCGATTGAGGTCCGCGATGTTCTGCGGCGGCGAGTTCGCCGTGCAGCCGGGGGTGAGCGCGGTGCAGCCGATGAGGAAGTCCTGATAATAGGAATCGAGGTAGCCGATGTTGAGCCCGATGGCGAGCGGTTTGATCGGCGCCCAGGCGGACTCGATCTCGACACCCTGATTGATTTGCTTGCCGGCGTTCAGGACCGCGGTGACGTTTTGCGGCAGTCCGCCGGTCGTGACGAACTGCTGGACGCCGATCTGCGCGTTCTTGTACGGATCGTAGAATACGGTGAAATTGAGCTTCAAGCTGTCGTCGAGCAGCATCGACTTGAGGCCCGCCTCGTAACTGTCGGCGGTCTCGGAACCATAGCCGTTCTCGGTCGCCGGATAGACGCTTGCATTGCCGCGCATGTCGAAGCCGCCGCTCTTGAATCCTTGGGCATAGGTGAAGTAGGCCATCACTTGCGGCGTCAGATGGAAATCGAACCCCAAGCGCGGCGAGATATTGGAGAACGTGCGGCCATTCGTGTAATTCGTGACGACGCCCGCGGTTGCGCTCGGAAACAGGAAGAACCCCGGCGGCGGACTGGACGCGTCGAAGAAAGTCTGGTTCGGCAGGAGCTGCGTCGGCGCGACGCTCGCGTATTGCGCCTGGTACACGAGCGCGGTCTTGCGGTCCTGGTTCCAGCGCACGCCTGCGTCGAAATTCAAGCGCCCCGTGAGCTTCCACGCCGTATCGACATACGCCGCGGTGCTCTTGGTCTGTACGCAGCCGTCGACGATCGACGTCAGGTACAGATCGTAAATCGGGACCAATACGCCGAGCGACGCGTTGTAGGCGCCGCACGCGCTGCTGTTCATGTAAAACAGACCGCCGACGGCTTTGACCAGGTCGTTCGTGTAGGTGAGCTGGCCTTCGCCCGAGGCCTGGCGCTCGCTGTATTTTGCCGGCACCTGGAACAGGTTCGCGTTCAGTTCTTCGAAGTCGATGAACTGGTGTCCGTGGCCTTCGCGATAGGCGCCGACGAGTTTCAGCGCGAGCGCGTCGCTCAACGCCTGCGTGTAGGTCGCCGCAATGCCGTTACGGTAATACCGGTCCTGGTTGACCGGCATGTCGGTGCGCGTGTCGTAGCGGCTGCCGGTCGGCGGCGCGAGCACGTTGTTGAGGCGCTCCCCGCCCGCCGCGTTCGAATGGTCTTGCGTCGTGTCGGCGGCGAGCCTCAGTTTGGAACTCATGCCCCAGAGCAGCGTGACATTCGCCCGTCCGGCGAGTACGTCGTAGTTCGACACATCTTGCCCCGGGTGATTGTAGGGGCTCGGCGCGGCGCCGGCTTGGGCGACGACGTGTCCATAGCCGTCGTGGTGCAGGTCGGCGACAGCGAAGCCGGCGTAAACGTGGTGATCGACGATCGGCGCCGACGCCGCCAGCTTGAAGTTGCGCTCGCCGTAGTTGCCGCCCGCGACCGAGGCCGTGAGGCTCGCCGGGCCCGCGATGTCGCGCGTCACGTACTTGATCGCGCCGGCAATCGTATTTTTGCCGTAGAGCGTGCCCTGGGGCCCGCGCAGGACCTCGATGCGGTCCACGTCGTAGACGTCGAGCAGCGCCGCCTGCGGCCGCGCCATGTAGACATCGTCGATGTAGATGCCGACGCCGGGCTCGAAGCCCCACAGCGGATCGCTCTGGCCGACTCCGCGTATGTACACGTTGATCGTGCTGCTGGTCGCACGCGCGCTCGATATGGCGATGTTCGGCACGAACGAGTTCAAGTCGCCGAGCGAGGTCACGTCGCGCAGGCGCAGTTCTTCGGCGCCTATCGCGGTCACGGCGAGCGGCACGTCTTGTAGATTCTCCTTGCGGCGGCGCGCCGTGACGACGATCTCGCCGAGGGCGCCCGTGGATGCGCCGGCCGCACCGGATGGCGCGGCCGCCTGGGCGCGGACGGCCGCCGGCGGCAGTGCCGAGGCGGCTAACAGCACGACCGCCGGCAGCCGGCGGCGCATCGCGGAAAACATCGTGGACATCTGCGTTCTCCTCAACATCGGGCGGCCCATGAGGGCGGCGCCGTTTTTAAACAGCTGCGGCGCCGGCGCTATCCGGCTCGCAGGCCGATTCTTATCGTGCGCCTATATTCAACGATCGTTGAACGAAATTCAACAGTCGTTGATAAAAATATTCAACGTCCGTTGAATAAAGATGGGGCCCGCGCGCGGCGTTGCAGCGCGCGCGGCGACGCGGGAGAATGGCCGAATGACAGTTGTGCGACGCAAAACGGCGGGCCGCAAGGCGGCCGCGAGCACTGCCGGAAGGCCGGCCGCGAAGCCGGCGAAGGAGAGGATCCTCGACGCCGGCGAGCAGCTGTTCGCCCGCAACGGCTTTTACGGAGTTTCGGTCCGCGACATCACCGAGGCCGCGGGCGTCGATGTCGCCTTGGTCAGCTACCATTTCGGCGGCAAGCGCGAACTGTTCGCGGCCGTGTTCCGGCGTCGCGCCGAGATGCTGAATCCGGAGCGGCTCGCGCTGCTCGAGGAGGTAAGGCGCAGCGCGCTACCCGGGGTTCCGGCGCTCGAGGACATCGTCAACGCGTTCACCTATCCGATGCTGGAGCGTTCGGCGCGCGGCGGCGCCGGCTGGAAGAGCTATTTTGCGCTCGTCGCGCAGGTCAACAACTCGCCCGAATGGGGCCCGGTCTTGATGACGGAGCATTTCGATCCGCTCGTCGAGCGATTCATTGCGGTGCTGCGCGAGGCCTTGCCCGGCTGCGATGCGCGCGAAGTGTATTGGGGATATCAATTCCTGACCGGCGCACTGACTTTGACGTTCGCCGAAACCGGCCGGATCGACAAGCTGTCCGGCGGCCTATGCCGATCGTCCGACTTGGACAGCGTCCACCAGCGCTTGGCGCGGTATGTCGCGGCCGGCTTCCGCGCGCTGTGCACCGCAGCGGCGCCCGCGCCGCATGGGGCGCGCAGCAAGACGCGCCGCTCGGCCTTGCGAAAGATCCCCCGTCGGCCGCCATGATCGGTTTGCTGCAGCGCGTTTCGGGAGCCCAGGTTCGGATCGGCGGTGTGCTCACGGCCTCGATCGGGCGCGGACTGTTGGTTCTCATCGGCGTCCGACCTGCGGACGGCGACGAGGACGCCGGCGCTCTACTGCATCGTCTGCTGCACTACCGCGTATTCGCAGACGCTACTGGGCGAATGAACCTTAGCCTCATGGACGTGCACGGCGATCTGTTGTTGGTGCCACAGTTCACGCTTGCGGCGGATACCAACAAGGGCCTGCGGCCGGGGTTTTCGCATGCCGCACCGCCAGATCACGGCCGCCGGCTGTTCGACCTGATCGTTGCGCTCGCCCGCGCAAGCCACACCTCGGTGGAATGCGGCGAATTTGGTGCGGACATGCAGGTTTCACTGACGAATGACGGACCCGTAACCATTTGGCTGGAAAGCTGAATTCCGGCCGGGAAGGGCTCGCGACCGAACGCACACGGGTCCGTGGCGGTCATACCTGATAGGCGCTTTGGCGTATCATTGCTGCCCTGATTGGCTACCGGCGGAACCGGAGAATGGAAATGTTCGATACAAAGATGCTTTTGGTGATTTTGGCGATCGCCCTGGTGGTATTCGGGACGAAGCGCCTGCGTACGATCGGCTCGGATCTCGGCGCGGCGGTCAAAGGCTTCAAGCAAGCGATGAGCGATGGCGAGTCCGAGGAACAAGTCAAACAGCTCAAGCAGCAGGACAAGGACGCCGATTTCGAGAGCGCCGCGAAGCGCGAAGGCGAAGTCAAATCGCCGCCGAAAACGAGTGTGTAAACCGCATGCTGGACATCGGGTTTTCTGAGATTTTGCTGACTTCGGCCATCGCGCTCGTCGTGCTGGGCCCGGAGCGGCTGCCAAAAGTCGCGCGGCAGGTCGGCAATTGGATGGGCCGCGCGCGCGCGATGGCGCGCCAATTGAGCGAACAGCTGGACCGCGAAGTCAGCGCCGACGAATTGATGAAGCAACGGACGCGGCCAGGCGCACCGGCCGCCGCCGCCGGTTCCGCCGGTTCCGCCGAGACCACCGCACCGGCCGCCGCCGCCGAGACCGCCGCGCCGGCGGCAGACGCCGCGCCGAGCGCGCGCCATCCGACCGACGCCGCGAACTCGATCAAGCCGCCCAATGAATGAATCGGGCGCCCCGCCCGAAGATCTCGCCGAAGGGACTCTGGTTTCGCATCTGCTGGAACTGCGCGATCGATTGCTCAAGGCGATGATGGCGGTCGGCATCTGCTTCATTCCGTGCGCGACATACATGAACCGGCTGTTCACGTTCGTCGCCAAACCGCTGATTCATCGGCTTCCCGCCGGATCGACGCTGATCGCCACCAGCGTCGTTGCGCCGTTCACGGTGCCGTTCAAGCTCGCGCTGGTCGCGGCCGTTGGGCTCGCGATGCCGTATATCCTCTACCAAGCCTGGGCGTTCGTCGCCCCCGGCCTGTATCGCCACGAGAAGAAGTTGGCGATACCGCTGTTGATCACGAGCGTGATCCTGTTCTATCTCGGCGCCGCGTTCGCCTATTACTTCGTATTTCCCGCGATGCTCAGTTTCTTCATCGCGACGACGCCGAGCGGCGTGATGATGATGACGGACATGGGGAACTACCTCGATTTCGTGATGGTGCTGCTGCTCGCGTTCGGGGCCGCGTTCGAAGTGCCGGTCGCGACCGTGCTGCTGGTGTGGACCGGGTTCGTGAAGATCGGCTCGCTGACCAAGAACCGCGGATTCGTCCTGCTCGGCGTGTTCATCGTGGCGGCGTTCCTGACGCCGCCGGATGCCGTCTCGCAGAGCTTCATGGCGGTGCCGATGTATATCCTTTATGAAATCGGCATATTGATGGCGAAGCTGCTGCTCAAGGACAAACTCGCGGCGCGGGCGAAAGAAGCGAACGATTGACTTCGAGCGACTGATTCGATGCGCCTCGATCCACGCCGCTCCCTCAAGCTCGGGTTGAGCTTGGCCACGGTTTATCTCGTTTGGGGTTCGAGCTTCCTGTTCTCGAAGATCGCGATCGAGCACCTGCCGATCGCCTTGTTTTCGGGATTTCGTTTCGTCACTGCCGGCGTCGTGCTCGCGCTCGTCGCGCACTTCTGGAACGGCGATCCGTGGCCGACCGATGCGGTCGAACTGCGCCACGTCGGGATCGCCGGATTTTTCATGGTGTTCGCGAGCAATGGCCTGAATGTCTGGGCGCTGCAGTACTTGTCGACGCACGAGTCGGCGCTACTGAACGGCACCGCGGCGTTTTGGATCGCCGGACTCGGTGTTTTCGGTCGCCGCGGGCATCCGTTGACGCGGCGCGCACTCGCCGGTCTCGGCATCGGGTTCGTCGGCACCATATTCATGCTCGTGCCGAGGGGCAGCCTGGGCGAATCGATGATGCTAGCCAAATTCGGCGCGCTGCTGGCGTGTTTGGCTTGGGCTCTCGGAACGCTCTATTACCGCAGCATAGACACTAGGTTGAGCTCTTTGATGTTCGTCGCGCTGCAGATGCTCGTCGGCGGCCTCTTGTACATCGGCGCCGGGATCGCAATCGGTGAAACGGGGCACTGGACGCTGAACGAACCGGGCTTGATCGCGGTGATGTACCTGACGTTTTTCAGTTCCTGTTTGGCGTATTCGGCGTACGCCTGGCTCGCGCTGAACGCCGCGCCGGCGCTGCTCGGGACCTACAGCTACGTGAACCCTGCGATCGCGGCGTTCCTGGGCTGGCAATTCCTGCATGAATCCCTGACCCCGCTGCAAATCACCGGCATGCTGATCATCATCCTGGGCGTTGCCATCCTGACGCTTCCGGGCGACACCGCTCTCGAGCGCAAAATCCTCGAAGAGCCGAAATCGCAGTGATCAGCCGCGCTTGACGATCACTTGAATCCGGCCCGTCGGCCCGATCAGCCAGGAGCCGACGAAACTCACGATGCTGACGATGACGGCGGCCCAGAACGCCGCCGCAAAGCCCGCGACGTGCATGCCGGGCAGCATCCACGCCACGAGCGCGACCATCGCCGCGTTGATGACGAGCAGAAACAGGCCGAGCGTCACGATCGTCATCGGCAGCGTCAAGACGATCGCGATCGGACGCACGATCGCGTTGACGATTCCGAGGAGCACCCCCGCCAATATCAGGGTCATCGGACTATCGATGACGACTCCGTGAACCCAGCGCGTCGAAAGCCACAAGCCGAGAGCCACGATCGCCGCACGTATGAGAAAGCCGGGCATGGGATCTCCTTTCGCTCAAGGATACTCAAGTATCGAGCCCGGGCAAGGGCCGATCGCCGAACTCGCGCTGCGGGAGCTTCGGGCGCGGCGGATTTTCCAGCGCGACTTTGATGCGGGCCATGTTGCGTTCCCAGCCCATGCGCATTTTCTTGTAGAGCGGATCCCAAGCGGCGTCTTCGGGAATCCCCGAACCCAACAGCCTGAGCGAGGTCGTGTTCGGCCCCTTGCGCACGTCGAGCAAGAAATCGTCGACGATCGCGCTCGCGCACGGCGGCGAGGAGGGCACGCTCATGTAAATTAGGCGCAGCCGCCGCTGCGCCTCGAAGATGTCGATGTGCGCGTCGCGGCTCGGTCCGCCGTCGCGTCCGATGCGATACAGGCCGCCGCTGCGGGCATCAACCTCCGCATCCGCCCCGGACCAGATGCGAATTAGGCCCACATCCGTCAACGCGCGCCAGACGCGCGCCGGCGGCGCCTCGATTTCGACCAGATGCGCGTAGCCGCGCGTGCCGGAGTGGGCGGAATTTCGGGATGAACTCATAGAGACTGGCGGCCTTTCGGGGATGGTAGAATCTCGCATTCAGGGAGGAACATCCATGGCATATGTCCATATCGTGACTGCGCTCGCAGTTCTGCAATTCATCGTCTACGGCTTCAGGGTGGGAAGTTCGCGCACCCGCTACGGGATCAAGGCGCCCGCGGTCGCCGGTCATGAAGTGTTCGAGCGCCATTTCCGCATTCAGCAAAACACGCTCGAACAGCTGGTCGCTTTCTTGCCAGGCCTTTATTTGTTCAGCAGCTACTTCAACCCCGTTTGGGCCGCCGCGATCGGCGTCGTCTACCTCATCGGCCGGGAAATGTACTCGATGAGCTACGCAAGGGACCCCGCGACGCGCGGTCCGGGCTTCGGCATCTCGTTCCTCGCGGTCGCCGTATTGATCGCGGGCGGCTTGATCGGAGCGATTCGCGCGCTGCTATAAGCGCGCTCGAGTTTCGCGCCGCCTTCTATTCGCATATAGTGTCGCATCTATTGGCTGGGGTGGCCCTCATCGGGGCCTGAGATGCCGCAGGGGCGCGTGTGCGCGCTCGCGGCGAACCCATGGAACCTGATCCGGTTAATGCCGGCGGAGGGAGCGCGTTGAACCACCGATTCGCCGCACGCATCGCGTGCTTTTTCGTTTTGGGCCCGCTATTCGCGCTTTGCGCGCTACCCCGCGAGGCATCGGCCACCGACGCCGGCGGCGAGCCGGAACTTCGAGAAATCATAGTCACGGCGACCTTGCGGCGGGTCGCCGACGAGCAATTGCCGGCGAGCGTCACGGTCCTCGGGAAAGACACGCTGAGGGCGGCGGGACAACAGCACTTCGAGGACGTGCTGCCGCTGGTACCGAATCTGAACTGGGCGGGCGACACCTCGCGGCCGCGCTATTTCCAAATACGCGGCATCGGCGAATTGGAGCAATACCAAGGCGCGCCCAATCCGTCGGTGGGATTTCTGATCGACGACGTGGACTTCAGCGGTTTGGGCAGCGCAGCGACCTTGTTCGACGTCGATCGCATCGAGGTCCTGCACGGTCCGCAGGCAACGCTCTACGGCGCCAACGCCCTCGCCGGACTCATCTACGTCAAGAGTGCGGCGCCTTCGCAAACCTTCGGCGGCCGCGCCGAATTCGATGTCGGCGACTACGGCACGCGCTCGGTCGGCGCGGTTCTCACGGGGCCCGTCGCCTCGCTGGACTCGGCGTTCCGGCTCGCGGCGCAGCGCTACACGAGCGACGGTTTTTACCACAACGCCTATCTCGGCCGGCACGACACGAACAATCGGCGCGAGACGACGCTGCGCGGTCGCTGGCGCTACGTCCCGAGCGACGTCCTGCACGTCGACCTGACCGTCCTCAGGGTCCGGATCGACAACGGCTACGATGCCTGGTCTATCGACAATTCGCGCACGACGCAGTCGGATAATCCGAGCGTCGATCAGCAGCATTCGACCGGCATCTCGGCGCGCGCCGTGTATCGCGGATTGCCCGGGGCGACGCTGACCGAGATCGCAACCTACGCGAATTCGCGCATCGCCTACGGCTACGACGGCGACTGGGGCAACCCGCTGCTCTGGGCCCCTTACACATACAATTACACGGAATTTCAAACGCGCAACCGCACGACCCGCAGCCTCGAGCTGCGCCTCGCGAGCGACGCGAAGCAAGGGCTTGCGTGGCTCTTCGGCGTGTACGCGTTCGACATGCGCGAAGCGCTCGGCGATTCGAGCTACGGCCTATACATCGACCCCACGGCCGACTATAGCTCGCAGAGCCTGACGGTGCTCACGAGCCGGTACCGCTCCCGAAACGGCGCGGTATACGGCGAGGTCGACGGCGATCTCGGCGCACGTGCGCGCTGGTCGGTTGGTGTACGCGGCGAGCGTCATACGGCGCATTACGATGACTTGACGACCAATTTGGGCGCGCCCTCGACATCCAATGCGTTCGGCCCGGCCGATAAGCTCTGGGGCGGACACCTGTCGATCGATTACCGCGCGGGCCGCGCGCTGCATCTCTACGCACTGATTTCACGAGGCTACAAGGCGAGCGGATTCAATTTGAGCCCAGGTCTTGCCGCCGACGAACGGGTCTTCGGCCCCGAATCCATCGTCAATTACGAGGTCGGCCAGAAGCTCGCGACCGTAGCGGGACGGCTGCAGCTCGACACGTCGGTGTTCTACATGCGCCGCAGCGCGCCGCAGCTGAAGACCGGCGTTCAATTGGTGCCCGATGATCCCAATACCTTCGTGTTCTATACCGGCAACGCGCGCTCGGGATACGCCTATGGCGTCGAGAATACGCTGCGCTGGCGCGCGACCAGCGCCTTCACGGTGGGCGGATCGCTCGCCTGGCTGCAGACGCTCTATCAGGGTTTCGCTCAGAATGGCGTGCCGCTGCCCGATCGTCCGCTCGCGCACGCGCCCGATTGGCAGGCGGCGCTCAGCGCCGACTGGCGCGGTCCGCGCGGCCTCTACGGACGCGTCGACGTCACCGGCATGGGTGGCTTTTACTACGACCTGCCGCCGAATCCGACGCGCTCCAAACCCTACGCCATCGCGAACGCAAGGCTCGGTTGGGAAAATCAGCGGCTCGACGTCAGCCTGTGGGTGCGGAACCTGCTAAACAAGAATTACACGGTCCGCGGCTTCTATTTCGGCGATGAGCCGCCGGACTTCCCGAACAAGCTGTACACGCAGCTCGGCGATCCGCGCACCTGGGGCGTGCACGTCGGCATGCGTTTCTAGCGCATCGACACGCGCGTGCCGCGCTCGTCGGCGCCGCCGGCTTCCATCCAGCGCTTGATGCGCACCGCATCGGCGACGCGCGTGTATTTGCCGAACGAATCCAGCAGGACGATCACGACCGAGCGGCCCTCGATGACCGTATCCATGACGAGGCAGCGGCCGGCCTCGGTGATGTAGCCGGTCTTTTGCACGATGATCTTCCACGTCGGGTTCGCGACGAGTTTGTCGGTCGTATGGAATTCGATGAGCCGCCGGTGGACGCGCACCGCATAGTACTTATCGGTGGAAAACCGCCGAATCGTCGGGTTTTTCGACGCGGCGATCACGAGTTTCGCAAGATCCTCGGAACTCGCGACGTTGTCGCTCGAGAGCCCGGTGGGATCGTCGAAGTGAGTGTGAGTCATGCCGAGCGCCTTGGCTTTGGCGTTCATCGCCCGAATGGCCGCCGGCAGCCCGCCCGGGTAGTTGTCGGCCAACGTGCGTGCGGCTCTATTTTCCGAGGCCATCAGCGCTAGATGCATGAGGTCGCGGCGCGTCAGGGTCGCGCCGATGGGCAGGCGCGAATACCAGCCCTTGCCGCGAATTCGGTCGGCTTGCGTGATCTTGATGCGCTGATCCATCGGCTGCCTCGCCTCCAATACGACGAGCGCCGTCATCAGCTTGGTGATCGATGCGATCGGCTGCACCGTGTTCGGCCGCTTCGAATAAAGCACGGTCGAATTCTTGGTGTCGACGACCAGCGCGGAATTGGACTTGAGTCTCGGATCGCGCGTTTGGTGTTCACGGCTGCGGTGGGCGAGGGCCTGCGCGGACACGAGGGCAAGGAGGACGGCAGCGGCGATCGTCGCGCCAGGCCTGGAAAGTCGAAGGGTAAGATCCATTGCGTCCTCGCTAATCCAGGGAAGCGCCGACGGTGCGCGGGCGATATCTGCGAAGCTTTACAGAATGCTTCGGCGACTGCAATAGGACTATGTCGCAATTTATGGATTTCATTTAAATATTTGCCGGTGTGGCAGACGCTCGCCGCAGCTCCTTGTCGCGATACATTTGGTGTTCCGCAATGCTCTGCAGCTCGCGCATCTCGCGCGCATCCTTCGGGTAGTTCGCGACCCCGATGCCGACGCTGCATCGAATCATCTTGGAGCGCAAGTCGAGCGTCGTTTTGTAGACGTTGCTCCTGACGCGGCCGGCGATTGTCTCGGCGATCTCCGGCGTGGCTCCCGGCAGGAGCACGGCGAACTCATCACCGCCGCAGCGGGCGGCGCGGTCGCTCTGCCGGATGCTCCGCTGCAGGCATTGCGCAACGAGCTTGAGCGCACTGTCGCCGGCGTCGTGGCCGAAATCGTCGTTGACGCGGTCCAACTGGTTGATGTCGATCGTCAATACCGCGTAAGGCAGACGGCCGCGTTCCCGGCTGTCATGCTCGCGCTGCCACATTTCATTGAAGGTGCGCAGGTTCAGCAGGCCCGTCAGGGGATCGTTATGCGCGAGATTTTCGATGCGCTGCCGCGCCTCGGTCACGTCGGCAGCGAGCGTCGAGGTCAGATAGCCGACCAGCAGGATCGGGGCGAGCACGCCGACAGCCCGGCTCGCGAACGCCAAGGACAGCGCATCGATGCCGGGTATCGCCGCTGCGAGCACGACGTAGCAAATCGAAACCGCCGCGATTTGCAGCATCGTGACGATGCGCCCGAGCGTCAACGCACTCAGGATGATTGGCAGCAAATAAAGATTCAGCAGTGCGCTGCTGGACTTCCCCGTGTACCAAAGCACACCGCTGATGAACACCACCATCGACCAGGATTCGATCAGGAGCTTGACGCGCGTTCGGCCCGGAAAGAATCGGGGCGATCTAAACGCGACGATCAATGCCGCGAAAGCCGCCAAAAGACCGGCGATCGGCCAGAGTTGCGCGGCAAAGGCCTTGGACCAAACGAGCACCAGCGCGGCAAGCGCCCAGCAGAGGATTTCGATTGATCTCGTACTACGCACGCGGGATCAAAGGGGATGGAGCGCCGCGGACAGCGAGCGGCGCGCCGAAACGCCCTGCAGCTCAAGCTCTTTCAGCGCCCGCTGTACGGCGGCATCCGCGCGCGCGCCTGTAAGGTCGGTCGCAACCGTCGACGACAGCATGCCTCGAATTGCGGCCTGCAGCCGCGGATGATCGCCCATGCGCCCGACGTAATGCTGCTTCACTCTTTCGAGCACTGCGGCGAGCTTGCGCGCGACGCCGAAGGCAAGGCCGACCGTGACGCCGAGCCCAATGAGCAGGAT
>VFSW01001987.1_pt1 | contig 30958 bp, 25 predicted proteins | sample 5358111 | NCBI WGS metagenome assembly VFSW01 (sample SAMN11554181, study PRJNA540505) | mine drainage metagenome | isolation source: sediment from site ElyBrook_90M | place: USA: Ely Copper Mine, Vershire, VT | collected 2017 | reverse complement strand
CACCCGAAGTTGTAAATATGAGCACGCATCGAAAAACGATGCGTGTTTTTTTTGATATAAATTTAACAAAAGTAGTAAAACGTAGCAGCGCCGCTTCTGAAAACCGGAATTTATGCGACCGCGCTTTGTTAATGTCTGATTGAAACGGGCTGCGGCGATAATCGTTGGATTTGCCGGAACTGATTGAAAGCGGACATGAAACTGGCTAGCAACCCCCGATATATAAGCGTTTGCTTACGTACTTTGAATATATCTAGATACTATTTGTAATAGATTCCGCAATATAAGTTTGATACTATCAGCGCCGAAATACCCATTAGTAAACAGATATGTATCAATGGTGTTAACGTAATAAATGCTTGCCTTAAATAAAAATTCACATGCGATATCTGATGGACTGAGTGAGCAGCCATCGAAGCAACAGGAAGTTTTTGTCACAAAATTTCAAAAGCCGCTTAGTCAGCATGTCCCTGCATTACCCAAAGTCGCCATTCTTCTCTGTAACTATCACGGTCAGCAATATTTGGCCGATCAAATGGATTCATTCGCTTCACAGAATTTCTTGAGCGGAATATTTGGGGCTTCTGGTGACAGCTCGCGGGAGATACCCATGTCACTCTAAAGGCCTGTCTGGATAAGTGCACGGCTGACTTGCTGAAGATATGTTGTTTGGATAAAAGTTGGATAACCAAGATTTTTATTATTGAATAGTTTAGTTTGTAGTTCAGGACACATTATGAAATTTATACCCGTAATCATGTCTGGTGGCGCTGGTACCAGACTTTGGCCAGTTTCCAGGGAGTTGCATCCCAAGCCGTTTATTCGGATGTCTGATGGACAAAGCCTGCTGCAAAAGACTTTTTTGCGCGCTGCCGAATTGCCCGATGTGAATGAGATACTGACAGTTACAAACCGGGATTTGTATTTCAAAACCGAGGACGAATATCGTGCGGTTAATATTGGCAAATTGCCAACCTCATACGTCCTCGAGCCTAACGGGCGCAATACTGCGCCGGCTATCGCTGCTGCAGCACTTCACGCTACTGAGCTTTACGGTGCAGATGCCGTTCTGCTGGTACTTTCCGCAGACCATCTTGTGTCAAATAAAGCGGCATTTCAGGAGGCAGTTGCCCAGGCAAAATTGCTTGCGGAACAAAGCATGCTGGTCACGTTTGGCATTCAACCTTGCACGCCGGAGACTGGTTACGGCTACATTGAAGCGGATGGCAACAAGGTCATACGCTTTATAGAAAAACCTTCTTTGGACAAAGCCGAAGAGTATCTCGCTTCCGGCAGATATTTATGGAACGCCGGGATATTTTGTTTCAGAGCCGATGTGGTCTTGGCCGAGCTCACGCGTTACGCTCCGGAATTGGTCGCAAATTCCAAAGCATGTTACCAAGCCTCGCGAAGTACGCGGGGAAGAGGTTTTACGCAAATTGAACTGGATGTCGAGTCTTTCCAGAAAGTGCCCGATATTTCGATTGATTACGCTCTGATGGAAAAGTCCGACAACGTGGGTGTCGTCGCATGCGATATAGGCTGGAGTGACATCGGTTCATGGAATGCGATCAGCGAATTGGAGGTGGCGGACGACAAGGGTAATCGGGTTGTCGGCGAAGCGATGCTGTATGACACCACCGGCTGCTTTATTCAGAGCCGTGATCGGGTCATAGGCACCGTGGGCGTAGAGAATCTGATTATTATCGACACACCGGACGCCTTGTTAGTGGCAGACAAGGCGCGAGCACAAGACGTAAAACAGATCGTCGGCCTGTTAAAGCAAAAAGGCCACGAGGCTTACAAGATGCACAAACAGGTCTTTCGCCCATGGGGCAGTTACACAGTGCTTGAAGAAGGGGCGCGTTTCAAGATCAAGCGCCTTGAAGTCAAGCCCGGCGGCAAGCTCAGCTTGCAAATGCATCATCATCGCAGCGAGCATTGGGTCGTGGTGAGCGGCATGGCGAAGGTGACCAACGATGTCCACGAGACCTTTGTCAATACAAATGAGTCTACATACATACCTGCCGGCCATAAACATTGTGTGGAAAACGAGGGCGTTGTTGATCTTGTCATGATCGAAGTGCAAAGCGGCGAATATCTCGGTGAAGACGACATTGTCCGTTTTGAGGACAAATACGGAAGAGCACCTCAATGACCCTTGCATGTTTCAAGGCCTATGACATTCGCGGCAAGCTTGGGGATGAACTCAACGAAGATATCGCTTACCGCATCGGACGTGCCTGTGCGCAGCATCTGAATGCCAAGCGAGTTGTGGTTGGAGGCGATGTGCGCCTTACCAGCGAATCGCTTAAGTTGGCACTGGCCAATGGTCTGATGGATGGCGGTGCCGATGTCATCGACATCGGACTGACAGGAACCGAAGAAGTGTACTTCGCCGCATTCCATCTTGATGTGGATGGCGGCATTGAAGTCACGGCCAGCCACAACCCCATGGATTACAACGGCATGAAACTGGTTGCGCGCGGCGCGCGGCCTATCAGCGGCGATACCGGTTTAAAGGCGATCCAGGCACTTGCCGAAGTTAACCAATTCGCCGCCTCAACACATCGTGGCTCTCTGACTCAAGTCTCAATCCTGGATCCTTATGTTGAGCATCTGCTCACCTACATTGACCAAGCTGCCATCAAGCCGCTCAAACTGGTCGTTAATGCCGGCAACGGAGTCGCCGGACATGTGATTGATGCGCTGGAAGCCCGCTTTAAACAACTGAACGTATCGATCAGTTTTATCAAGGTTCACCATCAGGCAGATGGTACTTTCCCCAACGGTATTCCCAATCCGCTATTGCCCGAGAATCGTGCTGCGACAGCAGACGCAGTGCGCATGCATCAGGCCGATATGGGCATTGCCTGGGATGGAGATTTTGACCGATGCTTTCTATTTGACGAACATGGTGAATTCATCGAAGGCTATTACATCGTAGGTTTGTTGGCGGCAGCCTTCCTGGCCAAGCATCCCGGCGAAAAGATCATCCACGATCCGCGACTGACTTGGAACACCATAGATGTAGTCAAACATGCAGGCGGTACACCCATCCAGTCCAAGACCGGGCACGCTTTTATCAAAGAGCGGATGCGTTCAGAAGATGCCATCTATGGCGGCGAGATGAGCGCACACCATTACTTCCGCGACTTTGCCTATTGCGACAGCGGCATGATTCCCTGGTTGCTGGTGACAGAGCTGCTCAGCCGCAGTGGCAAGAAATTATCACAACTGGTGGGCGAGCGTATTCAGGCTTATCCATGCAGTGGTGAGATTAACTACCGCGTTAACAACATGCAGCAGACCATCGAACGCATTTTGCATCACTACACAAATCAATCCGTTCATCCTGAGCATGTCGAAGGACAAACGGATTACCCCGTCATCGACCACACCGATGGCGTAAGCATCGAATTCCCCGATTGGCGCTTCAATCTACGCGGTTCGAACACCGAACCGCTATTAAGACTTAATGTAGAGACACGAGGTAATTTGCCAGCTTTGGTACAGCGAGTACATGCGATAGAAGCATTGATTATGGGATTAGGCAACTCAAACGCTGTATCAGAAAAAGTAGAATCAGCCGATTTACACTGAAGTTTCTAGTTTTAGAATATGTGGCTGACACTTCATCAAATGGGCTTTTGATAGGGATAGATTGAGAGCAATATAGAATACGCTGCAATTAGGATTAGATGTCGACTTCGTTACGATGTGCACATGCAAGTATTTTCCAAATAAGTGATGTGCAACAGAATGGAATTGGAAAGTTAAGGATGGGTAAGCTATGAAGCAAAATAATGATATTAATGAAATTGATCAGTCACTTTCGCTAGCGGGAAAAAGAATTTGGGTAACTGGACATCGCGGAATGCTTGGTTCAGCCATGATGCGCAGCTTGAGCAAGGAGGGGGCAGATTTGTTGGTGGCAACGAGCCAAGAGCTTGATCTGCGAAATAATGTTGATGTTTTTAATTGGGTAGAAAAATATCGACCAGAACTTGTTTTTCATGTGGGTGCGAAGGTCGGAGGAATTCACGCTAACGCAACGCTTAGTGCAGACTTCCTACATGACAACTTGATGATCCAAACCAATGTCATTGATGCCGCACACAAGTTCAAAGTACGCAAACTAATTTTCGTCGCATCAAACTGCACCTATCCAACAAAAGCAACTCAGCCTATCGCGGAAGAAGCTCTGTTGACAGGACCGCTTGAGGAAAATATCCGTTCATACGCAATCGCGAAGATTGCGGGAATAGAGATGTGCCGTGCTTATCATAAACAATATGGCTGTGATTTTATTTCAATCATTCCACCAAACTTATATGGGCCTGGCGATAATTATCATCCAGAGCATGGTCATGTTGTCGCGGGTATTCTTCGTCGTGCTCATGAAGCGAAAATGGCAGGTCATGATTTGGTCGTTTGGGGAGACGGTACTGCTAGACGAGAGATTCTGTATGTTGATGATTTGGCCGAAGCTATGAAGTGCCTAATGACAACTAAAGTTACAGACGATTTATTCAATATAGGTTGCGGCCACGACTTATCCATTTCTGAATTGGCTGCGATTATTACCGAGGTGGTTGGTTTTGAAGGTAGCATTGTTTATGACAAAAGCAAACCAAATGGAACGATGAAAAAACTACTTGATAGCTCACGTATTAATTCTGTGGGCTGGCATCCACGGGTAGACGAAAGAACCGGGCTGAAACTCGCTTACAATGATTTTAAAAATCTCCTTAATTCGCAAGATCCGAGCGGGCGGCTGTGAAATGAATCAAATTTAAATTTGAGCAGTTTCTTCAGTGTCACTAATAATGTGAAAGTTGGTAATGGAACAAGAATTTGTTTTGCCCGCAGGACTAATTGGGAGATTTGCCATAGTAAAGCTGTGGCCCGGTATCAAAACCGCGGAGGATGAATGCATTGCCCGTTTAAAATTGACTGCCACTATCCTTGGCTTGCAGTGCTTTGAAATTCACGCTGACGGACGACTGCTGGAAGATCCAGACAAAATCATTTCAAAAAGCGAAGTCGATTTCGTTCTCCATCTTCATTACGATACGCCAAAATTCTATGATGCTTTTTCATTTGTAGCCTTGTGGAATCCTACTCAGTTTTATCATGAGTGGGGCTATGCCCGTACTACGAGAAATCTGCTGTCGCATGATGATTTTGTAAGTTGTAGCTCGTCTGCCGCTGACGACCATGTGGGTAGATTGGTGCGAAGCGTGACAACTCATCTCCCTCCATTCTTCAATCTTTACCACTCGGTTGCTGATGTGGTGCATGAGCCTTCATTGGGTGACTGCAAATTGTTTTATGCAGGAATTAATTGGGAAGCTCTCGGCGGAGGTAAGTCAAGACATCAAGAATTACTTAAGCGTTTGGATAAAACCGGATATCTACGCATCTTTGGACCAACAATTTTTCAAGGTGTAAAGGTATGGAATGGCTACGCCAGCTACGTCCGAGAGATTCCATTTGATGGTATATCGATGATTGATGAGATTGCCAAGGCGGGAATTGCTTTGGTACTGTCATCGAAGGCGCACAAGGATTCAGAATTAATGTCGAATCGTTTGTTTGAGAGCGTGGCAGCCGGGGCGCTTGTGATTTGCGATGAAAACAACTTCGCAAAAAAATATTTTGGTGATTCGTTGCTCTACATTGATAGCAGATGCAGTGTGGAAGAGACGTTAGAAACTATCGAAGGATATTTTGTTTGGATCAAAAATAATCCAGAAAAAGCATTGGCAATGGCTGTGAAGGCCCAGGGAATATTCAAGCAGAAATTTATACTAAAGAAAAATCTGAGTGATTTGTACTGTGGCTTAACTACCAGGAAGCAGGAATTATCAAAAAGACAGCTGCCTGTTGATAGTACAAAAATCAAGGTGCAGCTGTATCTTTTGATGCCGGAGTATTCGGAATCTGTACTGAATTCGCATGTCGCCAGCATACTTGCTCAGGAGTACGAAGACTTTTCAGCAACCCTGATTATTGATAAAGCTCAGACATTGCAAAATCGGAACAACATCGAAAACGTTCTTGCAAAATTGACTGTTCCAATTCGAATATTGGAGATTGCGTACTTTGATATTGGCATTAATCAAAAAATAAAATCAAAAAGAAAACTTGGTGCTGTTATTGCTGAAGCTATGAGTCTGCCGATTGAAGGCGACGCAATCGTCTTTGTTGCGCCGAACGAAAGAATTTATTCGAATCACCTAGAGGTACTTGTTGGAAGTTTGGTACGAAATCCAAACTCAAACTGCGCGGCGACTGCAGTCGTTTTGTCACACAGCTCGCGGCCTGTTCATGGTGTTTTTGAAAAAATTGATTTTCGCCGATTTGATCAAGCACAGCCAATTGGTTATGCGAGATTTATTTTTCGCGTTTCAGTTTTGCCAAAAGACTTGAATATTGCACTTCCATATCTGGATAGAAAATCGATGGCGATACTGATTGGCGACAATATCGTGGCACAGGAGTTGCCATCAACAGTCATCATCAATATTGAAAATGAATTCCCTCAGGGCCCGTGGGATGAGGGTCAAGAAAATGAACTCTTAAGCAGTTATTGCCCGTCAGTATTTAGCATGAGAACTGGACATGAAATAATTCTGCCTGAACTTGGAACTGGAGTTGCGCCAACATCAATTGCGAGTAGGCTTTGGATAGCTGTCAAAATACCGCGTTTGAGCTGGTTCGTTGAACAAACACGGGCGCTACGGCGATATGGATTGGTTTCTCGTCTGGGTGCTGCAAAAAGAAAACTTGGCAGATTGTTGGCATGAATCCACATGCCCCACAACCTACTTCACTAAAATCACTGGTTTTGAGCCTGTGGAAAAATCGTCAACTTATTCTGCAAATGACGAAACGAGAGGTGATAGGTCGCTACAAAGGATCGCTAATAGGCGTGATGTGGTCATTCTTAAATCCGTTGTTTCTGCTGGTCATATACACTTTTGTTTTCTCGGTGGTTTTCAAGGCTCGTTGGGGAGGGGAGGTTCCTGAGAGCAAGTCCCAATTTGCAATATTGTTATTTGTAGGCATGATTGTGCACAGCTTGTTTGCTGAAACATTGAATCGCGCTCCCGGGCTTATTCTGAGTAATGTCAGTTACGTAAAAAAAATCGTATTCCCGCTAGAAATACTACCAGTCGTGGCCATTTGTGCGGCGCTATTTCATTCGCTAGTCAGCATATTGGTTCTTGTGATTGCCTTTCTTTTGATGAATGGTTACTTGCAATGGACCACTATCTTCCTGCCGCTGGTATTGCTTCCTCTGGTAGTGTTGACCTTGGGAGTGGCATGGGGACTGGCATCGTTGGGAGTATTCCTTCGAGATGTAGCGCAGCCGATCGGGATGATCATGACGGTGTTGCTGTTTGCGTCCCCGGTGTTCTATCCTATCTCGGCGTTACCCGAATATATCAGGCCATGGCTGATGCTAAATCCACTAACCTTTGTAATTGAGGAAGCAAGAGCTACTCTGATTTTTGGACAAATGCCCGAGTGGGCTGGACTGGCAATCTATAGTTTGGCATCTGTAGTTATTGGATGGGCTGGCTATATTTGGTTCCAGAAGACCAGAAAGGGATTTGCCAATGTACTCTGATGACATTGCCATCACTGTTGAGGGAGTGTCGAAGCGCTACGAACTATACGATGCACCAAGGGATCAACTAAAACAGTTTGTATTTCCGCGAATTCAGCGCCTAACCGGGCAAACCCAAAAGCAGTATTTCAGGGAATTCTGGGCCCTGAAAGATGTAACTTTGAATGTGAAGAAGGGGGAGTCTTTTGGCATTGTGGGCCGCAATGGAAGTGGCAAAAGCACACTGCTTCAAATTATCACTGGCACTCTATCGCCAACATCCGGGCAAGTTTCGACGAGGGGGCGCGTAGCGGCCTTGCTGGAGCTTGGTTCTGGCTTCAATCCCGAATTCACAGGGCGGGAAAACGTCTACATGAATGGCGCATTGCTAGGTTTTGACCGAGAGCAGATCGACCAGAGATTCGACGCAATTGCGGCATTTGCAGATATTGGCGAACACTTGGATCAGCCCATACATTCGTATTCAAGCGGAATGATAGTGCGCCTTGCCTTTGCTGTGCAGACCCAGGTTGAACCAGACATACTCATCGTAGATGAGGCATTGGCAGTTGGCGATGCATTGTTCCAGAAGCGTTGCTACCGGCAGCTTGAGAAGCTACTGACTAACGGTTGCACACTACTGTTTGTGTCACATGATCAAGAAATTGTGCGCACCCTTACCAGCCGGGCTGTATTTTTGAATTCTGGGCATGTGGCTAAATACGGAGCAACTACAGATGTGCTGTTTGCTTACAGAGAATTTCTTCAGAAGCAAGAGGAAGCAGCTTTCCTGGACTTGCAACACAAAGCTCAGCAGGAGTTAATGTCTAAAACAGCGAAGAAATCCTATGGTAATCGTGATGTGGAGATTGTAGCCGTTGATATCCACGGACTAGATTCAAGTCGACAGAGTGTTTTTTACGCAGGCGACAAGATATCGATTGCTGTCGAGTGCGTTTGCCATACCGATATTGATAACCTGAATGTTGCATTCCGGATAATTACAAAGGAGGGGGTTAAAGTTACGACTTGGGGAACTTTGAATGAAGATATGCAAAACTTCGAACACGACCTTGACAAGACTTTCTGGATTAGGAAGTTCGCCAAGGGTGACCGGTTCAAGGTGCGTTTTGCAGGCAACTGCAGTCTTGCTGCAAATCTTTATGAAGTTCAAATTGTTGTCGCAAGAGAGTACGACCAATATTATGGAAACCAACATGTGCTTCACTGGCTAGACGAAGCGTGCCACTTTACTGTTATCCTAAAAAATAAAAAATATGTTTTCGATGGTATATGTGACTTGGGTCTTAGATCTAGTGTCGAATTATGCAACCGTACTCGGGGTGGTGAAGCTAGCACCGGCCTTGCTCTGGAATAGCGATTTATGACCATATGAAAACACACATTAGCTCATTTTTTCGTAGAGTCAAATCTGCATTGCTTGGAGTGAATAGTAATTGCGCGTGCCGTATACAAGATGTTCAACAACAATTAACTTATTTGGATATTTTGGTGCGGAACACCGAAGAGCGCTCGCAAACGCCCGAAAAATTATTGCGGACAAGCGAGGAGCGTTCAAGAACGCTAGAGTCGCAGTTAGATACCATTTTGATCTTGGTGAGAACTATCGAAGAGCGTTCGCGAACGCTTGAATCACAGTTGGATACCGTCCAAATATTGGCGCGTACTTCCGAAGAGCGCACGCAAACACTTGAATATCTGACTAGGCAGTCTTTATATGCCACAAGCTATCAAGTCGAGCAACTGCAAAAACTCTATGTTGAATCTATGTGTGTTTTGCTCGACTCGAAACAGTTGGCAACTTTCAATGCATCCCGTATTCTTGAATTGAAAACCGATTTTCCGATTGCTGTGGACAGCAATGATCACATCAATCCAGATTCAACAATGGAAGGTCTTGTTCGGCCTACCTTTTTTGTACAAAACTGCTTAAGTGTGCTGGGGAAGGACATTAAATGCCTCGATCTCGGAACTGGTGCCGCAGGTTTGGTTTTTGAGTTCGCTATGTCCGGGGTATTGGCCATCGGAGTCGATGGATCAGATTTTTGTCGCGTAAATCGAATTGGCTACTGGCCGCTTCTGCCCTATAACTTATTTAACTGCGACATTACTAAACCGTTCAATTTCTCGTCGCGAGACAATCAAACACAGGTCAGCTTCGATATCATCACAATGTGGGAGGTGTTGGAGCACATTGGCGAAAACGATCTTCCTGGCTTGTTGGAAAATGTCAGCCGCCATTTGGAAAAGCATGGTTATTTTATTGGATCTATTTCCCTCGTTGAATACCTGGATAGCGCAGGGAACCCTTATCACGTAACGCTCAAGCCGCGAGACTGGTGGAAAGCCAAGTTCGATGACAACGGTCTAGTTATGCTCGATACTCATCCGTTCAATGAAAAGTTTTTCTGCCGGGGTAATGGTCCGCGTTATCAGGACATACATAATTACGCACAAAATCCCAATGAGGGTTTTCTGTTCGTGGCTCAAAACAAAAATTGATGGACGTGAAATCTTTTGCAAGGCTTGTTGAATCTACACTGCAAAGAGATTTTAATTCCTATATTTCTGCGGGATTTTAAAAATGACATCTTTTCCCATATTTCTATCAGTAGTATTTGTTGTGCGAAATCAATCGCACCATATACAAGCTACATTGACAGACGCTACCGCCGCAATTGCCTCTCTTGCAAGCGACTATGAACTTATTGTTGTAGATAACGCTTCAGATGATGAGAGCATAGCTATACTTAAGAAACTCTGTGGTGAAGGGCAACTTCCAAATTTACAGGTTTACGCGCTAACCAAGGAAGTTGATTCAGATACCGCTTCTTGGGTAGGGTTGGAAAATGCATTAGGCGACTTCGTTGCTGTTATAGACCCATTGACGGATGACATTAGTTTTTTGCCGGAAATGCTCGACAAGGCCGTTAGTGGTGCAGATGTAGTGTTTGCAAACAATGCGCAAAAATCTCCGCAGAGTTTTGCCTACCGGGTTGCCTATGCGGTATTTAATAAACTGTACAAATGGTTCAACGGCATCAATCTGGCCAAAGAGGCACCGCAGTATCGCGTGCTGAGCAAACGTGTCGTCAACTTCATTCTTCAACATCCTCAGCCCTCGATGTCCTATCGTCATCTTCCAGCGACCGGAGGATTCGCACGCGTAAATCTTAGTTACAGCGTAATTCCAAGAATTAAGAATACTAAGCGGTTGGGCGAGAGTATTGATCGCGGAATGCGGTTGCTGGTATCAACCACTCGAGCACCAATGCGTCTAGTGACGTCGTTGTCCTTGTTTGGCGCTATAGCCAATCTTTTGTATTCATTTTATGTGGTTGCTGTAGCGTTTCTGAAAATTGATGTGGCGCCAGGCTGGGTCAGCCTTTCTTTACAGCAATCCGGCATGTTTTTCCTGATCTCGTTGGTCTTGCTAGTATTGGGTGAATACATTCTGAACATGGTCAGTCTGCAAAACGAGGGCCCGCTCTATCATGTGGGTCAAGAGTTCACCAGCGCCCGCATGACTCGCCGTGAGAAACTGAATATCGAGGTTGCATTGCCGCAGTCGCAAAAAACCGGCCCATACTCTGAACGGCTTGCTTGATGACCAAGGCAGAATCGATGGTTGATGCCGTTATTATTGGCGGCGGTTTTTACGGCGCGACTATTGCGATTTATCTGGCGGAACAGCGCGGCCTTAAAAATATCGTTTTAGTGGAGTGTGAATCTGCGCTTCTTACCAGAGCCTCCTACAATAATCAGGCACGCGTCCATAATGGTTACCACTATCCGCGCAGCTTTACCACGGCATATCGTAGCCGCATCAATTTACCACGCTTTGTTAAGGACTGGCCGGAGGCGGTGAAACAGGATTTCACCAAGCTCTATGCGATCGCGCGTCGGAATTCCAAAGTGACGGCAAAGCAGTTTGTACGCTTTTGCAAAGAGATTGGAGCAAAAATAGAGCCGGCAGATCAAATGCTGCGTCAGCTATTTGAGCCACACCTTATTGAAGAGGTTTTTTTGGTAGAAGAGTACGCTTTTGATTCCTGCAAACTGGCGAGTTGGGCTGAAACTGAATTGAAAGAATGCGGTGTAGAACTGAAGCTGGATACTCGCGTTACTGCAATTAAGAAAGGGGACAAATCTCTGAATGTCACTGTGCAGACGAAAGACGGAAGCGAGAATGAGATCGACTGTCGTTATGTTTTTAATTGTACCTATAGCGGTCTTAACCAGTTTGCGGGTGATTTTCCCGGCACGACTACACACCTTAAGCAAGAAATCACAGAAATGGCTTTGATGCAGGCACCACCAGCACTTAATAATTTGGGTGTGACTGTTATGGATGGCCCATTTTTTTCAATGATGCCGTTTCCGGCTCGCGGGTTGCACACCCTATCTCATGTGCGCTACACGCCTCATATGCACTGGGGTGACCAAACCGGCATTGATCCATACAAGAAATTAAAGGATTATGACCAGACCTCGCGCGCGGACCGGATGGTCAGGGATGTGGGGCGATACCTGCCTGCAATATTCGATGCCAAGTATGTGGAATCGTTATTTGAAGTCAAAACAGTATTGATAAAGAACGAGGGCGATGATGGTCGACCTATTTTGTTTGAAAAACACCGGGAGTTACCGGGATGTTATTCGATACTGGGTGGAAAAATTGACAATATATACGATGCGTTGGAAAAGTTGGATGAGGAAGAAATCGCTTAGGTCTTCGAACTTAGACGAATTGAATTCTATTGTAATTGGAGTTATGGAATGAGCAATGCACTTATTGGATTTTCCGGGTTTGTCGGGTCGACCTTGTTAAAGCAATCGCCTTTTGAGTCCCTATATCGCTCCACCAATATTGGCGAAATCGAGGGGAGATCGTTCAACGAAATTGTTTGTGCCGGTGCTCCCGCGCAAAAGTGGATCGCAAATCGTGAGCCGGAGGCAGATCGCGAGAAGATTGAAGCACTGATCGCACACTTGGAAACGATTCAGTGTAAAACTTTTGTTTTGATAAGCACTGTTGATGTTTTCAAAAATCCGATTGAAGTTGACGAAGACACGCTGGTTGACGAATTGGGGCTTCACGCATACGGATTGAATCGGCATTTGTTGGAAAAGTTTGTATCAAATCACTTCTCCAACCATCTAATTGTGCGCCTGCCGGGTTTGGTCGGTCCCGGATTGCGCAAAAATGTCATCTTCGATTTTTTGAATGATAACAACCTTCATGCAATAGATAGCAGGGGCATATTTCAGTTTTATCCTATGGTCAATCTCTGGTATGACATTCAGGTTGCAATTAATGCTGGCCTGAAATTAGTGCACCTCACTGCGGAGCCGATTAGCGTAGCAGATGTATCTGAACAAGGCTTTGGCAAGCCATTCAGTGAAGTGCAGGCGAACTCCCCGGGAATTTACGATATGCGCACTCGTTACGCGAATATTTTTGGTGCCACGGGGCACTATCAGTACAGTCGTCGTGAAACCATACAGGCAGTTCGATGCTACGCCCAGTCGGAACCACGTTCTATCAAGACACAATCTGGAGCAAAAGCATGAGGCTGGCTGTATCCAATATTGCGTGGGATGTAAGTGAGGATGAAGACATGGCCTCATTGCTCAATCGGTATGGCGTTGATGCGATTGACATTGCTCCTGGAAAATACTTTCCTGATCCAGCAAATGCGACTGAAAAAGATATCTCAGCCGTAAAATCATGGTGGGCAAAGCGGGGTATTGAAATTACCGGAATGCAGGCATTGTTGTTTGGTACAACGGGACTGAATATGTTCGGTTCACCCGAAGTTCAGGAAGCGATGTTGCGACATCTGGCTGCCGTGTGTCGCATCGGTGCCGGTCTTGGTGCTACCAGTTTGGTGTTCGGTTCCCCAAAGAACCGGGATCGCAATAATCTAAGCGACCAGCAGGTCATCGAGATTGCAATTCCGTTTTTTAGACGATTGGGTGACATCGCTCAATCATATGGCGTCACTATTTGTCTGGAACCAAATCCGGTCTGCTATGGTGCAAATTTCATGACTACGAGTGCAGAAACCGCAAAAATAGTGGGGCAGGTAGCCCATCCTGGGATAAAAATGCAGTTGGATATCGGTGCCCTTGCTATTAATGAGGAAGTTGCAGCAACTGTACTTCAAAATAATGCGGTGTTGATAGGGCATATACATGCTAGCGAACCAAACTTGGTGCCGTTGGGAGATAGTGGCATAGACCATACTGCAACAGCCGCTGCGCTGAATAAATGGTTACCAGGACGTATTGTATCCATCGAAATGCTGCCGGCAAAAAACGAATCAAATCTGACTGCCATTGAGAGGGCCATCGGAGTTGCGATTCGATATTTCAAAGATACCGGGAAGCAGGAGGCCTGTTCATGTTAAATCAAGTTCCCGAAAAGAATTCAGACGCACCCGCACTTTCGGTCGTCATACCCTGTCACAACGAAGAGTTAGTAATTGAATCCACGGTTAATAATCTCGCGGGAGCATTAAATGCTGCCGGTGTATCTTTTGAAATACTTTGTGTAAACAACGTCAGTACAGATCGGACAGAAGATGTTTTAAAAAAATTGTCCGCTGAAGATTCACGGGTTCGATATACAAATACTCCACAACTAGCAGGTTACGGAGTAGCTGTTCGATGGGGGCTGGAATTTTATTCCGGGAAAGCAGTTGTGATCGTTATGGCTGACGGATCGGAAGATCCTGAAGATGTTGTTGCGTTCTTTCGCAAGATTGAAGAAGGCTACGACTGTGCGTTTGGTGACCGTTTTACGTCTAATTCGTCAGTTGTAGGATATCCGCGTTTCAAACTAATACTTAATAGACTTGGAAATTCACTCATAGCTTGGATTACCGGTTCAAGCTACTACGACTTTACCAATGGTTTTAAATGCTACCGGAGGCATGTCATCGACAGCATGAAGCCAATATACGCGGATCACTTTAATTTGACGATTGAAATGTCAATCAATGCGGTGTTGTCCGGCGCACGCTATGCAGTGATTTCCAATTCATGGAAGGACCGGGACGCAGGTGTGAGTAAATTCAAACTTCTCAGACAGTCAAAATTGTATTTGATGACGATTGCATATTGCTGGCTTCGCGCGTATTTGCAAGGGAAAAATTGGGGCAAATTCGAGGAAGACCTATCGAAAGCAAAAACCGGTATCCGGAACAACGCGACGCAACCGTGATCGCTATGGAATCAGTAAGAATGAAATCATTATTTAGACTGTACTCACAGCACAAGGCTGTATTCAGTTTTGCACTGGTCGGTATTACTTCGAGTCTCGTATACATGGCAATCATTGCGGTTTTATCCGTAAAATTTGGTTGGCGAAGTACACCTGCTATTGTTGTTGCATATGCTGTAGGAACTTTGGTTTCTTATGCGGGCTCAGGGATATTTGCGTTTCAAAAGAAAATGACCGGAGCAAACTTGACGAAGTTTCTTGTAGTTGTTGGCCTGTCATTTATTGTGAATATCATCATATCGGAAGTGCTTTCACCACTTGGTATCCATACCGTAGTGATAGGTGCGATAAACGTTGTACTTGTTGGTGCATTCAATTTTCTCTGTCACAAGTACTGGACATTTTTGTAATTTCAAAATACGAATTCTCCTGAAATTTGTGACAGTTCGAAGTCAAAGCATTCCACTTAGGAATGAATGAGTTTTATATGACGTTACACTTATCTGGTCATTTAATGGCGCGATAACACGCCTGTTTAAGGTTTGTAAATGAGCGATCCAACCATTAAAAATAATAAGTATCTATATTCTCAAATTGGTTCATGGCCATTTGTCGTATTTCTGGCTGTGGGTATGTTTCATGTACTACGTGTTATTGGTTGGTTTTCAGCCATGCCGCTTTTTGTAGGTGACGGAAAATTTGACGCAGTTTTACTTGAACATATTTATCTTTGGGTAAATGGGGTCACCCATACATGGCACGGATTATGGAGTCCACAATTCTTCTACCCCTTTGAAGGTATGCTTGCGTTTAGTAACAACAATTTTGGATCCGCCGCTGGTTATGTAGTACTTCGCATGCTAGGTGTTGATCGATACACAGCTTTTTCAGGATGGTTCTTTCTTGGGTATCTGCTGAATTTTATTGCTACCTATTTCGTGTTGCGGCGTTTAGGGTTTAAGTCATTTTCTGCAGCAGCCGGTGCGTATGTATATACCTTTGCGCTGCCGGTTGTTTCCATGGAATTTTGGGGGAGTTTGAACTACCGATTTGCCATACCAATGGCATTCCTATCGTTCTGGCTTATTATAAAAAATAAACAAGTGCAATATGTGTCACATCTTGCCTTTTGGACAATGTGGCAATTTTATTGCTCCATTTATCTGGGAGTTTTTTTAGCTTATTTGCTGTTGGGTGTCCTTATTGCGTACTGGGTAACCTACAAAGAGTCACCATTTTCAATTTCAAAACAACTTTGGTTCGCTAGCTCAATAAGAGCCAACAGTGTGAACCTTCTCCTGTCACTCGTTTATTTGTGCTTAATCGTTTTATTGTTGGCTCAATACCACCATATCACTTATGGCGATTATCACTTTTCTCGGCCGCTTAATGAAGTATCGAGTTACCTTCCCAGATTTGCCGATTATCTGCCCAATGTGGTCGAAGCGGGTTACCAAAACCATGGGATTATTCTTTTCGATGGGTATGCTCAACCGCGTTACCTATTTTTGGGCTTTGGGGTTTACTGCATGATGTTCTACAGCCTATGGGTTATTTTTTATAAAAAAATAAACTATGCGCTTGGCAAAACATTAGCCATTCTTCTGTTACTTCTTTTCTTAGTCACTATAAGAATTGGAGATTATTCTCTCTATTACCTACTTGCTACGCTCCCCGGTATTTCCGCGATGCGTGTAATGTTTCGTATAATTTTAGTAATGCTTTTACCAATTTCTATTCTAGTGAGCATTGCATGTGAGCACTATCTATACCGCTTTGAGCAGGCACGGGTATTGCGAAAATTCTTGTTGAATTCTTCTATGGTCACTCTATTAAGCATTGAAGTATGTTTTTCGATTGTTTTATCAACTCCAATAAGAGAGGCGGAAGCATATCAAAGCAGTTTAGAAAAAAAACTGCCTGCCTCCATTACACAGAACAGTATCATTTTTGTCGGCCCAGAAATGGGGGCAACGATATTTGCGGCTGCTGAAGCAGAACTTGACGGTATGATTCTGGCGCAAACTTTAAATCTGCCTACCCTGAATGGTTACACTGGGTTTTATCCGCCAAATACCAGGATGGTTGATGCTTGCATTTCTTATAAAGACCGGCTTATCGCTTATGCACACTTTCGTCACAAACCCGATTCATTTTTCGAGGACATGGCAAAACATGTAGTAGTTATTTCTTCATCGCATCCATGCAGTTATGAACCGCTTGTTATAAGTGATGATATTATTTCTGCACATACTGCTAGCCAGATTACATTTGAAGTGCAAGGGAGTGTAGTGGGGAAACAATTTACCGGGCATGTCTTAATTACTAATAACTCACCTAAACCATTCAATACACTTTCACACAACGGCGATCTTCAATTTCTATGGCGTTTTCTACCCCTATTCCCCCGTTTAGATGAAAACACGCATACGCTGATGCCAGAACCCGTGTGGGTGGTGAAACAGATACCTTTTACGATTGCCCCTGGCGCCTCTCGTGTTCAACCATTGTTGCTTGACGTGCCAAGCACGCCAGGAAAGTATCGACTTGTGGTATCAATGGTGCAACCGGGGGGTATATGGTTCCACACATCAGGTATGGATGCGCCTCATCTTGATGTGCAAGTTGTTAAGAACTAGAACGCGTAATTGTCAACCGAAAACGGCAGATAACTCAATATGAAAAATATGAACCCCCAACAGCAATCCACATGGCCAAAAGTTTCATGTACCGGTTTCGGCGGTTATTGCCGTGCTGAACAGGATTTTATTCGACCTGAACGCATTGACGATGTAAAAGCTGCTTTGCTGCAGTCACGTATTTCAACAATCGCACCACGTGGACTGGGTAAAAGTTATGGGGATGCTTCTCTAAACTCGCAGGGCGCTTTGCTCTCGATGGAAAGGCTGGATCGCTTCCTCGCATTTGATCAAGAAACACGAGTGTTGCGAGTTGAGGCAGGTGTGCGTGTAATTGACGTGATGCGAGCCTATGCCCCAATTGGGCTAACCCTGGCGGTTGTTCCCGGACTTAGCGATATTAGTATCGGAGGATGTGTCGCTTTTGATGTACACACAAAGAATCACTGGCACAGCGGTGGCTTTGGGGATTGGGTTGTTTCGCTGCGTATGTTGCTGGCGAGTGGTGAAATAGTCGATTGCTCTCGCTTTGTGAACTCTGAATTATTTTATGCCACCTTGGGGGGACTTGGGCTGACTGGTCTTATCCTTGAAATTGAAATCCAGCTTGATACTCTGCCTGGTACGCTTGTACAAAATGAGTCGCATCCTTTTGACGGATTGGATGAGCTATTGGAAAAATTCCAGGAGTCAATGGCGACATCGACGCATGTGGTCGCCTGGATCGATATGCTGAATGGTCCACGCAACACGGGTGTCGTTATTGCCTCGTCAATCGTGAGCGAAGTAGATCCCAGCGCAGATAAACTATGGGATGCGAAGAAGGCGCCGCCGCTAAATTTGATATCTCCTTTTTTCAATACATTATCAAACCGTGCATTCAATTTGCTGTTTGCAGCCAAACATAAAGCGAAGCCACACGTTACAAGCAGCTTGCGCTCGTTCTTGTTTCCCTGGGACGCCCTGCCGAACTGGAATAAATTGTACGGCAAGCACGGGTTCGTGGAATACCAGTGCTGTATACCGATAGCCAATGCCAAAGATGGCCTAGCCAAGGTTCTTGCCGCCATCCGGTCGGAAAAGGCGGATTACCCGGTATTTTTTTGCGCCATCAAACGCATGCGAACGGGAATTGGCATGTTGTCATTTCCAATTGAAGGCTATAGCTTGCTTCTCGATTTCCCGGTTCGTAGAGGATTGTGGCAGTTCCTTGATCGTATAGATGACATCGTCGCAGATCATGGTGGGCGCGTTTACCTGGCCAAAGATGGTCGACTGTCAGGGACTGCGTTTGCCCGAATGTATCCGCGTCGCGACGAATGGTTGAAGGTACGAAATAAGTTCGATCCGGAACATCGATTTGCTTCCGACATGGGCCGTCGACTAAATTTGGGGTGTGAATAATGTCAAGATGCATCATAATTTTTGGGGCTACGTCGACGATATGCCGGCAGGTTGCCATCGAGCTAGTTAAGCCAAATGATAAAGTTTGCTTGGCGGCTCGTGACGGCGTGGAGCTTGCGCGTATTGCAGCCGACTTGCAGATTCGAAACCATCCTGAGCTTGTTATTGTTCGCAAGTTTGATACAAGTGACTTTGACAGCCATCATGATTTGGTAGAGGACATTTACAAATCTTTGGGAGGAATGGACATCGTTCTTGTGGCAACGGGGACGCTGGGCGATCAAATAGCTGCGCGGAGTTCAATACCCGCAATCAAACAAATCATTGATTCGAATTTTGTCGGTATTGCTACTGTGCTGGCACCGATCGCTAATATCATGGAAAATCAACGTAGTGGTCGCATTGGCGTACTGACATCGGTTGCAGGTGACAGAGGGCGTCAGAGTAACTACATTTATGGCTCGGCAAAGAGCGGTATGTCGGCATATCTCAGTGGTTTGCGAAACCGCCTATATCCTAAAGACGTCAGTGTTACAACCATAAAACTTGGATTTATCGATACCAAGATGATTGCGGGTATGAGTCGTGCTTTTCTGATGGCGTCACCCCAGAGCGTGGCCAAGAAAATCGCTATCAAGTTAGAAGGAGGAGCAGAAATCACATATCTACCGTGGTTCTGGCGATATATCATGCTGATCATTATCCATATTCCGGAATCTATTTTTAAGCGACTATCGCTTTAACAGCGTTAGTCAGAGATGGAATTGTGGAAGCCACTCTTTACCATTTTGCATTATCAGTTTAACAATATTATTGGAGCCATCAATGCTAGAACAATTAAAGGCCTTTTTCTATCGCCTGTCAGTATCGAATATCTATATGTATGCACTCGTAAGAAACAGCATCAGCAAGCTTTCGTTTTTGCTCCCACATGATCCCGATTTCTACGCTTTCAAGAAGGTCGGTGGTGGGTCGCAGGTGTTTCTGGATGTGGGGGCAAACGACGGTGTCTCCGCTCGTGCATATCATAAGCTGGTACCCAATCGACCCATTGTAAGTATCGAGCCCAATCCACACCACGAGCCATCTTTGAAAAAAGTGAAAGACAAAATTCAGGATTTCACATACTACCTGATCGGTGCAGGTGATAAGGATGGAAACCTCGTTCTTTTCACGCCGATTTATAAAGGCATACCTTTGACCAACTACGCGTCGCTCGACATTGAAACTGCCAGAAAGAATCTGGACAGGCACATGAATATCCGCAACATAGGGATGAATGCCGAATTTTCAAAAAATGATGTGATCATCAAAAAACTGGACGAATTAAACCTGGATCCAGCGATCATCAAAATAGATGTGGAAGGGTTTGAAGATAACGTAATTTTGGGTTTGATGGAAACGATAAAGAAATCACGCCCGATGATCATGGTGGAACATAATCACCGCAGCTACGCAGCCATCAAGACCTTGTTGACAGCCCTTGACTATACGGTAAACGCGTACGATGTAGCCTCGGATAAATTTATTGAATTTCCGGAGTCTAATCCGATTCTGAATGTATTTTATTTGCCTAAGGAAGCTGAATACTGTCACTAATTTGTGTAAATAATCTATTGTTGCGGATCATTCTAAATGAACACTAAATATATTTCCAATTGGGGTAGGCGATTGCTTGCTTGGATGCTGGTTATATTCGCTCCGCTAATAATTGCGTTTGTCGCGTTTAAAGGATGGCAATGGGATTTTAGTGTTCCATTTGTATATAACCGCAACGACGATGTGTGGCAATTGATACTTACAAAATGGCTCCTTGACAATGGTTGGATTTTGAACAATCCATTTCTTGGCGCACCAGATATTGCTCATGGCCATTACAATTCTGCTGCACAAGCTAGCTCACTGCATTCCATCATCATGAAGTTTATTGGGGTCTTTGTTGTGGACTCCGTAAAAGTGCAGAACTTCTATTACTTTTTAAATTTCTCTCTGATCTCCGTTACGTCTTACGTCGCATGTCGGATCCTAAATGTATCGCGTTTATTTTCTGTCCCTGCGGGAATATTATTTTCGTTAGGTCTGACTAGACTTAATGCACCATATTTTGCGTTTATCAGTAACTACTTCATGATTCCTTTGGCGATTGTGATTGTGGTCTGGTGCGCAAAAGGAGAATATCTTAGCGACGATCGGAAAGATATAAGGACCGCTCTATTAGATTTACGAAAATCTAAAAAATTCTGGCTTTCGCTTTTAATTGCTTTCTTTGTCGCAATCTCGGATGGCTACTATGCATTCTTCACAATGTTGTTGCTGGGTTTGTCTAGTGCTCTAGTTTTCTTCCATAAACCATCCTTACGCGTTGTAAATGGCTTAATCCCGTTATTTTTTGCAGGCATCATTATGGGTACGGCTCTAATGGAGATGTCACCGTTAACGCAATATCGGAACGCACACCATGAAGAATTCTTTCCGGGTGGCATACAAGATCCCTCGTTAACGATTCATCCATTTGAGGCTGAGGTATATGCCAGTACTCTAAAGACAATGCTTATACCAAACCTCAATCATCGGGTTGCTTGGCTTGCGCGCTTGGGCAAGTACATGACTGAATCCGGAGCTCGGTCAAGAAGCTTTGGATATGGGATACAAAGCCAGCTTGGTAGTATCACCAGTCTGGGTTTTCTATTGTTACTAAGTCTATTTCTTTACCCCAGATGGATACTGGGGAATAAGTTTGTAAATAACTACTCTGGGACGATGCAATCTAGTGAAGCAGGTACGGTCCTATATATGTTTGCAGTGATGGCGGGATTCATTTTTATTTGCGAGACGCTAGGTGGGTTGGGATCTTTAATTGCATTCGTGTATCCATTTATTAGAGCATACGAACGGCTTTCATTTTTTCTTATATTCATCGTATTGATGTCTATCGGCTTTTTCCTGACTTACTATTGCTCCGAGAGAATCAAGAATCATCCGCTTACAATAATTGTGGTTACTCTCGTGACGATTATATTTCTTCTCGACCAGATTCCCGTCAATCTGGCCAGGTCTATGGAACTCCCGCATGTCAAGCGATTCCTGGCTGAGAGAGAGTTGGTTCATGCAGTCGAGGAGAGTCTCAAACCGGGAGATATGGTTTATCAATATCCCTATGCGCAATATATGGCTCCCAGTCCCTACTATGGAATGGGTTCACAAGCACAAATGCGCTCTTATCTGCATTCTCATTACTTGCGCTGGAGCAACGGCGCATCCAAGAACAGCAGCGTTGATATATGGCATCGAAATCTTGCGAAGCTGCCGCCTGTGGAGCTCTTTAGTGAAATGGTTATATACGGATTCAAGGGTGCGTTAGTTGATCGCTGGGTCGTCAAAGATGATGAATTTCATTCAGTCTCCAACGCAGCGATATCCATAGGCGCAAATGTACAATTCGAAAATTCAACGGCGGAAATGGCGTATTTCAAGTTTCCGGACTATGGCTTTCATTTGTTCATGGACAAAGATTTCAAGATGCCTGAACAGATGTTGATTCATAAAGATGTGCCTCTCGATTATGCCAAGCTTCCACCCTATATAAATGGCGATGCATTAAAAAAGTTTATATCTACTAATAGCGATAAACTTTCTGCAGCGATATATCTCAAGGATGTTCCAGGGCTACTTGATAAGGGCATGTATAGCGCCATGAGAAGCGGATTGGATGAAAATCTGGACAAGGCTGAGTTGCTTGGAGATGTAAATTGTGCGAACAGGCCAATCACTTACTCCCCTAATAATACGGCGGAGATTCACCTTGATTTGCGAAATAATTCCATGACCACACGTAGACTCAACTTCGGATTACGGCCCATTAACCTTGGTTACCATATTCTCAGCTTGGAAGGCAAATTGGTCAGTTGGGATAATGGCTACCGTTTGAAAGAGAATTTAATTCTCGAACCGGGTAAAGAACAATCGGTGACAATTCCGGTGGCGAGCCTCGGATTAAACGGAATTGATGGTACCAAGGAACGCATCGTATTTGAGTTGCTTCAAGAAGGAAACGCTTGGTATGGAGTTAATCCGAGAAACAAGGTTTGCAGTTTGCGATTACCATCCGAATTGTACTAAGCAGGTACAGTAAGCATCATCCGGCAAAGCAGGGGGGCATTGTTTATAGAAAATTGAAAGTGGTATTTTGCTTGTATCGATCCTGTTGAACTGTTGAAATTATGTAGATGAGACGAGGTAATCTGAGTGGAATACTGTATATAATTCAATATCAAGCAATATTGTGGAATTTAAGGTTTAAAGAGTGAATTAGATATGAAAAAAGCAATAATCACTGGCATCACAGGTCAAGACGGCGCCTATTTGGCTCAGCTTTTGCTGGAAAAGGGGTATATCGTTTATGGTACTTACCGCCGAACCAGTTCCGTCAATTTTTGGCGGATTCAGGAGTTGGGGATCGATCAAAATCCGCATCTACATTTGATTGAATACGATCTTACCGATCTTTCGGCCAGTATCCGCTTGCTACAAAACTCCAAGGCGACAGAGGTATACAACCTGGCTGCTCAAAGCTTTGTCGCCGTGTCGTTTGACCAGCCTGTGACTACGGCAGAAATTACAGGTCTCGGCCCAGTGAATCTGTTGGAAGCAATTCGGATCGTTAACCCAAAGATTCGCTATTATCAGGCTAGCACTTCGGAAATGTTTGGAAAGGTTCAGGCTATTCCGCAAATTGAAGATACTCCTTTTTACCCGCGCAGCCCTTATGGTGTGGCCAAGCTCTATGCGCACTGGATGACGATCAACTATCGCGAGAGTTACGGTATTTTTGCATCAAGCGGCATTCTGTTCAATCATGAATCGCCGTTGCGCGGGCTGGAATTCGTGACGCGCAAGATTACTGATGGTGTGGCCAAGATCAAGCTGGGCAAGTTGGAAACGTTAGAGCTGGGTAATCTGGATGCCAAGCGCGATTGGGGTTTTGCCAAGGATTATGTGGAAGGTATGTGGCGCATGTTGCAGGCGAATGAGCCGGATACTTTTGTGCTGGCGACCAATCGTACTGAAACGGTTCGCGACTTTGTGCTCATGGCGTTCAAAGGGGCGGGAATTGAGGTTGAGTTTAGGGGGGCAGGAGTAAATGAGACGGCTGTAGTGGCTTCCGTCACTCAAGACTTGGCCTTCACTCAAGATCCGGCCCTCACCCAAAATTCGGCCCTCACCCCAGCCCTCTCCCGGGGGGAGAGGGAGTTGAGGATGGAGGAGAGGGGGCACAAGATGGGGGAGAGGGAGTTGAAGGTGGGGCAGGTGGTGATGCGCGTCAATCCGAAGTTCTATCGCCCTGCTGAAGTTGAGTTGCTGATTGGCAATCCGGCAAAAGCCAAGGCCAAGCTGGGTTGGGAGCCAAAGACAACGTTGGAGCAGTTGTGCCAGATGATGGTGGAAGCGGATATGAAATACAACCAGAAAGGCATTTCGTTCTGATATGCGTGTTCTGGTTACCGGGCTTAATGGGTTTACCGGGCGCTATATGCGTCAGGTGCTGGAAGAAAGCGGGCATGAAGTTGTCGGCCTGAAGGCCGATCTCACCCATGCTGATGCGGTTAAGCAGGAAGTGCAAACGCTTCAACCGGAAGCCGTCATTCATTTGGCGGCTATTTCTTTTGTTGAGTATGATGATGCTAATGTTTTTTATCAGGTTAACTTAATCGGGACACGCAATTTATTGGAAGCGCTGTCCCGACAGGCGGGTAAGCTTCAATGTGTTCTGCTGGCGAGCAGTGCCAATGTCTACGGCAATAGCGTAGAGGGCGTGATTGATGAGTCTGTGCTGCCGTCACCCGTGAATGACTATGCAGTAAGCAAACTGGCGATGGAGTACATGGCCAGGTTGTGGATGGACAAGCTGCCTATTGTCATTGCGCGCCCATTCAATTATACCGGCGTGGGGCATGATGCGCGTTTTGTGATTCCCAAACTGGTGGAACACTTTGCCCGGCGGGCTGAGAGTATCGAGCTGGGCAATCTGGATGTCGAGCGGGAATTCAATGATGTGCGCACAGTAGGTGACATATATGTTCGCTTGCTCGAGCAGGGCGAGCCGGGGCAAACGTACAATATTTGCTCGGGTCGGCCAGTGAGTCTTAAGTCAGTCATCAATGCATTGAAACAAATCACGGGCCATGATCTGGAAGTCAAAATCAACCCGGCTTTTGTACGGGCCCATGAAGTGCGCCGCTTATGCGGTAGCCCGGTAAAGCTGGAGGCATGTATAGGAAAACTGCAGCTTCCAGCTCTGGAAGAAACGTTGCGCTGGATGTTGTCGGCAAGTGCATAAGCTACGCGCTTCACTTATAGTCCGGATGTATGGCTGCAATCTTTACCTATTCCCAAAATCCTCAAATGAAAGCTCGGCGAAAGTGGGCATCAATATATAGACTATCTGGGTTTAATGAGCAGAATTCAATAAATCAGAACAGGTTAGCTACACTAGATGTGCAAAAATTCCTTAAATCGCAGCAAGTATTCTTTGCGCAGTGCCAATCAAATGGGAGAGGAATATTTTGAAAAGTAACTCAAAAATATATATTGCCGGTCATCGTGGACTGGTCGGGTCAGCATTGGTACGACGGCTGACAGCAAAGGGTTACGGCAATATATTGGGGCGAACCCATGCTGAACTGGATTTGCGCAACCAATCAGATGTGCAGGCGTTTTTTGCAGCTGAAAAACCTGAATTCGTCATCTTGGCTGCTGCCAAGGTGGGTGGTATTTATGCCAACAACACTTATCCGGCAGAGTTTATCGAGGATAACCTGCTCATTCAAAATAACGTTATTCATAATGCATGGAAAAATAACGTCAAGCGATTATTGTTCCTCGGTTCCAGTTGCATCTACCCCAAACAAGCACCGCAACCGATGAAGGAAGAATATCTGCTTACGGGTCCCTTGGAACCCACTAATCGTCCCTATGCTTTAGCCAAGATAGCGGGCATCGAAATGTGTCATGCATATAATCGGCAGTACGGAACACGATATTTGGCAGCGATGCCGACTAATCTGTATGGACCTAATGACAACTACGACCTCAATAACTCCCATGTGCTCCCGGCACTTTTGCGCAAGATGCACGAAGCCAAGTTGAGCAACGCGAGCGAGGCAGTTGTGTGGGGAACAGGAACCCCCAAACGTGAATTCCTCTACAGCGAAGATATGGCCGATGCCTGTATCCACTTACTTGAGCAAGGGGAAGATAAGTTGGCTAGTTTGTTTAATAACGAACAACCACCTTTAGTCAACATCGGCAGCGGAGAAGACCTTACCATTCGCGAGTTGGCTGAACTCGTCGCAGAAATCGTCGGATTCAAAGGGAAACTCACTTTCGACACGACCAAGCCGGATGGTACGATGAGGAAAGTGATGGATGTGTCACGCATAAACGCGCTGGGTTGGAAGTACAAAATGCAGTTAAGAGACGGTATTAGCTTGTCCTATAAGGATATGCTGAGCAAGATTTGATGTTAATTTTCAGGAAGATGGCACCTTTGACTTTGATGAGTTTCAGCTCTAATAAGTCTTGGACAAATTTGGAAAATCGATTGTGGTAATCTGGCAGTTCGTGTCATACCAAGTTTGAGCTAATAAAAATGAAGGTCGTTTTATCCATTGATCCCATTCGTTTCCCGCTTACCGGAATCGGACGTTATACATTTGAACTTGCACAGCAGCTAAAAAAGTACTCTCAAATCGAACAGTTGTGCTTTCTATCCGGTCGTCGAATCGTTCATGAGCTTCCAGAATCGTCTCAGTCAGCAACTAGTTCACCATTGTTCACTGCAAATTTTCGGAAGACAATTCTCCAGAATGCTGCAGCTGTCGAAATGTTTCGGTTTGCATTTTCGCTAAGCAAGAAAATTGCATTGCGAGAGTATTCGGATTACGTCTTTCACGGTCCCAATTTTTACTTGCCGCCGTTCGCGGGGCCTTCAGTTTGTACCTTTCACGATCTTTCCATATTTACCTGGGCTCATTGTCATCCGCCTGAACGGGTAAGGTATATGAGGAAAGAGATCGCGCTCACGTTAAAACGGGCGGATATGCTGATCACTGATTCTGAATATATCCGCCAGGAAGTTGCATCCTATTTTAGTTGGCCACTGGAGAAGATACGTGCGGTTCCCTTGGCATGTTCGGCAGATTTTCGGCCAAGAACAACGGATGAATTGATTCCGCTGTTGCAAAAGCATGGGTTAAAACCAGAAGGTTACTGTCTGTACGTGGGGACTATTGAGCCGCGTAAAAATCTGGAAGCGCTGCTGGATGCCTATTCCATGCTGCCGCTAGCCATGAAGCGGCAATGGCCCCTGGTGATGATCGGGTATCGTGGTTGGCGCAGTGAGCAGCTGCATGCCCGTATTGAGGCGGCGGTCGCAGAGGGATGGGCGCGATACTTGGGATTTGCAGACGCTGCTGAGTTACCATTGTTCTTTGCGGGGGCGCGACTTTTTGTGTTTCCATCGCTATATGAAGGTTTCGGTTTGCCCGTATTGGAAGCGATGGCGTCGGGTGTTCCTGTTGTTTGTTCGAATTCATCTTCTTTACCCGAAGTGGCGGGGGATGCAGCAGCCATGTGTGAGCCGAAAGACATAGATGCTTTAAGTCGCCTGATCAAAGCAGGATTGGAAGATGAGCAATGGCGCAGTGATGCAAAGCGTAAAGGATTGGAACATGCTGGCAGCTTTAGTTGGCAGCGGTGCGCAGAAGAAACTGTTGCGGTATATCGTAAGGTGATCTCGTGAGCAAAGAATCTCCACGAGTACTTCATTTTTTCAAAACTTATTATCCGGATTCGTTTGGCGGCATAGAGCAGGCTATTTTTCAGCTGTGCAAAGGTTCCGCGCGCCATGGTTACACCAGCGAGGTACTGGCTCTTTCGCCTAACGCGCATTCAGCGCCAATAGAATTTTCCGGACACTTGGTTCATCAGGCACAGCTAAATATACAAATAGCTTCGACAGGACTTTCCTGGTCGGCTTTTCGCAAGTTCTCTGCGCTTGCCAAGCAGGCAGATATTATTCACTTGCACTATCCGTGGCCATTTATGGATGTGGTGCATTTTGCCACCATGCATGGCAAGCCGACCGTTGTAACTTACCATTCGGATATTGTCCGGCAAAAAACGTTGTTAAAACTATACAGACCACTCAAGAACCGTTTTCTTGCCAGTGTGGATCGTATTGTCGCAACTTCTCCCAATTATTTGGCGACCAGCCCGGTCTTGAATTGTTATCGCGACAAGGTCGTCGAAATTACCTATGGATTGGATAAATCTTCATATCCCGCACCTGCCCCCGAATTGCTTGCAAATTGGCGTGCAAAACTTGGAGATAAATTTTTTCTTTTTGTCGGAGTGCTTCGCTACTACAAAGGCCTGCATATTTTGCTTGATGCATTGCAGGGCACAGACTACCCGGTAGTAATCGTTGGATCCGGTCCGGTCGAGGCCGAGTTGAAAGAACATGCTGCGCGGCTGGGTTTACGAAATTTACATTTTTTGGGGCAGTTACCCGATACGGACAAAGTCGCACTGTTAACACTGTGCTACGGCGTTGTCTTTCCTTCGCATCTGCGATCCGAGGCTTTTGGTATTTCGCTTCTGGAAGGGGCGATGTACGGCAAGCCGATGATCTCCAGCGAGATTGGCACCGGTACGACATATATCAATATCGCCAATGAAACGGGGCTGGTCGTACCCCCCAGCGATCCGGTCGCACTGCGGCAAGCGATGACTTATCTCTGGGAGCATCCGGAAAAAGCAGCCGAAATGGGTGCCCGAGCCGAGGAGCGCTATTGGAAGCACTTTACTGCGGAACAGATGGTGAAGTCGTATGTGGATTTATATGATGACTTGGTGAAGCACCGTACTGGGGGAGGACGGTGATTTACCTCCAAATATTGGATGCTAATTGGCTTGATCTCAGTTGCTTTTGATTTTCTTTACCGGATGATAATTGAGCCGCAGAGGGTGGATGAGGGATATGTATATGTCAGCTAGATTTGGTGTAAAAATCGGACTGTCAGTATTGATTTTGATTGCAATGATTCTGGGCGCCTGTTCCAAGCAGGAAGAGACGTCAATTCCCAAAGTGGCGCCGGGCACGATAGACAAGTCACGTCCAGTCAAGATTGCAAAAGCATATGTTTACGACGGTGGCAGGTGTGTACTGGATGGCACGCCGCTGCCGGCAGGTTCAAACCTGATTACCGCCTCACGCAAACTTCCGCTTCACATCAATGGATTGGCCGTGGTAGATGGAGCAGCAAGACCGGTTTCCCCCATGATTTTTGCCGTATTAAGTAATGAAGATGGCACGTATTACCTTGAAGGGACGCGCTATCCGCGGCCTGATTTTGCACAGGGTAATCACATGCTTGATCTTGCTGGGTTTGACGTTTCAGGCAATCTGTCGAATATTCCTGCTGGTGACTACAAGCTCAGTATCGCTTCCGGGACTGAGTTTGTGGTTGTCATGTGCAAGACGCCTGTGGTTGTTCATGTCGGTGAGTAACAATGGATGTTCAGTTAACAAATCCCGCGCAGTGAAGGGCGTCATCTTGGTCTTCGTACGGGATGGCGATCAGTAAATGTTTTTGATCAAAATATATTTCATCCTCGGCTTGGCAATGCTCCTGGCCGTGCTTTGGGATTTCAAAATCGTACCCAAAACCTCAAGCCTTCTTTTAAAGCGGGCGGGAGAGACAGAATCAGGATTTGCCCTGATTACTAACGCAATCCGAAATTTGCTCGTGATGGGGGCATTTGCCTTTTTCTTCTGGCCGGCAGTTGTATGGTTGGAGTATCGCGGGGAGAGGGGAGATTAGCTCGACAAGAAGATCGTTAAACCTGGCGTATTGAGCTTCCCCAAAAAACATGACGGCGCTTAGGGAAGTGCTGATTTATTCCGTTCGCCCTGAGCCTGTCGAAGGGCTCGTTGGCTATAACTCCATGATTGATTTAGTCCTCCATTCATGGTTCGACAGGCTGTGCGTGCGCTGTTGGGGCGAATGCCCCTTACAGCCACGGCCTACCCCTTGCGGGTGCACCACGAACGGAGGACTTAACCCTTTTGCAAAGCCAACCAATCCGTCAGAAAAGCAAGCTTGATATTGGTAGGACCAGGTGCTACCATTTGCCATGATCAAAAAGTTTCCGAAACAGCCGTTGTCAACCACCCCGGCCTAAAGGCCGGAGCTTGGAAGGGCAGTAAGAAGCTCGGTTGACCAGCCTAAGTCACAGCACATCGTGACTACGTTGTAACGAAGTACAAGACGCACCTTGGGACGCTTCCTCAATCCCAAGCTCTGCAAGCGGCAGGAGTAGACAAGCACAGGGTACGCACGAAACAGCTTGTCGCAAGGTTCAAAGCATCGAGCCGAAGCTGCGTTACAACATTGGCGAGGGGAGACATGCGAAAGGATGCGTAACCAGGCCCGTAAACGCCGAGGTTTCACGCGCAAAAAGATGAAGACTAAAATGACTATAGCAAAACCCAAGAGCGATGCATTTGCAGCCATCCATAGTGCAGCGCAGGGTTTACACCGTACAGGTGCGATTACCAAAACGACTCTGCGTGAGTACGATGCGTTGTGCTTGGATTCAATACCTGAATTTAATGCCAAGGATATCAAGCGTATTCGTGAGCATGCTCACGTCAGCCAGCCCGTATTCGCTCGCTATCTGAACACCAGTGAGTCCACAGTTCAGAAGTGGGAGGCCGGTCAGAAGCGGCCAAGCGGAATGGCGCTTCGATTGCTGAGTGTGGTTGAGAAGCACGGGCTTGAAGTACTTGTGTGAACCGCACCTATAAAATATCCAATGCTCAATGCAGCTGGCCGAGCGAAAATACATGCCTGTGCCAATAACTATCGAGGATGTGGACTCAACCTCATTTGCAGGTAATCCGGTCTCTAACAATCGAGAGCAAGTCTGATTAGCAGACTCCGTAATGGCTTGAAACTGCTTATGGTTTGATTGGAGCAAAAGATG
>VFSW01001986.1_pt1 | contig 30962 bp, 38 predicted proteins | sample 5358111 | NCBI WGS metagenome assembly VFSW01 (sample SAMN11554181, study PRJNA540505) | mine drainage metagenome | isolation source: sediment from site ElyBrook_90M | place: USA: Ely Copper Mine, Vershire, VT | collected 2017 | reverse complement strand
GGCCCGCGCGGCCCCCCCCCGCCCCCGCAGGCGTCCCAGCGGGGCCCCCCCCCCCCCCTTGCGGGGCCCACGCCCCGGGCCCCCGCGCGGCCCGACGCAGGCGCCGATGGGGAAGAGACCCGAGCGCCTAGAGCTTGATCGCGATGCGGTCGAGGTACTTCTCGAGGTCGTCGTGCGGGCGCGGTATCACGTGCACCGCGACCAACTGGCCGACCTTCGACGCCGCCGCGGCCCCGGCGTCCACGGCCGCGCGCACGGCGCCGACCTCGCCCCGGCACAGCGTCGTCACCAAGCCGTCGCCCACCTTCTCGTAGCCCAGCAGGCGGACCTTCGCCGACTTGCCCATCGCGTCCGACGCCTCGATCATCCCGACGAAGCCCTTCGTCTCCACCAAGCCCAGCGCTTCCTTGCCTTCGGCCATGTGCGTTCTCCTTTTACTCCGGTTCCTCGTCGATCAGACCGCGTTCCTCGGCGCCCGACTCCAGGATCGCGTTGCAGCGCGTGCAGCGGCGCGGCGTGCTGTAGGTGCGCACGCACTCGTCGTCCTCGGGCCACCACTCCTCGAAGAACATCTCCACCTTCTTGTGGCACTTCAGGCAGAACTTCTCGAGGCCCGCCCCGCACCCCGCGCAGAACTTGGGCGGCGGCTGGCCTTCGTGCGTGTGCATGATCGCGGCGCAGGCCCCGCACTGCAGATCCACCGTGATCTTGTACTTCGCCGGCTGCTTGTCGTCTTTGGCCATGTCGATCCTCTCGCGTCTAATATCCTTTCCCGTCCGCCTTCGCGTCGGTGACGATCGCCACGCTGGCCGACGTGCCCAGGCGCGTGGCGCCCGCGGCGATCATGTCCGCGGCGCCCTTGGCGTCGCGGATGCCGCCCGAAGCCTTCACGCCCATCAGCGGGCCGACGGTTTGGCGCATGAGCTTGATGTCCTCGACGGTGGCGCCGCCGCCGCCGAACCCGGTCGAGGTCTTCACGAAATCCGCCCCCGCCTTCTTGGCCATCGCGCAGGCGCGGACCTTTTCCTCGTTGGACAGCAGCGAGGTCTCCAGAATCACCTTGAGCACCTTGCCGCGGGTCGCCTCGCGCACCGCCTTGATGTCGTCGTAGACCATGGCGTCGTTGCCGGACTTCAGCGCGCCGATGTTGATGACCATGTCGATCTCGTCGGCGCCGTTGGCGATGGCGTCGCGGGCCTCGATGGCCTTGACGGTCGGCGTGGTCGAGCCGAGCGGGAAGCCGACCACGGTGCAGACCTTCACCCCGGAGCCGCGCAGGAATTGGGCGGAAAGCGCGACGTAGGACGGGTTCACGCACACCGACGCGAAGCAGAAGCTCTTGGCCTCCTCGCAGAGCTTGGCGATCTCGTCCTGCGTGGCGTTGGGCTTGAGCATGGTGTGGTCGACGTAGCGGGCGGTGCTGTTGCCCTTCTTCGTCGGATTGCACACCGAGACTCGGTCGGCGCCGGCGGACTTGATCACGTGCTCGTCGACGTGCGCGTCCTCGTCGTCGTGCGCGCCGGGCTTGGGCGGCAGGGCCGACAGCGCGCCCTTCGCGGGAGCCGCGGGCTTGGCGCCCCAATCGGCGGAGTTCCCGAAAATCTTTCCGGCGCTTCCGACCGAGGTCTTGACCTCGCCCTTGAGCGCCTTCGGGCCGTTCTCACACTGGCATTCGCCAGTGTTTTTTAATAGACCCTTGGCGGCGAGCGCCTTGACGACTTCCTCGACGACGGTCCGCAGTTGAGCCTCAGTCATATTTTTTCACCTTTCCGCCCGAAGTCACGGAGTCCACGATGCCGACGATCACGGTCCGGATCGGCGCCTTCTCGTCATGGAGGACCGAGCGCGCCGAGCCTCCTTCGTCCATCACCAGAACGATCGAGCCCGGACCCGCGCCGGTGCCGTACTCGACCGCCATCAAGGCGTCTCCCGTGCGCTTCTCGGTCAGAGGGTCGATCGGGCGCACGAGGAGAAGGCGCTTGTCGCACAGCGAGCAGTGCTTGCGCGTTCCCCACACGTTGCCGACCACCTCCGCGACGAACATTCAGCGCTCCCCCCGGAAATCCTTGACCTGATGGCCCTCGACGATGCCGACGACGGCCGCGTCCACCGGCGGCGCGTCCGCAAACGCGACGGCCGCGTCGCGCGAAGCGACCCAGAAGACCTTCTCCGACGAGCCCGCGCCGACGGCGTCGGCGGCGACGATCGGGTCGCCGAGCGGCGACTCGTCCTCCCACTTCAGCGGCTGGATGAGCAGGAGCGTCTTCTTGTCGATCGCCGGATCCTGGCGGGAGCAGAACACGCGGCCGACGACGCGGGCGAGCTTCATTTCCCCTGCCTCCACTGCGGGTCCTGCTCGGCGTTGTACTGGAGAAGCGACACGCGCGCGACCTCGGGCTTCAGGTAGTCGAAGGCGGCGCGCAGGTCGCTGCCCCTCTCCTTGAGGCCTTTCAGGAAAAAATAGGTGAAGAGCCCGTGGCCCTTCTCCTCGTAGGTGTTGCTGATCTGATCGGCGGCCGACGCGGCGATCAGGACGGTGTTGGCCGGCAGGGGGTCCAGGGCCACGGCCTCGAGCGGCCGCACGCCGCGCGCGATCACCGAGCGCCCGCCCCGCCCCGAAAAGCAGGAGTCCATCGCGACGACGACGCGACGCGCCGGCAGCCTGGCCAGCCGCGCGTACAGCCGGCGCAGGGGATAGCCGGTCTGCTCCAAGTACGCCGGATCGCCGTCGTAGGGCACCAGGTACGAGCCGCCCTTCACCGCGTCGGGGGCGCCGTGGCCGGAGTAGTACACGAACACCTCGTCGCCGCGCCGCACGCGGTTGGGCAGCCAGCGCTCCAGATATTTCTCGAAATCCCCCTTCGCGGCGCGGTCGTCGACGAGCAGCGCGATGTGCTCCTTCGGATAGCCCATCACGCGCTGGAGGTACTCGGACATGACGCGGGCGTCGTGCGCGGCGTCGTCGGCGTCGGGAAGGTCCTGGCGGTAGTGCTCGACGCCGATGACGACCGCGTAGGCGCGCGGGTTGCGCCGCGCGAACGCCCGGGGCAGGGTGTCGACGTCGGACACGATCTCCGCGGGCGGCGCGTCCGGCGCCGGCCCCCGCTCGGGCTCGGCGCGGACCGGGCGTCCCAGGCTCGGGATGCCGCGCGAGACGAACTCGGAGACCGCGCGCGCCACGCCCGAGGCCAGCGCGGCGTTGAGCGCGCGGTTGGGCGCGTCGCCCATCACGCCGCCGCCGAGCCCGAGCGAGCGCCCGCCGCCGGCGATCTTCTCCGCCCACGTCTCGCGGCCGCGCGCGTTCGACGCGCTCATCTGCAGGTCCAGCTCGCTCTCGACGACCATGTCGTCGCCCGCGTCCCAGTACGCCTTGAAGCCGGCGATCGACGCCGACAGCACGGCGTCCGCCTCGGAGGGCGACGCCGCCGGCGGAAGTCCGACGCGCGCGACCTCGTCGCGCAGCGCCGCGGTCAGCGCGTCGGCCGGCGCGCGCACGACGTCGGGCTTGAACGAGCGCCCGCCCGATCCAGCGAACGCCAGGCCGCCGCTGACGTCGCGGGCCTGCGCCACGTACACGCGCGGCGGCTTCTCGAGCGAAACGCGCGGCGCCCCGCCCGCGGGCTGGTACATCAGGAGAATCGGCTTCGGCGCGCAGGCCGAAAGGCCCGCGAGCAGCGCCGCCGGCGCGAGGAGCTTTCTCACCGCGAGTACTTCCTCTCGATGGCCGCGACCTTGGCGAGGCGGCCTTCGTGCCGGCCGCCCTCGAACGGCGTGCCGAAGAAAACCTTCAGGATCTCGGCGTGGATCAGCTCGCCGTGCGATTTGCCGCCGATGCACAAGACGTTCGCGTCGTCGTGCTGGGCCGCCATCCGCGCCGACACCGAATCATAAGCCGCCACCGCGCGGACTCCGGGGACTTTGTTCGCCGCCATGCACACCGCGCCGCCGAAGCCGTCGATCAGCACGCCCTTGTCGTACTCGCGGCGAGCGACGGCCTCGGCCACGAGCTGCGCCACGTCGGGATAGTCCACCGCCTCGAGCGAGTGGCAGCCGAAGTCGACGACTTCATGGCCCAGACCCTGAAGGGTCTTCTTAATAAAGTCCTTGGCCGGGAAGCCGCCGTGATCGCTGCCGATGACGACTCTCATTTTATTTTCCGACGGCGGCGAGGAGCTGCGAGTCCGCCTGCGGGATCACGACGTGAGCGACCAGCTGGTCGGGACGCAGGGACGAGATCGCGGCCGCGACGGCGGAGCGCACGTCGCCGACCTCGCCGCAGATCGTGAAGTAGCCCTTGCCGCCGGGAACCACGGTCTTGACCTCGAGGACGTGGACCGACGCGGCCTTCGCGGCGGCGTCGGCGGCCTTCACCGTCGCGACCGCCTCCTTCGTCTCGACGATGCCGACCGCGCCGAGCGTCTCCACGGGGATGCGCTTGTCGAGCGCGGCGATCACCAGGGAGTGGACGTTGCGGATCAGGACCTCGTCGACGAGCGTCTTGCCCATCATCTCGCGTCCCGCGCGCAGGGAGGACTCGACTTCGCCGACCGGTCCGGTGATCAGGACGATGTATTTGCCGCGCGCGACGATCGAGGTCTTGGCGAGCTTCACCGACGCCATCTTGCACATGGCGTCCGCGGCCTCGATGCCCTTGGCGATCGAGTTGCCTTCAAGAAATCCGACGGCGAGGTTCGCGAGCATGATTTCTTCTCCTTAAGCGATCCGGAAGTAGCCCACCAGCGCGCAGTGCAGCGGCCGCGCGAAGTGGCTGGCCTTCGTCAGCCCGTCGCCGGTCGGCGTGCCGATCGACATCGTCGCGTAGCCCTCGCCCAGGCCCAGGCCGTACAGCGTCGGCGCGTTCTTGACGAAGATCGAGCACTGCATCGCGCGGCCCATCTTGGTGAGGTTGCCGACGTGCATCGAGTGCATGGCCGCGGTGTGGCGGTGGCCGCCCTCGGCGGCGACGGCAAGCTCGATGGCCGCGTCGACGTCGCGCGCGGCGGTCACCGGCAGGAACGGCATCAGCTGCTCGGTCCAGACCAGCGTGTGGTCGTTGGGGACTTCGGCCCACAGCAGGCGCGCGCCTTCGGGGATGCTCAGCCCGATCCCCTTGGCCAGGACGGAGGCGTTCTTGCCCACGAAGTCGCGGTTGAGGACGGGGTCCTTGCAGCCCTTGCCGCCTTCTTTGATCACCAGTCTCGTCAACTGCTCGGTCTGGGCGGCGTTCAGCTCGAAGGCCCGAGGGTCCCTTCGCATCGCGTCGAGAAATCGCGCCTTCGCCGCCTCGACCACGATTACTTCCTTTTCGGCGGTGCAGAGAACGTTGTTGTCGAACGACGCGCCGAAGATCACGTCGGAGGCGCACTGCGGGAAATTCGCGGTCTCGTCGACCACGACCGGAGGATTGCCCGGGCCCGCGGCGATGGTCTTGCAGGTCTTGCCGACGGTCATGGCGACCTTCACGATCGCGGGACCGCCGGTGACCATGTTGACCCGCGCGTCGGGATGCGCGAGAAGCTCCCTCGTCCTCTCCTGCGACGGCTTCTCGAAGGTCGCGATCAGGCCCCGCGGCGCGCCCGCGCCCATCGCCGCCTCGCACAGCAGGCTCATCGTCTCGGCGCAGGTCTTGAACGACGCCGGGTGCGGCGCGAAGACGACCGCATTGCCGGCCGCCAGGATCGAGATCGCGTTGTTGATGATCGTCGCGGCCGGGTTCGTCGACGGCGTGATCGCGGCGACGACGCCGTACGGCGCGTACTCGACGAGGGTCAGGCCCTTGTCCCCGGTGTAGGCGCGGCTGACCAGATCCTCCACGCCCGGAGTGCGAGTCGCGCACACCAGGTTCTTCTGGACCTTGTCTTCCCAGCGGCCCAGACCGGTTTCTTGGACCGCCATCTTCGCCAGGCGCTCGGCGTTGGCGATCGCGGCCTTGCGCAGGGCGCGGATCACCTCGCGGCGGACCTCGAGGCCCTGGTCCTGAAAGACCACCTGGGCTTTGCGCGCCGACTGCACCGCCGCGTCCACGGTCGGATGCACGACCGCTCCGCAGCCTGACGGCTCCAGAGCGGCTGAAGACGAAGCCTCGGTTCGGGCGGCCAGCACGCCGCCCAACTCCTCCTTCTCGAGGCGCTTGAGCACCTCGGAGATCACGCGCGCGATCTCTTCGCTTTGCATGGGGCCTCTACCGGTTGGCGTTGGCGTCGGTCGACTTCTTGAAGGCGGTCTTGCCGGACTGCTCGACGGTGTCCACGATCGCGAAGATCACGGCGTCCACCGGTCGGCCTTCGGTGCGGCTGGTCTGTCGGGCGCTCGACCCCTGCACCAGAAGGACGAGCTCGCCCTCGCCGGCGCCGACCGAATCGACGGCGACGAGCGGGCTGCCCTTCGAGGCGCCGGCCAGGTCCACGGGCTGCACCAGCAGCAGCTTGGACCCGATCAGCTTCTCGTCCTTCAGGGTGCAGACGACGGTGCCCGTGACGCGGGCGAAAATCATATTCGGTCTCGCGGGAAGCGCCTTACTTCTTGCGCGACAGGTGCTCGGGCAGCGAGATCGGCATCTTGCCCTCGAGGTCCGGATGCGGCTGCGGGATCACGTGCACGGCGATCAACTCGCCGACCTTCTGCGCGGCGGCGGCGCCGGAGTCGCAGGCGGCCTTGCACGCGGCGACTTCGCCGCGGAACAGGACGGTCACCAGGCCGGTCCCGACCTTCTCGTAGCCGACGATGCGGACGTCGGCGGCCTTCACGGCGGCGTCGGCGGCTTCCACGCAGGCGACGAGGCCGCGGGTCTCGATCATTCCGAGGGCGTTCATGTTCTCTCCTAGGGTGGGGTCAGGCCTTTACTTAATTTACTTTTTTGGAAATAAGTAAATTAAGTAAAGGCCTGACCCCCTTTTTTTAAGCAATATGCACGAAGTCGCCGGTTTTGATCCCGGCGGCGTTGGCCTCGTCGGTGTCCGCGTGAAACTCGAGGCTGTACTTGTCCGATATGCGCACGACCACGTCCTCAAAAACGGTGGAGCGCCCCGCGCCCGTCCCGCAGCGCACGCGCACGACCTCGCCGCTCGTCATGCCCCAGGTCTTCGCCTCGGACGGCGAGAAGTGCAGATGGCGCTGCGCGACAATAACGCCCTCTTGAATGTCGACCTGACCCGCGGGACCGATCAGCGTGGCTCCGGCCGAGCCTTTCACGTCGCCGGACTCGCGCACGGGAGGCGTCAGGCCGATGGCGAAGGCGTCGGTCACCGCGATCTCGATCTGCGTATGGGCGCGGTACGGAGCCACGAGCCGAATCTTCTTGAGGATGCCCTTGGGTCCCTTCACGTCGATCAGCTCTTCGGCCGCGTAGAAGCCCGGCTGCTTGATGGCCTTCACCTTTTTTGGAGAAGCGTTCGCGCCGAAAAGAATCTTAAAGTGAGCCTCGGTCAGATGGCAATGCTTGTTGGACACGCCGACGGGAATGGCGAGCTTCGAGCGCGCGAGGCGCTTCTCGATCTCCCCGGCCAGCCCGGCGATCTGCGCGGAGTCGATCACGCGGCCTTAAACCCCATGATGCGCAGGAACGCGTCCTTCTTGAGGCTGGCGCCGCCGACGAGCGCGCCGTCCACGTCGGGCTGGGCCATCAGCGAGTCCACGTTCTCCGCGGTGACCGAGCCGCCGTACAGCACGCGCACGCCCGACGCGAAATTCTTGCCGTGCAGCTTCTCGAGCTGCTGGCGCGTGAAGAGATGGGCCTCCTGCGCCTGCGCCGGCGAGGCCGTCTTGCCGGTGCCGATCGCCCAGACCGGTTCGTAGGCGATCACGATCTTGGACAGGTCGGCGGGCGCGAAGCCCTTGAGCCCGCCCGCGATCTGCGTCTCGAGCACGCGCCACGTCTTCTGCGACTCGCGCTCGTCGAGCGTCTCGCCGATGCAGACGACCGGCGTGAGGCCCGCCTTCAGCGCCGCGCCCAGCTTCTTGTTGACGTGCTCGTCGGTCTCGCCGTACAGCTTGCGGCGCTCGGAGTGGCCGATCAGGGTCATCGCGCAGCCTGCGTCGACGAGCATGGCCGTCGAGATCTCGCCGGTGAACGCCCCCGACGCTTCCCAGGAAACGTCCTGGGCGCCGAGCCGCACCGGGCTGCCGCGCAGGACCTCGGCCACGACGGTGACGGCGGTGTAGGGCACGAAGACCGCGACTTCGCCGGAGGAGGCGGCGGCGCCGTCCTTCACGGCCCGGGCCAAGTCCGCGGACTGGGCCAGGGTCAGATTCATCTTCCAGTTTCCGGCGAGCAGGGGGCGGCGCAGAGGGGAAGTCATGGGTTTTATCGATCCTTTGTGGACATTTTGTCCACGGAGTCTCTCAAACGGCCTTTCACGCCGTATTCTACCCAGAAGACCCGGTCAAGTCAACAGAAACGACGGCGCGTCAGTACTCGGACAGCGGCAGGACGAACTCGCCCATCTGGCCCGGGTTGTACTCGCCGCCCAAGGCGAACTTCTTGCCGCGCTTCACGCGGACCGCGTAGACGCCCGCCTTTCGGGCCTCGAGGAGGTCCCGGTCGGTGGAGCCCAGGAACAGGACGTAGCGTCCGTCCTGGAGGTGAAGATGGATGTCGTCGGGCTCGGGGGCGAAGACGAAGCCCCGCGGCGCGAGATGGCGCCATTCCTTCTTGAGCGCCTCGCCGCCCCGCGGCTGGCGCTCGGCGAGAATGAGGATGCGGAAACCCAGCACGCGCGCCAAGCCGGCGGCCGCGTACGGGAGGATCTTGGGGCTCTCCAGGTCGTAGGAGTTGTTGACGACGGACCAATACTCGGGCGTGCGCGGCTGCGGGGCCAAACGGGCGGCCTTCTCGTAGGCCGCCACCGAATCCACCAGCGTGTCGTCGTAGGTGAACGCGACGCCGAGGCGGGCGATCGTGACGAGGCTGAAGATCAGCCCCCAGACGCTCATCGCGGCGAGAAGCTTCTTCGTCGTGGTCCAGGTCTGCTCCACCTTCGCGCGGACGTCTTTCAATACCATGTCAGTTCCCCAGGTCCTTGAGCCGCCCGGACGCGGGCGGCGAGATCGTCTTCTGCTTTTCGGCGCACGCGCGCAGGGCGTCGCGCGCGAGCATCCCCGCCGGCTCCGACGCGGCCGCGGCGAACTCGTCGTAGCCGTCGCCGCCCGCCACGAGAAAATCGAGCGTGGCGACCGAGTAGATCTTCGCGTCGTCGAGCGGCGCGCCGCCGACCGTCGCCGAGACCAGGCGCTCGTGCGCCGGCTTGGCGCGATGATACTGCGCGGCGATCCCGCCGACTTGGATCAGGCGCGCGGCGCCCACGCCGCGGTCGAGAACCGCGCGCAGCTGCGCCCCGGTCATCTTGACCTTCACGAGGGCGTTGTCGAACGGCATCACGCCGAACAGGGTGCGCAAAGTGACGGGCCCGGCCGAGATGTCCGCGCGGATGCCGCCGCCGTTCTGGATCGCGGCGTCCGCGCCGGTCTGGTCCCTGTAGCAGTCGGCCATCCAGGAGCCGAGGCCGGACTCTTCGTCCGGCGCGCCGCGGTCCAGGTCGGCGGCCGCGGTCGCCACCACCAGCTTGAACGCTTCGCCGGCCTCGGCCTCGCGCCGGGCGACGATCGCCTTCACGGCCGGGTCCTCGCCGATGCGGTCCGGCCGCAGTTCGAGCAGCTCGTCCGTCGAGGCCGTCACCTGATGGGTCTTCGGATCGATCTTCAGGACGGCCCGGCCGACCTTCGTCAGGTACGAGCCCGCCTGCACGATCATGGTCCCGTGCTGCGGATCGTGCCAGGCGTGATTCAGGAACGTGTGCGAATGTCCGCCCACGATGAGGTCGATGCCCTCCACCTCGCGGGCGATCGTCTGGTCGCCCTCGAACTTCGGCTTGTCGGCTTCCTCGTAGCCGACGTGGGTGACGGCGATGATCACGTCGGCGCCCTCTTTGCGCAGCGCCTTGACCTGGTCGCGCGCCTCGTCGACCTCGCGCCGGAACGTCAGGCCCGCGATGTTCTTCGGGAACTCGAGCTTGTCCATGTGCGAGGTCAGCAGGCCGAAGATCCCGAACTTGACGCCGGCGACTTCCTTGAGGATGTGCGCCTTCGTCCACGGCACGCGCTTGCCGTCGGAACCGTAGACGTTCGCGGCCAGCACGGGCATGCTCAGCTTGCCGATCAGCGAGCGCAGGGCGTCCGCGCCCCCGTCGAACTCATGGTTGCCGACCTCGACGGCGTCGTAGCCGACGGCGTCGAAGACCTCGGCGACGGCCTCGCCCTTCGTCAGCGTGCCCTCGGGCGTTCCCTGCCACCAGTCGCCCGCGTCGAGCACGAGCTTCGGGCTGGAGTCCTTGTCGAGGAGCGCCTTCAGCGCCGGCGCCCCGCCGATCTCGCGGCCGGGGTCGAACCGGTCCGGGCGCGCCATGATCCAGCCGTGCACGTCGTTGGTGTGATAGACGCGGACCACGATGGGCGGCGCGGCGTCCTGCGCGCGGACCGCCGGCGGCAGAGCCGCCAGCGCGGCGGCGAGAAAAATTCCAGAGACTTTCATTCGGCCAGGCTCCCGGCGAGGGCGTCGCAGGCCTGCTGCAGGGCCTCCGCGGCCGAGGACAGCAGCGACGCGATCTCGCTCCGCTTGACGGCGACGACGAAAAGGGGCGACTCCGAGGCCCGCGCGCGCGCGGCGCGGCGGAGGCGCTCGACGTCGGCGCACTCGCGCTTCGCCGCGTCGAGCGCGCCGGCGCGCGGCGAGGCCGCGGCGTCGGCCGCGCGCGCGAACGCCCGAGCGCCGCGCAGCAGGCTCTCGGCCATCGCCGCGAACTCGGGATCGATCCCGATGTCCCAGCGCGCGGCGTCGGAGACGGCCGCGACCGCGTGCTCGACCGCCTCGCGCAGCGCGAAGGACAGATCCGCCGCGTCGGCCTTGACCGGGCCGCGAGCGCCCTTCAGCGCCGCGACGGCGCTCTCCCGCCAGCCGCGCGCGCGCAGGCGCGCCGTGCGCGCGGCCGACAGCGCGTCGGGCTCCGGGCGCCGAAACCACCGCCGCGCGGCGTCCGCCGCCGCGACGAGAGTGTCGGCCTGGCCGCGCAGGGCCTCGGGCGCTTTTCGGGACATGGCGCGAAGTCTACGAAATATCGGGGCGCTTCGTCAGCGCGCGGAGCCCATCAACGGCGGCCCGGACGGGCCGCCGCGCCGAGCAGGCGCTCGGCGTCGCGGAAGCCGTCGCGGTGCGAGAAGACCAGGTAGGACGGCTTGCCCGCGGCGGCCTCGCGGATTGTAGACATATTGTCTACAGACAACCCCCCCATCCGCGGCCCCTGGGGACGCAGGTAGCGGAACGCGCCGCGCTCCGGAGGGCGCTCCTTGAGCGGGTCGAAGGCCCGGATGAGTCCCAGTTCGGAGCAGACCCTGTCGACGAGAGGCGCATCCCACGCCGCGCCGCGCGGGTGCCAGACGAAGGCGAAGGGGCCGCGCGCCAGGACCTTGAAGAAGCGGTACATGTCGCGCAGGCGGTCGGGCCCGGGCTGAAAGGACGCCGGAGTCTCGAACACGACGGCCCGGGCCTTCAAGGTTTCGGCGGCATGCTTCGTGGACATCCAGGCCTCATGGACCTCCAGGCAGTCGCGAAATCCCCCGCAAAGGCTTTGGCGGGAGGCGGGGAGCTTCTTCCCGGCCGGCGGAAAGCCTCGGTCGGCGCGTCCGTGGGTGATCAGGCGGTAGGCCTGGACCGCGAATTCGGCCTCGGGAGGGGCGTCCGCGCGCCACTCGGCCAAAGTGCCGGGACGGGGCATGACCTCGCCGGTCCGGGCTTCCGTGAAAGCGAGCGTGCGCCAATACCGGCCGCGTCCGATCGGGAAGCCCGCGCAGCCGATTTTCAGCACGGCGCTACTCGAAAAGGGTGAATTCGAGCTCGCGCCGGGGCCGCGAGACGGTCTCGGGCAGACGCCGCGACCAGCGCAGGCAGTACCAGGCGAGCGCGCCGCAGGCGAGGCCGTAGGCCAGCTCGAACCCGGCGTAGCGCATCCATTGGGCCTCGGTCACGAACGCCCATTTCGCCGGAGCGTAGAGATTGGCCTCGGGCTCGCCGACGAAGAGGTCCCAGACGCCCTTGAAAGCAACCAGCCCGCCCCACCCGGCGAAGATCGCCGCGGCGAGACGGGCCAGTCCTCTGACCTTGATCGTCTCCATGGGAGACGCTCGGATCAGCGCTTCGAGTACTGGAACCGCTTGCGGGCCTTCGGCTGGCCGCTCTTCTTGCGCTCGACCATGCGGGGGTCGCGCGTCAGGAAGCCGGCGGCCTTGAGGGCCTTCTTGTTCTTGTCGTCGGCCTTGACGAGCACGCGGGAAATCGCGTGGCGGGCCGCTCCGGCCTGGCCGGAGATGCCTCCGCCGATGACCTTGACGACGTAGTCGTGGCTCTTGGCGCTCTCGATGAGCTCGATCGGGGACCGCACGTCGCGGACCTGGTGCGGAAGGCCGTTGAAGTAGATCTCGACGGGCTTCTTGTTGACGGTGATCTTGCCCTCGCCCTTCGCGAGCAGGCGGACCTGAGCGATGGCGTTCTTGCGGCGTCCGGTCGCGCGGAGTTCTTCGTTCTTACCCATGATTACTTGGCCGCCTTCACATTGAGGATGGAGTGGGGATGCTTGTCGTTGACGTAGATCTTGAGGCGCACCAGCTGCTTGCGGGCCAGCCGGTTCTTCGGGAGCATGCGGCGCACCGCGAGCATGAGAACCCGGCGGGGGTCGCGCTCCATCTGGCGCTTCAGCGGCATCGTCTTCGCGCCGCCGGCGTAGCCGGAGTGCGAGAAGTAGAACTTCTGCTCGAGCTTATTGCCGGTGAGCTTGACCTGCTTGATGTTGGTCACGACGACGAAATCGCCGCCGTCGACGAAATCGGTGTAGGTCGGCTTGTGCTTGCCGCGCAGGAGCGTGGCGGCCTTGGTCGCGATGCGGCCGAGGACCAAGCCCTTCGCGTCGATGTGATGCCAGCGGCGCTCGCCGCCGGCCAAACGGGGGTTATGGATATAAGTCTTCTGGGGCATAGTGGTTAAGGATAGCAAATCGCCGACGGAGGCTCAAGGCTTTTTCGTCGGAGGCCGGCGGGTGCCGTAGATCTCGCCGTTCGGGCCCTTCCAGAACACCTCGAGGTTCAGCCGGGCCCGCCGGTAGACATGGGCGCCCTCGTCGGTGATCAGGCCGGCGGCGTCGAACAGCGGCCGGTCTTCCCAGTCGCGGAGCTTGAACGCCCACTTCGCGTCGGCGCCCTTGGCCTGGAAATAGAGAAGGGCCTCCTGCGTGAGGAGAAAGACGTACCGGTCGTAGCCTTCCTTGGTCAGCCGCGGCGCGCCGGAGCGGGATTTGACCGTCCACGGCCGCTCGCCGCCGCGGCGCTTGAGGTAGGAGAGCGCGTCCTTCTCGGCGGCGCGGATCTTCAGCAGCAGCGCGAGATCCTTCGGGGCCCACTCGCTCTGGTCCGGCGGCAGCAGCCGGCGCTGCCACAGCTCCTCGAGCGTCGCGCGGCGCGCGTCTACCGGAGCCGCCTCCTCCGCCGCCGTCTTCGGGTTCTCGTGGCCGCCCAAGTCCGCGGCGGCCGCCGGAAGGCCGAGCAGGGCGAGGATCAGCGCGGCCTTCATTTCGCCGCGAGCACTCTCGGCAGGACCACGCCGACCTGGTCCATGTACTTGCCGTGGCGGTCCGAGTACGACGTCTCGCAGAGCTGGTCGCCTCCGAAGAACAAAAGCTGGGCGATGCCCTCGTTGGAGTAGATCTTCGCCGGCAGCGGCGTGGTGTTCGAGATCTCGATGGTCAGGTAGCCCGCCCAGCCCGGCTCGAGGGGCGTGACGTTGACGATGATGCCGCAGCGCGCGTAGGTGCTCTTGCCCAGGCACACCGCCAGCACCTCGCGCGGGATCGAGAACTTCTCGACGGAGCGGGCCAGCGCGAACGAGTTCGGCGGCACCACGCACTCCGGCGCCTTGATGTCGACGAAGGCCTTGTCGTCGAACTTCTTCGGGTCCACGATCGTGCCGTGAACGTTCGTGAAGACTTTATATTCGTCCGCGACGCGAATGTCGTAGCCGTACGACGAAAGCCCGTAGGAGATCTTTCCCTTGCCGTCCTGGCGCTCGACGAACGGGTCGATCATCTTGCCGTTCAGGCACTTCTCGCGGATCCACTTGTCGGACTTGATCATCGTGCGCTCCTTCGTCGGGGTTGCTTCGATTATATCTTAGAACTAACTCCGGAGTAAGTTCGGCTCGGCGGAGAGGACGGCCTTCGCGGCGAGCTCGCCGGAGACGCAGGCGCTCTCGATGGTCGCGGGAAAACCGGTGCGGGTCCAGTCGCCGGAAAACGAGAAGCCGGGCATGCCGGAGCCCGGCAGCGGCCGCTTGGCCTCGGAGCCGGGGACGGGCGACAACGTCGCGAACGGTTCTTTGACGACCTTCGACGATAATATCTTCGCTTTCGAGAAGCCGGGCAGACAGGACGACAGGTCCCGCGTCGCGGCCTGCAGGATCTTCTCCGGCGAATAGCCGACCTGTTCGTGAGCGCCCGAGATCACCACCGAGATCGTCTGACCGCCGCCCGAAAGGCCGTGGATGAGCGTTTTATTGAAGACCCAATGGGTCTCGGTGTTCAGCAGGCCGATAAACCGCTCGGCCATGACCGGCCGGTCGAGCTTGAGCGTCGCGCCCACGATCGGCGCGGGCGCGAGCGTCTCCCACGCCCCGCGCAGCGGCTCGGGACGGGCGATCTTCGCCAGGTCCCACGGCGGCAGAGTCGAGACGACGTGCTCCGCCTCGAACATCTGGCTTCGGTCGCTGACCGCGCCGCCGACCTTCCCGCCGGAGACGCCTCCGAGCTCGAAGACGAGGCCCGCGGCCTTCACGCCGGTCGTCACGCGCCCGCCGCGCTTTTCGATATAGCCGCGCGCGGCGTCCACGTACAGCTCGGAGAGGCCGGTCTTGGCCAAGGCGAAGCGCGAGGACTCGCGGCCGGTGAAGAACATCTCGCGCAGGGCCTGGATGAAGCCCGCGGCCGAGGCGACCTCGGGCTTGTCGTTGAGGATGCCGATCGCGGCGGGATCGAAGAAGCGCGTCTGGAACGTCCGCGACAGCCCCAGCGAGGTCAGCCACTCGCGGACCGTCATTTTTTCGACGGCATCGGGGACCTCGCCGGACTTCATCGCCTTGAGCGACACGTCGAAGGCCAGGAGCGCCGTCTTGTCCCTCAGCGGCACGCCTTTCAATCCCAGAAGCCCGGCGGCCAGATGGAACGGGGCCGGCAGCCACGACGGGCAATCGAGACGGTCGCGCCGGCCTCCCGGCTCCGCGTAGTCCACGACGATGTCGCGGTAGACGTCGAGCTTGTCTTCCGTCCCGATCGCCTTCAGGAACCGCCGCGTCGCGCGGTAGCAGCCCATGAACAGGTGCTGGCCGTTGTCGACCGACAGTCCCGCGGCGGGATCGTCGAACGAGTACGCGCGCCCGCCCAGATGCGGCTTCTTCTCGAGGACATGGACCTTGCGTCCCTTCCCCGCGAGCGCGACGGCGCACGACAGCCCGGCGAAGCCGCCGCCGAGGATCAGGACGTCGGCCCGCTCAGCGCCCGATGCCATGGCAGGAGAGCCAGCCGCGCAGGGCGAGGGCGAGCTTGCGGTGCGCGGGCAGGGAGGTCTTCCGGTACAGCACGCGGAACTTCTCCGCGCGGATCTCGTCGAGCAGGCCCTCGTAGACGTGGGCCATCACCTCCGCGGGCGCGAGCGCCGGGCGGTCGCGGAAGTCCACAAGATTGCGCGCGCGCGCGTAGTAGGCCTTGGCTCGCGCGTACTCCGACTCCATCAGGCGCTCGAAGGCCGGGCCGTGGTCGCGGTGGATCAACTGCTCCGCCGTGTAGCCCGCCGCGCGCAGGTCCGACAGCGGCAGATAGATCCGGCCGATCTCCAGATCGGCCCCGACGTCGCGCAGGATGTTGGTGAGCTGGAAGGCGTAGCCGAAGGTCGTCGCGAACTCGTTCATGCGCGCGTCCGGGGTGTGCTTCCAGCCGAAGATGCGCACGCACATGATCCCGACCGAGGACGCGACGCCGCGCATGTAGCTCTCGAGGTCGGCGATGGTCTCGTAGCGCGCGCCGTCCAGGTCCATCGCGCAGCCCCGGATCATCTCGAGGAACGCCTCCTTCGGGATCTTGTAGTCGGACACGGGCCCCAGCAGCGCCGCCGAGATCGAGTGCGTGGGCTTGCCCGCGTACAGCCGCTCGATCTCCTCGCGCCAGAAGTCCAGCATCTTGCGCGCCTCGTCCTTGGAGAGGCTGCCCGAGTCGACGATGTCGTCGATGAGGCGGCAGTAGGCGTACGCCGCGGACAAAGCCTCGCGCTTGGCGCGCGGCAGGAGCAGGAAGCCCAGGAAGAAGCTGGACTTCGTCTCGGCGCGCGGCGGCGCGGGGTTCATGCGCCGACGAGCGCGCGCGCGGCCAGCGGAATCCAGTCGCGCTTGGCCAGCGCGGGGCGCGTGCGGATGACGTCGAAGTCGAGGCGGCGGATCAGCTTCAGAATCTGCATGCCGCCCAGCCACGTCATGCGGATCTCCAGCGAAAGCGGGAAGCGCAGGCGGCCCAGCAGCGGGCGGCCCTGGTCGAACAGCGCGCGCGCGCGCGCGACCTCGAACTTCATGAGGCTCTTGAAGCGCTCGTTGCAGACGCCCATGCGCAGGTCGGCCTCGGAGTACTCGTGCGCCCGAAAGTCCTCCTCGGGGATGTAGATCCGGTCCTTTTTAAGGTCCACGGACACGTCCTGCCAGAAGTTGGCCAGCTGAAGCGCGGTGCAGATCGCGTCGGAGTAGCGGAACAGCTCCTCCTCGCGGTGGCCGTGGATCATCAGCACGATGCGGCCGACGGGGCAGGCCGAGCGGCGGCAGTAGTCGGCGACCTCGTCGAAGGTCGCGTAGCGCTTCTTCTCGGTGTCCTGCAGGAACGCCGACAGGAGGTCGTCGAAGGGCTGCTTGGGCAGGTCGAGCTCCTTGAGCGTCGCGCCGAGAGCGAGGAACACCGGGTGCGACGGGGGCTTGGAGCCGATGTCTTCCAGCTGTCGGCGCCAGTCGAGCAGGCGCTCGCGCCGGACGCCCTCGTACTCGGGCTCGTCGGAGAAGTCGTCGGCGATGCGCGCGAAGGCGTACAGCGCGGCGACGTGGCGGCGGAGCTTCTTCGGCATCAGCAGCGACGCGACCGGGAAGTTCTCGTAGTGGCGGCGGGCGAGGTCCTGGCAGAACCGGTAGGCGCCCGCGACGTCGTCCGGATTCAGGAGCCGCGCCTCGTACTCCTTGACCGTGTTCATTTCTTTCCGACGCCGATGCGGGTCCGCTTGTCGCCGCGCAGGACCGGAAGCTTCTTGTTCGCGCGCTCGGACCACTCGAACTCGAAGCTGCCGCAGCGGACCTTGTCGCCCGGCTTGATGCCGGCTTTTTTCAGCGCCCGGTCCACGCCGATGCGCTTGAGCGTGCTCTGGTAGCGCTGGATCGCCTCGGGCAGGCTGACGTCGAGCATGGCCGACGCGCGCTCCACGTACTTGCCGGTCAGCGCGAACACGCCGCCGCCCTGGTTCTTGATGCTGAAGCCCTGCTCGACCTTGTGCAGGGCCTCGGTCTCGGCGACCTTGTCGTCGAATCGGAGGGGCCCGTCGTGCTTGGCCAGCTCCTCGATCACGCGGTCCAGGACCGCGTCGAGCCCGGCGCCGGTCGCGACGGAGGCGGCCAGCACGCGGTCGCGGTACTTCTTCTTGAGCGCCTTGAAGACCGCCGCCCCTTCGGGCAGGTCCATCTTGTTGACGACCAGGATCTTCGGCTTGGTCGCGAGCTTGGGGCTGAAGGTCTTGAGTTCCTTCTCGATCGTCTTGACGCCGGCGACCGGATCCTCGCCCATGTACCCCATCGGGTCCACGAGGTGGATCAGCACGCGCGTGCGCTCGACGTGGCGCAGGAACTGCACGCCCAGCCCCTTGCCCTCGGCCGCGCCCTCGATGAGGCCGGGGAGGTCGGCGACGACGAAGCCGGCGTGCTTGTGGTACGCCACGCCCAGGTTCGGGGACAGCGTCGTGAACGGATAGTCGGCGATCTTCGGCCGCGCGGCCGTCACGCGCGACAGGAAGCTGGACTTGCCGGCGTTCGGAAAGCCGACCATGCCCACGTCGGCCAGCAGCTTGAGCTCGAGGTCCAGCGTGGCCTTCTCGCCCGGCCCGCCCTTCTCGGCCAGGCGGGGTGCTGTGTTGCGCATCGTCTTGAACGAGTTGTTGCCGCGCCCGCCGCGCCCGCCCGCGGCCGCGAGGTAGCGCTGGCCTTCGGTGTGCAGGTCGGCGACGATCGCGCCGTTCTTGGAGATCACGGTGCCGACGGGGACGCGGATCACGACGTCCGCGCCGCTGTCGCCCGTCTTGTTGGAGCCCTTGCCGTGGCCGCCCCGGCTCGACTCGACGTGCGGCCGGAAGTGCAGGTCCATCAACGTGGTCAGGCGCGAGACGGCCTCGATCCACACGTCGCCGCCCTTGCCGCCGTCGCCGCCGTTGGGCCCGCCCCACTCCAGGAATTTCAGGTGGCGGAACGACAGGGAGCCGTCGCCGCCGTTGCCGGCGGCCGCGTAAAGGCGGACCTTGTCGATGAAGTTCATTCGAGTTTCCCGTCCTGTGAAGAAAACTGGCGACCGGCGCATGCGCGCGCGGTCGCCAGTGAACGCGCGCGGAGCGCGCGGAAAGGCTTGGTTCCTACTTGGCGGCGACGGCTTTGGGAGCGGACTTCACGGCGGCCTTGGCGGAGACGGGGTACACGGACGCCTGCTTCCGGTCCTTCTTCGCCCACTCGAAGGCCACGACGCCCTCGATCTTGGCGAACAGGGTGTGATCCTTGCCGAGTCCGACGTTGAGGCCGGGCAGGATCTTCGTCCCGCGCTGGCGGACGATGACCATCCCGGACTTCACGAGCTGACCGCCGTAGCGCTTGGTGCCGAGCCGCTGACCGTGGGAGTCGCGTCCGTTCGAGGAGGAGCCTTGGGCTTTTGTGTGGGCCATGTTAGTTGAGGGAGATGGAGTCGATCTTGATCTCGGTCAGCCACTGACGGTGGCCGATCCGCTTCTTGTACGCCTTCTTGGTGCGCTTCTTGAAGACGATGATCTTGGGTCCGCGGTCCTGCTTCACAACAGTCGCCGTGACCTTGGCCGAGCGGCTGTACGCCGGCTCCGCGCCTTCTTTCGTGTCGCCGACGGCCCAGAGCGCCTTGAACTCAAGCTTCGCTCCTTCCGCCGCTTCCAGCTTCTCGACCTTGACGGTCTCGCCGGGAACGACCCAAAGCTGCTTTCCGCCCGTCTCGATAATCGCGTACATAGGACTCCTGTTGAGGTAGGCCGACATGATATCAAAAACTCCGACGAGTGGCAAGCCTTGAATTCGGCGGGCCGGCGTTTGGCCGCAGTGGTGCGGCGGCTCGCCTGGACAGAGCCCGGTCCGGCTGTTACACTCCTTTATAAGAGGCCCACCCCATGCCGAAAGCCAAGTCTCCCGCGAAAATCCCCCTGACGGAAAACCAGCTCAAGGTCATCCGCGACAAGTATCTCCGCGACGCGCCGTCCGCCGAGGCCTGGCTGATGGGCGTCGCGCGCAACGTGGCCCTGGGCGAGGTCCTCAACTCTCCCAAGGCCGAGGACTGGGGCGTGTTCGCCGGCGTCGAGCGCCAGGTCCTGCCCGTTCCGGCCGCGGGGCCGGCGCCGGCCTCGAAGGCTCAGCTGTACCACCAGCGCTCCGACGACTACGGCGCGCGCCAGGCGAACTTCCGGCGCCTGCTCGACAATCTCGAGAAGGTCTGCGCGAAGGTCCCGGCCGCCAAGCTCCTGCGCGAGGAGTGGGCCGGGAAGTTCTACGGCCTCATGGCGAACTGGGATTTCCTGCCCAACTCTCCGACGCTGATGAACGCGGGCCGCGAGCTCCAGCAGCTCTCGGCGTGCTACGTGCTTCCGGTGCCCGACTCGATGGAGGGCATCACCAAGTCCCTGGCCGCCCAGTCGCTGATCCAGAAGTCCGGCGGCGGGACGGGCTTCTCGTTCTCGCGCCTGCGCCCCGCGGGCGACGCGGTCATGAAGACGAAGGGCGTCGCCTCGGGCGCGCTCTCCTTCATGCGCCTGTTCGACACCATGACCGACGTGGTCAAGCAGGGCGGCACGCGCCGCGGCGCGAACATGGCCATCTTAAGGTACGACCATCCGGAAATACTCGACTTCATCCGCATGAAGCAGACTCCCGGCCTCATGGAGAACTTCAACGTCTCGGTCGGCGTCGAGGCCCCGTTCTTCCGCGCCGTCGAGGCCGACGCCGAGTACGACCTGATCAACCCGCGCTCGGGCAAGCCGATGGGCAGGGTCCGCGCCAAGGAGGTCTTCGACGCGATGGTCGAGTTCGCCTGGAAGACCGGCGACCCGGGCTACGTCGTGCTCGATCGGATCAACCAATCCGGGTCCAACACGACGCCTCAGCTCGGCGAGATCGAGAGCACGAACCCCTGCGGCGAGCAGCCCCTGCTGCCCTGGGAGCCGTGCAATCTCGGCTCGCTCAATCTTTCCAACTTCGTCTCCGGCGAGATTCTCTCGGGCCGCTTCGATTTCCCGCGCCTCAAGGAGGCCGCGCGCCTCGCGACGCGCTTCCTCGACGACGTGATCGAGGTCAACGACTATCCCCTGCCCGAGATCGAGCGCCTGGCCAAGGGCAACCGCCGCGTGGGCCTGGGCGTGATGGGCTGGGCCGAGGCGCTGGTCAAGTGCGGCGTGCCGTACGACGACGCGGCCGCGCTCGCGCTCGGCGACAAGGTCATGTCGTTCATCAGCGGAGCGGCGCTCGAGGAGTCGGAGTCCCTCGCGCGCGAGCGCGGCGTGTTCCCGAACTGGCACGGCTCGGCTTACGACCCGGCGTCCAAGTTCTTCCGCGGCCAGAAGCTCCATCCGCGCCACTGCGCGCGCACGACCATCGCGCCGACCGGCACCATCGCCATCGCGGCGGGCCTGCAGGGCGGCGGCATCGAGCCGTTCTTCGCGATCGCCTACACGCGCTACAACGCCAAGGCCCTCGCCGCGTCGAAGGCCGGCTCCGAGCCCGCCGAGAAGGACGTCTTCTTCGAGGCCAACAACCTGTTCCGCGAGGTCGCCGAGAAGCGGGGCTGGTTCGGCATGACCGAGCGCGCGCTGTGGCGGCGCATCGACGAAAACCACAAGTCGGTCCGCGGCGTCCCCGAGATCCCCGAGGAGGTGCAGCGCGCCTTCCCCGCCGCGCACGACGTGTCCGTCGAGACCCACGTGCGCATGCAGGCCGCGTTCCAGAAGCACACCGACAACGGCGTCTCAAAGACGATCAACCTGCCGGCCGAGGCCTCCGTCGAGGACGTGCGCCGCGCCTACCTGCTCTCCTACGAGCTCGGCTGCAAGGGCATCACCGTGTACCGCGACGGCTCGAAGGCCCAGCAGGTGCTGAACCTGGCGCCCGCCCCGTCGAAGTCCAAGCGCCGCGAGCCCGAGACCTCCTTCGGGCTCTCGTCCGAATACTTCCAGATCCGCACCGGCTACGGCCCCCTGCACATCCACGTCAACTACGACGAGAAGGGCCCGTTCCAGGTCTTCACGAACATCCCCCCGCTGGGCACCGAGATCTCGGGGCTGACCTCCCTGGTCGGCATCCTGATCTCCAAGTACCTGTCGGAGGGCGGCGATCCGCTGAAATTGCTCAAGCACCTGAACTCGATCAAGGGCGACCGGCCCGTCGGCCTGGGGCCGTCGCGCGTGGACTCCATCCCGCACGCGATCTCCATCGCGCTGCGCGCGCACCTGAAGAAAACCGGCTGGCTCGACGACAAGTCCCCGGACGCCGCGCGCGCGGCCGCGGCGCCCCGCCCCGCCCCCAGCCCCAAGTGGTTCTCGCCCACCGTGTGGGTCGGGTCCGGGGGCGCGGGCCCCACCAGGCACGACTGCGGCCACTCGGCCTGCTCCTGAGGCATTTGATAGAATCCCCGGCATGAGCCGCCGCCGGGGATTCTTCATCGTGCTCGAGGGCCCGGACAAGTCCGGGAAGTCCACGCAGGCCCGCCTTCTGGCGGAGGCCCTGCGCGCGCGCGGCCGGACCGTCCTGCACACGCGCGAGCCGGGCGGGACCTCGGTCGCCGAGGGCGTGCGCGCGGTCCTGCTCAACCCCCAGCTCGCGATCGACCCCGTGGCCGAGCTGTTCCTTTACGAGGCCTCGCGGGCGCAGCACGTCGCCGAGAAGATCCGCCCGGCGCTCGCGCGCGGCGAGATCGTGCTGTGCGAGCGCTTCACGATGTCGAGCGACGTCTACCAGGGCCTCGCGCGCGGCCTCGGCCTGAAGACGACCGGCGCCCTCAACGCGGCCGCGACGGGCGGGCTCAAGCCCGACCTCACCATCGTCCTCGACATGCCGATCGAGCATTTCGACACGCGCGACAAGCACCGCGAGCTGGACCGGCTGGAGCGCGAGCACGTGTCGTTCCGGGCGGCGGTGCGGAAAGGGTACCGCAGGCTCGCCAAGACTCAAAGGGAGACCGTCCTTCTCGACGGCACCAAAACGGCGGAAGGAATTCATCGGACGATCCTTTCCGAAGTCGAACGAAGATTAAAGTGAATCTCGACAGAGTTTTAGGACAAGCGCGCGCGCGCAAGACGCTCGAGGGGCTGCTGACGACCGAGCGCCTGCCCTCGGCCATGCTCTTCGTCGGGCCGGACGGCGTCGGCAAGCGCCTGGCGGCCCTGGAGTTCGCCAAGGCCCTCGTGTGCCGGGAGCGGCCCTTCACGGGCGAGGCCTCGTGCGGCGCGTGCCCCGACTGCCTCGCCGTCGACGGACGCACCCATCCCGACGTCGCGGTCCTCGACGAGGCCTATCAGGCCGCGCTCGAGGAAGAGGAGCCGGAGAAGCAGAAGACCTGGAAGGTGGACTCCGTCCGCCATCTCCTGAAGGACCTCAGCATGAAGTCCATGCTGGACGGCTGGAAGGTCGCGGCCGTCCCCGACGCCCAGCGCCTCAGCGAGGCCGCCGCCAACGCGATGCTGAAGGTTCTCGAGGAGCCCCTGCCGCGCACGCTGTGGATCCTCGGCGCGACGCAGCGCGAGCGCCTGCCCAAGACCATCGCCTCGCGCTGCTTCACGGTGCCGTTCGGACCGCTGCCGGCGGCCGTCTTGGAAGGCATCCTGCTCGCTCGCGGCGTCGATCAGCCCAAGAAGCTCGCGGCCCTCTCGGACGGCTCCGCCGGCCGGGCGCTGGAGCTCGTCGACGACGTCGAGCTGGGCGTCGACGCCGCCGAGCGCCTGCCCCGCGACCTGCCGTCGGCGCGCGCGAAGGTCGAGCGCGGGCTGTTCGCGCTCGGCCAGGAGCTGCGCCTCAAGCACCTCGACGGGAAGCGCGCCTTCTCGGAGATGGAGAAGCCGCTGCGGGAGCTCGCGCGCCTGCGCTCGGCGCTGCGCGCGAACGCCGATCCCAAATTGATCCTGACACTCGCGGCCCTGGAGGCCGAAGCCGTCCGCTGAACACCATGAAAAAATACTACGTCACGACCCCGATCTATTACGCGAACGCGGCCCCGCACATCGGCCACGCCTACACCACGGTCGCCGCCGACGTCCTCGCGCGCTTCAAGCGCGGGCGCGGGGCGCCGGTTCATTTCCTGACCGGCACCGACGAGCACGGCCAGAAGATCGAGGAGGCGGCCAAGGCCGCCGGCAAGCACGCGATCGACTTCTGCGACATGACCTCGGCGAAGTTCCGCGAGCTGTTCAAGCACCTCGACATCACCAACGACGACTTCATCCGCACGACGGAGAAGCGCCACGAGGACAAGGCGCAGGAATTGTTCGCGCGCCTGCTCAAGAGCGGCGACATCTACAAGGGCCGCTACGAGGGCCTCTACGACGTGATCGCCGAGGCCTACGTGAAGGAGTCCGACGCGGTCGTGGCCAAGGACGGCAAGACTCTGCTCTCCCCCGAGAACGGCAAGCCGCTGCAGAAGCTCGCCGAGGACGCCTACTTCTTCAAGCTCTCGGCCTACGGCGACCGCCTGCTCGCGCACTACAAGGCCAACCCCGGCTTCCTGGCGCCGCCGCACCGCGCGCAGGAGATCCTGAGCTTCGTGGCCGGCGGCCTCGAGGACATCTCGGTCTCGCGCGCGAAGGTCAAGTGGGGCATCCCCGTTCCCGGCGACGCCGACCATACCATCTACGTCTGGTTCGACGCGCTGATCAACTACTGGTCGGCGACGGCGGGAACCGAGGACCTCTGGCCCGCCGACGTGCACATCGTCGGCAAGGAGATCTTCCGCTTCCACGCGGTGATCTGGCCCGCCATGCTGATGGCCGCCGGCCTGCCGCTGCCCAAGCAGGTCTTCGCCCACGGCTGGTGGACCGTCGAGGGCAAGAAGATGTCGAAGTCGGCCGGCAACTTCGTGGACCCCTACGAGATCACGCAGGAATACGGCGTGGACGCCTTCCGCTACTTCCTGCTGCGCGAGATGCCGTTCGGCAACGACGGCGACTTCTCGAAGGCCGCGATGATCAAGCGCTACAACGCGGAGCTGGCCAACGACCTGGGCAACCTCGTCGCGCGCGTCGCCGAGATGACCGACAAGTTCCTCGGCGGCCGCCTGCCGACGAGGCCGCCGCTCGAGGGCGAGTTCTACACCACCTCCGTCGCCAAGCGCAGCGCCGAGATCGCGGCCAAGATGGAGGCCCTCGACTTCTCCGGCGCGCTCGAGACGATCTGGGAGGTGATCCGCAGCCTGAACCTGCGCGTCACCGAGAAGGAGCCGTGGAAGCTCGCCAAGACCGACATGAAGCAGTGCGAGCTCGTGCTGTTCGACCTGGTCTGGTCCCTGCGCCTCGTCGGCGGGTGGCTGGAGCCCTTCATGCCGCGCAAAGCCGCCGAGATGCAGATGCAGCTCGGCGTCCGGCAGTTTCCCGAGGCGCTGACGGCCGAGGACGTGCTGGCCGGCGTCAACGAGCATCCCGGCCAGATCCACAAGGGGCCCATCCTCTTCCCGCGCAAGCTCGGCTGATCTTTTAACTATTTTTTACCTTCGTTTCTCGTTTGTTTCCTGGATGGAGGCCCCCTCCGGCGCCATACTGGAGAGCCATGAATCGACGCAAGCCCTTGGGGCAAAGCGGCACGACTCTCCTGGAAACGGTCCTGGCGATCGTCATCATGTCCTTGGCGGGCCTGGCGGTCATCGCCCTCCTCCAAAAGACCACGGCCTCCTCGCTGAGCGCGCGCCGATCGATGACCTGCGCCCAAGCCGCGGACGCGGGAATGGCGCGCCTCAAAAACATCAATTTCTACTCGCTTTTCGCCGTCGATTCCTCGTCGACGAACTGGGCGACCCCGCCCCTCCACACGAGCGGCCCCAATCTCTATCCCTATCTGTCGGTGCTCGCCGGCCTGAAGAGCACTCTGAACGCGTCGCGCTACGACCGCTTCAAGGTCGACGTCATCTTCATGCGGCGGGACTCCACGGACGCGCTGGGAACGGGCAACACCAACAATCTGATCGCGTTCAAGGACAACGGCTCGGGCGTCGACGCCTACGATCCCAGCATCCGCTACGACGACGCGAACGGCGACGGCGACGACTATGAGACCTACGTCTCCAGCGGCCGCACGGTGGCCGAGCAGCCGGACACGCACATGAAGCTCGTCACCCTCAACATCTACCGCCGCGGCGCCCTCGCCTGCTCCAAATCCGAGCTGATCTCTCTCGAGCAGTTCACCGGGGACACGAACCCGGACAGCGAATCCGTCCTTTCGCTCGAGGTCTCGACTCCGACCAACTCGTCCTTCGCCTACCAGATGACGACCCCCGCCCAGATCGCGTCCCGCGCCCTGGCCCTCACCTACTCCTATCCCCCCGACGTCCAGCAGTACCGCGCCGACTCGATCGTCCCCCTCAACGTCGCGGGCGTCACCGAGCCCTTGGCCAACGTGAGCTTCTACGTCGGCGGCTCCGGGGTCCTGGCCAGCGCGGCCGCCGACGTCTTCGGCGCCTTCGCGGGCTCGCCCGCCGCCGTCACCTCCGCGCTCGTCGAGGGCCAGAACACCGTGCGGGCGACGGCGGCCAAGTCCACCTACAGCTCGCCGATCGCCGACCGCGCGGTGCTCCTCGACGTCGATCCGCCGACCATCACGGGCATGACGCCGGTCGGAGCCGTGGCGGCCTGCGCGCCCTTCGTGTCGGCCGTCCTGGCCGATCCCGTCACGAGCAGCGGGGCGGTCGCCAGCGGCATCTATCCCGGGGTAACGGCAATGAAGGTGAACGGCTCGACGGTGAATTTTTCCTACAGTTCGTCATTGGGGACGATCGTCTGGACCGCGACGACGACGCAGACTTCCCCGGTTCTCTCGTCCGGAACCTACGTCGTTTCGGTCGAGGCCGGGGACTACGCGGGCTACAAGTCCAGCGTCACGTGGACGTTCAGCAGCTCCGTCCCGCCGACGGACGCCTCCGCCCCCTCGATCGCCAACAAGAGCCCCATCGGCGCCGCCCCCTCCGACCTGCCGACGATCTCGGTCCGCGTCTTCGACAATCAAAGCGGCATCGATCCGACCAGCATCGTCATGACGCTCGACGGCGTCGTCGTCGTGAACTCCGCGAACATCGGGCCCTACTACGACCCGAGCTCGGGCACGGTCACCTACGTCCCCTCGAGCGCTTTCTCCCCGGGCACGGGCCACACGGCGCAGATCTCGGTCAACCATTGCGCGGCGGTCCCTTCCGGCGCGGTCAACAGCGTCGACTCGTGGAGCTTCAGCGTTCCATGAGGCTCTCGCGCGGCGGGCGAGGAACGACTCTGGCGGAGATGATGATCGCGATGGCCTTGCTCGGCCTCATCGCCGTCGCTTTCGCCGGATTTCTCAAGTACGCGCTCAAGGCCTCGGTGCGCGAGACGTCCCAAGCCCTCGGCCAGGAGTCGGTCCGCCAAGGCCTCCAGAAGATGGAGCTGGCCCTCGTCCACGCCAACGAGATCACCGTCGCCTCGGCGACGCTGGTCGAGTTCATCGCCGGCATCGATCAAAGCCCGTTCTGGAATCCCGCCGAGCTCGATCCCAACGGCGTTCCCTTCGAGCGCAGCGCCGACTTCGACGGCGACGCCGCGGTCATCCAGCCGTCCTCCGCGGCCTGGCGCTCCGGCTTCAACCTGACCGACGACGACTCCGACAACGACGGCCAGATCGACGTCCGGCAGCGCATCTACTTCTCCAGCGGCGCGGTCTGGCACGACATGAGCCTCAACGGCGCGCCGTGGGGCGGGCGCGTCTCGCGCCTGCTCGCCGACGTGTCGACCTTCACGTTCACCTATTGGGGCAACAAGGCCAACTCCCTCGGCCGCTCGATCGACACGAACGGCGACGGGATCATCAGCGCGTCGGAGATGGACTGCGACCCGCACTCCGGCGGCAACTGCGACGGCTCGCTCGACCTGCAGATCGAGCGGAACTTCATCACCACCATCCGCATCGACCTGGGCGTCGACGTCAATCACGACGGCAAGACCGACTCCACCATCGAAACCGATGTCTATCCCCCGCTGCTCCCGCTCAAGCCGCTGCAGCGCTAGGACGGCCGGCCCCCGGTCGGGGCAGGCTCTCGTCCTCGCGCTCCTGCTCGTCCTGTTCGTGCTGCCCCTGGGCATCACGCTGTACAAGTTCGTGGCCCAATCCGTCCGCGCCTCCGTGGCCGACAGCCGCCAGAAGACCGCGCTCGGGTACGCCAACGGGGCGATCATGGACTACATGCGCCAGTTCTCGCAGGATCCCTACAGCGGGCACTACGACGCCGCGTCCCTGGCGCGGGACAATTTCCTCTACCAGAACGGGTTCTCGACGGCGACCTTCATCGCCGACCCCGTCAACCACAACCTCTATCTTCACGCCGAGGGCGACTTCACGGCCGGCGGAGGCGCGAGGTCCCGCCGCAGCATCTCGGCGGTCATCCACTTCCAGTCGCCGCTGACGAAGTACGGCACCATGATCAACGGTCCGTTCACGATCAGCCGCTCGAACGTCGAGTACATCGGCGGCATGTGGATCAACGGCGCGCTCGGCGTGACCGGGACGAACGTGGCCTGGAACGGGGGGCCACTGATCGTCAACGGCAGCATCACGGGCGCGACCGGCGCGACGCTCAACGGCAGCCTGTTCTACAGCGGCGCCGGGACCGGCGGGCTGACGATCAACGGCTCGAAGTACAATTTCGTGCCGTCGACGAACTGGCCGACCATCGACACGAATTTCTACAACGCGAACTCGACCTACATCTCGACCTTCACGCAGACCATCGTCTTCAATTCGACCGGCTCGTTCAGCGTCGTCGGCGGGACCTCGTACGCCATCCCGCCCGCCGGGGCGATCCTCTACTGCAATGCCTGCAACTTCAAGCTCAGCGGCGTCGTCAGCGGGCGCGTGACCGCGGTCGCCGCCGGCACCGCCGGCTCCGGCACCCAAGGCAACATCACCGTCAACAACAACCTGTACTACGCCGGGGCCAGCTCGATGTCGGCCACGGCCGCGAACTCCTTCGCGGCCATGGCCAGCAACACGATCGCCTTCACGAAGTCCTCGGGCAACATGCTGGTCGCGGGCACCTACTTCGTCCAGAACGGCACGACGAACATGAGCGTCACGGGACCCGCCGGAGCCACGTTCTGGCTCAACGGCGTGCGCACGCAGGGGATGACCGTCTCGGGCTTCGGCGGAGGCGTGGCGCTCTCCTACGACACGAACCTCGTCGCCTACCCGCCGCCGGGGCTTCCGGAAACGCCCATGCTCGTCAATTACCGGGTCCACTGACCGGACGCTGGGAGCGATCCCGGCCCTTCAGGCTGTGGACGTAGTAGATCATCAGGCCCAGCACCCACCACGCCACGACGACCGCCGCGACGGACCGGCCGATCCAGGGGCTCAGCGCGCGGGCCGGCTTGGGAGACTCCAGGGCCGCGAGCGCCGCGGCGGCCTCGGCCTTCTCCTTCTCCTGGCGCTCGCGCCACTTCGCGAAGACCAGGCCGCAGGCCGGGCAGTCCGCCGCGTCGTCGGAGGCCGCGGCGGCGCAATGCGGACACTTCACGCGCCGCTCAGCGTCCGGTGCTTCCGAAGCCGCCGGCGCCGCGCACCGTCTCGCCCAGGTCGGCGGACTCGACGGGCGCGGGCGCCGCGATCGGGATCACGAGCATCTGCGCGCAGCGCTCGCCCTTCTTGACGTGCTGGGGCTCGCGCGACAGGTTCCACACGACGACGCCGAGCTCGCCGCGGTAGCCCGCGTCGATGACGCCGCCCGCGGTCTTGAGGCCGCGCCGCGCCAGCGACGAGCGGTCGCAGACCAGGCCCACGTGCCCGGACGGCACGGCGACGGCCACGCCGGTGCGCAGCAACTTGCCCTCGCCGGGCGCGACGACCGCGTCCTCGAGCGCGTAGAGGTCCAGCCCCGCGTCGTCGGAATGGGCGCGCGTGGGCAGGACCGCGGCGGGATCGAGGCGGCGGATCGGAAGCGAATCGCTCACAGGTGCTCCCCCAGGTCGTCCTCGATCGCGGCCGGCCTCCAGCCGAACACCCGGCCCGCCGCGCGCGCGGCCCACGAGACGGGGCCGAGCAGGACGTACGCCGAGAAGACGATGAACAGGACCATCAGCGGATAGTAGAAGAGGACGAAGCCCAGGCCGAGCAGCGCCAGGATCGCGACCAGCGACTTCGGCCTCAGTATTCCGGGCTGCTTGAAGGCCGGGTACGGGATCGTCGACACCATCAGCAGCGCGATGGCCACGGTCATCGCCGGCGCCAGGCCGACCAGGAACGGGATCTGGTCCATCAGGAACTTCCAGGTGCCCGCGGGACGGCCCTCCTCGATGATCTGGTACAGCAGCACGAAGCTGGCCAGGAAGCCCGCGCCGCCGGGGATGGGCAGGCCGGTGAAGTGCGTCTTCGAGCCCTGGCCCGAGTGCGCCGTCGCGTTGAAGCGCGCCAGGCGCAGGCCGCCGCACAGCGCGTACAGGAACGCCAGCGGGTAGCCCCACGCGCCGTAGTCCTTCAGGATGAAAGCGTACATCATGTGCGCGGGCGCCACGCCGAAGGTCAGGAAGTCGGCCATCGAGTCGAACTCGACGCCGAACGAGGACTCGCCGTGGACGAGGCGCGCCACGCGCCCGTCGAGCGCGTCGAAGACCATGCCCGCGATGATCGCCGTCGACGACGAGACGAACTCCCCGCGCACCGACGCCAGCAGCGCGTAGAAGCCGCACGCCATGTTGCCGAGAGTGAACAGCGACGGCGCGAGGAGCTGGCCGCCGCGCTTGATTACGTGCTTGTCCAAGCCCCGATCTCCGTGACGCCGGCCGTCATCTTGTCGCCGGGCTTGACCGTGCACTTCGAGCCGGCGGGGAAGTGCACGGCGGCCTGCGAGCCGAAATAGATGATCCCGTAGCGCTGGCCCGCGGCGACGGAGTCGCCGGGCTTGGGCCAGCACTCGATGCGGCGGGCGATGAGCCCCGCGATCTGCTCGACCACCAGCGTCGCGCGCCCGGCCCCGGGCTCGATCGAGGTCACGACGCGCGCGTTGTAGCGCGCCGCGTCCTTCATCGCCGCCGCGAACGAGCCCTCGACGACCTGCACCTTCGACACCTTGCCCGCGCACGGCGCGCGCTGGATGTGGACGTTGAACACGGAGAGGAAGATGCGCAGCGTCACCGCGTCGCCGGGCCCCTCGCGCGCGACCGACATCACGACGCCGTCGCCGGGCGAGTAGAGCTTGGACGCGTCGGCCGGCAGGGGCCGCTCGGGATCGCGGAAGAAGTACGCCGTGAACAGGGCAAATCCCAGGCCGAGGAACGCGAGCAGGCCGCCGAGCGCGGCCGTGGGGGGGGGGCCCGCCCCCCCACCCAACACCCACCCCCCGCCGGCCGCACGCCCGCACCGCCGAGCACACCCA
>VFSW01001985.1_pt1 | contig 30962 bp, 27 predicted proteins | sample 5358111 | NCBI WGS metagenome assembly VFSW01 (sample SAMN11554181, study PRJNA540505) | mine drainage metagenome | isolation source: sediment from site ElyBrook_90M | place: USA: Ely Copper Mine, Vershire, VT | collected 2017 | reverse complement strand
AACAGGCTGTTGAAAAAACGCCGGCTACGTCATTGCGAGGAGCGTTCTTCGCGACGCGGCAATCTCGAACTTATTGATTTATTTAACCGCGAGATTGCTTCGCTTCGCTCGCAAAGACGGCTAAAAGAGTTTTTCAACAACTTGCTAAATGCATTCTCGTTCCTGATCTTTGACCATTCCGAATCCCGTATTCGTCATTTCGCATTCAGATCGTCGAACACTTTCCTGTATTTGGCTGCCCTCATACCCTTCGTCCTAAATATTCTGTCGATATCCCCCCTCCGTAACTTCCCTCTTGACAGGTGAACAAATGTTCACTATACTGAATCCATGCCTGTCGAAATCGATGAACCCATAACCGTAGGAGTCGTTTTTTCCCGGAGCACGGTAAAGCCGGTCTGGTTTCTCAGGCTCGGCCGGCAGATCCGGATCCAAGAGGTCGCTTATACGTGGAAAACCCGGGAGGGAAGCGCCGGAATCCTGCATTTTTCCGTGTCCGACGGCCAGGGGCTGTATGAGCTCTGCTATAACACTACGACCTTGTCATGGAGACTCGCTGCCTGTGCGTAGTATTTTGCATATCGATATGAACGCTTTCTTCGCCTCCGTTGAGCAGCGGGCGGACCCGGCGCTCCGCGGAAGGGCCATGGCGGTCATCGGGTCCGAGAATCGAGGCGTGATTCTGTCTCCCTCCTACGAGGCGCGGGCATTTGGCGTCAAAACGGGGATGAGGTACGGGGAAGCGCGGCTGGCCTGTCCGGACATTGTCTTCGTGCCTGCAGATTCGGCGAAATACTCCCATGCCTGCGAACAACTCATAGAAATATGGCGGTCCTTCACGCCGCTGGTAGAACTGTTTTCCATCGATGAGGCTTTTCTCGACGTTACGGGGTGCGGCGCACTGTTCGGCGATCCCGTGCAGATTGCGCTTGAGATCAAGGAACGGACGTGGGAGGAGATGAAGCTTACCTGCTCAATCGGCATCGGGCCAAACAAGCTTCTGGCCAAGCTGGGGAGCGACATGCAAAAACCCGATGGTCTCGTGCTCATTGCGCCCGACGACATCGCCGTGGTACTCGAAGACCTGCCGGTCAAAGAGATCTGCGGCATCGGGCCGAGCCTGACGCAGCACCTCGCGTCGCTCGGCATCCGCACCTGCGGCGAACTGGGCCGCGCGCCGCTCCGGCTGCTCTGCTCCCGGTTCGGCATCATCGGCGAGCGGCTTCGCAACATGGGTCTGGGCATTGACGATGACCCCGTAGCGCCCCTGGCCGCGCAGCAGGAAGAGGAAAGCAAGTCCATGGGCCACAGCATGACGCTCGACGAAGACTGCTCCGATATGCCGCTGATCGAGCGGCATATTCTGCAGCTTTCGGAAAAAGTCGGGCGCCGGCTCAGGCGCGGTCTGTACAGCGGCAGGACGATCACGCTCACCCTCCGGTATGCCGACTTTCAGACCTTCACCCGGCAGCGTCGCCTGCGCCACGCGGTGAATCACGGCCTGGACATCTACGCCACAGCGGCAAGCATCCTGCACGAACTTCGTCTCGAGCAGCCGGTCCGGCTTGTAGGGGTCAGCGTTTCGGGTTTGGAACGGGACGTGGAACAAGTGCCGCTGTTCGTTGAGGAACGAAAACGCAAATTCCTTGCCGAGGCAATGGACGAGATCAACGATCGCCACGGCGCCTTTACCGTGACCTGGGGCACGCTCGCTGAGCGGCATAGCCATGAACGGATCATTTCTCCGGCCTGGAGGCCGGAGGGGGACCGGCAGTATTAAATTTGGAATTAAGAATTTAGAATAAGGAGATGCGGAATGATAGGAATAAAAACTCAATATCAGAAGGCATATGAAGCGCGAAGCGAGAATGTCTTACTCTACCGTCTATTTTTCAAGACCATCTCTGCACCTTTTGCCTTGTACCGGCGTTTACGAGTGTATCAGCGCGAGAGCTGGCGTGATCTTTTCGGCAAAATATTTTTGGAATTCTTTCCGAAGTCATAAGGAGGGTCATGAAAAGCCACATCACCGATCGTCAGCGGGAAATCTTCGAATTCATCCGCACCACCATCGATCATCGCGGCATCCCCCCCTCCATGCGGGAGATCGGGGAACAATTCGGCATCCGCTCCACGAACGGCGTGGAAGGACATCTTGCAGCGCTGGAGCGGAGCGGGCTCATAACGCGCGAGCGCGGCAAATCACGAGGCATCTTCCCGGCCGGCGGGGGAGGACGGTCCTTGGCAACGATCCCTCTTCTCGGGAGGGTGGCCGCAGGCGTGCCCGTGCTGTCTCCGGAAAACCGGGAGGGCGACGTGATGGTCGACTTGTCGCTCTTCTCCCTCCGGAGCAGCCAGCACCTCTTTGCCCTTACGGTAAAAGGAGAAAGCATGGTGAATGCCCACATCGTGGACGGAGACACGCTTCTGGTCCGCGCCCAGTCAACAGCGCAGAACAGGGACATTGTTGTTGCCCTCGTGGAAGGCGAGGCAACGGTAAAACGGTTTTTTCTTGAGAAGGACCGCGTCCGGCTGCAGCCGGAAAACAGCGCCATGGAACCCATCTACCTTGAACGAGGCGAGTTCCGGATCATCGGGAAGGCCGTAGGCGTGCTCAGGAAAATGTGATGGCTGTGAGGAGGGCGCGAATGCGCCCGGACAGGCGGGAGTGAGGATACCCCTTTCCGTACTCAGAGAAAGTATGATATTTCGGGGTTCGAGCCCTTCGCACGGTTAGAGCGAAGGGCATTTTTTATCGGCCGTGCCCGACTCGTTCAGCGGTCCGTCATAGTTTTTGTTTGATTTTGCGCCGGTACGATGTTATTATGACACTTGTTTTGCCGAGGGAAGCCGGCATGACGAGAAGAGGAACAGGACTGCTTTAAAAAAGTCTGAATACTCTAAATGCATTGGAAAAGCATGCAAAAAAGTTACTAACAAAAAGCGGGCGGGTGTTTAAGAAAATGATAAAACAGGTTCAGGCGTTCTGGAAAAAATATGTTTTTCCGTGGCTCGGGGAGCTTACTCCAAAGAAGGTCATCCTTATTTTGTTCGGGTGCTTTGCCGCTGCCGTTATCTTCATCGTTTTTCTGTTCTTTATCCTTTCCTTTAATCTGCCGACGGTGGCATCACTGAAAGATTACAAGCCGAGCCCGGGAACGCTCATCTTCGCCGAAGACGGCAGGGTGCTCGGCCAGATCAAAATTGAGAAGGGCGTGTATGTACCTTTCCAGCGGGTGCCGAAGTACATGGTCAACGCGATTCTTGCGACCGAGGACCCCCGCTTCTTCCAGCACGGCGGAATCGACTACCGCGGCATCCTGCGGGCGGCGCTCAAGGACATCATCTCGGTCCAGCTGAAACAAGGCGGCAGCACCATTACGCAGCAACTGACGAAAGTCGTCTTTCTTTCTCCGGAGCGGAAGTTCACGCGCAAGATCAAGGAAGTCATCCTGGCCCGGAGGATCGAGAAGGAACTGACCAAGCAGGAGATCCTTGAGCTCTATTTGAACAAGATCTACTTCGGCCACGGCGCCTACGGCGTGCAGATGGCCGCCAAGACGTACTTCGGCAAGAACATCTGGGAGGTGAACCAGGCAGAGGCCGCGCTCCTCGCCGGGCTGCCCAAGTCGCCTATGGCGTACTCACCCTACAACGATATCGACCTCGCGAAGTTCAGACAGCAGCAGGTCCTCCACCGGATGGTGGACGAGGGTTACCTGACGGAGGACCAGAGTATCAAGATTTACAACCAGCCGATCTACCTCGAGAACCTGCGAACGCGGGAAGAGGTGGCGCCCCATGTCGTGGACTATATCCGCCAGTACGTTGAAAAGAAGTATGGGACGGAGAAGTTGTACCAGGGCGGGCTGAAGGTCTTCACGTCCATCGACATGGACCTGCAGCGGTCCGCGGTTAACGCGCTTCGAGACGGGCTTCGCGCCCTCGACAAGCGGCAGGGCTTTCGGGGCCGCGTCGGATTCAAGAAGCTCAAGTCCACGCCGATCCAGCTGGGGAATTTTCATGTGATGGTGAAGCCGGGCGAGAGTTTCAACGCCCACGTGCTTGCTGTCGGCGACTATTACATTACGGTAAAGGGCCGCGGCATGGTGGGCTATATCATGCGGGACGACATGGCCTGGGCGCTCCTCAAGAAAAAGAAAAATAAGAACGACCCTGACGAGTTCAGAAAACCGCAGGAACTGGTCCAGCCCGGCGACATCATCAAGGTCCGCTTGAAAGATTATGACAAGAAGAAACAGCTCGCCACATTCATGCTGGACCAGACCCCGCTCGTCGAAGGCGCGGTGGTTTCGATTGAGCCCTACACCGGCTACGTTCGCGCCCTGGTGGGCGGCTACGATTTTGTGGAAGGCGGGTTCAACCACGCCACGGAGGCCCATCGCCAGCCGGGATCGTCCTTCAAGCCCTTCATCTACGGCGCGGCGCTGGAGAATGGTTTTACCCCGGCGTCGATCCTCATGGACCAGCCGGTGATCTACGACAAGAGCGAGTCCGAGAAAAAAGGATGGAAACCGACGAATTACGATAACCGCTTCCTCGGCCCCATGCGCATGCGCACGGCCCTCGCGCTTTCTCGAAACGCGGTGACCGTGGGACTGCTTGAGAAGGTTGGGCTTGAGAAAACCATCGATTTTGCCCGCAGGGCCGGCATCACGAGCCCGATCAACTACGATTACACCACTGCCCTGGGTTCGTCGGCGGTCACGCCGCTCGAGCTTACCTCCGCTTATGCAACCTTTGCCTCGCAAGGCGTTCGCACCGAGCCGATTTTCATCACGAGCATCGTGGATGGAAACGGCACGGTGCTCGAGAGCTATGAACCCGACCCGAAAGAGGCCATCGATCCGACCACGGCCTATCTTGTGACCAGCCTTCTCGAAAGCGTGGTGAAGGAAGGCACGGGCAGGGGAGCGCAGGTCCTCGGCAAGCCGGTCGCGGGCAAGACAGGGACGACGAACAACTTTGTGGATGCCTGGTTCATGGGGTATGCGCCGAGCATCGTGACGGGCGTGTGGGTCGGGTACGATAACCCGATAGCCTCGCTCGGCGACCGGGAAACCGGCGCGCGCGCAGCGCTCCCCATCTGGATTTCGGTCATGGCCAAGGCGCTTGCGAACAAGCCGGCCGAGGACTTTACGCCGCCGGACGACATCGTGTCTGTGAAGATCGACCCCGAGTCGGGGCTCCTGGCGCGAGAGGGGCAGCCGGACGCCATCATGGATGTGTTCCGCAGGGGCACCGAGCCCACGCAACAAGCGAGCGCCACGGAGCACATGGGCAAGAAGTTCTATAACCTGGACCAGGGCGCCGGCGAAGATACAACGAAGGAAAAACTACCAGACGACGAGGTCCCCGACTAGATGGATTACAAAACGACGCTCAATTTGCCGAAAACCGACTTCCCCATGAAGGCCAATCTCCGCGATCTTGAACCAAAGACCATCGAGAACTGGCAGCGGGAAAAGATCTACGACCAGCTCCAGAAGCATTCGGAAGGCAAGAAAACCTACATCCTGCACGACGGTCCTCCCTATGCGAACGGCCACATTCACATCGGGCACGCGCTGAATAAAATATTGAAGGACATCATTGTCAAGTTCAAGACCATGGAAGGGTTCAGGAGCCCCTATGTGCCGGGATGGGACTGCCACGGGCTCCCCATCGAACACCAGGTGCTCAAAAACCTGGGGCCCAAAAAAGACGCCATGGGCAAGCACGAGATCCGCAAGCTCTGCCGCGACTATGCCGGGAAGTTCATCACCATCCAGCGCGACGAGTTCAAGCGGCTCGGCGTGTTCGGCGACTGGGACAACCCCTACCTCACGATGAACTACCCTTACGAGGCGTCCATCGTGCGCGAACTCGGCAAATTCGTGGGCGCCGGCGGCGTATATAAAGGAAAGAAGCCCGTGTACTGGTGCGGGTTCGATGAAACGGCTCTCGCCGAGGCCGAGGTGGAGTACGCCGAGCATGAGTCCCCGTCGGTGTACGTCCGGTTCGCGCTGCCGGAAGCCGAGAAAGCGCTTCCCGCGCTCAAAGGCAAAAAAACATCGATCGTGATCTGGACGACCACCCCCTGGACGCTCGTTGCGAACCTTGCCGTTGCGCTCCACCCCGAGTTCGACTACGTTGCCGTCGAGACCAAGGGAGAGGTGCTTATCCTGGCCGAGGGGCTTTCGAGACAGTCGCTCGAGAAGTTCGGGATCACGGACCACAAGATCATCGAAAAATTCAAAGGCAAAAAACTTGAAGGACTGAAAGCCCGTCATCCCTTCCTCGACCGCGATTCCCTCGTGATCCTGGGAGATCATGTTACCCTCGAAGCCGGCACCGGCGCGGTGCACACGGCGCCGGGCCACGGTCAGGAAGACTACGAAGTCGGCCTCAAATACGGCCTCGATATTTACGCGCCGGTGGATCAAAAAGGCCGGTTCACAAAGGAAGCCGGGGAGTTCGCGGGCCAGCAGGTGTTCAAGGCGAACAAGGCCATCATCGAACTGCTCCAAAACAGGGGCGCGCTCATGGCCGAGGAAAAGATCTCCCACTCCTACCCCCACTGCTGGCGATGCAAGAACCCCGTGATCTTCCGGGCCACGGAGCAGTGGTTCATCTCCATGAAGAAGAACGACCTGCTCAGGAAGACCGTGGAGAACGCGAATTCCGTTGCCTGGGTGCCGGGATGGGGAAAGGACCGGTTCCTCTCCATGATCGAGAACCGTCCTGACTGGTGCATCTCGCGCCAGCGCGCCTGGGGCGTCTCGATCGCCGCCTTTACCTGCACGGATTGCGGTCACCTGCTCCTTGAAAAACCGGTCATCGATCACGTCGCGGACATCGTTGAAAAAGAGGGCTCCGACGTCTGGTTCATAAAACCCGCTTCCGACCTGCTGCCTCCGGGCACGTCCTGCAAAAAATGCGGCAAGCAGAACTTTGAAAAAGAAATGGACATCCTCGATGTGTGGTTCGATTCCGGGGTGAGCCATGCCGCGGTGCTGAAGCAGCGGAAGGAACTTTCCTGGCCCGCGGACATGTATTTGGAAGGGAGCGATCAGCACCGGGGCTGGTTCCAGTCGTCGCTTCTCGCTTCCGTGGGGACCACGGGCAAAGCGCCGTACCGCACCGTGCTGACCCACGGTTTCACCGTGGACGGGTCGGGAAAGAAGATGAGCAAATCATCGGGCAACGTCGTTGCTCCCCAGGAAGTCATCGACAAGTATGGGGCCGAGGTGCTCCGGCTGTGGGTTTCGGCTGCGGACTACCGCGACGATATCAGGATTTCCCAGGAGATCCTCACGCACCTGGCTGAAGCGTACCGGAGGATCAGGAACACGAGCAGGTATCTGCTCGGCAACCTTTCCGACTTCGACCCCGATACGGACAAGGTTGCGGACAAGGACCTGCTCGAGATCGACCGCTGGGCGCTCCATCGCCTGCAGAAGCTGATCCAGCGCGTCCGGAAGGGATACGATGATTTCGAGTTTCACCTCGTGTTCCATTCAGTGCATAATTTTTGCGCCGTGGACATGAGCTCCTTCTACCTCGACATCCTGAAGGACCGGCTGTATACCGCGAAGGCCTCCTCGATCGAACGCCGGTCCGGCCAGACCGTCATGCATGCGATCCTTACCACCATGGTCCGTCTCATGGCGCCGGTGCTTTCCTTTACGGCCGATGAGGTCTGGCGTTACATGAAGGAGCGCGAAAAGACAGGGAGCGTGTTTCTCGCTCCCTTTCCCCAGGTCGACGAGAAATATATCGACGCCGACCTGGAAACGCGATGGGAAAAGATCATCGCCATACGCGGCGAAGCGGCCAAGGTGCTCGAAGCGCTCCGCAGGGACAAAAAGATCGGCCACTCCCTCGACTCCTGCGTTACGCTCTATGCAGAGCCGCAGGTGTTTGCGTTTTTGCAGGACTACCGGGACGACCTGGCATTCATCTTCATCGTGTCGTCGGTCGAAATCGTAAAAGAATCCGATGCGCCGGCTGACGCATATACGAGCGATATCGTCAAGGGTCTTCGTATCGCCGCCGGGCCGGCAAAGGGAGTAAAGTGCGGCCGTTGCTGGATGTACAGCGAGACCGTGGGGACGGTGAAGGACCACCCTGAATTGTGCGGCAGGTGCGGTAAAAATATTTCCTGAAACGGAGAAGGGGAAAAGATGACCGGGACGCCATGGTGGTCCCCCGTTTTCCCTATCCATAAGGAGTTCTCATTGAAGAACAAGTACGCTTGGGTCGGATCGATCATGTCCATCGTGTTGATTGCCGACCAATTCACGAAATATCTCGTTACAACCCGCGTCCGCCTTTATAGTATCATTCCCGTGGTCCCGGGGTTTTTCAACATTACCCATGTGCGAAACCGGGGCGCGGCCTTCGGCATCCTGGCCGGAGCGCCGGAGGTCTGGCGAAGCTTGTTCTTCATCTCCGTGACGATCGCGGCCATCGCCGTGATCGGCGGGCTCATCTGGAAGACCCATGAACGCCTGCTGGTGACGGCGTTTTCCCTCATTGCGGGCGGGGCAATCGGCAATCTGATCGACCGGGTCCGCTACGGTGAAGTCGTCGACTTCATTCAGTGGTACGTGAAATCCCATTACTGGCCGTCATTCAACGTTGCCGATTCAGCCATCTCCATAGGGGTGGCGCTCTTGGTACTCGATATGCTTTTAAAGAAGCCGCAGGAAACGAAAGAAAACGAAACAACGAACCGGTGAAGGGACGAAAGGGGAGACGATTATCCATTGTCCGCACCCCCCCGCTCTGCCTGTTTTCCGCTGAAGGAGTAAATGAATGCATCCCATCCTTTTTGAAATACCGCGCATGGAATTCCTGAACTGGGTCCTCGGTCCCATTCCCATCAGGTTGTACGGCCTGATGATCGGACTCGGCTTCGTCCTCGGCATTTTCCTCGCAGCGCGCCAGGCAAAAAAGGAGGGGGTCAACCCGGACCGGGTCCTCGACCTGGGGGTGTACGTTCTTCTCGCGGCCATCGTGGGGGCACGCGCACTCTTCGTACTGACCGATCTGCACGAGTTCGCAGGAAAACCGCTCGAAGCTTTTGCCCTCTGGAAAGGCGGGCTCGTGTTCTACGGCGGCCTTCTTGCCGCTGTTCCAATCGGCATCTGGTATCTCAAGAAACACGGACTTCCGGTCTGGAAAACCGTCGATATCATGGCCCCGTCCATTGCGCTCGGCCAGGCATTCGGCAGGCTCGGCTGCTTTTCCGCGGGTTGTTGTTACGGCGCGCCTTCGCATGGCTGGTTCTCCGTGGTTTTCAACGATCCCCATTCCCTGGCGCCGCTCGGGGTCCCGCTCTATCCTACGCAGCTTACGGAGTCCTTCGGCGCTTTCCTGATCTTCGGCGCCCTCCTGTTCCTCCGCAGGTATAAAAAATTCGACGGACAGCTTTTCTGGCTCTACGTCGTGTTCTACGCCGTTCTTCGGTTCATCATCGAGTTCTTCCGCGGAGATGCCATCCGGGGGCTGTACTTCGGCAATGCGATCTCGACGTCGCAGCTCATCGCGATCGGGATGCTTGCCCTGTCGGGCTTCATGCTCTGGAGGCTCGGGCAGGCAAATACGCTCCAGCCCCGGATGAACACGGGTAAGGCCAAACAATGAGCATCCGCGAATTTCACAAAAAAACGACTGAACAGCAAGCCGGGTTTTGAAGAAATAATTTTTTGTGACGTAGTCTTCCCTGTGCGCTCATTCCCGGCAAGCCGAGGTTTGCCGTCCATCATCCCATGCCGATCATTACCCATATCGTCACCGAAAAGCACGTCAACAAACGCCTCGATATTTTTATCGCCCACTACGAGGGGCACATCTCGCGGAACCGCATTCAGGCCCTCATCAAGCACGGCCAGGCGCTGGTGAACGGCAAGGTTGAAAAACCCGGGTACAAGGTCAAGCTTGGGGAGAGCGTCACGCTCGACCTGCCCGAACGGCACGTTCATACGGTGCTGCCGGAGTCCATCCCGCTTTCCATTATTTTCGAGGACTCCCATATCATCGTTTTGAACAAACCCGCAGGGCTCGTGGTGCACCCCGCTCCGGGAAACTACACGGGCACGCTCGTGAACGCCCTTTTGTTTCATTACGGGAGCTTGCCGTCCCTGGGCGGGGGCGCGGAAGATGCGCGCGAGCGGGCCGGCATCGTACACCGGCTGGACAAGGACACGTCGGGCGTCATGGTCGTCGCTCGAACGCAGGAGGCGCTCCGCTCGTTGTCTGCCCAGTTTAAAAACCGGATCGTCAAAAAACGCTACCTTGCGCTCGTGGCGGGCGTGATCAAAAAGGGATCAGGCACGATCGAGGTCGGCCTCGGTAGGCACGTGACGGAACGAAAAAAAATCAGCACTCATACCCACAAGGCTCGCGAAGCCGTTACAAGCTTTGTCGTCAAGGAACGTTTTCAGAATGCGACGCTCGTGGAAGTTGAAATTAAAACCGGCCGCACGCACCAGATCCGCGTGCACATGGCCCATATCGGCCACCCCGTCCTGGGAGACCGGGTCTACGGCGGAAGCAGGTCTCCGAAGTCCGGAGAAGGGAACATCCCCCGGCAGATGCTGCATGCGGAAATGCTCTCGCTGCTCCACCCGGACACACGGGCGCCCCTCTCGTTCACGGCGCCGCCGCCGCCGGACATGGCGGGGATACTGGAAAAGTTGAGGGGGCAAAAGAGAAGTTCAGTGCACTGAGCAATTATTATAGAAGAAGCACTTAGACACAGAAGAAACGGATTAACACATGAGTAAAGCGGATACATCCGAAAGCAAGGCTATCACCTGTTGGGGAAACTACTAGAAGAAAAATCCGCCCTTGTCCGACTCTGATCAGATTTGGTCCGTGTCAAATGCCGTTTTTAGGATTGTTGATCGGAGCGGCCCGCCCGAAGCTGGCCGCATGCGGCATGGACGTCGCGGCCGCGGCTGTTCCTGACCACGGCCACAAAATTTTCCAGCAGGAGCATGTCCCTGAATACGAAGGCGCGCTGCTCATCAGGGCGCTCATAGGCGCAGCCGGGGAAGGGGTTGAACAACAGGATATTGATCATACAAGGCAGATCTCGAAGAAGTTCCATTAGTCTTCGCGCATCTTCATGGGAATCATTGATCCCTTTCATCAGCAGGTACTCGATCGTCACGGTCCTGCCGGTCTTGTCACAGTACAGCCGCAGGGCTTCCATCAACCGGGCGATGGGATAGGTTTTGTTCACGGGCATGAGCCTGTCACGCAGCTCATCCGTTGTCGCGTGTAACGACACGGCCAGGCTTGCCTCCATCTCGCCGGCCATCCGTTCGATCATCGGCGCGATTCCGCAGGTGGAGAGGGTGACTTTTTTCGGTGAATAGCCCATCCCGTTCCGGTCGGTAACGATCTCAACAAAGGACTTGACCGCGCCATAGTTGCTGAGCGGCTCTCCGGTGCCCATGAGCACGATGTTCGTGATCGGTTGATTCCCGATGATTTTCAGCGCAGCGAAAAACTGATTCACCATCTCCGACACGGCAAGGTTCCGCACCAGCCCCTCGGAGCCGGTAAGGCAGAAGCCGCAACCCGAAGCGCAGCCCACCTGTGATGAAACGCAGAGGGTGAGCCTGTTCGGACCCGGGATCAGGACTCCCTCAACGGTTTTTCCGTCGCCGAGCCGGTAGAGCAGCTTGGTGGTCCCATCCTCCGAGGCGCTCTGCTTCTCGATCACGAGCGACGACAGGACACTGTGCCGCTTCAATTGCTCGCGGAAGGGCCGGTTCAGATCCGCCATGGCGTCGAAGTCTTCCACCTGTTTCCGGTACAGCCATACGGCGACGCGGGTCCCTTGCCCGGGCTTCTGTCCGAGTTCTTCCGCGCAGAACCGGTCGATACCCTCGGGCGTGAGCGACCTGAGGTCGATGCTATCGTTCAATGTCCTATCCATAAGGAGCGCCTTTCGCTTTGATTGATGAAATAGTAATCCGAACGACCTCTCATTGCAAGCGGATTATACTGAAACCCGTTGGCAGTCCCGCGTTAAATATGCTAAGAATGAGCCCTAAAGTCATGAAATAAAGAAAAACATCCTTGACAATGAGGGCCTTTCTCTTTATATTACTCACTCGTGCCGAAGTGGTGGAACTGGTAGACGCGCTGCGTTCAGGGCGCAGTGGGAGCAATCCCGTGGGGGTTCGAGTCCCCCCTTCGGCACCATTCAATTTTTAAAACGACCCAGAGCCGGTTTCCCTCGATGGGCATCGACAGATGAAGTGAGCGCGAAAAAATCTTCGAACCCTCTCAACCCGCGGAATAGATATTTTCTCATGAAAAAAACGATAATCATAGTGCTTCTTGTTCTCGTGGCCGGATGCGCCGAAAAAAAACTGCCCTTTGACCCGGTACGGGTGTTCAACGATGCCGAGCAGAACATGCGCGATGAGAACTTTGAAAAGGCCCGCAAAGATTACCAGGAAATCCAGGAAAAGTCTCCTGACAAGAGTTACGACGCTGTCATCATGCTTCGCGTTGCTGACACCTATTTCGGCGAGGAAAAATACAGCGAAGCCCTTGTGGAGTACCAGAATTTTTTGAACTATCATCCGGTCCACAAGGACGCCGCATATGCCCAGTATCAAATCGCGATGTGCAGCTACAAGGAACTGACGACCATCGACCGGGACCCGACGCCTGCCCATACGGTGATCAGGGAAATGCAGAAACTTCTCGAAAAATATCCGAAAAGCGGGTACGATGACCAGGCGAAAAAATATATTGCAATCTGCCAAAACTGGATCGCGGACTATGAGTTCTATGTGGCCCACTTCTATTACAAGATTGAAGCATACAAGGCCGCAGTCGGCAGATGCGAAAAACTGCTGCACGACTACCCCGGCTCTCCCGCCGAGAAGGACGCGCTGTACTACGCGGGACTGTCCTACCTGGAGCTTGGCGAGCGTGACCAAGCCCGCGCCAAGTTCGAGGCCCTGGCGGAGAAATATCCCGCCATGAAAAGGACGGCCCTGGCCCAGTTGCATAAACTGCCGACGCCATGACATACTACCCTGTCTACCTGGACCTGAGAGGCCGGCCCTGTCTGGTCATCGGAGGGGGTGGCGTGGCGGAGCGCAAAACACTCTCCCTTCTTGAAGCGGGGGCCGGGGTAACCATTATCAGCCCCACGCTCACGCAGACACTGCAAAAACTCTCCGATTCAAACAAGATCACTCATAGGCAAAAAAGCTTCGAGGAAAACGACCTTTCCGGCGGGTTTTTGGTGATTGCCGCCACCGATTCCCCGCAGGTGAACATTGCCGCAGCCCGGTCCTGCAAGAAAAACCATATCCTGGTGAATGTCGTTGTGCCGCCCGAAGAGAGCAGTTTCATCGTGCCCTCGGTCGTGAAACAGGGGGAACTGGCAATCGCTGTATCGACCGGCGGCGCAAGCCCGGCGCTTGCAAAGAAGATCCGGCAGGAGCTCGAATCGAAATACGGGCCGGAGTACGCTTTTTTTCTCGATCAACTTGGAGCGATCCGGAAGCGTGTTCTCGAAGAAGTGGGAGACGAAGGAAAACGGAGTGCAATTTTTCAGGAAATCGTGGACTCCGAGGTCATCGATCTGTTGAAGCAGGGGAAAAAAAACGAGGCAGAGCTCCGGATGAAGGAGATTGCGGGACTGAAGGACCGGGCGTAGTGTTTATCCCGCCGGACTTTGCTGTTGTAAGGTACGGTCGATCCAGTGTTCGAGCTCGCTGTGCTGCGCCGGCGCGCCGTCGAAACGGGCGAGCTGCTTGCCGTTCCGGTAGAGGATGAAGGTAGGCGTGGCCTTGATCGTAAAGCGGCCGGCAAGGACCCTCTCGGAGTCTACATCAACCCGAATGATCTTCAAGCTGCCGGCCCTTTTCACGGCGAGCATATTGACAAAGGGTTCGATCGCGCGGCAGTACCCGCACCATTTGGCCCAGAATTCGGCAAGGACGACCTCGGGCCATTCCCTGATTTGCTGGTCATAGCTTGCCGCCGTCACGTTGATGGGTGCGTGGGGAACCTCGAGGGGGGCCTTGCACTGGCCGCAGACGGGATGGCTGTTAAACTTCTCTGTGGGTACGCGGTTTAACGTTCCGCAGGCTTTGCAGCGCACGATGACGGTATTGTTCAGCATCGAATGTCCTTACGAAGACCTTGTTGTTTGCAAGGGAGTATATCACAGATTTAAGCAAAATGAGCGGCCGGTGCGATTTTTTCGCATCGCCCCCCTAATGCTCCTGGTACCTCGTCATCGCTTCATGCCTCCTGCTCAGTGTTTCTCGTCCTTCCCGACGTCCGGAAATGAAAGAGGTGCCTTCCAAGCATCTGCCGCGGCTATGACCCGCATACTTTTGACCGACGAAGCCTTCCCGGATTTTCGCTCCTGTGGACCAATCTATTCGCGCTATTCTCGAAAATAATTCTCCTTTATGATTGACTTTAGAGCCCTTTTTTTATACATTTGACCATACAACAATAATTTCTTTTCCGTACCATATATTCTTTACTCTGAAAGGGGCGCTGCCATGGAACTTTTCGAGGCAATCAAATCGCGCAGGAGTATCCGCAAATATTCCGACAAACCGGTTGAAGACGAGAAACTTCAGGCAGTTCTTGAGGCCGTCCGCACGGCGCCTTCGTGGGCAAATTATCAATGCTGGCGCCTGGTGGTTGTAAAGGACAAGAACACGAGGGGCCAGATCAGCGCTTTATCCTATGTGGAATCTTATTTTGCGTCCAAAGGCTACAAGTCGAACCCTTCGATGAAGGCCCTCGCTGATGCGCCGGTGGTAATTGTTCTTTGCGCCGACCCTGGGCAGTCGGGAGTCATCTGGGGTCAGAACTACTATCTTGTCGATGCGGGCCTGGCTGCTCAGAACCTGATGCTTGCGGCAAAAGGCCTGGGACTGGGGACGGTGTTTGTGGGTGTCTACGACGAGGATAAACTGAAGAGCCTCCTTCACGTCCCCTCGGAAATCAGGGTCGTTGGGCTCTTTCCGCTGGGCTATCCTGTGGAAGAGAAAAAGGATGGGCCTGCGAGGAAACCGCTCCAGGAAATCTGTTTTTATGAACAATGGAGATAACGAAGATAACTTACAGAAACAACCCGGACGCCGCCCATAGTATTGCAGCATTAGATCGAGAGGAGGGTAGAGTATGAAGATCACCTGCTGGGGAGCCAGAGGTTCCATCCCGGTTTCCGGTAAAGAATATGAAAAGTATGGTGGTGATACGACCTGTGTCGAAGTCAGAAGCAAGAACAATGATATTATCATCATCGACGCAGGCACCGGTATCAGAAAACTTGGAAATCGGCTGCTTGCGTCGGGCGAATGCGAATTCAGCATTCTTTTCACCCATGCCCACTGGGACCACCTTATGGGTTTCCCCTTTTTTAAACCGATCTACAGGAAAGGAACGAAGATCGATTTCTTCGGCTGTCCCTACGCGCAGCGGTCCATAGGGGATGTTCTTTCCAAGTCTATGGTTGCTCCTTACTTTCCCGTAGATTTCGGTCAGTTGCAGGCCGAAATCGTTTCCCATGCGGTGTGTGAAGAGGCATTTGAAATCGGTCCTGTCCGGATAACGCCGATTTCGTTGAACCACCCCAATCAGGGGATAGGATATAAATTCACCGAGGACGGAAAGAGCTTCGTTTTTCTTACGGATAACGAGCTGTCAAGCCGCCATCCCGGCGGGGGCGAGTACCGGGACTACCTCCGTTTCGCTGCGGGCGCTGATGTATTGATCCATGATGCCGAATACACGGCGGAGCAATACAAGCTGACGAAAGGGTGGGGGCATTCCTTGTATACCGATGCTCTCCGCCTGGCACAGGAGGCTGCGGTAAAGCAGTTTGGTTTGTTTCATCACAACCAGGACCGATCGGACAGCGAACTGGACCACATGGTGGCTGATTGCCGCAGCATTGCGGGGACAGGAAAAAACGGGATCCACTGCTTTGCTCTCTCCGCAGGAATGGAGATAGACCTGTAAGATCGCTTGGCGGAAGGGGGAGGCGTAACGAGTGGCGTTCGCTGCAAAAGAGGCAATGCCGGCATATTCCGCCGGCAAAAAAGCGAGCAACCTGCCGTCAGGGGTGACCTCCGGCACTATTGATTGATGCCTTGATCTTGTCCGAATTCGGGTCATATCGGAGGGCATTCCGGAACACCGTCAACGCCTTGGTCTTGAGACCGTTCTTCATATAAAAATTCCCCAGCTCCAGATAATATGCGACATTTGAGGGTGCCATTTCGACAGCCTTGACAAGATATTCTTCGGCTTCGTGGCCTCTTCGTGGTATACGCGAGAGCGCAAGTCCGAGATGGAACACATATTCGACGTTTCCTGGTTCGAGGCGCATGGCCCATTGAAACGACTCTTCTGCTCCCCAGTAATTCTGCACTTGGAACTGCTTTAGGCCTTCGCTGAACTGATCTGAGGCAGCCTCAGGATTGCTCCGTATTCCCTGCCCGGCGTTTCCCGCTGCACCCGGATTTTTCTCCCTCCCGGCAAGGCTGAGATTATAGCTGTCGCGTTCGGACTGCGAACTCAGTGTTTCGTAGGCATCGTGGACCCGGGTAAAAAGCGTCTCGAGCTTCTCCTTCATGTCGTTCATTTCGGGGTCGAAGTGCCGATCGGGATGGTAGAGTTTGGCGCAGCGAAAGTACGCCCTTCTTATTTCCTGAACCGATGCGTTTCTGTCTGCGCCGAGTATCTCGTAGTGGTTCTTCAGTTCTCTGTCGTCGTAGGCCTGCTGGATCATCTCTTTGGTGACCGTCGCGGCTGCTGCAGGTTCTTCAGCGTGAAGCTCCCTGGAAGAGACTGTTTCACGAACGGCCTCTTGCGCGAGCTTTTTCTCGGCCTCGACCCTGATTTCTCCGGTTTCGGCCATGCGAAGCGCCAAGAGGATGTAAATCGCCCTGAGCGTATTGAAGTCGCCGATACCGCTCATCCCGCAGAGCTCCTCAATGCTTTTACTGCCGTCGATGAGCGAGAACACTTCGAGCTGGTCTTGTTCGAGGTGGGCGTTCTGGAAAAGGAGCGAAGGATCCGATGCCGGGCGAATGATCGTTTTGAGAAGGGGCAGAGATTTCCGGACGGTTTTCCAGTCAATATCCCGTACGCCGGCGATAATCAGGTCCCCGGTGCTGATGTGGAGCGGTATGATTTCCGAGACCGGCAACGGGTTGCCGTCGAACCGGAAACTGCCGTCGCGCCACATGAATAATTTTAGGATGATCTCTTTGACCTGGAGTTTTATCTGGGAGACAAGCTCATGCGAGGTAAGGGCGCCTTCCTCGAATAAGGCAGCACCCAGTTTTTTCCCCGTCTTGATGACGATCTCGGATGCTTTGTCAAACTGGGCCTGCGAGATCTTGCCCGTCCGCAGCAGGAACTCGCCGAGTCGGTCTTCTTCCAGATTTGATGAGGCGAAGAGAATGTCTCCCTCCTTGAAAAACACTTTTTTCAGTTCGGCATCACGGCTGAAGATTGCCGTGCCCGTTCTTTTTCCTGTCCGGAGGTCCTGGAAAAGCCAGGGGAGCGTCATGTCCTTGATATCGCCGGCAGCGGGAATCATTCTTCTCCTTTGCAAAAGAATGAAGACTTGAATTATTTAGTATATCATTTTTTTACAAACCTGATCATTATATTTACCTTTTTTTTATGTTTGGACAAAATCTGGACGTCCTTTTTTGCGGGGTTGACTAACCCGGTTGTTCCCACTATAATACGCTTGTACTTTCCTGTACGCGGATCATTCAACGAAGCATCCACAAAAAAATCTCTTCTTTTGATAAGGACAGGCATATGCGTGAAGGCCTCTTTCTCGGCATTGATATCGGTTCAGTAGCGATCAAAACCGCCATTCTTAATAAGGGCGGTCAGGTCCTGTCCGAAACATACACAAGGATCAAGGCCGATCCTCAGAGCGCTCTCCTGGATGAACTCAACGCACTGGTATCCAGATTTCCCGAAAGGACAATCGCGTCCGCCGGCATAACGGGCAGCGGCGGCAAACAGGTGTCCGGTGCCATCGGGGCCTTGTTCGTCAATGAGATTCTTGCCCAGGCGTCCTTTGCCGGTCGTTTCTATCCCGAGGCGCGGACATTGATAGAACTCGGAGGCGAGGACGCGAAGCTTATCAACCTGGTCCGGGACGCGGGCGGCAAGGGAGTTAAAATCGAAGATTTCTCCATGAACACGGCCTGCGCGGCGGGTACGGGGTCTTTCCTCGACCAGCAGGCTTCGCGTCTGCATCTCACGATCGAGGAATTCAGCGGGCTCGCGCTCCGGTCCAAGACGCCGCCGCGGGTGGCGGGCAGGTGCAGCGTTTTCGCGAAGAGTGACATGATTCACCTGCAACAGATCGCGACGCCTGACTTCGATATCGTGTCCGGTCTCTGCTTTGCCATGGCCAGAAATTTCAAGGCCACGGTCGGAAAAGGCAAAAAGTTCTATTCGCCCATCCTGTTCCTCGGCGGTGTAGCTGCGAACCTCGGCATGCGCAGGGCATTCCGTGACGTGCTGAAACTATCGGAACGGGAGATGACGGTGCCGGAGCATTTCAAGACCTCCGGGGCGATCGGCGCCGCGCTCCTGATCATGCAGCAGCCCTCCGAGGCCGCATTCCGCGGGACTGCCGCGCTTGCGGACCTGCTCGCATCGGAAAACAAACGGGCCTCCGAGGGAATGAGCCGTCTCGCGATGCCCGGCGGAGTCATGCCGAACCCCGATCAGGATGAAATTGCCGGCAACGGAGGCCTGGTCGATGCTTACCTCGGCGTAGACGTCGGATCCGTTTCCACGAACGTAGTCGTGATCGATAGAAAGATGCGGGTGCTGTCGAAGCGCTATTTGCCGACGGCGGGAAGGCCGATCGAGGCGGTGAAGCAGGGGCTGGCCGAAGTCGGCGCGGAGATCGGAGCGAGGGTAAAGATCCTTGGAGCGGGCACGACAGGTTCGGGCAGATATCTGACGGGCGACATGATCGGCGCCGACGTGGTCAGGAACGAGATTACGGCCCAGGCCACTGCCGCGGCGGTGATCGACCACACCGTGGATACCATTTTCGAGATCGGCGGGCAGGATTCAAAGTACATCAGCCTGCGGGACGGCGCTGTTGTGGATTTTGAGATGAACAAGGCCTGCGCCGCCGGCACCGGCTCATTCCTGGAAGAACAGGCGGAACGGCTCGGCATCCGGATCAAGCAGGAATTCGAAGGCAAGGCCTTTTGCGCCGAGTCGCCCTGCAGGTTCGGCGAGCGCTGCACCGTGTTCATGGAATCGGACCTGGTCCATTCCCTGAACACCGGCTCCGGCGTGGAGGAACTGACTGCCGGGCTTGCCTACTCCATTGCCTATAATTATCTGAACAAGGTCGTGGCCGGCAAGCCAGTGGGCGAACGCATCTTTTTTCAGGGAGGCGTGGCCGCAAACAGAGCGGTGGTGGCGGCCTTCGAGAAAATCACGGGAAAGCACATCACCGTGCCGCCGCACCACGAGGTGACCGGCGCGATCGGCGCGGCCATTCTTGCCATGCAGGGCAGCACGGGGATAAGCGGGTTCAAAGGGTTCGACCTGAGCAAGCGCGAGTATACTATTTCGACCTTCGAGTGCGCGGAGTGCGCGAACCGCTGCGACATCCGCCGGGTGGTCTTCGCGGGCGAGAAACCGCTCTTTTACGGGAGCCGCTGCGAGAAGTACGATGTCAAGAAAAAGAACTCGCAAGCGGACGCCCTGCCCGATCTCTTCGCCGAGCGGGAAAAACTGCTTGCGTCCACCGTCGTCCTTCCTGAGATCGATGAATATGCGCCGATCATCGGCATACCGCGGATGCTGTATGTCAACGACTTCCTTCCCTTTTGGCAAACCTTCTTCGGCAACCTCGGCTTCCGTGTCGTCCTGTCCGAGCGGACGAACCGTGGATTGATCAACCGGGCCCTTGAGGCGACCGTTGCGGAAACCTGTTTCCCGGCAAAAGTGGGGCTCGGGCATGTCCTGGACCTTCTGGATAAAAAAGTCGACTTCCTCTTTCTGCCGAGTTTCATCCGATTTCCGGTCGTCCACGAACAGTCTAAGAACGCCCAGGCCTGCCCCTATGCACAGGCCTTTCCGTATATTGCGAAAGCATCGATCAAGTTCGGAGAGGTCAAGACACTGGAACCCCTTCTCTTTCTGCATGATGAGCGCCAATTTGCGAAGAGTATGCGATCGGTGGGAAAGGCGCTCGGAAGGGGCAGAGCAGCCGTGGCGCGGGCCCAGCGAGCGGCAAGCGAGGCGCAAAAGAATTATCAACGTATTGTCGAGCAGCGCGGCAGCGTTGTCCTGTCGCAGATCAAGCCGGGCGTGAAGGCGCTCGTACTCATCGGCCGGAACTACAACACCTGTGATACGGGCCTGAATTTGAACTTGCCGTCAAAGATCAGGGACCTCGGCGTGCAGGCCATTCCCATGGATTTTCTGCCGCTCCACGAGGTGGACCTGTCCGGCCAGGAAGATATGTACTGGCGGTCGGGACAGAAAATCATGGCTGCCGCCCGTATCCTTCGTAAATATCCGAACATCTTCCCGGTCTATATTACGAATTTCGGATGCGGACCTGATTCGTTCATTACCCACTTCTTCCGCAAGGAAATGGACGGCAAGGCCTTTCTTCAGCTTGAAGTCGACGAGCACAGCGCGGACGCGGGGGCGATAACGCGGATCGAAGCGTTTATGGACAGCCTGCACAACGTAAAAGCCGGAGGACGCGCTGATGCCTTCGTTGTTCCTGCCAAGAGCAACGGCAACAGTTCGCTTCGCGCCAAGAAAGTCTACCTGCCGCCCATGACAGACCATGCACACGCGCTTGCAGCGGCGTTCCGGGCCTGCGGCGTCGAATCCGAGGTGCTGCCCGAGTCCGATGATGAGACGGTGCGGATCGGGAGGGAGCACAGCTCGGGCCGGGAGTGTTATCCGCTCGCGCTCACCACCGGAGACATGATCAAAGCGACCCGCCGTCCCGGGTTCGATCCGGACAGGAGCGCTTTTTTCATGCCCACGGGCAAGGGGCCCTGCAGGTTCGGCCAGTATCATCGCTATCACCGTCAGGTGCTCGACAAGCTTGGGCTCGAACGCGTCGAGATCCTGGCCCCCATGCAGGACGAATCGCTCCATGGTGACGTGCGGGCCCTGGATAAGAATTTTGTTCTCATGAGCTGGCGCGGGGTCTTCGCCGTCGATATGCTGCAGAAAGCGCTCTGGGAGACCCGGCCCCATGAAAAACAGAAGGGGCAAACAGACCGTGTCTACCAATCAGCGCTCGAACGACTGACCCTTGCCATTGAAAAGAGGGAGGACCTCCTGCCTCTGTTGAGAGCGGCCTATAAAGACTTTTCCTCGATCGAGATAGCGAAACGGACCAGGCCCGTGATCGGCGTCGTCGGTGAGATCTATATCCGCTCGAACCGGTTCAGCAACGAGGATGTGGTGAGACAGATAGAAAAACTCGGCGGCGAGGCATGGGTGGCGCCCATCTCCGAATGGCTCCTGTATATCAACACCACGGCCATGGTATCGGCAAAAATGAACAGCTCGTGGAAAGATATGCTCAAGGCATACGTGACCGGGCGTATTCAGCACAAGGACGAGCAGCGGTTTCTGAGCGGGTTCAACGGGAGCCTGCGGAGTCTCCACGAGCCGAGCATCGAACAGACCCTCCATACGGCCCTTCCTTATATTCACCATTCCTTCGAAGGTGAAGCTGTCTTGTCCGTGGGGAAAGCGATTGACTATATCAACCGCGGAGTTTCGGGCATTGTGAATGTGATGCCTTTCACCTGCATGCCGGGCACCATCGCGACCGCCGTGCTCAAGCGGGTGCGTGAAGACCATCAAAATATTCCCCTCCTGAATATCGCCTATGAAGGCCAGGGGGATTCGCAGACCCTTACGCGGCTTGAAGCGTTTATGCACCAGGCCAAGGCCTACAAGCAGCCTCGTACGGCGTGACGGGCGAAGAGGGGCCATGGTCACTGTGCCAGGTGACTTTTTTAGAGGCGTAGTTGCTGTATATTGTTGCAAGATTTTGAAACGGGGACAGCCTCTGCTGGCTTGATTTGACTCATTCCAAAACAGGATTTTTTTTATTATCAGCTTGACATGGTGCGGAGAAAACGGTATTCTTTCACTATCCGCGGATAATTCCCGGACAAATTTCAAAAAAGAAACAAGAGGAGAAACAGAATGGCAAATGGTGTAGTCAAGTGGTTCAACAACAGCAAGGGGTTTGGGTTTATCACGCAGGAGAACGGTGAGGACGTATTTGTGCACTTTTCGGCAATTTCAGGGGACGGTTTCAAATCCCTGAACGAGGGTGACAAGGTGACCTTCGAAGTCGTAAAGGGCCCCAAGGGTCTTCAGGCTGCGAACGTAGCAAAAGTCTAACAAGTGAAAAATTAAAATTTATAACAATTCCAAAAGCCCCGAAGCAACTCGGGGCTTTTTTTATTGATTTCCCGTTCTGCCGATTTCTATGCTTCGGGAAATACAAAAGGCGGTGACAGCTCACCGCCTTCAGGGCTATTCTCTATTAGTGTGGTTGCCGTGCTCCTGCTTTGTCATCTCTTTACTTCCACTTCCTGGTACTTTCCTACACTTTTTCAGCAGCTGTTTGTTTCGTCCGTGCTGATGCCGGCGCCGAAACGACATAACCCATTGCAGTTCCCAGCAAGCCGCCGACGACGATGCTGACGGCCGCCGCGCAGGCGATTCCAACCATGATACCCATAACCACGGCAGCCCTCACGAAAAGGGTGGGCTCCACCATGCCGCCCATCAGCTTCTGGAGCAGAATCAACGTTCCATAACTCCCGAAGTAGAATCCGGGCATAATCCCGAATACGACAAACACCAGCCCTCCTATCGTTGCCCCGATCTTCATTCCCGCTTTCACTGTCTCGTTCTTCATGGCGATCTCCTTTCAGCCGCAGCTGACAATCTGATTCTCTATCTGAACAGGTGGTTATCTATTGTGCGCATCGATGTGTCCGTGTGTCGATTGCATCGACATCCCAATTTCTGCCACTCTGCCGAGAAGCCATCCCGCAGCGGATGCTGCCGTGACGATGACGACTCCCGCTACCAGGACGCCCACGAGCATGGAACTGAGCACAATGGTCCGCGAGAGGAGGCCAGGGTCGAGTGGAAAACCGAAGAGCATACCCGCGAATTTTATTCCTGCAGCGCCTCCGAGGAGACTCCCGGGCAGCAGCCCGAAAAGCGAGAACACTGCCAGCCCCGATCCTGCGCCGATGTAAGCAGCTTTTCGTGAAAGTGAGTTTCTCATTTTTCTCTCCTCCTTTTCCCCTGTCTTGCCATGAGTTATTGCATCAGCTGTGCCAAAACATAACTGATTGAATTTACGCGAAAGTGATCAATGGCTGAATTTGCAAGACTGAGAAATGTCATGTCTATATTTTTAAGAATGCAAAGAAAGAAGGCATCGAGGAGCGGAATGGATGATGAGAAAGGTCGAGCGTTCGGTTAGCCCCAGGCCGATGATCCTGCTGGTTTAGCCCTGGGATTCAATGATGAATTTGATTTTTAATAAGGAATGCTTAAACAATGATACCGGCAACCAGACGTACATGCCGATTTTGAAAGCTATTGTGATAGCCGCTCGCATTGGATTTTATTGTAACGCACTAACGAAAAAATTAACAGGGCACCCTCGCAGGGTGCCCTGTTAAAAATATGCAGAATTTGATCAGACTACGCCCACCGGTTTTGGCGGTTTTGTTTTACCGGGCGGAAGTCGGAGGTTTTTCCGCCATCTCTCTTCGCGGCCGGTCTCGCGTCCCGGGAGAAACGACCCTCTGCATTCGGCTTACGCTTAGACTGCGCCCCATAGGGAGTCCGGGCGGAATCGCTCTTGCCGTATTTTCTGCCTGAGAAGCCGGGTTTCTGCTTCCATGATGAGGTCCCCGGTCTGCTGCTCCCCCCGCTGCTGGTGCGACGGAGCGGGCGAGACGGTTCCAGTCCCGGGATGACCTGCTGGGGAATAGTTTGCCCGATATAGCGTTCAATCGAGCGAAGCGAATCAACTTCTTTTCCCGAGGCAAAAGAAATGGCAATGCCCGATGCACCAGCACGGCCGGTGCGGCCGATGCGATGGACGTAATCTTCGGCATTCTTCGGGAGGTCGTAATTGATCACATGCGTGATGCCGGTCACATCGAGTCCGCGGGCGGCAACGTCCGTTGCCACGAGAAGGCGAATTTTGCCCCGCTTCATATTCATGATGGTGCGGTTTCGTGCGCCCTGGCTCATATCGCCATGGAGAGCTGCTGCGGAATGCCCCTGGGCTGAGAGCTCGATGGCAAGCTGGTCGGCATTCCTCTTGGTCCCGGAGAAAATAATCGCCCTGGTCATGGCGCTGTCCGCGATCAAGTGGTTGAGCATGCGGCTTTTATGCTGCATGTCATCGGCGGCATGGAGGCGTTGCTCGATCGCTTCGAGCGTGGTCTTCTTTCCCGCGATCTCGATACGCACCGGCTCTTTCAGCAGGCGCTGTGCGAGCTTGGCCATTGTATTGTCCATCGTAGCCGTGAACATGAGAGTCTGGCGGTCCGCCGGGGTGGCCTTGGCAATGATGTCCACTGCGTCGCTGAATCCCATATCGAGCATGCGGTCCGCCTCATCGAGAATGAGCAGCTCGAGCCGGGAAAAATCAATGCGGCCCCGTTCCATATGGTCGATCAGCCGTCCTGGCGTGGCCACGATAAGGTCTACGGGTTGAGACAGAAGACGCTGCTGTTCGAAGTATGGCATACCGCCGAGGATAGCGCCGCTCCTGATCCGCATGAATTTCCCGTAGGTTTTCACCGCTTCGGTCACCTGGTTCGCCAGCTCGCGAGTGGGCGTGAGTACCAGCACGCGCGGTCCTTTGGACCGTTTCAAGGATGCCGATGGTACACTCAGACGCATCAGCGCCGGCATTACGAAGGCAGCGGTTTTGCCGGTGCCGGTCTGGGCAGTGGCGATCAAATCATGTCCGGCGATCGCCTGGGGGATCGCCTCGGACTGGATCGGCGTGGGTGCCGTATAACCGCAGAGTTTTATTGCTTTGAGGATGGGTTCGTTGAGCTGCAATTTTGAAAAAGACATGTTACTCCTTTGATCTCGTCCTCCGGAATAAAACAATCATTCCGGATGCAGAAATCCCGTTAGGGGTTTGCGTGCAGGCCGCAAGGACACAACGGTATCCCTGAGAACGGAGACGACGCCAGCACAAATATGACCGGCATAACTACATCGTTCGCCAACCATAGATGCTGCTGCGATTTCAGAGTGGGAGCTGAAAGCAAGGGGGGTTAGTGATCGATGATATGAAGGGCAGGGAGATGGTGACGTGAGAGTGTGCTTCATGTCATGTCCTGCCGCATTGTTAAACAGTCGACCGTCATATTACAGGAATATTTGAAAATAGCAAGAACTATTTTAGTCATGGGAAAGAGAAGATCGGAGAGTTTATCGCTATGGCACTGGAGCGCCATGAGGGTCGCCCTCTTGAAAAAAGAATCAGAGCGGCATGGTAGGGCGGGGGTTTAAGTCGAGACGAGAGGTTTCGCCGCGCTTGAAGTGAAGATATCCCGCGAGGGCAATCATGGCGGCATTGTCGATACAAAGGCCCATGCCCGGCAGATAGAGAGTAATGCCACGATGTGCCGCTTCGTCGGCAAATCTTTGTCTGAGCGAACTGTTCGCAGCGACACCGCCGGCGACCACGATTTTGTCCACGCCGGTCTCTGCTGCCGCAAGTACGGTCTTTTCCGCCAGCGTGTCCACGACAGCGGACTGGAAGCTTGCGGCGACATCCCTGATATTCAGTTTTGGGTCGATTCCCTTGTCCTTGCTCATGAAGAGCGCGATGTGGTTCCTGACCGCAGTCTTGAGGCCGCTGAAGCTGAAGTCGAAGCCCTCAAGATGGCCGCGTGGGAATTTTATCGCTGCCGGATTGCCCTCTTGCGAGAGCAGGTCCAGCACCGGCCCGCCGGGATACTCGAGGCCCAGGAGCTTAGCGACCTTATCATAGGCCTCTCCTGCAGCATCGTCCCGTGTCTGTCCGAGCATACGATACTCGCCCAGTCCTTTGACGTGATAGAGCGCCGTGTGCCCGCCGGAAACCAGGAGCGCTACGTAAGGATAACCGATGCCGGGGTATTCGATATGCGCGGCGAGGATGTGGCCTTCGCCATGGTGCACGCCGATGAAGGGAATATTCTGCGCATAGGCGATGGCTTTTGCCGCGGAAACGCCGACAAGCAGTGCGCCGATCAAGCCGGGGGTGTAGGTAACAGCGATAAGATCGATGTCCTTAAGGGAAACGGAAGCAGAGGAAAGCGCCTCGCGAATAACCGGCATCAGATTCTTCAAATGTTCCCGGGACGCGAGTTCGGGTACGACGCCGCCGTACTTTTTATGAATATCGATCTGCGATGACACGATGTTCGACAGGACGGTGTCATCCCGGAGCACGGCAGCGGCTGTTTCATCGCAGGAGGTTTCTATTCCAAGGGTATACATCATGATATGATGGATGGACTGGAAGTATTGCAAAAGGGGCCAGGGTCCGGCAGCCGGGGGCCAGGAAAAAAATCTCTCTTGTTTTTCGTTCCTTGTCTCTTCTTCCTGTACCCTAGACCCTGAACCCTATTAGTTCATGAGCTTCGACACGGGCACGATCTCAATGCCCAGCGGGCGTGTTTCCGAAAGCCACTTTCTTAGTTCGATGATCGTTACCGGATGAGGATGGCCGATGCCGATTGCTTTGCCGTTTCTCCGGGCGATTTCAACGAGTTCATCGAGCTGTTTTCGTATGGATGCCGGATTGTCGCTGTCATTATCCAGGAATACATCGCGTTTTCCGGATTTGAGGCCGAACTCTTTTGCAGTGGAATAGGCCACGCTCTTCGCACTGGTAAAACTGTCGAGGAACATCAGATTCCGCGCTTTGAGTTCCGCCATCAGAAACTTCATGGCTTCTTTGTTTTCGGTAAGCGCCGATCCCTCGTGGTTGTTGATGCCCACAGCGCCGGGGACCGATTCGACGTCGTCACTCACCGTGGTTAAAAATTCCATGGGCGTCATATCCGAGCGCAGCATGCCGGGCGCCGGTTTCCCATTTTTACTGCGATACTCCATGGGTAAATGGAGCAGCACCTCGCGATTGCTCTGCTTTGCCAGTTCGGCGATTTTTTTTGATTGTATGAGCCCGGGCATGACGGCAACGGTGATCTTCGCGGGCAACGCAAAGACCTCACGAGCCTGCGCCAAGTCCTGTCCCAGATCGTCGATAACGATGGCCACCTGCACGCGTTTCTCCGGCACGGGACTTCCCAATAACGCCGGGCCCGAGTCATGCCATAAAGCTTCCTTTTTCGTTGCAGGCGCAACCGGCTTTCGAGAAGGCGGCCTTGTGCCGGGAGCCTGTTCCTGCTGCCTGGCCTGCGGTGCCGGCTGCCTTTTCATTCCGGATCTGAACTTTCGCAGAGGCCCCCAAAGCGTGAGTGCGATTACGACCAGAGAAATGACGATCCCGGCGAATATCCAGCGGTCGAACTTATTGCCTTTACCTTTTTTTGCGGGGAGCTTCTTTGCCATGGCAAGCATTTTATACATTATTATGGGGGAAAAGACCAGACTTTTTTGCAGCCCGCAGTATCCCGGGGATCGCTGGCCTGCGGACCTTTTTTGGCTTGACTTAGTGAAAGGTGGATTTTATACTGCATGGCACAAGCGTACAGGCGTTCCCCGAGTGCACAGGAGGTTTTGAAAACGTATGAGCTTTCAATATGTTCGTGAAATTCCGCAGCCCAAGGATATTCTTGCGGCCATGCCGCTGCCCGCTGATCTCATCGCGGTCAAGAAAAAGCAGGATCAGGATATCCGGGCAGTCTTTACGAATGAAACAAAAAAATTCATTCTCATCATCGGCCCCTGCTCGGCGCATGACGAGGACGCGGTGTGCGATTATATCTCGCGGCTTGCACGGGTCCAGGCTGAGGTGAAGGATAAGATCATCATTATTCCGCGCATCTATACGAACAAGCCCCGCACGACCGGCATCGGTTACAAAGGCATGGCGCACCAGCCGAACCTCCAGGAGGGGCCGAACATCGTCGAAGGCATTAATGCGATCCGCAGAATGCACCTCCGGGCGCTTAAGGAATCCCATCTTCCCGCTGCCGACGAGATGCTCTATCCGGGGAACTATCCCTATCTGGAGGACGTACTGAGCTATGTCGCCGTGGGGGCCCGCTCGGTCGAGAACCAGGCGCACCGCTTGACCTGCAGCGGCCTCGATATTCCCGTGGGTATGAAAAATCCGACCTCAGGCGACAACGAAGTGACGCTCAATTCCATCCAGGCGTCGCAGGCGCCGCATGTGTTCAGCTATAACCGCTGGGAGGTCAAAACTTCGGGGAATCCGCTCACGCACGCCGTGCTTCGGGGCGCTGTGGACTATCACGGGCTTGCGGTACCCAACTACCACTACGAGGACCTCGTCACGTTTGCCGAGTCCTATCAGAAGCGCGGACTCATCAACCCTTCGATTATCGTGGACACAAACCACGCAAATTCGAACAAGAAGTTTGCAGAGCAGCCCCGCATTGCAAAAGAAGTCATGCAGAGCCGGCAGCACTCGTTGTTGCTCAAAAGCATGATCAAGGGTTTTATGATCGAGAGCTTTATCGAGGAAGGCGCTCAAAAGGTGACCGAGAGCGTTTACGGCAAGTCCATTACCGATCCCTGTCTGGGCTGGAAGGATTCAGAGAAACTGATTCGAGAACTGGCCGAGATGGTGTAGGAGCAGAGAGCAGAGAGGTTGGACACTACCCCCCCTTGCCCTTTGCCCTATGCAACATCAAAGATCATGGACATTTTCGAAACGATAGAGGGAAGAAAAAGCATTCGCCGGTTCAAGCAGGCTCCGGTGCCCGACGAGGAACTCAACAAGATCCTGGATGCAGGACGATGGGCGCCGAGCGCGAACAACACCCAGCCCTGGAGTTTCATCGTTATAAAAGACCGGGCAATGCTTAAGACCATGGCAACTGCTGTGCGGGAAATGATAGACCGGATGATCCCCTTTGCTGAGAGTGAGAAACAGGCACTGCGTCTCGCCGCCTACAAGAGCAATTACTACACTTTTTTCGAGAATGCGCCGGTGGTGATTGCCGTCTGTATGGAAGCCTATGACGCCGGCACGGACAGGTTGCTGGCGAAGATGGGGTACCCGACAGAAGATATCAAGAGGCTCAGGCCCCTGCCCGGCCTCCAGAGCGTTTCGGCGGCGGTCCAGAATATGCTTCTGGCGATCCATGCGCTTGGCTATGGTTCCTGCTGGATGACCGGCCCGCTGGTGGCTCAGGAGGCGTTCGAGAAAATATTAGGTTTCGGGAAAGAAAAGTTTATCGCCGCCCTCCTGCCGGTGGGCGTGCCCGATGAAAATCCTCCTGCACGGAACAGGAAAGCGCTGGAGGAAATTGCAAGGTCGATCGGGTAGTTCTTTTTTCACACCCTCTCCTCTGCCATTGCCGTTGCCCGTGCTTCTCCGGAGACTTCCGTTCCCTTTGCGATCACTACGATCCCCGATGGCGTTACGTGGTAATGCTTCTTATCTTTCTCCAAATCATACCCGATCTCCGTATGAGGCGCTATGGTCACATCCTTGTCGATGATTGCTTTTCTGATGCGGCAGTGCCTGCCGATGTCCACGTTTTCCATGAGGATGGAATCGTATACTTCGCTATAGCTGTTTACGCGTACGTTTGGCGAGAGCACGGAGTTTTGCACCCGGCCGCCGGAGACGATGCATCCGTGGGCTACGATCGAGTCGAGCGCGATGCCGAGCCGGCCGCCCTTCTTTTCCTGAGCGAACACAAACTTGGCAGGCGGGTTTTGGGCCTGATACGTGCGGATGGGCCAGGCGTTGTCGTAAAGGTTCAAAAGCGGGTCCACGCTCACGAGGTCCATGTTCGCCTCCCAATAGGCATCGATGGTCCCTACGTCGCGCCAGTACTTGGCTTCTTTTTTGTTCTCATCCTTGAAATTGTAAGCGCAGACGCGCGAGGCTTTCATCATCTGGGGCACGATATTCTTGCCGAAGTCATGGGCCGTGTCCTGCAAGGCATCCGATTTCAGATATTCCACCAACGTCTTTGTATTGAACAGGTAAACTCCCATGGAGGCAAAAGCCAGGTTCGGCCGGCCGGGAAGGTGCTTGGGGTTCCGCGGTTTTTCCTCGAATCCGATAATACGGCAATCATCCTTCTCGACCTCCAGGACGCCGAAGGCTGCGGCCGCGCTTTTTTTGGGGATCTCGATGGCGGCCACGGTTGCATCGGCGTTCTGCTCCTTGTGAAAACGGAACATCTCGGAATAATCCATCTTGTAAATGTGATCGCCCGCGAGCACCAGGATATGGTCCGGCGCATCTTTTTCGATCATATAGATGTTCTGGTAGATGGCGTCCGCCGTGCCCTGGTACCATTTTTCGCCGACCCGCTGCTGGGGTGGGACGGAAATGATGTACTCGTTCAATTCCCCGGAAAAGAGATTCCAGGCGAGCCGCAGATGTTTGTCCAGAGACAGCGACTTGTACTGCGGAAGGACCGCGATCTTGCGGATGCCGGAGTTGATGCAGTTTGAAAGCGTAAAGTCGATGATACGGTAGATTCCGCCGAAAGGGACCGCGGGTTTGGCGCGGTGGATGGTCAGAGGATGCAGCCGTTCCCCCTTGCCGCCGGCAAGGATCATTGCGAGAATACTCATGAATGTTCCTTTCTTCGAATGGTCGTGAGTATAAGAATAGCAGGCGACGGGACGAGTGTCAAACGCCCGGCAGAGTCCGGCTGGCGGTCATGAAGCGGCGCGAT